>Ga0182015_10002522_pt1 | contig 21869 bp, 17 predicted proteins | sample 712P3MmetaG_FD_120478 | JGI IMG/M metagenome (GOLD analysis project Ga0182015, IMG submission 120478) | Permafrost microbial communities from Stordalen Mire, Sweden - 712P3M metaG | ecosystem: Environmental > Terrestrial > Soil > Wetlands > Permafrost | place: Sweden: Stordalen | collected...
AGGACCGTCAGGTTGTAGCCGCTTGATCGCCTCAAGATAATACTGGGCCATGTCTTCGACTCGCTCCAGCGGTTCTTCGTCACCATCGATACCTCTCACTTGCATCCCGTAAATGGGCCGCCTCACCTGGATGCGCCTGGCAAGCGGAACGAAATCGATTATGCTACCACCGATCCCGTGAGCGATGAAGACTGGAGGTCTTTCGGCACCCGGCTTTAGCAGCACCAGCGGCCACACCGACGCTGTCAGCGGCTCCTCCAACAGGGCAGCCATCGTTCTGATCGTGGGCGCCTTACAAATCGCTGTTGGCCGCAAGTGCCGTCCACCCACTGGTCCAACCTCCGCCAGTAATTCAGCTGCCAGCGAAGCGTTGCCTCCTTGATCAAAAAAATCATCATCCACGCCAATTTGAGGACGCCGTAGCACACGCCGCCACAGGGGCGTCAGTACCTCAATGATCGCGGAGTGGGTGCGGCCGATCATGAATGCGCGAACTCCCAATAGAGCTCCCGGGCTTTCGTGTAAATGGGACCGAACGCGAGCGAACGGTCGCCGATCCGAGTCACCGGAACGACCTTCGAGTAGTTTCCAGTGGAGAAAATCTCATCTGCCTTCTCAAACTCGCCGTAGGTGAGAGTCGTTTCAATTACTTTCACCCCAGCCGAGCGCAAAAGTCCGATCACTCTTTGTCGGGTGATGCCTGCGAGGAATGTCCCATTCGGGATCGGCGTAAGCACCACGCCATCTTTCGCCATGAACACATTGGAGGTAGCGAGTTCGGCGACGTTGCCCAGCATGTCGCACACAACCGCATTGTCAAAACCTCTCTCCTTCGCTTCAAAAAGCGAGCGCGAATTGTTGGGATAGAGACATCCGGCCTTCGCATCGACCGGCATCGTTTCAATCGTCGGCCGGCGATACGGCGACAATGTGATCGAGAAGCCTTTCGGCGGCCGCATCGGCGCCTCATAAATTGAAAGGCACCATCGCGTCGACTCGGGGTCATGCGCTTGAACCCACGGCCCTTCCTTTTCCGCCCAATACATCGGCCGTATGTAGAGCGCTGCGTCTTTATCGAACTTGGTAATTCCTTCCCGTGCCAGTCTTGTCCATTCCTCGGTCGTGACCGTTGGCTTTAGGAAAAGCTTCTTTGCGGAACTATTGACGCGCGCACAATGAAGTTCGAGATCTGGCGTCACTCCCTCAAAAGCGCGAGCTCCGTCGAACACGATCGAGCAAAGCCACGCGGCATGCGTGCGCGGACCCATGATCGGCACATTGCCCTCGTGCCAATCTCCGTCTAAATAAGTCCAGGTCTTAGACCATCCACTCCCGATTGCCATATCTCTGACCCCGCTCCAGAGAGCTACGCTACAATACACGAATTTGTCGAGTCAGTAACTACTAATCTTACTTTGGTTGTGGCTCAAACTGAGCCACTACCCTCACTTTGCGACGCTTGCGTAGCCAAAGATCGCTTTTAGCTCGAGAAATTCTTCCAGGCCAGCCTTACCCCATTCCCGGCCATTTCCCGATTGCTTATATCCTCCGAAGCAGGCAGCGAAGTCGACTCTGGCGCCGTTGATGTGTACATTGCCTGCCCGCAGTCGCTTGGCCACACGGTGCGCCCGCTCCAGGCTTCCCGCAGTCACAAAACCCGACAGCCCATAAATCGTGTCATTTGCGATCCGCACCGCGTCATCCTCGGTTTCATAAGGAATGATGCAAAGCACAGGTCCGAACACTTCCTCGCGCGCGATCGTCATGTCATTGTTGACGTTTGCGAATACAGTTGGCTTGACGAAATATCCTTTCGCGTAGCCCTCCGGGCGGCCAAGCCCTCCGGCGATCAATGTGGCGCCTTCTTCGATTCCGACGTTGATAAGGCGCTGCACTTTGTCGAACTGAGCTTTGCTCGCGAGCGGGCCGATACTGGTGTCCTTTGCAAACGGATCCCCAACGGTAGTGGCCTCGGCTGCCTGCTTCGCCGCTTCGACTGCCTCCGTCATTTTCGATCGAGGGACGAGCATCCGTGTAGGTGCATTGCAGGACTGTCCGGAATTGCGAAAGCATTCCTGTGCTCCCTGCCTGACTGCATTTGCGACGTCGGCATCCTCCAGAATAATGTTGGCGGATTTTCCGCCGAGCTCCTGCGTGACCCGCTTCACACTGGCCGCGGCCGCCAGCGCAACCGAGACACCTGCTCGCGTCGACCCTGTAAATGAAACCATGGCTACGTCTGGGTGAGACGAGATTGCCGCACCAACCGTAGGCCCATCACCATTCACCAGGTTGAACACGCCGGGTGGCACGGCCGCTTCATCGAGGATTCGGGCAAATAAATACGCAGAAAGGGGGGCGACCTCACTCGGCTTGAGAATCATGGTGCAACCGGCCGCAAGTGCGGGTGCTACCTTGCACACGATCTGATTCATGGGCCAATTCCACGGAGTAATCAGTGCACATACTCCGATTGGCTCTTTTCGCATCAGGGTCGAACCCTTGACCTCTTCGAACTGGAATTCTTCCAAGACCTTCATGACTTCCAGTAAATGCGCAAGCCCGGCCGGAGCCTGTGCCTTTCGGGAGAGCGAAATGGGGGCGCCCATCTCTTGCGAAATGGTTTCCGCCATTTCGTCCATCTTCGCCCGATAAACGTCAATGATCCGTTGCAGGAGCCCTATTCGATCCGAAGGCGTTGTCGCCGAATACTGTTCGTAGGCCCGCTTGGCAGCGGCGACGGCCCTGTCAACATCTGCGGCACTCCCAAGCGAGATGGTCGCTATGGGTTCTTCGCTGGCAGGGTTGGTGATTGTGAAGTCGTGGGCTTCGGTTGGATCAACCCACTTCCCATCAACATAAAATTGGCGGCAATTCTTCATAGACCTTTCATAGACCCTTTTTCGATTTTGACGCTAGGCGGTAAGTGCTCGTTTACACGTTCCCCGAGAACTCAAATCGCATATTTGATAACGATAAAGATATCACCCGCGGAAGCGCCTTCCCTAACGCGATCCAAGCGGGTCTTTCTCCGAACTTCGCACTTAGACCACAAAAGAAATTCCGTTCCCTGCACCAAACCGTCAACAAGAGGTTTTCAAATACCGGGTCTACGCGCACCTCTTCTCGCACGTTGAATGCACCAAGACGATCAATCTCCTTCCGGCGGCGCCCAGCTCCCACAACGTAACTTCCAGCCTCTGCCTTCGCCTACCACAGCTCCGACGTACCGAGCGTCTGGACGGAGGGAATGTAGGCTCCAGTGTAGACCGTCCGTAGTGTGGAGGCGCGCAGGCTTTTCGGGTGTGAGGGTCACGTGGAAGCTCTTTAGCGGGACATGTAATCCTTCGCCCCTTGCTTTGATATAGGCCTCCTTGCGTGTCCAGCAAAGCAAAAAGCCTTCGTCCTGTAATGACGGCGGCAACCTCCGTAATTCCGTCACCTCTTGCGGCGAAAAGTAATGCTCGGCAATCTCCCCGCCAGCGATCTCGCGAATGAGCTCGACATCAACTCCCAAATTCCGTCCAACGGAAAACGCAAGCAATGCGACACTCTGTGTATGCGAGACATTGAACTGAACCCATTTCGGCCGCACGTCTGTTCGCAAGCTCGGTTTGCCTTGAGGGCCATAATCGAATTCGAGTTGCCCTGGCGCTCGATTCACGTACCTTCCCAGCAGTTCACGCAGGATTCCCCGGGTAGCGATAAAGCGATCTCGGTCGCGTTGAAAAGAGAACCGATTCGCTCGCGCTTTCTCGTCGGTTGAGAGTGTTCCTTCGAATTGACGGAGGTCTATCGCTTCGCAATCCAGATAGGCGCGCCAGACATGAACCTCTTCTTCGACTAGTTCAAACCGTTTCGGGCTCAGCTCCCAAGTGTTCGAGTCGGACGTAGTGTGATCGTTGCGCATGCAATACCCTGATCATGCTAATCGAGATTCAACCTGAACAACCAGTCGTTCCGCCGCAGCCAGATTGCATTCTAAATATCTGAAATAATTCGAAACCGGAGGTAATGTCAGGACACCATTGACCTGACCGCATCAGGAGAGCGACGATGATGATAATCAAGAGCTCAAGCCGCGGTACGGGAATAACCCACAGGCGGCCCTGATGATCTTTTGCACAGGTTAAGTTGTCCTGCCCTCATGAGTTTGGTTATTCTTTGAACTAGTGAGCGAATAGAAAAATGGTCGACGATTCGGCGCCCGTAAGGTTGAACACTCGATTCTTCTTGGCTCTTGCGGTTCTTTTTACCGTTGGCACAGCACCGCATACCGCTTGCAGCAGCAGCCCTGTTCTATCCCATTCAAGTTCAACTCCTCGGCCCTCGGAAATGCCGAAGCAGGCCGGAACACCATCGAAAGCGCCCTTTGCTCGACGTCTCATCTGCCCCGCGTTCGGCTCGCCAGCCGCTCTCCAGACGAAAGGAGAGCATCGGGTTATTCTTTCGTGGAGAGCCAGTGCGCCTGCCGATTCAAGGCATGCGGCAGCCGCCGGCTACTGCATCTATCGTGGCGTAAAACACAAAGACACGTCTCCGACGTTGGTCAATTCCACTCCATTTCCAGGCACGACTTGCGCGGACGACGTGGTCGAGAATGGCAAGAAGTACTATTACGTCGTGCGGGCGATCAGCGCCACAGGGATCACGAGTATCATCTCGAACGAAGCGGTCGCCCCGATTCCACGGGGAGAGCGGCGCAATCCTTCGGTCTCTGGCGCCTCGGCCCTTTCTTGCCAGGAGCCCGTCAGCGTGAAATAGCGACTGGTTCCGCGATACGACCTCGGAAGCCAGAACCGATCGCAACGCATCAGACCCTTTCCACCATTCACCCTTCTCGTTCCGCTCGCCGTTTCAATCGATGCACACAGTCGAGGCGCGCCGAAAACATTGGCTGCGATGCGGACTAATGTTGGGAGATCTCCAACAACTCCTTCAGATACTGCTGCCACACTGCTGCCCAGGTGTGAGTACCATGACCATGCGTTTGCTCGGAGATTGGGATAAGGACAAAACGGCCCTGCTCCACTCGTTTGATTTCGCGTTCGGCGATTCCGAGCTCCGGAGGATTGATAAAATCGTCGGCCGAATTCACGAACATCACCGGGATACTGATTTTCTCCAGCCTCGCCGAAGGATCGTAATCCCACGAAGCTCTTACCGCGTAAAGCAGGTCGTTGGCATCGTGACTTGCACTGAAGCGCTTGGCGAAGTCCTCATCTGCCGCGTCAGTTAAGTCGCCGGTCGCGAGGTCTTTCTGCATCTGCAGAGCGGACCCCGCAGCGATATAAAACATCTCTGCCGAGGTTTTGATGGCCGTCGGGGGCTCGCTTGAATATTCACCATTCTTCCAATCGGGATCGCCGCCGATACTGTCGATCACCAACTTGCGCCACAGGCGATTCCTTCCAGCGATCGGAACCGGCTGACAGGCCAGGGGCATGAGTGCGTCCATGAAGTCGGGGTAGGTTTCGCCCCAAACCCACGAATGCATGCAGCCCATGGAAGTCCCCAGGATGAGGCGCAGATGGTTCACTCCCAGGCCTTTTTCCAGGAGCTCGTGCTGCGCCGCGACCATGTCGTCGTAGTCATACTGAGGAAAGTGCGCGTGCATTCCGTCGCTGGGCTTGCTGGATTTTCCGTGGCCAATGTTATCCGGAAGGATGATGTAGTAGCGAGTGACATCGAGAAGCTGCCCCGGGCCAAAGAGCACGCCCGCAAACTGCGGCACGAGGAATTGCTCGCCAGTCCCGCTGGTACCATGCAGAAGTAGAACTGCATTTGTGACCCGGCCATTCGCGTTGCGCACGGGAGTTCCTAAGGCCGCGTAGTGCATTCGCAACTCGGGCAAGGTTTCGCCTGATTTGAATCGGAAATTGTGGGAAACGTAGTCACCTTCCTTGGGGGTGGGTCGGCTTGGCTGCTGCGCCCACAGAGACGATGCGCAAAGCAAGGCTCCCGTCAATGCCAACCAGAATGCTCGAAGGCTGTCGTGCATATTCGTACCTCGTTCCTCGAGGCAGCGTACCACAGCAGGTCCACGTCTGATTACAAGTGAGATTCAACGTGCGTGATCGTCAGCTCACGCTGCTATTGCGTGCTAGAATCGAAACGATTCACCACTCAAAAGAATCCTCATCAGAGAACTCTTAAATTAGAGCAATGACCAATCCTTCAGCGGCAGATCGCAGCGTCGATTCCACCAAGCATAAAATTAACCAGCGCCAGGCGCGAGTTGGAATTATCGGCTTGGGCTACGTGGGGCTGCCCCTGGCCCTGCTGTTTACCGATCAAAAATTTGCCGTCACCGGCTTCGACATTGACCGGCGCAAGGTTGACACTCTGGCGAAGGGTGGTTCCTACATCTATCGCATCCCTGCGGAAGACATTCAGGCCGCCAATGCGCGGGGTTTCACGGCTACGTCGGACTACGCTCAGATTGAGAACATGGACGCCATCATCATTTGCGTTCCCACTCCGCTGAATCCCTACCACGAACCCGACCTCAGCTTCATCACCGATACCACGCACGCGATCGCCCCTCATCTGCAAGCCGGACAGTTGGTGGTTCTTGAGAGCACCACGTACCCGGGCACCACGGAGGAAGTCATGGTGCCGATTCTCGAGAAAGAGAACAAGAGCGGACTGAAGGCGGCACGCGGCGTATCCACGGCGGAAAAGGAATTTTTTGTGGCCTTTTCTCCGGAGCGTGAGGATCCTGGCAACACCACCGTGGCGCGTCGCGACATTCCCAAGGTTGTAGGAGGGGTGAATCCGCAAGCCTCGGAATTGGCGGGAGCCCTCTACGGTTCGATTTTCCAGCGGACGGTTCCGGTTTCCTCTCCGGCCGCCGCCGAGATGACCAAGCTGCTGGAAAATATTTATCGCTGCGTCAACATCGCGCTGGTCAATGAACTGAAACTGCTCTGCCTACGCATGGGCCTCGATATCTGGGAGGTCATAGAAGCCGCCTCCACCAAGCCGTTCGGCTTCCATCCGTTCTATCCCGGGCCTGGCTTGGGAGGCCATTGCATCCCGGTCGATCCGTTCTACTTGTCATGGAAAGCCAAGGAGTGGGACTTCCGCACCCGTTTCATTGAGCTGGCGGGAGAGATCAATACTCACATGCCGTACCACGTGCTCGCCTCCATCGGCGGAGCGCTGAACGGTCACAAGAAGTCGGTGAATGGATCCCGCGTGCTGATTCTCGGGGTGGCGTACAAAAAAGATATCGATGATCTGCGCGAATCGCCGGCCCTGACCATCATCGAACTGCTGCAAAAAGAAGGAGCCAAGGTCAGCTACCACGATCCCTACTTCCCTTTTATTGGAAAAGGTCGCAAGTACGATTTGCAGATGAAGCGAACGGAAGTCGAAAAACTTGACGAATACGATTGCGTTGTAATTGTCACCGATCATTCCGACTACGATTACCGTCGAATTGTGGGGGAGGCCAAGTTAGTGGTCGACACCCGCAATGCGACGAAGGGAATCGAGAGTCCGAAAGTCGTACGCTGTTAAAGGAATCGAATGCCTCTCGATGAATCCGTCTGAGGGCGAGGACCAGCTGACACGATTGACATCGCCACCCCGTCGCGGCGGAGGACCTGAAGCCGTAAGGCCTCATAAGAGGCTTCGTCCAACCGCACCTGCGCGGTCTTTGAGTTCATCAAGCTCAAGATGCTTTGCTCCTTCCTTGCACTTGCCCTGATGCGCCGACGTATCCGCATCCCACTTAACTACGTTCCAAACGGTTCAATTTCGCCTCTCGCCGAACTACTTGGTCATTCTATGAAGCACGTTCCTCACCGTAAGGGATGGCGACGCCAGTGGAGTCGGAGCGGAAGTCGTGATCTGACCAGTCGCGGAGACAGGCCCCAGCGGGTAGCGGAATTTCTGAAATGGCCGACGAGTTCGCGCTTTTTGGTATCGCCGCTAATGAGGGGGGAGACCACGGCGCGCGAATCGGTCGCGAAGGTCACCGAGGTAGAGGAACTGATGGTTGCGATCGGTGGAAAGCTGCTTGTGATTGACGCGAAGAGAATAGCCCATCGGATGGAGCAGGCGAGCGACGGTGCTAGGGCTCACCCGGACACCAAGTCAGCGAGCGCCATGGCAACCTTGGTGGTGGTTCGCCGCGACCCCTTCAGTCCAGTGATGGGATTCCGGCGGTATCGTATTCGAGTAGGAACTCGATCAGGGTGAGGATGTCGGCGTTTTTTTCCCCACGGGTTTGCGTCCGCCGCCGGCGTGGCGGGTGCGACCCGGCGTCACCTTCTGCTCGAGCAGTTGCTGGCGTCCGCAGGCGACGGTGTGTGGATCCAAGCCGAGGAATTCGGCTAACACACGGTCGCCACCGTGCCCCAGTTTGATCGATTCCATGCCGGCGAAGAAGCGCCGTTGCTGCTCGTCCAGCAAACTGTAGAACAGCACAATGGCGGCCTGGAGTTCCTGGGGAGAAACCTGAAGAGCGGAGGCATCGGTTAGCAGAGGAACGGAGAACGCGATTTGTCGAGCGCGCATTTGAATCCGTGTCTGCCGCAGATCAAGAGAAGTATAGAGGAAGCGTCCGGCCAGCTCCGCCCGGCGTAAACGCCCGGCGCGGACCAGATCGTGGAGAGGATTTTGGATCTCAGCATGGAGTGAGTCAGCGAGTTCGTCGGCGAAGCAGCCCCGTGGTGACTGATGGACAAAAGATTCGATCGTGGCGACGAGCGTGCCGTGCTGAGAAAACCAGACCGCCTCATGGGACCACAGACCGTCGTTGTCGAAGCGGGCAGATTCACGGAGGGCGTAGTAGCGGCCGCGATGAGTGTAGCTGGTGAGGTAGTCGAGCGGCTTGAGCTTGCGAAAGACGGTAAGGTTAGCGTTGGTGCCGAGAACGTCTTTGAGTTCCGGCAAAGTAGCGATTTTGTGGCGCAACAAGTGGTTGCGAAGGACTTGGGGGTCGAAGGTGAGGGTTCGCATAACGTTATAGTTCCGATTCCATCAACTACTAACTCGGAACTATAATACAATCAACGGCGCAGCTAGAATCGGGATCCGACGGGGGAGCAACGTCAATGATTACAGGGTAGCATCACACTAGACTTCCGGCACCCAGAGGGTGTTTGAACTCTTCTTAAATGATCTAGGTACGACTACAGATGACAAGTTGTTTTTGCGTCAATCCTAAGTTGAAGGTAGATATCGCTCTTTTTGGAACCCGACATTCAGTCAGGAGGTCGAGATTGGACCCAATTGCACCCGTGATTTTAGCGATCTTCCAATCGCTATTGGATGGTATCTGTTTGGCGCAAGCTTCACGGTGCCGAGTCCAAGCAGTTTGCTTCAGGAGCACGCCGTATGGCGTCACGCAGTAGACAACTTTTCGAGATCTGCCAAACCTGTACTCTGGCGGACAGGGTCCGCTAGCGGTTCGCCATGCACAGTCTAGACGTGACGATACCAAGAATGACTAAGCAGCAAGCGACTCGGAGCGAACCGTCAACGCTCGTGCACTTCGCTCCTCAAGAAGAAGTCGGCGGAGAGAACGAAGATCATTTAGTATTCGGCGGCTTTTGCTCATGTGAATTTCGAGTTTTTCCATCTGATACAGAGCGAGCCGCAATGCCTCCAGTCGCCGTGGGAACGTCGAACCCGATTCCATCTGGACATCCGCTTCGATGTCCCGCTTTGCCTCTACGACAGCCTCGGTCAACAATCCGACAAACTCATGAGCACTCTCGATGCTGTCAAAGGTGGTTTCAATTGCGTGATTCACTGCAGCTCTCCTTCTGTTTCTTAGTCAGACATCTTGTTCAAGCTAAAAAGACAGGGGAGGTATTCAGCCTTACTGCTTGCTGTGAATCATTAGAGAATGTTTCTGACCTTCCTGTCTGTGACTATCATCACCAGTGCTAGAGAAGCGAGCCGCGCTCGGTACGCCAATTCGACCAATATGATAAAACTCCCCGATCGTGCGGGGCTTTGTAAGTCTGGTTACTTTGGTCATCTTCAGCGGAATCACCTTTGTACTTCCCTCCTGAACTCTTAGCAGGTAGTAGTGAATAAAGCCAAAAGCACCAATCATTCTCTATCGCTTCGGGAGATGGCCGCCAGCGGCATTTTCCGGAGCTATCGGTCGTCGAACTCGATGTTGAATCGAGAAGGTCGGCGGCGCGAACGACAACATGATCTTCGATCTTCCTGACGGACGCGCTGGTTGCCTCATTTGGCTGCGCATCATCAATCAGACATCGAAGGCAATCCCGTGTCGCGGTGTCAGGCTGCAGCCGCCTTGAGCGAGTTGGAAATTTGAATGGCTATCGGACTTGGGATTTGGGGGAGGACCCGTTCAATTACCGTTTCCCGCGCAAAGACGCGCCTGAGATGCCCTTGAGCACGTGCTGAAGGATGTTGTTTTCGAGTGCAGGATCCTGAAACCCGGAGGCCCGATGGAGGGCTACCTGTTAGGAATTGGTTGTTCGAAACCGGCAAATCTGGTAGCTGGCGGATAGCTTGAATTCAGGGCAACGATAATTGGGCACCCTAGATAGACCAACGAAGTATGGTTCGAAATGGCTAAGCACTCGTTGAAAGGGAGGAACCATGAAACATGCGTCAATGACATTTCGGGTACGTGCCGGGCGGCGTAGCTGCTGGCATTCATGTTCAGGCCGAAACTGTGGACTGCGCTTCTCGGGCTACCAAGCTGCGGAGAACAAAACCCGAGATGAGGAATAAGTGCGATCACCGATGCGCAAGGTCGAACGAGACCGCTGCCGCAGACGAACCAATGTTCAGCATGGAGACAACCCGCTCCAGCTTGTGGTGCCCAGTTTTGTGCAGGAAGTAACTGACTCCAACCACTCCAGCAGTCTCGCTGGCGAAGTTCATCGCCAAGCCCGGGGTGCTGCCGCTGAATAAACGAGTGACCGGATTCAGTTCCTGGCCACCACTGCGCAGATTATCCCGAGTAACAACGAAGTCAGCAGCGCTAAAGGCCGCGTTCGTCGCAAACAGAATGCTATTCTCCCGATCCCAAAACTTATGACTGGAAGCTTCAGGAATGCTCGCAGGCTGCGTTGTCATAGCCATAGGAGCGGGTTCCATCGCTTCGGGCTGAAGCAATGCGAATGCTACCTGTTGTTGCGCCAATCCTGGCCGGCAAAGGCCCAAGAACACCAGAAGGACCAACGCTTTCGGTTGAATCGAGCGAAGCCAGCTTGACCGCATCACTTTAGTGCCCCCTCAGTATTGGCCGTCTGTACTAGTACAACGCACTTGCCCGACCAAGGGATATGGCCTTTAAGTGCTATTAAGCTATTTAGAATGATTACTTTGGAACACGCGGAGTGTTACTCAAGTGGGAACAGTGTGCAAGCTGTTGCCGGTAAGCCGTATTTAATTCAATCGCTCACTGACGTTCCTAATAGAGGCGCCAGATATGTAAGGTGCGATCAGCGCGAGAAAAACAATCAGAGCACGACAATGTGAACTTGGTAGGATTCCACGCGAAGATTGAGTGACTGGTTACAGGGTGGGACTCCTGCCCGACTGGGTTACTACGACAACTATCTGGTGGACAATCACAGTTGCGTGATCGTCGGGGTGCAAGCGACGGCGGCACGCATGAGCCAGGAGACGGTGGCCGCTCAAGATATGATCGCTCGTTTCGCAGAATGGCAAGGACGAGAACCCGAGTCGGTGGTTGCCAATGCCACCTATGCGGCTGCGGCAATCGCATAAGCCACAGTTGGACCGTTGGACCTCGCCCTGCTGAGGCGGCCTGAATAATATTTGACTGGGTTCCTCCGAAGTATTCACAGGCCGAAAGGAACACTCACCCAGCGCGCACAACCTGCCGAGCGGCTTAACGGCCTCCATGGCAAGCGAAGTATACTCGCCCAGCGAAATACCCGGTGGTAGTTCGATGGCAAGCATGCCCTCCGGCCGCCGCTATATCGGAAGCAGGACGAGTTCGGAATACAAATTGTCAAGCTCCTCCGGCTCGAAAAGCGAAGAGCGAAATAGCGTTTGATTTTGTCGTCTAATCCGCACGCCTCGCGGCAGCGGTGCTCGGAAAAGCCGCGGATCGGCCATGAGCGCAACCGTCCGCTGGCGACGGAGGATAGCGAGCTTGGCACGCTCCAGATGGCGCACGAGGATGTGCGGAGCACTGCAATAGAGCAACTCCGACAGAGCCAGCCCCCGCTTCGTGCGTCGCTTCACGACGAGGTAGGCGCACTCAGCTCCGTCGCGTAATGCCAGATGCAGACATTCGTACGCTAGGTGATCGTCGAAAATGAGCCGCTGGTCATCATTCAGCAAGCTGCGGATACCGTCCAGGTCGAAAATAATCTCGGCGCGGGGTGCGCGCAAAGTGTCGACGTGGAGGAGCGGGGTAAAGATAATCCTCTGCGACTCCAGACACGTGAAACCCATCGCTTCAAACATACGCGCCGACGCGGGCGACGGCGTCAAGTTTGTGTAGCATACGTCCTGATCGCCCAAGGCCGCGGCGAGCAGCGCGGGACCCCAACCGCGATACTTGGGGAGAATGTACCAGGACGTGCAATTGCAAATCACGCGGCTCTGGCCCCTAATCTGTCGCCGGGCGTAGACCGCACCCAAAAAGCCCGCAATTACGTCCCCCAAAGTAAGTACAAAGCCGAGATTCGGCTTCTTGTCCAGCCACCCGTAATCAAACAATCGACGCCAACTGTCTACCCCAATCTTCCTGGCGAAGCCCACGTGGAGGAACGTACAGAGCGGTTCGACATCCTCCGGACGCGCCGGACGGACTCGCGGCGGTGGGGCATCGGCCTCCACGGGCCTCGCGAGGCCGTTCCTGACGCCGGCGCCGGCTGCATGCGCCGACGCCCGGAATCCGAGGGCGTGGGCCGCGCCGGGCAGGCTTGCACGCCAGCCCGAGGAGCTTCCACTCTCCTCCTCCGAGAGCCGGCCGCTCCCCTTTTTCGCTATTGCGTGACCGGGCAACCCTTCCAATTTGGCTCCCGCTTCGAGAACCAGCGCGAGACTCTCAATCGTCGGGGCTTGGAAGAGCGCGGCGAGAGGCAGATCGCTGTGCGTGAGTGCGAGAATCTCCTTGAACAAGCTCAGGACCATCAGAGAGTCTAAGCCGAGTTCGAAGAAGTTATCGCATCTGCCAATCGACGACAGGCGTAGCACTCTCTCACAGATTTGCTTGAGTTCGCGCTCCAGTTGGTCACGCAACTGCAGTCGATCAACCTCGTGCGAACCAGTTGCCGTTATCGATGCGCTGGCGTCCACTGTCCCGGAAATCACCCCAGCCGCGGCCCTAGCGCAAACGATCGCATGGCGAGCGATAGCTTCGAGACATTCCGGGTTGCGCAGCGCCTCCCGGTTAGTTATGCGGCGGCCATTTACCGCATCTCGCGCTGCCAACTCGGACCGTTTCCCGCTATGCGTCACAGGAAGCTCGTCAACCTGTGCGATCCTTGCGGGCTGCAGCGCGTTCGAGCCGCGGCGGGCGATCTCGGACCGGATCCGTGCGGCGAGCCGATCATCGAGCACAACACCCTTGCGCAGCACGACCAGCAGCACCATCCGCGCCCCGCCGAGCTCCTCCTCAGCCTGCTGCTCGACCGCCATCGCCTCGACCACTTCGGTGATTTCCTGCAGAATCCGATAAATCTCCGCCGGACCGACGCGGATCCCGCGGATGTTTAGCACGCCGTCCGAACGACCATGGAGACGCGCCCCGCCCTCCGGAGTGAACTCGATCAGGTCTCCGTGGGTCCATACACCACGATTCTGGCTGAAATAGGCCTCGTGGAACCGGCTTTGGGCGTCATCGCCGTGAAACCCGAGCGGCCGCGATGGGAACGGATTCGTACAGATCAGCTCGCCAATTGGCGCGGTCGGCTCGCCAGGAGGTGGAAGGGCTCTCACGTCGAGGCCAAGGCTCCGACACTGGGCCTCCCCGCGGTAGACCGGGAGGTTGGGGTTACCCAGAACAAAGCAGCCGATAATGTCCGTGCCGCCCGATATCGATTGCAGAGGCAGGTCATAAACATGGTCGCGCACCCAGTCGTATTGCCGCTCATAGAGAATCGATCCAGTCGAAAGTACCGCGCGCAAAGCGGCAAGGTCGAAGGTATGTCCGGGTGCGAATCCGGCCTTCTCGCAGGCCTGAAGATAGGCCGGGCTTGTCCCGAACACCGTCACCCGTTCGGCGGCAACGAGTTGCCACAGTGTCTCCGGTCCCTCAATCAGGCCGTTGTAGAGCAGCAGTTCGGCTCCAGAGGCCAGCGCCGAGAGCTGCCACTGCCACATCATCCATGCACACGAAGTCTGGAAAAATAGCTTGTCACCCTGCTTCAGATCACAGTGGAGCCGGTGTTCCTTGACGTGTTCTATCAAAGTCCCGCCCGCGCCGTGCTCGATGCACTTCGGCTGTCCGGTGGTCCCGGATGAAAACAGGATGAAAAGCGGCTGGTTGAAGGGAAAGCGGCGCCATTCGAACCGGTCGGCGGCCGCAGCCTGGACGATCAGGTCGGCGAATCGATAAAGCGGCTTTCGCAAACCGCTCGGCGCGGGTTCGTCGTCGAGCGCCACAATCGCTCTCAGCGTCGGCAGTCCGGCCGCTACCTCCGCCAAGCGATCCGCAACGGGAGTGCCAACGTCCCAAGGCTCGAGTCGCAAGTGCCCCATCAGGACCACCGGTTCGAGCGGCGCAAACCGCGTCAGAATCGCGAATGCGCCCATGTCCGGCGCGCAGCTCGAGAAGGCCGCGCCCAGCGCGGCTGTGGCGAGTGCGGCGATGATTGCCTCGCTGCCGTTGCGTGCCACCACGACCACGCGATCGCCCGGGCGCACTCCCAGACGCCGAAGGGACGCAGCGAGACGCAGCGCGCTCTCGCGCAACTCTCCGCGGGTCAAACGCTCAGTGCGACCGTCGCCGTGGCAGGCCGTCAGCGCTGGACGGTCGTCGCCGCCCACTCTATCGGCAAGCAGAACCTCTGCATAATTGAGGCGGAGGTTCGGGAAGAAGAAGGCGCTCTCACAAGAATCGCCCAAACACACGGGATCGAGCGGGCCCTCGCAAACAAGCCCAGACCAACGCAAAAAGAGCTGCCAGAACAGGCGGAAGTCTTTCACCGAAAAAGACTGGAATGACGAGTAGTCAGCGAAGATCCGTGACGTCGCTGCCTCGCAGTATCTCATGAACGCCGTCATCTGCGAGCGGGCGATGGTATCCGGGTCCGGCAGGAAGATCGGATTTCGCTGTCTGGTCAGCGCGGACTCGGCAACGTCTCCGGTAGGGATCGCCGTCATCTTCCGCTGGCCCCTCTCTGCTTTCAACTGACATTTCCTTTTTGACTTCGAAACCGGCCTGCACTCCGGGAACTCCCGGAGTGCACCACCTTTCCATAAAAGAGCTCGGCTATGGTATGGACGCTTGTACAGGGCTGGAACGCGCGCTTTCCTGTCCGCCCGAATTCACAGAGGTGGCTGCGTAGTAGTAAGTCTGCCCGGAGGCGACTGTGCTGTCGGTGTACGCGGTATTTGCGCTCACGCTGGGATTAAGCTTGGCATATGTTCCCGTCGCGCTAGTGCTGCGATAAACGTTGTAGCCAGCTACCCCCGAAGTGGAATTCCACGACAGCGCCACGCTGTACTGAGTCGTTGTCCCATCGCCAGTGAGAGATTCGATCACCTGCGAGTTGGAAGCATTACTGGAGAACGACAAAGACCCGGATTGCGTCCCGCTGCTTTTCGGGGTGAAAGCCAGATTTAACGACGCGGTCTGCCCAGCAGGGATGGTCAAGGGAAATGTAGCGCTTTCCAGGACAAATTGCCCACTACTGACAGTGCCCGATGACACCGTCACGCTCGTTCCCGACGCCCCCATTGTGATCGACTGCTTCTGTGTCGCCCCAACAGGCACGTTGCCGAAGTTCACAGTTGCGGGAGTGATCGTCAGTTGGCCGACGGCGTCTGTTCCCGTGCCCGTACCTGAGAAGGGTACATTCAGCTGAGGGCCCGAAACGAAGATACCTCCGCTGCTTACGCCGGCAGCATGTGGAGTAAATGTAACCTTCATGGTCACGCTTTGCCCGCCGTCCAGCGTCATTGGGGCGGCTAGTCCGCTGATGGAGAATCCGCTGCCCCAGGTCTTGAGGCTTGACAGCTTTGTCTTCCAGGGCCGATCGTTTGTTAGTACAACGGTTTGAGAAGAACTGGTTCCCACCGCGACGTCCCCGAATGACACGCTGGAGGGACTCGCAGTCGCATTCTCGCCTGTTTCCCCCCCCCCACCCAATACAACCCGAAGGTCTGGATTTGAAGCGTTGCTGACGAACGTGACCTTCCCTCCCGTCCATACGGCCGCGGTCGGAGCGAACGCTACGCCGAACGAAATGCTCTCCCCTGCGAATAAAGTAAACGGCAGGGTCACTTGGGGCATGGTGAATTCAGTTCCACTGATATTCATCGCCGTCACAGCAACGCTGGTCGATCCGCTATTCGTCAAGGTGATGAGCTGAGTCTCTGCCTGCCCAATTTCAACGGCGCCGAAGGTCAGAGAGGATGGCGTACAGGTTAATTGTTGCGTGGCTGCTTGAGCGCCAAACGGAAGCATCGTGACGAATGCGGTCACAAGGATGGCGAAGAAGACACGGGAAAGGGGCTGCGTTAGAGAATGGGGGAGTCGCATGTCGCTACTTTTAACTCATCTTCGAACAGCTGGTAGATGCCATTAGGACAATATCGATCTTGTACTCTTGGATAAGTTGGTCCCGAGAAATGAGTTACATTCATCTTTACGCAATCAAACGATAGTTACTTCCGAGATCATTTCAAAAGAGAATGCTGAGTTTAGAATTGATTCAATGCGAAACGAGCTGCGAGCACGCTCCAACGACGAACGCTGGCCGACCGGTGTCCAACCACCCGAACTGCGTCGGCGACACCTCATGTTTAGTATTTTATTTCTTGGTTCCCTCGTCGCGTTCTGGATGCCGCTCAACAGGCTGATCACTTTCTCACTTTCTCACGATTACGCTTCCCACATACTGTTGGTCGTTCCCGCGAGTGCGTACCTTATCCGTCGAAAACGAAGCGAGATTCTTGCTGCCGTACAAACCGGTCCAAGCGTTGGATCGGTTTTATTACTTGGTTCAGCTAGTTTCTTATGGCTGGCTCAATGCTACTTTCCCGTGTCCGGCGACCAAGATCAACTTTCTTTATCTATCTTCTCAATCGTCGTAATTTGGATAGCAGCATTTGTCTTCTGTTACGGGACACAGGCATTTGCACTCGCAAGGTTCCCGTTGCTGTTTCTTATTCTGTTAGTTCCAATTCCTGTAGCGGTAATAGAAAAACTTACTTTTATTTTGCAAGACGGATCAGCGAACGTCGCCTACTGGTTACTCCGGCTCCTCGGTGTCCCGGTATTCAAGCAGGACTTTGTGCTGCTGTTGCCAACACTCGCCATTCAGGTGGCGAAGGAATGTAGCGGAATCCGATCAAGCATGGCGCTCCTGATTACAACCCTGCTCATGGGCGAGTTAGTCTTGCGTTCAGGTTGGAGGAAGACTCTCTTAGTACTATCTACCGTCCCAATGCTCATCTTCAAAAATGGAGTGCGCATTGTGGCCGTTTCTTTGCTCTCCGTTTATGTCAATCCCGGTTTCTTACACGGGTGGCTGCACACTTCTGGAGGGATCGTCTTTTACTTGCTGGGCTTGGCTTTACTGATGCCGATTCTGAAGGCTCTTCGCAAGTCAGAAGACGCAAATCGGGCGACTTTCCACTTCCAACCTTCGGAGGTGCGAGCGTGATGGCCCCGACATCGGAGATCGGCTCGGTGTCCCATCACAGACGATTCATAGCTATCTGCTCCGCCGTACTCTTACTCGTCGTCCTCGCGGGATGTGCTCGCAGCGCCCAGTCCTATATCGGGAAGGGCCAGGCATACATGCGCAAGGGCGACTATGATTCGGCCAAAATTGAGTTCTTGAACGCGGCAAAGAAAGAACCCCGCTCGGCGGAGGCTCACTACCGGCTCGCCCAGGCTTATCTGGCCAAACAAGATGTGGCCGAGGCATTAACTCACTTTGAAAGCGCCGCGCAGTTCGATCCCGGAAACGTCGATGCGCGATTAGAGGCGGCGCAACTCGATAACGCGTCAGGTCAATACGACAAGGCGGAGAGTGCGGCGAGGGAAGCTCTGGCAGTAGATCCGCAAAATGCAATCGCCTACCAGTTAATCGGAGAAGCCGGGGCGGGACGGGGCTCCTACGAAAACGCAATCGTGGCGTTTGCCAAGAGCGTAGAACTCAATTCCTCCAACGCTTCAGCGGAGATGAATCTGGGGCTGGCGGAGGTTGCTGTCCACCGATACTCCCTTGCGGAAGAGTCGCTGCAAAAAGCGATCACGCTGGATCCTAAGTTTGTTCCTGCGTATCTGAATCTCGCCAACCTGTATCACTTGGAATCCCGCTTCCACGAAACAGAAGAGACGCTTCGCCGAGGAATCGAACAAAACCCGGACGCCAAGGAACTTTACTTGCTTTGCGCGAGCGTCCTCTACGAAGAGCGCGCTCCCAATGAAGCTCATTCCTTGCTGGAAACCCTGGCAGCACGATTGCCGAACGCTGCTGACGTCGTTTTATCGATGGCTGATTTCTATCTTCAACACAATGATACCAACAGCGCTTTGGCGCAGTACCAGCGCGGCATCCAACAATTTCCCGCGGAAGTGACTCTGAAAGTCCACGCTGTCGACGGCTTTCTTGCAGCCAACCGAATTGCGGACGCAACGCGCCTTAACGATGAGGTATTGAGAAGCAATTTCAACGACGCGGTCGCACGCACCCAGCGTGGAAGGATTCTCTTGAGTAGCGGGAGGTTTGCGGATGCGATTGCGGATTTCCGTGCGGTGATCGCCGATGATCCCACCAGTGCACAGGCCCACTACTTCCTGGGTGTTACGTACCGCCAACATGGGGATGCAGGGCAGGCGCAGGCCGAATTTCAGGAAGCGTTGAGATTGTCCCCGGACATGAGCGAGGCTCTGCAATCTTTGGCTGATTTGTTTCTGGCAGAAGGAACAACAGAAGCAGCCGAGGGTTATGCCCAGCGTCTGGTGCAGCTAAGCCCTAAAGACGCAGCCTCTCACCTGCTACTGGGTCGGGTTTTGCTGGGTGCCAACCAGTTCCCTGCAGCGCGGGAGCAGTTCTTAAACGCAAAGTCGCTCGCTCCAACTGATCCTTCGCCGTACGCATATACAGCTGAGGCCTATGCGGCTGAGAACAACGATTCGGCTGCGGAAAAAGAATTCCAGGCCTCCTTGCGGATCGATCCACATTACACTGCGGGGCTGGACCGTTGGACCCAATTCCTGGTTTCCCGCGGACAAACGTCAGAGGCGATCGCGCGAGCGAAACAGTACATTGTTACTGCTCCCACGGATGCAAATGCGCATTTTATTTTGGGCTGGCTCTATGCCGGAAACAAACAGTATGACGATGCCGAACCAGAGTTACAGCAGGCGCTTCAACTGGATGCAAAACTGGAGCGTGCTTACATCGAATTGGGCAATCTTTATCAGGCGCGCAGTGAGACCGATAAGGCGATTCGCCAATATGTCAGCCTCCTTTCGGTAAATCCCCGACTCGCCTCGATCCAGGTCCTCGTTGGAAATCTCTACCTCGACAAAAATGACCTGAATGCCGCACGCAAGTACTACGAGGCAGCCCTAGTTTCGGATCCGAATTCCGGTCTCGCCAGTGCCAATCTCGCATGGGTATACGTGCTTCAGGGCGGAGATCTGAATGTGGCCTTGGGGTTGGCACAGAATGCGAAGCAGCAATTTCCCGCGCTCCCCAGTGTCAGCGACACCCTGGCGTGGATTTACTACCTGAAAGGTAATTATCGTGGAGCGCTTCCGCTGTTGCAGGAGTGCGTTCGAGAAGTCCCGGACCATGCCACTTATCACTACCACTTGGGCATGGTTGAGCTCTCCGATGGTGACAAAGCAAAAGCGAAATCACAACTGGAGGCAGCGATGCACCTGAAGTTATCCGGCGACGAAGCGACCCGCGCCCGCCAGACTTTGGAGCAGCTAAACTGAATCGGCCAAGGACAGGTTTTTTGGTGACAAAAGTAACCACGGATTCAATCGTAATCTACTCAAATTAAACAAGTTAGCCTATTGCAAACCATTGCGACCATTGCAAAAATTATCAGTCTTGACACGCCTTGTGGTTGAGCTAGAGTGACTGTGTTGGGCAAGTATATCGGGGGTTTTTACAAGAGGTGAAAATGCGACACTTTGTCTGGGTTTTAGGATGTGTTTTGGTAATCTCAATGGTAGTAAGTCCATTGGCAGTTGCGGACACGACGCACGTCACTGTCAACAACAGCTACAGCAAGTTGACTCATTTCGACTTCGACTCTCGCAAGAGTGGAAGTAGTTTTGGAAGCTTCGCTTACGCTATAACCGGAATTGGCAAAGGAGCGACAACGGGCATTACGACGTTAACCTTCAAGCTAACCGACAAAAGACCGGTACCGCTCACGCAGCTGATGGCGAAGCTGGACGGCAGGAGCTCCGACTTCGCGATACACTTTTGCCGTGCGGGTGGCACCAGTTGTGCGTTTTACACGGCGGTTACTCCAAACGGACCGACATCGGTTCCGGAGCCGCCCGTGACGGCGCTATTAGCCTGCTCTGCCCTGGTGTGCGGCGGCTTCGTGCGTCGTTACCTCTAAAATCCCCCAATTTCTGAGTTGTTCTTGCGGCTGCGGGCTTCTCTCGCGGCCGCATCTTTTTTCGGCTAAGGCGTTACCAGAAGATCCAAAGGTCTTCCGGCTTCGACTCTGCCTAAAAACAATCTGATCCGTGGAAACGTAGCAACGACTCCCGGCGGCGCGGCTCCGCGCGGGATCACGGAGCGACTTGAACGTCCGAAACGATATTCGAGTATCCGCTCTCTTCGTTGCTCGTATTCACAGCCGTAGTGGCGTAGCAGTAGTTCGTGCCACCGCTTACCGTGGAGTCTGCGTAATGGGTCGCGGTGTCCAGAGAAGACCCGTTAATCTTCGAGTAGCCACCGCACGAGCTCGTATAGATTGCGCGGTAAATGTTATATCCCACGACGTTCGCCGAAGTGCTCGGGGACCAGGACAAATCCACAGTATGCGCGGGCGCCGCGGTGCCAGCGCCCGTAGCCGCTGCCGTCGTGGTCGAAGTTTGAGCGTTACTGGTGAAGGTTAAGGTCGCGCTAGCCGTCCCGCTGATTTGAGGGCTGAAGGTAATGGTAAAAGGCGCGCTCTGGCCGGCAGCAATAATAGCCGGCAGCGACAACCCACTGATCGTGAACTGCGAATTACTCGAGCTGGCAGCCGTGATCGTCACATTCGCTCCGCTGGCGTTGAGGCTTCCTGGAGCAGTTCCGCTGTCCCCGACGACCACGCTTCCAACCGCTAACGACGCCGGAGTGGCGGTCAGTTGTCCGGACGCAAGCGTCCCGCTACCCTCTAACGACAGAGATGGGCTGGATACACTGGATGCAATGGTTACGCTTCCGCTGGCGCTGCCTGCGGATTGGGGAGTGAAGGTCACCGCGAAGCTCGTGCTCTGCCCAGCAGCGATCGTAAGTGGCGTGGAGACTGCGCTCAGAGAAAATCCTGTACCCGTGATTGCTATCTGAGTGAGACTCACGCTGGCCCCACCTGTGTTCGTCAGCGTCTCCGACATTTGTTGCTCGGTTCCAACCTTCACGGTTCCGAAATCGAGGCTCGCAGAACTCAGAGCGAGAGTTCCAGCTTGCACTGGTTGAGTCGTCGTCGTCGCCTGCTTAGCGGAACTGAATCCCTGGCAACCAACCGTG
>Ga0182015_10002523_pt1 | contig 21859 bp, 17 predicted proteins | sample 712P3MmetaG_FD_120478 | JGI IMG/M metagenome (GOLD analysis project Ga0182015, IMG submission 120478) | Permafrost microbial communities from Stordalen Mire, Sweden - 712P3M metaG | ecosystem: Environmental > Terrestrial > Soil > Wetlands > Permafrost | place: Sweden: Stordalen | collected...
ACGATACGTCTCATGTCTTCGACCACTATTCGTGGGGCGATTTCGATGCCGTTCAATGCGCATTGGTCCGAAACGGCATCACTCCCACGATCGCAATCGATGCGGGGCCGGTGCAATACGATGCGGTTCCGGGCCAGTTTACGCCGAAGGGGTATCCAATCTACAAGACTTCCGCCGACTTCGCCACCTGGTGCGGCGCGGTCGCGGGTCATGAGAAACAGACATTCCCCACCGTCTCGCGCTATACGCTGCCGGGCAACGAAGTAAATAGCAATCCCGGAGCGTTTCCCGGCGGCGAGCCCCAGATAGCGGAGTACGCTAAAGCTTGCTACCACGCGCTCAAGGCCGTTCAACCGAAAGCCTTCGTGTACGGGTTTGAGCTAAATATGGATTCTCGCCGGGATGCCGTCGGATTCGTCGGGCGTCTCTACGATGCCGGCTGTAAGGTGGGCACGTGCTACGACGGCTTGTCGATCCACCTCGCATTGCACTATCCGATCCCGCCGCCTGACGCGCCGTGTCGCGATTACGGCATGCAATGCGTTACCGACATGCAAACTGCGGCGCACGCGCCCGTTCACGTGCTTATCGGCGAAACCGCCTATATGGTTCCCGCGAACGTCCCCAACGAGACGGTGAAAGCAACCGCGATCGTCGCCGAAATGACCACGTTTGCCGGCAACAAGTACGTTGACGGCGCGAATTACGCGAACGTGGATGAATGCGACTTGTACCCTTCGGGATACTTCGTCGGCGGCTGCATCGTCGACTCTCTCAACAACAGGCTACCGGGATATGCCGCACTTAAGACGCTCGCTACGACTGCGTACCGCTAGACGATAGCAGCGCGGCGTCCCCTAAATGCGCGCGGCGAGTGCGCGGCGGAAACTTACTAAGTCGTCAGCCGTTGGAATGAGCTGCGGCATGGGCACGTGCAAGATCATGCGAAACGATGCGAGCAGGAATGCGAGGCGCGCGCACGTCGAGATCAATAGGGCCACTGCAGCACCCATCAGACCGAAATGCGGCATCAGGACCAGCATGCACGGAACCGCCACGCAAAACCCGAGGCCTTGAAACGCCGTCACCAGGCCCGGACGGTTACTGGCCATGAACGCCTGAGCTAACACGTAAACCAAACCTCCGATGAGCGCCTCTAACGTGAGGACCTGTGCGACCCCAATCGCCCCCGCGTATCCCCGTCCGTAAAAGAGGGGAATGAGAAAGGGCAAAGCGGCAGCCAGTATCGCCGAGAAAAGCGTAGCGATCACGGTGCTGACGCGCGCCGCGCGAGCGACAACCGGAACGACGCGCTCTTGCGCGAGGCCGGATGCGTTTGGAAAAATCACCGTCACGACGGCCTGATGCAGAAGTTGCAATACCCGCGATGCGCTCAGAGCAATTGCGTAGACGCCCATCGCCGAAGCGCTCAAAAGCCCGACAACCAGGACCTGATCGATCTGTTGCGAGAGCGTCGCCAAGACATCGACACCGTACGAACGGAGGCCGTACGATCCGAGGATCTTCAAACCAGGCCGGGGATCGAATAAGCGACGCGCAAAGAATGCCCGCAACTTCCAAGCAACCCAAGCGCTCGTCAGCATGGGTGGCACGAAGTACGTCAGCGTCGTCAGGGACGGCGTCAACACGTGCATGAAAGCCATCACCGTCAGTGAGGCCAACGTCAGCACCGTAGAAATGACGCGCGTCGAATTTGCAAGTTTGAAATCGCCCTGGGTTTCAAGCATGGCGGTCAAGATCAACGTGAGCGCCACTTGGGGGGCGAAGAGCATCATGAACTGTGCTTGCCGCACGACCGAACCAGAATACTCGTGCAACCAGTGAGGAATAAATACCACACCCACACCTATCGCGACGACGCTCATGACCGTCGCTACCAGCATCGCAACCGTAAAGAGCTCCGCACTTCGCTCGGGCTGGCGCCGAATGCAGTAGCGGACGGCCGTAGACATTCCAAGCGTCAGCAAGTAGGGGATGATCAACGGCCATAACCCCATCGCCGTCTGCTCGCCCCGTCCCGTGGCACCCAACGCGCGTGCAGTGATGATCCCGGTGACAACGCTCATTCCGGCCAACATGAACCTGGCCGCGATCGTTTGAGCGATCGAAGCCGCGGCGTGGCGCGAATGCAGCAGCCAACGGAATGCCGCGCCGCATTGGGCGGGAACGCTAAGTATCATGCGTCGTCGGCCATCAGGGTGCTCCGCACCGGGACGCTCGATCGCATTCGCAGCCGGTTCGGCAAGGCGTGGAACGACCGCTGCGCGACGGTCAGGACGCGCGACGCGACCGAGGCGACCGCAACGAAGATAAACCAACCGAAGAACACGGCATAGCTGTGAAAGAACACCTTTGAAGCCAGGGCGATCGGGTAAGCAAATGGTTGGTGCACGAGGTATAAGTCGTAAGGATCGACGCTCAGCAGTTTCTTCGCGTGGTGCCAGGCCTCGAGTCGCTTCGCTACAAAGGCGAGCATGAGTGCTAGACTGGGCCCGAAGAGCATGCTCGCGATCGGGCGCGTCTCGGTACTCCAATCGCAGAGGTTGCCCAACACGAACACAACGAACGCACCCACGAAAACGCCGGGACTGTTTATCGCGCGTTCAAGCGCCGGACGCCCCGCCCCTAGCCACAGGTTGGCGGTGACGACGCCGAGGCTGAAATTGAACGACTCGTGGACGATGATGAAGTACCAGAATTCATTGGTCAATACACCCGCGTTTGTCCCGACGTAGCCAAGCATCGTGATGACCGCGCTCACCGCCAGCAGAGGTACGCCGTGCTTGATGCGGCTGGCGCGGCGAACGAACGGATACGTGACGTATGCGAGCAAGATTGCCGGGATGAACCACCATGCCGGCACGAAGAAATTCGGGGTCCACTGCGGCTCGAACGGATCGAATAAGAAGACGTGGCTCAGGCCGACGCCGAGCAACGATGTATGGAATTGCGAATGGAGCTTCGTCTCGAGTGTCGCGGCCACCGAGCCATGGGCGTAATGCAGGACGACGATCGCACAAGCAGCCAAGGCGAGGCATGGAAGCGCTACAAGATAGAAAGGGACGAGAACGCGCGCTGCACGTTTGCGGTACCACGTGAGCCAATCGGAGAACCCGAGCGATTTCTCGCCTTGGGACACTGCGAGCGAAAAGCCGCTGATCAAGATGAACGCACTGACCGCTTCCCATCCGAAGCCGCCCAGGATACCGATGATGTTCGTCAACCACGTACTGAGCTTCGCATCGACTCCCGCAATGAATACGTCGCGAAAGAGCTGGAAGCCGGCGGTATTCCACTGATAACTCATAATAAGCTTGAAACCGCTCTGGCCAAAGAGCCCAAGCTGATATCCGGCACGCAACCAGTGAAAGCCGAGAATCATCACCGCGCTCAAGACGCGCGCAATATCTAACCATAGCAGCCGTTCCGCGGCGGGACGAGCAGAGCTACTCCCTAACATCGTTCGGCCGCCGCAGCATAGGCACCGATGAGTCCGCGCAGCATTGCATCGGTCGAAAACGTCGAAAGGACGTGCCTCCGGCCTCGCTCGGCGATTGCCGAGGCGCACGAACCGTTGCGCAGGAGCCGCTCTGCCAGCTTGACCGCGCCGGAAATATCGCCGCTACGGTAGAGTTGTTGGCCGACATCGGTGGCGACTACGTCCGTCGTTCCGGTAACTGCAGACGCGACAACGGGGCGATCCATCGCCATCGCTTCCGCCGTCACATAACCGAACGATTCATAGACCGACGTGCTCACTAGGAGGTCCGACGCGGCAATATAGGGGCGGACGTCGTCTTGCCAGCCGGCAATGCTAACCTGCGGTTGAAGGCCGAGACACTTGATGCGCTCTTCCATCGCGTTGCGAAGCTCGCCGTCCCCGACCCAGATTCCGCGCACGTCACCAACGCGTGTTTTCAGCGCCGCGACGAGATCGACAAACGCCAAGGGGCCTTTTTGCAGCGTGAGACGGCCGATGGCAATGACGAGCGGCCCATCGTTCAAGCCAAGCCGGCTCCGCGCAGCAACCCGGTCCGCCGGAGCATAGATGTCGGAGCGGATCGCCGGAACGACCACGTAAATCCGTCCGGACGGCAAGAGTTTCAAGGCGCGCAACTCATCGCGCTCGCTGGGCGTCACGGCCGAGAGGATGTCGAGGCGCAGGGCCAAGACGTGCTCGATCAGCCGATAGATCCAGCCAAGATGCACGCCGATTGCATGCGGTGAGTACACGATGCCCGGCCGGCGACGCATTCCGAAGGTTGCCAAGCGAGCAATGGCTCCGGCCTTGGATGCGTGAGCGTGAACGACGTCCGGCTTGAACGAACGATAAATGGCGCGCAGTGCAAGCACGCTCGTCAGATCCCGGCGCGGATCGATCGGGCGCCGCATGTCGACTTCGAACAGCGTCCAGCGTGCTTCGCGCAGCCGCTCGAGCAGCCGCAAGAATTCGGTGTCGGCACGGTGCAGCGAATAGACCAGTCCGTTATCCGGTCCGGCGCCGAGAGCATCGAACACGTTTTCGAGATATCGACGCGTCCCGCCCAACGTTGCTTCGAGAACCTGCAGCACGCGCTTGGGCACTGCCCGCCCGTTCAAGTTCCCGCCTTCGCCTTTGCCGCCGTTAGAAACGTAGCTTCGTAGCGGCCGGCAATGATCGGCCATCCGTACTGTTGACTGCGCTCGGCACCGCGCTGCTCGAAATCTTCCCGCACTGCCGCATCCAAAAGAATGCGCTTCAAGGCATCTGCGAGTTTGGCGTCGTCGACAAAGGCACCGTACGCCCCGTCGGAGAGCACTTCACGCGCTCCCGGATTCGGAGAGGTGGCGACGACGGCAGTCCGCGTCGCCATCGCCTCGATGTAGGGCACGCCGAAACCTTCGTAGGTACTCGGGAGACAAAACGCCCATGACGAGCGATAAAGTTCGATCAATGTCTCGTTCGAGACACGACCGTATCGCCGCACGCCCGGCTCGAAGGACTGCTGTTCGGAGACCATGCGCAGCTCGGCCGTTGGAACGAGCGGAAGAACCTCGGTCTTGAATAGTTCCGCGAGCCACGCCCCGCGCTTGCGCCCGTTCTCCGTTCCGACGAACAGCACGGTCGGCAAGTCCGTCTTCGGTCCGGAGCGGAACGCCTCCAAATCCACGCCGCACGGGATGACCGATTGCACGGACGGCATGCGCGCCCTGGTCGTCTCGGAAACGCCGACCACGTAATCGGCCAGCGCAGCACCGACGCGTTCGAGTGGGATCGTGACTAGGCAGAACAAACGGCGTTGCAACGTTTTGGCGTTTTTGAATTCGTCGACCGCCGAGCCGTGGAAGGTCCGGACGACCGGGCGCTTCGAGCGCAGAAGATAATTGTCGCCGTGCGGGTTGATCACGTCGAACATCGAAAAGTCGGTCGTGGCCAGACGATAGGCCATCACGAACGCAAACCAGCGCGACGGCACGCGGGGGCGCTGATATTGGTGCACGGCGTATTGCGCGTCTACCGGTCGCGGACTGAACGAGAAGACCGTAACATCGTGCCCTCGCGCACAGAGCGCGTTGGCAAGATGATGCACTTGGTTGGGAACGCCCGATGGCTGTTCGCTCGGCAAAAACGTGTTCGTGACAGCGATCTTCATCGCGCTGCCTTGCCCTCTCGTTGAACCGCTTTGAGCACTCCTTGCCTAAACGCCGGCACGGTTTTCGCGCCGGGCACCGGGCCCGACAAATCGGTTCCCGGGGGCAAGCGGCGAAATCCGATACCCATTGCGATCCAGAAGACAAACCCTTGGGTGCCGAGGTGCGCATCCCCGGCCGCATCGGCCCAAACGAGCTGTACGCACAGGGCGACCGCCGTCGCAACGATCGTCGCCATCGCCTCTGAATGCAACGTCGGCCGGCCTTTGTAACGCTTAAGCGCTGCCGGAATCATGACCGCAAGGCTACCGAATATGACGATGAGATAGCCCGCGAAGCCCCCCCAACCGAGTTCGATAAAACGCGCCATATAGCCGCTGTCAAGATTATTGCCGCTTGGCCCATCCGGATTCGCGCTCAAAGCCGCAGAAGAGCCGATGTTCCCAAGTCCCATACCCAGCGGGTTTTGCAACCCCTTTTCAAACGCATCTTGAATCTCGATGGTGCGGGCAATGGCCGAACCGTCGTGATCGACGTCACCGAACGTCATCAGTCGTGTGGTCACGAGATCGCTTTGACCGGAGGCACCCAGAAGTGCCGGAAGACCAGCGACGAGGAACGCGAGCAGCACGGAATAGACGACAATGAAAGGAATCGCCCGTAACCGGCGCGGGCTCATTATCAAGTACACTACGGCACCGACGATGAGCCCGATCCACGCCGAACGGACGAGCGTGAGCAGCAACGCCGCGCCGACGACCCCGACGAACGGCCACATCCAGAAGCGCTTGATTGCGAAATATGGCAACGCGATGACGAGGACCGCCGCGAAGAAGTCCCCCGCCGGGCCGGCGGAATTGAGTGTGGAAAAGACTCGTATCTGGAATGGCTCCGCGACGCCCATCGACGTGAAGCCGCCGCCTTCGAGCCAGAGGGCGTCCCATGGAGGCGGCGCGACAAATTGGAAAAGACCGTACAGCGCGACGAGACCGCCGAAGATCAGCATGATCACGCTGAGCCGGCCCATCAGCCGCGGATTCTCGATCTCATCCCCGGCGAGCCATATGCCGATGAGCATTGGAACGATGTATTGAGTCGCCTCGTATAGTGCCGCGTTCGTGTTCCCGACGAACACGGCAACGACGAGACCATACATGAACGCGGCGAACCAGATTGCGGCGAACCACTTGAACGCCGGTGTCAGTCGGGCGAACCGCTCGGGCCGAAAGCAGTAGAGTGCCAGCGGAAGCGTCACGATATACGGAATCGTGCTCGTGATCTGAACCGGATTGAAGGCTCCGTTGTGCCAGTCAAGCAGGCGGCGCGCCAACGGCACGAAGCACCACGCAGTCACAACGAAGATAAAATAGATCCACTCATTCGACCAGCGTGTGGACGGGGCGGCCGATTTTGCAACGGCCGCGGGCGCACGCTCAAAGCGACGGAGCAGCGGTGCCGTGGTCATGCTGAACGCTTCGAAATGATATTTGGCTGATCGCAATCGAGCACGGCATGGTAGGCCGAAAGCAATCGTTCGACATGAGCGTGCATCGTCGGCGTCTTTCTCCAATAGGAGCTGTAGGTAGCGCGGCTGAGCCGCGCAATCAGGTGATCGTCGGTTGCACAGGCACGCAGTTGCGCCGTCAGGTCGTCGACGTCACCCCGCCCGAAAACGACACCGGTCCGACCGGGCTCGATCAGATCCTGGGCCGCCGTGCCGCTCGGAACGATGGCAGGGATGCCGAGCGCGGCAGCTTCTAACACGACTAAGCCATGCGTTTCGGACCAGAGCGAAGGCATGACCACGCAGCGCGCTGCGCGCAACTGCGCCATGACTTCATGATGATCGACCCACCCGATAAAGCGCGCGTCAGGGTTGACACGGGCAATTGCCTCGCGTTCCGGTCCATCCCCGACGAAGATGACCGGCACGTTCGCTCGCCGTGCCGCCTCGGCCAACAACGTCCCCCCCTTTTCGGGCGACAAGCGCCCAACGAACACGAACGCACCGTTCGTCTCCGCAGCGATGCGCTCTTCGCGCGGGGCGTCCACGGGATTATCAACGGCATAAAATCGGCTATTGGCAGGCAACATCGGCGCAAGCACGCGCCGGCTGAAGTTCGAAACAGAGATATAGCTCGCCGAATCGTGCGGGATGCAACCGGCGGTTTGCTGGATGAATTGACGGAGCACGCGATAGAGCTTGAACGCATAATTGCGCGAATCGCAATTCGTCGTTATGCAGGCCACCGACATCGGCTTGAGCGTACAGATCTGCCGTTCTCCGTGGAGGTAGAGGCAGCCGCTCGGACATGCGCTGAAGTAATCGTGCAGCGTGACGACGAGCGGGTAGCCGGCACGCACGATTCGCGCGATTACGCTTGAAGAAAGTGATTTTGTCCAACCGTGTACGTGGACGACGGTACGCTCCGGATCAAGCGTCGCTAGAAGCGCACTCATTTTCGCGGCCGCCGACCGATTCCACAACCCCTGGAGCGCGCCGCCGAGACGATTAGGCGAGGCAAACGCGTAGCCTTGTCCGGTACTTACAATGCTCACGTTCTTGCATTCAGCCAATTCGTCGCTCGCTTCGCCGCAGCCGGCAAACACCGTTACGCGGAAGCCCCGCTCGGCGAGAGCGCGCGCGCTCCCGAGCGCCACCTTCGCGCTTCCGCCATCGACGGACAGCGAGTCGGTGACGATGACGACGTGCTCGAGCATTACGGGCTGACTGATGCGAACCAGTACTCGATCAAGTCGCACGTCTCGATGTAACCGCCAATCCGAAGATCGGCAGCTCCGACGGCTGACCAGTCGATACCGAGCCGCGTGAACCTTTCTTCTTGAAAGCGCTTGACATCGATCGGTTCGAGCAACGGACTGTCGACCATCGCGCCGTCAACGACGATCACGCCGCAGAGCGTCGCTAACGGCGTCCACGTGTGAAGCAATCCGGCACCGGTGGGATCTACCGCGTAGAACCAGACTCCCCGAGGCGTCACATACCAAGGCGAGGCTTCGACTGCTCGACGATAGCGGACCGGCAAAAGCGAAACCGACGATGCATTGATATAAAGCGACTTCTGTACGCAATGCAATTCCTGAGTCACCGGATCGAACAGAGCATGGTCGCTTCCTACATAGCGCCAACCGCGCCCGTGTAAGTGGGTCGCGAGCGTAATTGCCGACTCCCAATCGTCACCAATCATCGCCAAACCCCGGCCCCCCCGCTCGATCACCGTCGCGCGCATCGTCCGAAAATCACAGTTCGTCGCTACGTCGCTCACGGCGCGCGACACGACGGCCCCGCCGACTTGGGGCATCGCACTTTGCATCCCCAGCACGTTGCGGCTGCCATCGACGCCGCGAATCTCCCATGCATCGTCGTGGGCAGTGACTGCGATCGTAAAGTCCGGCGTTGCCCGGAAGTCGAAACGCGGCACGTTCAACAACGTCGTGTTGAGCAGCTCCAAAACGCGTGCCGGCCCTTCGACGCGCACCTTGACGCTTGCCACTTGGAGATCGAGCGGCGTCACGAACAACGCAGCCTCCGTCTCCTTACGCGAATGCAAGACGATCCTCCCTAAACCACTGCCATGTTATGCGCAAGCCCTCCTCGAGCGGAGTCGAGGGCGCCCAGCCGTAGCCACGCGCGAGCGTTAAGTCGGGCTTACGCCGTTGCGGATCGCCTTCGCGAGCCGCTTCGTACGCGAAGTCGGGAGTAACGCCGGCGACCGTGGCCAACGCCCTGGCGATATCCTCGACCGAGCGCTCGTCATCGTTTCCGATGTTGATCGGCTGCAATGCCGCCTGCGGACGGTCCATGACCAAGAGTAGCAACGCAATTGCGTCGTCAACGAACGTCATCGAGCGCGTTTGCTTCCCCGTGCCCTGCACGGGCAACGGCTTCCCATTCTGAATTGCATCTATGAGAGCGGGAATCAGACGTCCGTCGCCTTGTTCCATCATCGGGCCGTAACAGTTGAAGAAACGGACGATTCGCCCATCCAGCGAACGCGCTCGAGTAGCCGCCGCGATAGCTGCCTCGCCGAATCGCTTGCCTTCATCGTAACAACTGCGCAGACCAATCGGGTCGACATTTCCCCAGTACGATTCGGGCTGTGGATGGACGAGCGGATCGCCATAGATCTCGGACGTCGATGTGAACAAAAATCGGGCCTGGTGCCGAAGTGCAAACTCGATCAGAGCCATCGTTGCTAGGCCGTTAACGGCGAGCGTCTCCCACGGGTGCTTACCGTACGCCTCGGGACTCGCGGGTGATGCCAAGTGCCAAATCCGATCGACCTGGTCGCCGGCGAGCGCATCTCGAAGAAGCTCCGCAAGCTCGTTTGGTCCGGTCGCGACATCGCCGAAAACGAACGTCGCACGCCCGGAGGAGACCGCATGTTCGAGATTGCGAACGTGACCGGTCGAGAGATTGTCGACGATGATGACGCGATCTCCGCCATCGACTAAGGAATTGCACAGATGGCTGCCGAGGAAACCCGCTCCACCGGTGACAAGGTGCAACATTAGGTCGATCTCACCAAACGGCTGAGCGCGAGTTCTATCCGCTTGAGTACCGCAGCCCGCTTGGGTTCGGTCGGCATCGCGGTTGCAACGGCCGGCTCGGCGTCGCGCTGGCCGAAGTGATCGATCGCCTCCTGGTCGGTCATCACAACTCCAATCACTTTCGACTCGGCGCGCTCCAGTGCGTCGAGCATCAACCGGTCGGCCTGCTGCTCCATGCGGCCGGCGCGAAACGCGACGATTGCTACGTCAGCCGAACCGGCCAGCAACAGGCCTAAGCCGTTCTTCGCAAGGTTGCCGGCGTCAACCACTACGTAGTCGTTGCTCGCCCGCAACTCTTGTACCATCTCCGCGACGCGAGTACGCGAAATCGTCGCAACTCGTTCTGGAGAAAGACAGACGACCGAAAACTCGCCGCTGTTCGGCGGGCGGTCGCCTATCGTGACCTTGTCGCTCGCGCGCCGGCCGCGCACGCCATCCGGCTCGGCCTTTACGGGCGGCACGAAAGTTGGATCGGTCGTGACGAGGACGGTACGCTGGTGTGTCCGGCTCAGTGACGAAGCGATACCGTGCGCGGCGAATCCGCTACCGTCCTCATCCGTAGCGGAGGTGACGAACACTAACGCCGGCGCGTGAATCTGGGCCTCGATGCGATTCCGCAGCAAGCGAAATTCGCGCCCGAGCGAGTCTGCGAGGAGGTTTCGATGGCTCATGCTTTTGCTCCAAAGCGCGCGATCACCGGAATGCCGTACAGCTGTTCGATTTCCTCTGTCCGGCGAATCCGCGGGTCAAGCGACTCGACGATGAACGCCGAACCGATAGCGAAGGACAAGATAAGAATCAATGAAAGGATCGCCGCCCGCGTGCGGCCACCGGTCAACTGCGTATCGGCTTTGATCGCGCGATCGAGAACCACGACGCTTCCGAGCGACGACGCTTCGGCCCGATTTGCCAGCGCGTTTGCGCGCCGCTGTGCTAAGGAGGTATATTCCGTTAGGAGTGCGTCTCGTTGCGAGCGCAATTGATTGAACAGTTCGCCACTCAACGGCAAGTCGTGGAGACGCTGCCTTTCGGACGCGATGAGTGCGTCCAATTGCTGGACGTGCGATTCGTCTCCCGCGACCAAGGCGTCCTGATGCTGGCGCTGCGCGATCGCCCCCGTCTCCGTTGCGCTGAAGGCATTCCGGTCAGTCAGCGCCTTCGCGGCTAAGCTATCGGAATACGCCTTTTCCGACGCAACTTTCGCGACAGCACCCGGCAGACCCGGAAAGCCCTTGGCATATCCAGCCCGGTCGACTGCGAGCTGCGCATTATCCGTTGCAGCAACGGCTTGCACGGCCACATACGACGGGCTATTGGTCAGGATCTCATGGCGTGCAATTTTCGAAAGATTGGAATTGGGCGCTAGCGACGCGGCGATCGCACGATCGCCCTGCAACGTCGCGTTCGCATCGACTCGTTGGGCGGTCAACGTCGCGAGTTGCTCGGAAAGCGTGTTGATTGATTGGTCTGACGCGACGTACGGGTTTTGCGAGATAATTGTGCCGAGTTGTTCCTCTAGGCCGCGAATCTTATGCGTTTCGCTCGTCATTTCGTTCGATAGGCGATCGACGTCCACATCATAGCGCTGAGTCGAGATCTCATCGTAGTAACGGGACAGTTCGTCAGCTAGTCCGTTCGCGACAGCGATCGCCCGTCCGGAGTTGAGATCGTGATAGCTCACCGCCATGATCGACGAGCGCCCCAAGACCGCTGCGCCTACGCCAAGTTTGAAGTTGATCAGGGAGACGGGCAACTTCAGCGTATTCCGAACGCGCTCCAACACAACGCTGCTTGTCGCAATCGAGGGAAGATCGACTATGCTGACGGATGGATCGCGCGCCGAGCCGCTTTCAGCGACGAGTACGACATGCGCGATACCGACATACGTGTTCGGAATCGCGTTTCGAAACACGAACATTAGTGCGAGGCCGGCAGCGATCACGCACCAGACAATGAGCGCGTGCCGCCGGATAACGTCTAAAAACCGTTGAGGTGTCATATTTCCGCCTACAGCGCCGTCGCCAGAAGGTATGGTTGTACAGAAGCAATTGCACGACCGATTCCACGGTACGCCAGGCCCGCCGCGGCCACGCGCTCGGCATCGAGCACGTTACGACCATCGATCACGACCTGACGCTTCACCAGCGGCGCATATGCCGGCGGCGGGATCTCATAGAATTCCGGCCACTCCGTCAACACGAGCAACACGTCGCAATCTGCCGCATCCAGGGCGCTCGACACGAGCCTGCACCCCTTCGGCAGCGTCGTTACGTGAACCGCGGGATCGTACGCGACAACCGTCGCGCCACGCCCGGCAAGCATCGTGACGATCCGCAGAGCGAGCGAATCCCGCACGTCGTCCGTACCAGCCTTAAATGCCAGTCCCCAGACGCCGACCGTCAAGTCTTGAAGCGATCCGACTTCTTCCTCGACGAGCGCGACGATACGGCGTTGCTGGGCCTCGTTGACCCGCAAGGTAGCGGAGAAAAGCTCTCGCCCCATGTTATGCACGCCCGCGACGTGCTCGATGCTTTTAACGTCTTTCTCGAAGCATGGGCCGCCGAAGCCTATGCCGGGATTGAGGAACAGCGAACCGATGCGACGATCGTAGCCGATACCGCGCAGGACGTCATCGGACGTGGCTCCGAGGGCATCGCACAGGTTCGCGACCTCATTCGCGAAGCTCACTTTTAGCGCGAGAAACGCATTCGAGCCACACTTGATGAGTTCGGCGTTGCTGCGCGACGTAAACAGCACCGGCTTTTGCAGCGACTCGAAGAGTCGCACGTACGGCACGGCGGCAGCGGCCGAGTCCGAACCTACGACGATCCGATCCGGGTTCAGGAAGTCGTGCACCGCAGATCCTTCGCGCAGGAACTCCGGAGCATATACGAGTTCTCCCCAGCCCTCGACGAGTTTAGCTAGGCGGTCGCTGGTACCGGGCGGCACGGTCGACCGAATGACGACGGTCGGCCATTTCGCCGGTGTGAGTTTGGTGAGCGCCTCGAGGACCGCGTACAGCGCCGAAAGATCCGCCGAACCGTCGTCGCGAGCGGGCGTCCCGACCGCGACGATGATCAAGTCCGAATCCTTCGTTGCCTCTTCCAGAGACTCGAAGAATTCCAGGCGGCCGTTGGCCAGGTGCTTGTGCAGTGCTTCCTCAATCCCCGCCTCGCGGTAAGGAGCGACACCCTCTTGCAGCTTGTGAATGCGGTCGGTCAAGATGTCGTAGCCGTTGACGCTCCAGCCGAGCTCGGCCAGGCCAATCATCGACGCCATGCCGACGTACCCCGTTCCGATGGTGCAGATCGATCGATTCACGGTCAGAAGGCTCCTTTAGGGCGTAACACGGAAGCAACGGTTTGCATGATCAGTATGCCGTCGACTTTGGGCGAAGCATTGCGAATGTAATTGAGATCTAGCATCGTGGCCTCAGGCTTATGAAGCGCGATATTGGAACGGCTCGTTGTTTGCCAAATACACGTAAGGCCGGGTGTAATCAAGTGCCGCATATGCTGCCAGCACTCGTAAGTCTTGATCATTAGCGGCATTTCGGGTCGCGGACCGACAAGCGACATCTCACCACGGATTACATTCATGAGTTGGGGTAGCTCGTCGATGGATGTCTTGCGCAATATCCGGCCGACTCGCGTCACACGCGGGTCGGAAGCGTCATCTCCCTTTGGACGGTCGATGCAATCGGCCAGCCGCATCGTGCGTAACTTATAGATCACGAACAGGCGCTCGAATCGACCAGCCCGCTGCTGTTTAAAGAAGACCGGACCCCCGTCTTCGAGCATAATGCAGATGGACGCCACGACAAGGATCGGCGACGCAACTGCGAGCAGCGCGCCGGCGAAGAGCGCATCGAACACCCGGCGTGCCCGACGGCGACTGCGCCGGTTCCGATAGGTTAGGTGCGCGCCGGAAGGCGCTGCCTGCTGTGGCTGGTCCAGCGCTATCACAGCGGCACGCGGTTCGTTAGTCCGACGGCAATGCCGCCGAGGAGGTTGAAGAACGGAGAGAAGTCGATCGCATTATTGCGCGGAACGACGACGGTATCGCCGTCCTTCAGAACCGGATTCTGCGACATGTCGCCATGCGTGAGAGCCGTAACGTTATACGAAGTCTTGGAGCTGCCATGTACGATTGAGACATTGCGGAGGTCGGCGAACTTCACGGGACCGCCCGCCGTGTAGAGGGCACTCAGCAGTGTTGAGTCCGTCTTGAGCGACACCACGCCCGGTGTCGAGACCATGCCGACAACGTTGACGCGTGGCGCCTCCGGAATCGTGATAACGTCGCCCGCCATTGCCGGTTGCGTAAACATCGGATCGCCCAGCGCTAAGGAGTACGTCTCTCCGCCGCGCTCGAGAAGCACGTGATTCGAAGAGGATGTCGGCAGCAAGCCGCCGGCTTGGGAGACTGCCTCCGAAAGCGTTTGCTCGGGCGAGAGATAGACCGGGCCGGGCTGCCCGACGTCGCCGAGCACACGCACGGCGATCGGTTTATAGCGGAAAACGATTCGATCGCCCGGTTCCAAAAGCGGTCCCGATTCCCCCTGTGCACTAAACGCGACGCTGTCGAAGATGCCGACCGGCTTGTTATCGCGCTCGACCTTTACCGCGTGCAAGTCGATGCGGGAACGCAGAGCTGAGTTAACGTCGTTGTATTTAGTGGTGCTCTGGCCTAAATCGTTTAAGGCTTGCGTCGCGCCGGGTTGACCCGTCGACTGCATCAGGTCGGAAATCGCCGCCTGCAACGTTTCGCCTGGCATATATTTCAGAACGCCAACCGGCCCGCCGGTCACGAAGAGCGAGGTGCCCTGTAAGGTGTCCTCGACGTTCACGGCTGGATATTGAACATACGGCCGAAGTGCATCCCCGATTTTCTTCGCGGCCGTCGTTTCATCAAGTCCGCCGACATCCACGAGTCCCGAGAGCGGAACGCGGACGCCGCCGTCGGCATCAACTGTAACCTGCTTCGAAAGTTCGGGGTGATTCCAAACCGTGACGTATAGACTATCGCCGGCATGAACGGTGGTCGCAAACGCCGGAGCAACGAGACTTAGCACGAACGCAAATACACACGGCGGAACTGACGCCCATGGACGGGCGCGTCTAGTAAACACGTCGAGTAACCTCATTAATGTACGGACGTCACACGCACCAGGCGCGACGAACCGACTTGGCAGATCAGGAGATCCGATCGTCCAGCGGCCTCAGCCTACTGACAATGTATACGGTATACGGTCGAACGGTTACACGCTATACACCAAAGTTGGGGTATTTCGGACAACTATATTTCCCAGACCGTGACGATGACCGAAACATTACCTGCCCGCGAATAGGTCAGAAAATTTTTCCGCGCGGTCGTGATCGCGCTGCAAACAAAACGCAGATCGATAACGTGGTCGGCGCTTGCAGAGGGCCCGTGTGATCATCGCCGCACGTTCGGACGTCCCATACGCGCCCCGCTGAATGCAGAGATAGGTGGCATGCCTGTACATCGTGTTCGCATGCGCCACTAGGAGTCCGTAACGACGAGCGTGGGGTCTTGCTTCAAGGTCAACTTCTTGGCAAACCAATTTCACGCTGAAGTCAACTTCTCGTTAAGCAGCGATTCAGGGGCGGCGATTAGGCGTATATTATGTCGGCGTACTCGATATCGAACGGCATGCGCCGCAACGAGTGCGCGCCGCGCACGTTTATCCTGGCTTTCAAGCAAAGAAGACATAGAAATGAACGTACTCAAGGCGGCCGCGGCGGCGCTCGTGATCGTCCCGGCACTCGTTGCGGTGTACGTCTGGTCCCAAGTAACAGGTAAGGATATGGACGGCTTCATTCGCTAAGCGTGGTCACGAAGGCGTACGAACCAAGCATCATGACGACTAGACAATCGCAGCGCACTTTCCGGCGGATAATCGCAATCCGAAACCCTGAACCAGCATCGCGCACCGGTAGCGCGCATTTTGTTATCGAATGTACGAACTCGATCTAAGAAGCCCTTAATGTGATGCTCCGAATTTCATTTCTGGATAGCATCTTTACGGCCGCCGTTGCTGCCCACGCGTACTCGCAGACTTCGCCGGCCACGGGATCTCCGATCGAGACACGCTGGACTAATATATTGTCGTTCGCCAAGATAGGCGAAACCTATTTGCACCAACATCCCGATGAAGCGGACGCCGCGTTACTTCGGCGCCTTCTGTTCAAGAACGCCTCGCCGCCAACACTTAGGGCACTTCGAGGCTTGATCGCGAAACTCTCGGCGAATGATTTTCTTCATTGTGACGTCGTGATACTCGGGGGTTGGATATTCGCTCGCAGCGAGGCCAGGATTTGCGCGTTAGCAAGCCTGGCAATGAGCCGTGCTTACTGATCTACGCCGTTTAGACAGCGGATTCGCTAAGGAAGTCGACCTGTGCATCATTGGCGGTGGCGCGGCAGGTATCGCAATTGCTCAAAATCTGGTTGGTCTCGGAATCCAAGTCTGCCTGGTTGAAAGTGGCGGGTTTGACTACGAGAACGAGACGCAGCAACTGTATGCAGGGACGTCGATCGGCCAGCCCGTGGAATTGCTAGCCGGGCGGGTGCGCTCTTTCGGCGGATCCACGAATCATTGGGGTGGTCGATGCGCAGAGCTCAGCCCAACTGAGGTTGCGCGACGCCCGTGGATTCCCGATAGCGGCTGGCCGTTGGGGCTCGACGAGTTGGAGCCCTATTATCGCCGGGCGCGGACCGTCTGCGGTCTCGAGGCCGATTGGGCATCGGTCGATGACGTGCTCCAAAAGCTCAACGCGTCAACACTCGACGATTTTACATCGGCGGCCACGACGTACGTTTGGCGCTTTGCGCCGAGCGACGGGGGTCTGTTCTGGAATTTTGGCAAGGCCTATTATGACGTCATTCGGCGCGCTTCAAATATCAACTTACTAGTGCACGCCAACTTGACGAAGTTTGAGACCAATGCCGATGGCCGGCACGTCACCGGAGTCACCGTTCGAAGCCTATCCGGTGTGATCGGAAAGATCTCAGCGAAACACTACGTCCTGTGTTGCAGCGGGATAGAAAATGCGCGTCTCTTGCTGGTTGGAAACGATCATGCGCCGGCCGGCCTAGGAAACACGCATGATGTAGTCGGACGGTATTTCATGGAGCATCCACGGGCAGTCGCCGCGACACTATTTACGAACGATCGACTCTCTACACTGCAGGATGTCTTCAACGAATTTACGGGACCCGACGGGGTCCGCTACCAAGTCGGATTGGCACTTTCCCAGCGCGCGCAGTGGGAAGGTGAGCTACTCAATTGCAGCGCCGTTTTCGAATACCATGGTGATCCGGAGGCCGGAACGACGGCGGCCCGTGAGATCTGGCGCAGCTTGCGGGATGGCGAATGGCCGAGCGATATCGCGGCCGATGCATGGCGCGTCGCCAGGGATATCCATTCCGTCGAACCCAATTTGGAGCGCCTATTTCTTCACGGTCGCCCCTCTCTGCTGCCGTTACAATTTGCGGCCATTATCGTTGATATCGAACAAGCGCCGAATCGCGAAAGCCGAATATATTTGGGTACGAAGCGCGATGTGCTCGGCGTGCGCGAGGCTGTGGTAGATTGGCGCCTTTCAGATCTCGAGCGACAAACCGTGCGCCGTTTCATGTTGGAGTTGGGCGCCGACTTCGCGCGCCGCGGCGTTGGCCGGCTGCGTCTTGAGCCTTGGGTCGACGCGCCTGACGGTTCATGGAAAAACGGCGTCTACGAGGCCTTCCACTACATCGGTTCGACGCGTATGTCGCCGGATCCACGACACGGCGTCGTTGATGTCGATTGCGGCGTGCATGGCATGGACAATCTCTTTGTTGCGGGGAGCTCGGTCTTTCCGACGAGCGGACACGTCAATCCGACGCTCACGATCGTAGCGCTCGCCCTTCGCTTAGCAGACCATCTCAAGCGACGAATGGCAGCCTGATGCCGGTTGAAGTGCTCCTCGGATGGGTCCTAATCTGCGTTGTGATGTATATTCTTGCAGCCCTAATTGTCACCGTTGCCGTCGCCGTACTGCGCACGATCCGGCGCGACGTACGGCCGTCTAAAGCAATCCTTCGCGGGATTAACTTAGGGACGGCGGTGGCACTTTGGTACGGTATTCCGCTTGTCGTGCATGCTCTATACGGCGCTGCCGCACATTAACGAAACGAGTGATAGGCGCGCCTAGCCCACGTGCGGCGTGACGGCCCCATTCGTCTTGCGCTCGCTCAACCGGCGTCCGAGCGCAATACTCGGGCGTTCGACCAAGACGTACATCACGGCCGCCACCGGTACGACCAGGGCAACGGCGACGAGACAAAAGCCGAAATTGGCCGAAAGCTGCGTATGGCCGAGGCCCCACAACGCCGCGATGACCAAAAACGTCGGAACGTGGATCAAGTAAAGCGAGTATGAGACCAAGCCGATGCCTGCGAGCGGGCGAAAGACGGCAAACTTCTTCGAGACGTTTGCCTGCAAGAGCCGCAGAAAGGCGAGAAAAAATACTCCGGCCCAAAGAAATTCCTCGAAGTCGTACGCGAGGTGAAACTTCGGGCGCGCGAGCAACGCAGCGACCGTGAGAATACCGAGCGCGATCCAGTACGGCGTGCGCCACGCCGGAACGGTCCGCGTGGCGACTCGTTCAGCAAGCCAAGCCCCCGCGGCCCAAATAACCCAATAGTGCAAGAACGTCGGCTGGAAATTCGCGACGTTCGATGCGCTGCCGTCGGGTGCGGCGATCCACACGTCGACGATTGTTGCTACGATTGAAACCGCAGCAACGCCAAGCGCGAGGCGAGCCATCGGGATTGCGCGCAGTCCGAGCAGCAGCAGCGGATACGCCAGGTAGAGTTCCATTTCGACCGGCAAAGACCAGAGGGCCATGTTCGATGCCGGCTGATAGGCGGCGAGTTCCATACCGGGACCGCCGCCATGGGGATAGTTCTGCAGCAGGAAAAACGACCTCAGAACGTGGCCCATATCCATGCTAGTTAGATGAAGCTGAAACACATATGCCGAGGGCAAGAAGGCTCCAATAGCCAGCGAGATGAGCAGTGCGACGAGATACGGTGGATAGATGCGGAAAAACCGGCGTGTGAGATAGGGGACGAATTCGAACGGCCGCCTTCCGCCCGCGAAGGGCAGATGGATCACGAAGCCGCTCAGTAGGAAAAATAGCATGACCCCGGCATAGCCGTAGTGAGCGGGAATTGAGAGCACTGCCATCACGCGGTCGAACAGTTGTGGAAGGCCGTGCCCGCGCGGTTGCCCACGAAGGCCGAGCCACAGCACGGTCATCGAGTGCACGAGCGCTACGGCAAGGGCGGCGATCCCCCGCAATTCATCGATCCACTCGACGCGATGCTGCGCAGCGGTCGACGCCACGGGTAATTCAATCCCGGTTGGTTGGGCGGCCACTGTCGCACTCATTGCTGGTTCTCGTCTGGAATACGGGTATTGACGAAGCGGTCCGAGTGCGAAGTTCTACACCGTCCGTCGCGCCTTCCCAGCCAGCGTACCAAACGTAGACGCGGCGAGCAATTTAGTAACGAGAATGCTGCGTCGGCCGGCATTCGATCGCAAATCGTTTCAAGCTTACTCTTTTAGTAAGACAAGCGCCGAGGATTACGCTCCGGCTTCCATTATCGCGTCGAGAATCGACCGGTCCGAACCGCGCAAGAAATCGGCGAGCTTCGGGCTTATCGTAATTTGCAGTTCGCGCGCACCGGCTGCGAGTTGAGAACCCGTGTCGATATTCGGTCCGAGAAAATCCACGATGTGGTTTTCGGGATCGTGGATCATCTTATCGTGCGTCAGCAAATGCGCTTCTTCGAGTTGCTCGACCAGCGCGGCCATCTTGGCGGGGCCGACCTCAACGTGCGACAGCACCGGTGCGGTCCACGCAATGGCGCGAATCGAAGTGTACTTGCCGGCCGCAGAATATTTTGGACTTTCGACGAGTTCGCCTTTGAACGCGACGAGTACGCGTTCGATCGCGCGAAAAAGCGCCCCGGAAAACCGGAGCGCTTTCACACTAGGTTGGCTTAGCGCCACCTACATCATGTCGTAGCCGCCGCCCATGCCGCCCATGCCGCCGCCGGGAGCGCCGCCGCCGGCGCTCTTCGGTTCGGGTTTGTCGGCGATCAGAGTCTCGGTCGTGAGAACGAGCGCGCCGATCGACGCAGCGTTTTGGAGGGCCGAACGCGTGACCTTGAACGGCTCAACGATGCCGGCCTTGATCATGTCGACGAGATTGCCGGTCATGGCATCGAAGCCCTGACCCAGCGCTGCCGCCTTGACGCGGTTCACTTCGACGGAGCCTTCGAAGCCCGCATTTTCCGCGATCTGGCGGAGCGGTTCTTCGAGAGCGCGCCGGATGATGTCGACGCCGATTTGCTCTTCGTGCGACGCCGACTTGATTTTGTCGAACGCCTTGAGCGCGTGGACGAGCGAGCTGCCGCCGCCGGGGATCATGCCTTCTTGAACGGCCGCGCGGGTCGCCGAGAGGGCATCTTCGATGCGGTGCTTCTTCTCTTTGAGTTCGGTTTCGGTCGCGGCGCCGACTTGGATGACCGCAACGCCGCCGGAGAGCTTGGCAAGACGTTCTTGCAGCTTCTCGCGGTCGAAGTCGGAATCGGTCTCTTCGATCTGACGCTTGATCATCTCGATGCGGCCCTTGATCGCGTCAGGTTTACCACGGCCGTCGACGATCGTCGTCTCTTCCTTGGTGATCTTGACGGTCTTGGCCTGACCGAGCAGTTCCGGGGTGACCTTGTCGAGCTTGAGGCCGAGCTCTTCGCTCACGACGGTCGCGCCGGTGAGGGTCGCGATGTCCTTGAGCATCTCTTTGCGGCGGTCGCCGAAGCCCGGCGCCTTGACGGCGACGGTCGTGAACGTTCCGCGCAGCTTGTTGACCACGAGCGTCGCGAGGGCTTCGCCTTCGACGTCTTCCGCGATGATCAAGAGCGGCTTCTGAACTTGGACGATCTTCTCGAGCAGGGGGAGGATGTCGGCAATCGCCGAGATCTTGCGCTCCGTGACGAGAATGTAGGGATCCGTGAGGGTCGCTTCCATGCGTTCCGAATCGGTGACCATGTACGGCGAGATGTAGCCCTTGTCGAAGAGCATGCCGTCTTTGGTCTCGACGTCGGTCTTCATCGACTTCGATTCCTCAACCGTGATGACGCCGTCTTTGCCGACGGCCTTCATCGCCTCGGCGATCAAGCCGCCGATTTCCTTATCGTTCGCCGAGATCGATGCGACTTGCGCGATCTTCTCGGGCGTATCGACGGTGACGACCATCTTCTGCATCTCGGCAACGGCCGCTTCGACGGCCTTCTCGATGCCGCGCTTGATCAGGAGCGGGTTCGAACCGGCAGTGACGTTCCGCAGACCCTCGCGGATGATGGCCTGCGCCAGCACCGTCGCGGTGGTCGTGCCGTCGCCGGCGATGTCGTTGGTCTTTGACGCGACTTCCTTCACGAGCTGTGCGCCCATGTTTTCGAACACGTCGGGGAGTTCGATTTCCTTGGCGATCGTCACGCCGTCGTTGGTGATGGTCGGCGAACCGAACTTCTTGTCCAACACGACGTTGCGGCCTTTCGGC
>Ga0182015_10002524_pt1 | contig 21856 bp, 13 predicted proteins | sample 712P3MmetaG_FD_120478 | JGI IMG/M metagenome (GOLD analysis project Ga0182015, IMG submission 120478) | Permafrost microbial communities from Stordalen Mire, Sweden - 712P3M metaG | ecosystem: Environmental > Terrestrial > Soil > Wetlands > Permafrost | place: Sweden: Stordalen | collected...
GAAATGATCGTTTCCCTGCTTCAAGATCTGCACCGCTCTCATAAGTTGACCTCCATCTACGTCACGCACAACCTCTCATTTGCGACCCGATGCGACCGGATTCTGCAGTTGGACAAAGGGGATTTGACCCGCTGGTCTGGAGCCCACCAGTCTGGAACCCATCCGCCCGGAGCTCACCAGCCTGGACCCCACCAGGCCGGAGAAAGCGTTCCTGCTCTGTCGGCCAGCCCTGGAACATCCGATAATGTGGAAGGACGGCTGTAATCATGTTTGAACGTTATACCGAGAAGGCGCGCCGAGTAATCTTCTTCGCAAGATATGAGGCCAGCCAGTTTGGAAGTCCCTACATCGAGACTGAACATCTTTTACTCGGTCTCCTTCGCGAGGACAAAGCGCTAGCGAATCGTTTCCTGCGGTCCCATGCCGCCATTGAGTCCATTCGCAAACAGATTGAAGCACACACCACCATTCGGGAGAAGGTGTCCACTTCGGTGGATCTGCCGCTCAGCCACGAGTGCAAGCGCGTGCTCGCCTATGGCGCCGAAGAAGCCGAGCGCTTGAATCACAAGCACATCGGTACCGAGCATCTGCTGCTGGGCCTGTTGAGGGAAGAGAAATGCTTTGCCGCCGAGATCCTGCACGAGCGCGGCCTGCGCCTTTCGCAAGTGCGCGAAGAAATCCAACGATCTTCATCGGAACGTGTCGCCTCCAACAAGCCCAAGGAAAGCTCGTTGCTGGCCGAGTTCAGCCGCGACCTCACTCAGGCCGCCATGGACGGCTCGCTCGATCCGCTGATTGGCCGCGACTATGAGCTGGAGCGCGTGGTGCAGATTCTATGCCGCCGCACCAAGAACAACCCGGTGCTGATTGGCGAACCCGGCGTCGGCAAAACCGCCATCGTGGAAGGCCTCGCCCAGAAAATTGCCGATGGCGACGTTCCCTCGTTCCTCGCCGACAAGCGCATCCTCGCTCTCGACCTCTCGCTCATTGTGGCCGGCACCAAGTATCGCGGCCAGTTTGAAGAGCGGCTGAAAACCATCATGAAGGAGTTGATGGAGAATCAAAACGCCATCATCTTCATCGATGAGTTGCACACGCTCGTTGGCGCTGGATCTGCCGAAGGCTCGCTCGATGCCGCCAATATTCTGAAACCCGCCCTATCGCGCGGCGAAATCCAGTGCATCGGCGCCACTACGCCCGGCGAATACCGCAAGTCCATCGAGAAGGATCGCTCGCTCGAGCGCCGCTTCCAAGCGGTTAAGGTGCCGCCGCCCAACGAATCGGACGCCATCCGCATCCTGTTCGGTATCAAGGAGCGCTACGAGAAATTTCACGCCGTCGCTTATACAGACGAAGCGATCGAGTGCGCCGTGCATGCCTCCACGCGCTTTATTCCGGATCGTTTTTTGCCGGATAAGGCCATCGATTTGATCGACGAAGCCGGCGCTCGCGTGAAACTGCGCCAGACCACGCTGCCCGGCGAAGTCGCCGATATTCAGAAGCGCATCAAGTTCATCGTGCATCGCATGGAGAACGCCATCGCGAACCACGAGTTTGAGAAAGCGCGCTTCTACTCCGACGAAGAGCGCAAGGAGCGCGAGAACCTGCGCCAGCTCCGCGAGAAGTACAACCTGGACGACACCTCCACCGGCGTCGTCACCAAGGACGACATCGAAGACGTGGTCGCCCGCTGGACCGGCGTCCCCATGACCGCCATTCGCGAGGAAGAAGTCTCCAAGCTCATTCGCATCGAAGAGGAGCTCCACAAGCGCGTCATCAGCCAGGAGAAAGCCATCTCGGCGCTGGCGCGCGCCATCCGCCGTTCCCGGGCCGGACTAAAGTCTCCAAAAAGACCGGCTGGTTCGTTCCTGTTCCTGGGACCCACCGGCGTCGGCAAAACCGAAGTCGCCCGCGCTCTCGCCGAATTCCTGTTCGGCAGCGAAAAGTCTCTCATCCGCTTCGATATGTCCGAGTTCATGGAAAAGCACTCGGTCTCGAAGCTGATCGGCTCGCCTCCCGGATACGTCGGCTACGAGGAAGGCGGCCAGCTCACCGAGCGCGTCAAGCGCGCGCCATATTCCATCATCCTGTTGGATGAAATCGAGAAGGCGCACCCGGATGTTTACAACATCCTGCTCCAGGTTTTCGAGGATGGACAGCTCACCGATGGCCTTGGAAACACGGTCGACTTCAAGAACACCATCATCATCATGACCTCCAACCTGGGGGCGCGTTTCCTCGACAAGAAGTCGTCGATTGGGTTCTCGGCGCCCTCGCTTACCGGAGTTCCCACCAAAGTCGAAGACCAGGTGATGGCCGAAGTGAAGAAGGCCTTCAATCCGGAGTTCTTGAACCGGCTGGATGAAGTGATCCTGTTCACGTCGCTCAGCGATGAAGACCTGCTGAAGATCATCAGTCTGCTGGTGGAACAGATCAATATCAATCTGGTCGCCAAGCAGATCAAGATCCGCGTCAACGCCGACGCTGCGCGATATATTCTCGAGAAGACGCTGGTGGACCGCAGCTACGGCGCGCGGCCGCTGCGCCGGGCGCTCCAGAAGTTTATCGAGGACCCGCTGTCGGAGGCTCTCATCCAGGGCACGCTGCCACGGCCCTCCGAGCTCGAAGTCTACTTGGGTGACTCCGGCATCTTTTGCCGTCCCGTCGCCGGAGAGCACGCCGCCGAACTTCAAGAACAGCCGGTCGGCGCTCCGTCTGAAGAAGTGGCCGCAGCTCCGGCCCCCGGCATTTCGCTGTACCCGTTCTAATCTGTACAATCAGACAAATGAAAATTTACGAGTTACAAAAAGGGGCCACCAGCCTGGATGGCTTGGTGCGGGCCGATCGGCCCGATCCGCGGCCCGGACCGCGCGAGATCGTCATTCGCGTGCGCGCGACGTCACTCAACTATCGCGATCAGATGATCGTCACTGGCAACTACTTCGGCGGCCCGGTGAGCCGCAATACCATCCCGCTGTCCGACGGAGCGGGCGAAGTGGCGGCTGTCGGCGCCGGAGTCACGCGATTCAAAACCGGCGATCGCGTGGCTGGCACTTTCTTCCAGGGCTGGATCTCGGGACCCATGGTCGAGCGCTTTCCGGCGTTGGGCAACCCGCTGGATGGAACGCTGGCCGAGCACATTGTGCTGCATGAGGACGGCGTCGTCGCCATCCCACCCAGCATTTCTTTTGAGCAAGCCGCCACGTTGCCGTGCGCCGGGCTCACTGCGTGGAACGCTCTCATGGTCTCTGGCAAGCCCGTCAAACCGGGCGATACCGTGCTTTGCCTCGGTACCGGCGGAGTTTCCATTGCCGCGCTGCAGTTCGCCAAGGCCGCCGGCGCGCGCGTCATCGTCACTTCATCGAGTGATGAAAAGATCAAACGCGCCTGCATCCTGGGCGCTTCCGATGGCGTCAACTACAAACGTTTCCCGGATTGGGAAAAAGAAGTGCTGCGCCTGACCGGCGGGCGTGGCGCCGACCACATCATTGAGAACGGCGGCGCTGGCTCACTCACACGATCCTTCGAAGTGGCCGCGTTCGGCGGTAAGGTAGCGCTGATCGGTTTCCTGGCCGGCGGCAAAGGCGACATCAATCCGGCCATCCTCATGATGAAAAGCGGTGCCATGGTTGGCATCGGTGTCGGCAGCCGCGCCATGTTCGAAGATATGAACCGCGCCATCGAAGTCAACAAGATCAAGCCGCTCGTCGACAAGGTGTTTCCTTTCGACCAAGCCGCGGATGCGTTCCGTTGTCAGGCCGCCGGCGATTTCGTCGGCAAAGTCGTCATCACACTTTGACACTGGAACTCATCGCCGCCGCATCACTCGCGGCATGGGTTTATCTTTTCGCTGCTCGTGGCGGCTTCTGGCAAATCAAAACGCCGCCCAAACCGGCGCCGTCTGCGGCCACTAAATCTGTCTGCGTCATTATTCCAGCGCGCAATGAGGAATCCATTGTCGGAGAGGCCATCACATCGCTCCGCCCCTGGCACGTGATCCTGGTGCACGTAATTTTGGTGGATGACCACAGCTCGGATCGAACGGCCGCGATAGCAGCGGAAGCGGGCGCCTCAGTGTTTCAAGCCGGTCCGCTGCCGTCAGGCTGGTCGGGCAAGCTCTGGGCGATTTCGGAAGGGTTGAAACACGCGGCTTCGCTCGCGCCGGACTACTTTCTTTTTACCGATGCCGACATCGTTCATGCGCCGGACAATATCGCGCGGCTTGTTGCGCGCGCCGAAACAGGCCAGCTCGATCTGGTTTCATTGATGGTCAAGCTGCGCTGCCGTTCGTTCGCCGAAACGTTGCTGATCCCGGCCTTTGTATTCTTCTTCTTCATGCTTTATCCGCCTGCCTGGGTCGCTCGGCGCGATCGCAAAACCGCGGCTGCGGCCGGCGGCTGTATTCTGATCCGGCCCTCGGCCCTCGATCGCATTGGTGGCATCGCGAGTATTCGGGGTGAGATCATTGACGATTGCGCTCTCGCGCGCGCCGTCAAGGGCACCGGCGGCCGCATCTGGCTCGGAGTCACCGATGAAACGCAGAGCATTCGGGCCTATGTCAGTTTTTCCGAAATTCGCAGCATGGTTTCGCGAACGGCCTTTGCGCAACTGCACCATTCCGTACTGCTGCTTCTTGGAACCATCGCCGGAATGGGCGTGATCTACGTCGCGCCGCCGTTGCTGATCCTCACTCACAACCCGCTCGCGGCGATTTGCGGATTGGCCGCTTGGATCCTGATGACCCTCGCGTACGCTCCTACGCTACGTTTCTATGGCCGATCCGTCGCGTTGGCGCCGCTGCTTCCGCTGGTCGCGTTGTTCTACGTGGCGGCTACGATGGAATCCGCGCTCTCCTACTGGACCGGCCGCGGCGGCATGTGGAAAGATCGAGTACAGGATGTCAGATAATCAAGCAGCTGTTACCGCCGCCCGCAACCACGGCATCGGTTCTCTCTCCCGGCACATTTTCCTCTGCGCCGATCAAACCAAACCCAAGTGCGCCGAGCGCGAAGTCACCAACGCGTCCTGGGATTTCCTAAAGAAGCGCCTCGCCGAATGCGGGCTGATGCAAGGCCCAGGCTGCGTCTATCGCACCAAGGCCAATTGCTTGCGCATCTGCGAGCGCGGGCCCATCGCGCTTGTTTACCCCGATGGTGTTTGGTATCACTCGGCGACACCGGAGGTGTTGGAGCGAATCATCCAAGAGCATTTGATCGGTGGCAGGCCGGTCGAAGAATTTGTCTTGGCCGTCGATTCTCTTACTGCTCCAGTTTGTAAATCGTCAGACCGCTGAGCAGCTTGGGATAGAAGTCGGTGGATTTCTGAGGCATCACGCTGCCTGAAAAGGCCACGCCGGCCACCTGCTCAATGGTCGCGGGCTCGAGCAGAAATGCGATCTGCGCGCCTTGGCGAACTCTTGCGTACGCGGCGTCTAATCCCCGCACGTATTCGATGTGCTTTTGCTCTCGGACGGCTTCCTCGCTGATACCCAGCACGTCGCCGAGCAGCTCATCGTGCAAAACGCGCACGTCAAGTTCCCCGGCTTTCCGATCGCGCTCATACAAGCAAATCTCGCCTGATTCCACCGCCAATCCGATCCGGATCTTTCCAGGCGCGGCGCTCTGAAAGGTCCGCTTTAACTCTTCTATATTCGCCAGGCGGCGCGCCCCAATCGCATTGGCGAAACGCATGGGGCGGAAGTCCGCCAGTCCTTGCAACACGCGATGGGTCGCCAGAATCTCGAGTCCCGGCGAATGCGTATTGACGAAGGTCATCATCACCCGTTCCGCGTCCTTCAAGCCGCGATCCTCCCGGTGAAAGGCGAGCGCGGTCTCGTAACGATGATGGCCATCTGCGATCAGCAATTTCTTGTCCGCCATCAATCCCACGATCCGCGCAATAGTTGAAGCGTCCGTGATCTTCCAAACCCGATGGACGGCGTCGTACTCGTCTTTCACCTCCATAACGGGCGGCTCGCTCGCTGCCGCGCGATCGAGTATCCGATCGATCGCCAGTTCCGGATCGGGATACAGCATGAAAATTTGGCCGAAATGCGCGCGCGTGTGCCGCAGCAATTCCATCCGGTCCTTCTTCGGGCCGGAGAGCGTCTGCTCGTGGCGGTGGACCACACCGGCCGAATAATCCTCCACGGCGCCCAAGCCGATGAAGCCCTTGCGTTCGCGCGTCTCTCCGGTATCGGGAACCGTGAACTTCTGAAAATACGCATAGAGGCCAGGCTCGGCGTCGCGCTCGAGAACGCCAGCTTCAATCCAATCCCGCAGCAGACCGGCCGCGCGGGTGTAGACATTGTCCGCGCCGGTGTCGCTGGGGAACCGCTGGCCCAAAATCAGACGGACCAGATTGTACGGACTCAGCGAAAGATAGCGCGCCTGCATCTCGGGCGAAATCTTGTCGTAGGGCTGCGTCACAAGTTTTTCCACGCTGCCGGCCTTCGCGCTGTAGCGATACGGTTGAAAAGGGAAGATACGTGCCAAGCGATCAGGATAGCGCGGATCTCTTCGCGGGGGACGTCTACATAGTACGAAAGCTCTATCCGTTCTAGAACCTTTGGGACAGACTGTCTCACCGCCTGACAACTTGTCGGAGGCAACGTGTCCCACTCGCCTGTATCCTCAACATTTTGAATGGACTTTGTTTGGACTGCGAACTGCCTTACCAAGGGCGGGGGTTGGTTCCGATTATGCAAAGGATTGTTCGAGTCGCACTTCTAGCGCTGGCCGCTTCGCTGGCCTTCGCGGGTCCCAAGATCGCCTCGGACATGCCCGCCTCCACGCCCGACGGGATGGTGGAAGTCATCGTTCAATACCACCCCGTGGCGGGCCGCAATGTTGCGGATGAGCTTGCCGGCGTGGGCCAAGTTCATCGCAGCTTCCGCAGCATTCCCGCGGTGCACATGACGGTGGCGCTCTCGGCGCTCAAGAACTTGGCAGCCAATCCGCTGGTTGCCTATATTTCGCCGAATCGGAAAACAGTGGGCTTTTTGGACATCACGACGCAAAGCGTATTTGCGAACCAGGTGTGGCAGTCGGGCTGGGATGGCGCCGGTGTTGGCGTTGCGGTGATCGACAGCGGGGTGGCGCTCAAGAGAGACCTCGCGACGGAAGACGGCCGGCAATCGCGCGTGGTGTTCAGCGAAAGTTTCGTGCCCGGAGAGGGTGCTGGGGACGCATACGGGCACGGAACGCACGTGGCGGGCATTGTGGCAGCCAACGGAGCGGAATCCACCGGCCCAAATTTCACGCACACTTTCAAAGGTGTGGCGCCCCAGGCGAACATCATCAACCTGCGGGTACTGGATGCCAACGGCAGCGGCTCGGAATCGCAAGTGCTCGCGGGCATCGATGAAGCCATCGCGCTCAAGGACACCTACAACATTCGAGTGATCAATCTTTCGCTGGGACATCCGGTATTCGAGAGCTTCAAGCTGGATCCGCTGTGCCAGGCCGTGGAGGCGGCGTGGAAAGCGGGAATCATCGTGGTGGCGGCCGCCGGCAATCTGGGACGGGACTACGCTCTGGGGACGGATGGCTATGCGACGATTAACTCGCCGGGGAACGATCCATACGTGATCACTGTCGGGGCCATGAACGCCAATGGCACGCCTTGGCGGAGCGATGACAAGATCGCGAGCTATAGTTCCAAGGGTCCGACGCCATTGGATCACGTGGTGAAGCCGGACCTCGTGGCGCCCGGCAACAATGTTGTGTCGCTGCTTGCGTCGCCCAACTGCACGTTGGCTAGCGAGTATCCGCAAACGCTGATCTCCACTTCGACGTACGAGAAATCCGGCCAGGGTGTCTCCACCGCCTACTACAAACTGAGCGGAACCAGCATGGCTACTCCGGTGGTGAGCGGCGCCGCGGCCTTGATGCTCCAGGAGGATCCCAGCCTCACGCCGGATGCGGTGAAGGCGCGCTTGATGAAGACCGCCGACAAACATTTTGCGCGCTACACGACCGCAACCCCCCTGCGCGGCACGGGGACGTACACCACTCAGCAGGACATCTTCGCCGTTGGCGCGGGGTATATCGATATCGAGAGCGCAATAACGAATACCGATCCGGTGAACTTCCAGGCTCTATCGCCGGTGGCGCAGTACAATGCACAGACTCAAACCGTGACGTTGGTGTCGGCCGATGCCCTCATCTGGGGCAGCACGACGGCGCAAGCCAGCACTGTCATTTGGGGCGACACCGTCATCTGGGGGGATACGGTGATCTGGGGCGATACGGTGATCTGGGGCGATACCGTGATCTGGGGCGATACCGTGATCTGGGGCGACACGGTGATTTGGGGTGACACCGTGATTTGGGGCGACGCCGTCATTTGGGGCGATGTCCTTTACGACGGTGATAAGTAGCGGCGGCTCGGCGTGAACGCCTACTTCAGGCCCTGCGCGAGATACAGAGTTGAAGTATCTCGCTGGAATGAGTAGGCGTATGAGTTGCCATCCGGCGTCATCACCAACTGGCTAATTTGGACCCCCACGGAATCGGGAGTTGCCAGCTCCTTCCAAAGCTCGCGGCGTCCAGAAGCCGCGTCCAGCCGGTTGATCCTTAAGGATGCGGGCCCGTCTAACTTTCGTAGGAACAGAAAGCGACTGTCTCCGCTCCATTGGACTATGGATTCGCCTGGTTCTAGATTTGTGATCAGCTTGGGATCGCCGCCTCGCATCGGGAGCAAACTCAATTTGCCGCCAGCGACCACAGTTGCGTATTTTTGGTCCGGAGAAACGTGGCTCGCAACTACTCCTTCGGGAGTGAGTGGTACCGGTCCTCCTCCGTTCACGTTCTGAACAAATGTTCTCGCCGGCCGAGCCGGCTCATTTCCTTCGAACAGAATTCGCTGGCCGTCGGGCAACCACTCCAAGCGTTCGTAGTGCATTCCAGGAGTGCCAATCGTTCGCGCTTCCCCCGCGCCCGTCGGCAAAAGAGCCAAGGTCGTTTGCGGGCCATCGCTCACGATACAGGCTACCCGCTTGCCGTCCGGCGATAGGGCGGGCCGGTTGCCATCGCCCAAACGAACCGCCGGCGAACCATCCGTTTTTCGCAAATAGATCGCGGGGTTGCGAGACTGGCCGTACGATAGCTCCTCGAATAAGATTATGCCGCCGTCGGCCGAAATATCATAGATCCGTGAGGCCTCGAACCATGAAAAATCACGCTCCTGCTTGGCTCCGCGTGGAAGACCCAAGACTCCGATTCGCACGTCCTCGACCGTGGCCAGCACTTGGCCGTCTCGGGAGATATCCTGGATCACCAGCCAGGCGGGAGCCTCGACCACGATTCTGCCGGCTCCGTTCATGTTGACTGCACGTAAAACCGGCTCGCCGCCGGTCTTGGTGCCGGAATACCAAATCTCACGTCCATCAGGCGACCACGCCAACCCACCCTCCGCTCTCCATCCGCGTGAGAGGACCCGTTTCTTTCCATGATTGTCCAGCACGGTTACTGCGAAATCTCCGACGGTGTTATCGTATTCGAAGAAGGCAAGTAAGTCTCCTTTGGGCGAAACGCGCAGAGTCATGGGCGGGCGTCCCTCACTCTCATACAGCACGGTTCCGATTGGGTACTCGATCCGGTTGCGACCTCCAATAGTGCGCGATACGGCCAGACTCGCTCCGTCCGGCGCCCAGTCTGCGTCGTTGACGTTCTGGAGGATCTCTCGGGGTGCCCCACCGGAGAGCGGCACGCGAGCCAGAGTTCCGGGCGCGCCTCGTGCCGAACTGCCGAGTAGAATCGCCATTTCGTCGGATGAGTTGATTGAAAGTATCCGCGCATCGGGAAAATCGAAAGGGCGAGACTCATTTCTGCCCGGCTGCATAGAGAAGATTCTGGCTGGGTCGGTCGCCCAATGAGCGCTGAAGAGCACGGTGCCGCCGGGCGCGAACCTTGCTCCCGTAACATCGCCTCGGCGATAGGTCAAGCGTTGAAAGCTAGGCTGCGGCGAGCGCAGAGCCCGCCATCCGATGAACGCCCCGGCGCCCAGCGCTAGCAGGATTAGCGCAGACCAGACCAGCAGGCGCAGACCGAGTCCACTGTTGCTCGCTTGCTGCGCAGCGTCCAGTTTTCCGGAGTCGAAGTCCTCCAGGGCATCCTCGAGCGCGATCTTCAGGTCCGCCGCGCGCTGCCAACGCCGCCGTGGATCCTTTCTGAGGCAGCGCTCGATGATCCGTTCCAGTTCGCGCGGCACCTGTTCCCGTGCCTCTCTGACAGGCGCGGGTTCCGTGCGGAGAACCGAGGCGAGCGTCGAAAGCTGGGAACCTCCGCTGAAGGCGCGGCGGCCGGTGATCATTTCGTAGAGCACCGCACCGAAGGAGAAGATATCGGAGCGTTCGTCCACGCTTTGCGCCTCGGCCTGCTCGGGTGACATGTAAGCCGCCGTCCCGGTAATAGTGCCCACTTCCGTTTCAAAGTGAACGCTCTCCGTGGCCGCCAACACGTCGGCTTGCTTGGGCTCGATCAGCTTGGCGAGCCCGAAGTCCAGGATCTTAATCGCGCCCTGTTCGTTGACGATGATGTTGGCGGGTTTTAAGTCGCGATGAATGATGCCGGCGCCGTGTGCCGCCGCCAGGCCATCGGCGATTTGTTGGGCATAGCGGAGCGCCTCACTTAGCCGAAGACCTTTGCGCCCGATCAGCTTATCAAGCGTTCTGCCGTGAACATACTCCATAGCGACAAAGTCCAGGAGCTTGCCGTCCGCCTCGGCGGTGTCGATGTCGTAAATGGTGATGATATTGCGATGGTTCAAGGCCGAGGCCAACTTCGCTTCTTGCACGAAACGCGCCCTTCGCTCGGCATTGCCAACTGCTCCAGCGGGCAGAACTTTGATGGCGAGTTCGCGCCCGAGCCGGGGATCAAAGGCCAGGTACACCTCGCCCATTCCTCCTTTACCGAGAGGCGCGCGGATCACAAAAGGGCCGAGGTGTTCTCCGGCAGTAATGGGCATAGCTGAGCCGTCGCATAAATTGTAAACCAGGTAATCGCGCGGAGTTCACCGGCACCACTTCGGACGGTAGAATGGCTTTTCGTGCCTCGAACTTTCAAACTCTGGATTGCAGCGTTCTGCCTTCTTCTGGCTCCGAGTGCCAGGGGGACCTCGGTGGCGATCATGGTAACCAGCCGCACGATTCTTATGGCCGCCGATGGGATCGACACCAAGACGATCAATGGAGTTGATACCTTCGTACCGTACTGCAAGATCGGGAACCAGGAATCGGTATTTTACACCGCGGCGGGGGTTCTTTCGATTCCCGAGATCAACTTCAATTTATGGGCGCTCGCGCGGGATGCGGTTCGCAAATCCAACACCATGCAGGGGACTTACGATCGGATAGAGCGGAGCGTACTTGCCCGGCTTCCAGCTATTGTTGAACGCAGCAGAGTTGCCGATCCAGGCAGCTATTCGCGATGGCTCACTGGAACTCCGGTGATTTTGATTGCTTTCGCTTCGTTTGAAAACAGTCCTTCTGGAAAAAATGTTCCACGGGTGGTTGCGGTGTCTTTTTCACTGGACAGCAGTGGCGCAACACGGAAGCCGGTAAGGAATATGCTGGGCGGCCCGGGAGTAACGGTGGACACCGGTTTTTTCGGGTACAACGAACGAATGAAAGCGGCTGCCAATCCTCGCACACCGGCCTCCTGGCAGCCTGGATTCAGGAAACATCCCGTCGCTTTCATTCAAGGTTTGATCCAGCTCGAGATTGACCAAGCCAGGCGAGATCACAGACGCGACGTCGGCCCTCCAATCGCGATCTTGAGAATCGATAAGACCGGCGGAGCTTTTGTCAGCGGACACCAAGGCGCGTGCCGATAACGTCAGTGCAGAAAGGTTTCGCGATTATCTCTCGGCGGCTTCCGTAAAGACTGCCGTAAAGAATTCGCGGGAGGAAGGTGCGAAGCCGATGTGCACGGTGTCGCCGGTGACCTGAATAAAACCAAGATAGCCGCCCCACCCCATGTCATCCAAGGTAAAGTTCAGGCATTCGCGCTCGCCGCGCGGCAGGTTGGAACGGTCGATATCGAATACCTGACCGGTGGAATGTTCCGGGAACTCGGGGTCCACCAAGAGCGTGCCGGCTTCAGCGGGCCGGTCGGCGGTGCTGACGAGCTCGGCCACTTGCAGAGGAACGAAGCGCTCGCCCTTGGGCTTCAAATCTTCAAACAGGCGGCGTGTTTCAAAGGCCACATACAGCAGCGCGCCGATCGCGGCGGGCGAGTCCTGGAGGTAGAGCTCGCGTTCGGCGCCGCCTATCTCGGGCAGCGAGAAGCCGAAGAACCGAGGATCGTCCAGCGCTCTTGCCAGACTCTTGCCGGAGGCGAGCCGCAGCTCGTCCGCGGATTGGTAGAAAATATCCAGCGACTTGAGCCAGATCATCAAGCGGTCGGCTGCGCGGCGCTGTGGATGGATCGGATTCTGGAAATCTTCGGCAAGTTCACGAAAGGCCGCTGGATCGCTTTGGTAGAGCGCCAGCAACTGTTCGGCGCGCTTTACACGGAACCAATAGGTGGGCGAATAGTCGCGTTGCATTTCACGCTCGAGCGCCTGATAGAGTTCGATATTTCGAGCGGGGCTGGCGGCGAAGAACATTTCTGCCACGGCGGGCTGCTGGTGATGCACGGCGGCTTGGGTGAGCGGAAGCAAATCGGAGACGCAGCCTTCGCCGCAATGATAGGCGAAGATGGCCCAATCGCGTCCACCGAACTTGGTTTCCAGGCGCGCCAGATAGCGAGCGGCGGCGGGCGCGGCGCGCTCGGGATTCAAGCGGTCGTCACGAATAGTGACGGTGTAGGGCGTCTTGCGGCGAACGTTGCGATAGACGGTTCGACCGGACTTCAGGCGGACGCGCTGGCGCGAGGTGACGATTTTGAACCGCGTGACGCGCACGATGCGCAGTCCTGCGGCGCGGGCGGTGGCTTCCGAGAATTGCATGAGGCCTCGGGGACCCGCGGGACTGACGGCCTGCGTGTCGCCGCCGCTTTCCAGATACGCGATCGCCTCCAGAAGCGATACCGGCCAACCGCTCTCAGCCGCGGCGCGGCGGAAGATGGGAGACAAGCGCGGCCCGGTGATTCGTTCGGCGCCGAGGGTCGAGTTCGGTTCGCGCATGATGGTGAAGGTTTGCGATTGAATCATGCGATCGGTGCGAGCGCGGAGAAGCTCGGGGGTCATGGCGGCGCGGCCGGCGCCAATGCCTGAAAGCTGGTGTTGCGGTGTGAAGTATTCGAAAGCGGCGAAGAGCGCGGTGCTGGAACAGAGCGCCAAGGTGGCTAGCGTAGCGGTGACCAGCCAGCGCCCGAGAGATTGCACGTTGATTCATTTTAGAACACGCTCCGCCGGGAGTGATGCATCGAGATTAGACTCGGACGGGTTTAGTGAAAGCCGGGCTTCGCGTGTTCTGGGTTCCAATCAACCTTGACGGGCTGCGGCCTAGCGCCTTCTAAAGCGAATGCCACCTGGCCTCCCTTAACAATCTGAGAGACGGGGCCGACGAAGAGATTTCCGTTCTGCAAGGTGACAGGCCGTAGCGACGTTGCGAAAACAAGGGGCGTGGCCGAGCTCAGGGTCACCTGAGAGCTACTGTTCAAACAGGCTTGCAGACTTGCGGTTGGCGAGGCGCTGGTTCCTGTCCCGCCGGTGGCTTCCTTCGCGCCGGTGGTTCCGGTCCCACTCGGGCAATTTGGGAGCTTGGTTCCAAATGCCGCGGCAATATCAGTGCTGCTTGAGCTGGAAATGGAAATGTTCGCCGTACTCATCGTGGTATCTACAATGTAAACGCTGTATTTCATGGATATCCATGTCTTAACTTTGTTTGCGACTGCCTGGTTAGCGATGACCACGTTGCCGTCAATCGTTTGCGCGGATGCATTGATCTGATCCACGGTTAGCTGGCTCTTGTGATTGATGGATAGGCCGCCGCTGGCAATTGTGGCAATCGAGCTTAGAAGCGCTTGAAGACTAAACGAGTGGCTACCTGTGGACCCAAAAAAACTAGCGGAAGAAGGGTTGGTTGGAAAAGTTACGCCGGATGGCAGGCCGTTGTAAGAGGCGTGTTTATTGTCGGCGACAACGAATCCGCCTGCGACGACGGCACTGCTGGCGGGATTAACAAGGTTGTAGTCCGCGCTGTTGAGCTGGTTTTGCAGTAGCTTTACCGGATTATCCGCTGAAGCAATCAGGCACGAGCCCACAACAAGGCTGCCTATGGTCAGGAAACGAAAGTGGTGAGTCAAAGTACATTCCTCGGATGCTGTTCAGTATACACCCGGCCGTCGCGCTTTAATTCACAATTAAAACTCCCAATCGAGAATATTGCGCTGGACAGTGGGCCAAATGCGAGCGCGAGGATCGATCAAGTCGAAGTGACTGGCGCCCGTGAGCGGAATCAGCTTGGCGTTTCCAGAAGCCTTTGCGAATCGCTGGCTCATATCGAATGGGACCACGTTGTCGGCGGTGCCGTGCAGCAAACGCTGCGGCACGGAGATGGGCAGCAGCTCCGCCGGAGAAGCCGCGGCATAACGTTGTGGAACCTGGTCCGGCGAGCCGCCGAGAAGTTGTCCGACGACACCGCCATCCAACTGAAGAGCCCAAGCACGCCGCAGGTCCGATACGGCAGCCAGTGGGACCACGCCGCGCAGATCGATGACGCGCTGCGCCGCGAGCCACAGCGCCAGTTGTCCACCGGCGGAATGTCCGGCCGCGATGGTGCGTGTGAGGTCAAGGTTGTAGCGGGCCTGGAGCGCGACCAAGTGCTGGGCTCCGTGGATGATATCGTCGGACATGCCGGCCCAATTTCCGCCCGGATCGCCGAGGCGCCGGTATTCGAGACTCCACACAGCGGCGCCCGCGCGGGCCAGCGCGGCGCACAAGTGACCGGCGTGATCCAAGTTGAAGGCGCTTCGCCAAAATCCGCCGTGAATGAAGAGGACGGTTGGGTGGGGGATGGGACCTTTTGGAAGGAACAAGTCGCCGAACTGCGCTGGTTCTTTACCGTACGGTATGCGCGCGTTGGCTTTGGGTGGGGCGAGTGTCAGAATGTCCTGCGCGATGGCAGGGGTGGTGGCGGCTAACGCGAGAAAATCCCGGCGGTGCACGCGACCATTTTACAGCTACCAAACGCGGCAGGCGGGTGCGTGAACCATGGGCTGTCCCTCGTGGCAAGCGAAGGCTTCGCGAAATTCGGGCATGTTTCCGAGCACGCCGTTGACGCGATCGCGGCCCGGGGAATGGGGGTCGAGCTGGGCGAGCAACCGCGACCTTTCCGGCCGTGCGTTCTCGCACCAGACTTGGCCATAGCCGAGGAAGAAGCGCTGCTGGGGCGTGAACCCGTCGATTTTGGGCTGCGGTTTGCCATCCAGCGACTTCATCAGCGCCTTGAACGCCAGGCGTATGCCGCCGTTGTCGGCCGTGTTTTCGCCCAGTGTGAGCTTACCGTTCAGATGCACACCGTCCACCGGAGTGAAGGCGGAATACTCTTTGATGAAACATTCCGCGCGCTTCTCGAATTCCTTCTCGTCCTCCGGCGTCCACCAATTGCGCAGGTTGCCCTGGGCGTCGAACTGGCGGCCTTCATCATCGAATCCGTGGGTTAGCTCATGCCCCATAACTGCCCCGATGGCGCCATAATTCACCGCCGCGTCCAGGCCGTTGTTGAAGAATGGCGGCTGCAAAATGCCAGCCGGGAAATTGATATCGTTGTGCTGTGGGTCGTAGTACGCATTTACAGTGGGCGGCGTCATGTCCCATTCCCCCCGGTCTACGGGCTGGCCGATTTGGCCCAGCTTACGGTGAACTTCGAACGCGGAAGCGCGCTCATCGTTTCCGACGGCTTGTCCCCGCACAATCTGGACGCTGGAATAGTCGCGCCATTTGTCGGGATAGCCGATTTTGTTGGTCACGCCGCGCAGCTTGACCAAAGCCTGTTCCTTGGTAGCAGGAGTCATCCAATCGAGAGTTTGGATATCTTCGCCGAGCATCTTCTCGATCTCCTGTATCATGGCCAGCACGCGCGTCTTGGCGTCGGGCGGAAATGCTTGTTCCACGTACTTCTGGCCGAGCGCGAAGCCCAGGTCGCTATCGGTGGCTCGCACGCAGCGCTTCCATCGGGGCTCCAGCTCCTTGGCGCCTGTCAGAGTCTGGCCGAAGAAGTGAAAATTCTCGTCGACAAAGGCCTTGGCGAGGAAGGGCGCTTCGGAGTGGAGCAGGTGCCACCGAAGATAGATCTTGAGATCGGAGATGCTGGTGTTCGCGAGCGCCGTGTCGAGCGTCTTGAAAAACTCCGGGACCGCGACGTCAAGATCGGTGAAGGAAGGCGTGCCCAAGCCAGCGAAATACGTCGGCCAGTTGATCCGTGGAGCCAGAGCAGCGAGTTCCTTGACAGACATCTTGTGATGAACCTGATTGGGATCGCGCCGCGACACCCGGTCGAGCGATCCTTTGGCTAGATCTGTTTCGACGCGCATCACGGCCTTCGCGCCGGCAGCGGCCTGGGTGGGCGATTCGCCCAGCAACCCGAGCATCTTTTGCACGTGCGTCACGTACTGCTTGCGGAGCTTGACCGACTTGGGATCGTCTTTCAGGTAGTAGTCGCGATCCAGAAGGCCGAGACCGCCCTGGTCCGCCTGCGCGATCATTAGGTTGGAATTTTTGGGATCCGGCTCGGACGATAAGCTGAAGAATACCCCCACACCCATGAGTTGAAGCCGGACCAGCGCATCGAGAATCTGCTCTTTCGATTTGATCGCGTCAATCCGTTTCAGCTCGGGCTCGAGCGGCCCGGCGCCCAGCTTGTCGATAGCTGGTTCGTCCATGCAGGAGCCGTAAAAGTCGCCGATCTTTTGTTCCACGGCGGAGCGCTTAGCATCGTCAACGGAGGCCTTTTCCAGGATTCCGCGGAGGACGGCAAGATCGCGGTCGTCCACTACACTCCAAAGGTCCCACGCGGACTGGTCGGCGGGAATCGGATTGTTGGCCCTCCAGGTTCCGCAGGCGTATTGATAGAAATCGACGCAGGGATTGGCGGTCATGTCCATGTTGGCGGTGCTGAATTGTGGGCCTTGCTGCGCTAGGGAGCCGACGGCGAAAAGCGGGAAGAGAAGGATCAGACGCATGCTTAAGCTTACTGCTACCAGACGCGGCAGGCGGGGGCGTGAACCATGGGCTGTCCCTCATGGCAGGCGAAGGCTTCGCGAAATTCGGGCATGTTGCCGAGCACGCCGTTGACGCGATCGCGGCCGGGGGAGTGGGGATCGGTTTGCGCCCACAGCCGGGCCATTTCCGGCCTCACGTTCTCGCACCAGGCTTGGCCCCAGGCGAGGAAGAAGCGCTGCTGGGGCGTGAATCCGTCGATCTTGACTTGGCTTTTGCCCTCCAGCGACTTCATGAGCGCCATGAACGCCAGGCGTATGCCGCCGTTATCGGCCGTGTTTTCGCCGAGCGTGAGCTTGCCGTTCAGATGCACGTCGTCAACCGGAGTGAAGGCGGAATATTCCTTGATGAAACATTCGGCGCGCTTCTCAAATTCCTTCTCGTCCTCCGGCGTCCACCAATTGCGCAGGTTGCCCTGGGCGTCGAACTGGCGGCCCTCATCGTCGAAGCCATGCGTCAGCTCATGACCCATGATGGAACCGATGGCGCCATAGTTCACGGCCGCGTCCATGCGATTGTCGAAGAACGGCGGTTGCAGGATGCCGGCGGGGAAATTGATATCGTTGTGCTGCGGATCGTAGTAAGCATTCACGGTGGGCGGCGTCGCGTCCCACTCGGCGCGATCCACGGGCTGGCCGATCTTACTTAACTGGCGGTGGACTTCGAACTCGGTGGCGCGTTCGTCATTGGCCACAGCCTGTCCGCGCACGATTTTGACGCTGGAATAGTCGCGCCATTTGTCGGGGTAGCCAACTTTGTCGGCTACGGCGCGCAGCTTGACTAGAGCCTGTTGCCTGGTGGCGGGGGTCATCCAATCCAGCGATTGCAGATCGTCGCCGAGCATCGTTTCGATCTCTCGCACCATGGTCAGGACCCGCGCCTTGGCGTCGGGCGGAAACGCTTGTTCCACGTACTTCTGGCCGAGTGCGAAGCCCAGGTCGGCGTCGGTGATTTTGACGCAGCGCTCCCAGCGGGGCTGCAACTGCTTGGCGCCAGTCAGGGTCTGAATGTAGAAACTAAAGTTTTCGGCGACAAACGCTTTGGGCAGCAGAGGCGCCTCGGAGTGGAGCAAGTGCCAGCGAAGATAGGCCTTGAGATCGGCGACGCTAGTGTTCGTGAGAACAGCGTTGAGAGCTTTGATGAAATCGGGGACCGATACGTCAAGATCGGTGAAAGAGGGCGTGCCCAATGCGGCGAAGTATTTCGGCCAATCGAAGCTGGGAGACAATGCGGCAAGCTCGGGGACGGACATCTTGTGATAAATCTGATTGGGATCGCGCCGCGACACCAAGTCGAGCGATCCTTTCGCCAAGTCCGTTTCGATGCGCAGCACAGCCTGTGCATGCGCGGCGGCCTGCGCGGTGGATTCGCCGGCCAGCTCCAGCATCTTTTGCACATGCGCCACATACTGCTGGCGCAGCTTCACCGACTTGGGATCGTCTTTCAGGTAGTAATCACGATCCGGAAGACCGAGACCGCCCTGATCGACGCCCGCGATCATTTGCGTTGAGTTTCTAGCGTCCGGCTCGGAGGAAAAGTTGAAGAAGACTTCCACGCCTAAGAGGTGCAGGCGGACCAGCACATCGAGGATCGCGTCTTTCGACTGGATGGCGTCAATGCGGTTCAGCTCGGGCGCGAGCGGCTTGGTTCCAAGCTTTCCGATGGCGGGTTCGTTCATGCAGGAGACATAAAAGTCACCGATTTTTTGTTCCACGGCGGAGCGCTTGGGATCGTTGGCGGAGGCTTTGTCGAGGATGCCGCGGAGGATGGCGCGATTGCGATCCGCCAGATCGCCGAATGTGTCCCAGGAGGACTGGTCGGCGGGAATCGGAGTGTTGGCGATCCAGGTTCCACAGGCGTATTGATAGAAATCGAGGCAGGGATTGGCGGTCAGATCCATGCTGGCAGTGCTGAATCCAGGGACGGCTTGCGCGGGACCGGTTTTGGTTGGGGTAGCCGGCGCGGGGACTGCCTGCGCCAGGGCGTTGATCGTTAAGAGGGGCGCGAAGAGCGGGAAGAGGAGGATCAGCCGCACATTTTTGATTTTATCGCGCGGAAAGGTTTGTTATGTTGAGAACAAGACCGAATGACAGGCCTGCGATTTGAATGCCAGCCAGGATGCACAAATTGTTGCGAGCAACAAGGCTTTGTGTATTTGACGGAGGCTGATCTGGAGCGCATCGCCGAGTACGTGGGAATGACGGCGCGCGAGTTCGAGCGGCGCCACGTGTATCGCACCAAGCACCTGCTGCGGCTGAGGGTCCCGCGCCACCAGCAGTGTCATTTTTTGCGCGAAGGAGGCTGTTCGATTCACGCGGTGAAGCCGGCGCAGTGCCGTATTTTTCCCTTCTGGCCGGAGCTGGTGGATAGCAAGCGGGAGTGGAAGAAGACGGCGTCGTATTGCCCCGGCATTGGTAAGGGCAAGTTGGTGCAGATTGAGACGGCGCGGGAGTTGGCGGCGGAGTTAAAGGTTATTTGACGACGATTTTGTCGACGGCCTGGTTGTCGAACTCATCGCTGACGCGGACGGCGATCACTTGTTCGTCGGCGGATGGCCGATCGATCACGAGATGGTACTCTTCCTCGGGCGAATCCGAGAGGCGGTTTACTGGATCGATCAGCATCCAGTCGCCACCGTTCACCGAATACTCGGCGTGATCGATGGTGCTGCGGGCGTCGCGCGCGGTCCAGCGGACATCGAGTTTGTTGCCGGACGCCGGGCTGCCAGTGAGATTCGAGATTTGCGGCGGCGTGTTGTCGATCAAGAATGGATCGCTGGCCAAAGACGCGCTGAGAGCCTGGGCGGGCGGGTTGCTGGGCGAATCCGATGCGGTGACGCGCAGGACGTATTCGCCGTCGGGAAACGCGCCGGTGTCCCAGCTGAAGTACCTTTCCTTGACGTTGTCCTTGAGAAGCTTCCACGCGGACTCTTTCACGCCCCGGATTTCCACGCGATAGACCAGCGTGTCGCTGTTTTCGTCGGCCGCCAGCCAGCGCGCGCCTTCATAGCCCTTCGCGTAGCTCATGGACTGGGAGGAATTGCCGCTGTCGATGGAAGGCGCGGGATTGGTTCTTTGCTGGCCGATGGGCGGAAGCGTGACGGAAGTGGAGGGAGGAAGCGATAGCACCGGCTGAGGGAAGCGATAATTCGGGGGGGTGACATCGATGGTCTCAACCACTGGCGCGACGTTTTTCGGAAGATAGGCGACCTCGACGTAGGAAACCTCGGGCGCGGGGTGGCTGGAGCCGGGTGTCAGCTCGATTTTGTATTGCAAGAACCGAGCCGACGGCGAAACGGTGCGCCCGGCGCCACAAGAATCGCACGCGGGGGCGGTGGTGTCCGCTTGGAGCGGCGCCCAAGGGCTCCAGTTACTCTCCGGATGGCTGCGGTTTCCGCTGCGCGTGGAAACCGAAATGTTCCCGGAGCCGCGATAGTTGATGCGGCCCCAATAGGTGAACGAACCGGCGTCCAATACGTCGCTTTCAAACGTGCCGTTCTTCTCGAAGCCGGGGCCGATGCGAAAAACTTTACCGATGTTGCCGGTGACGGCGAACAAGTCGCCCTGGGGGCTTCTGCCAAAGCCGGTGACCTGGGTAGGCGTGGCGTCGAGCAGCAGCGTGCTGAGCGAGCCGGAATCCAGCCGATAGATTTTTCCGCGGTTGCCGGTTCCAAGCAATGGAAGACCGGCCGTATCGAATCCGATGGCGTACACGATATCCTGCGCGGTGGTCCAGATGGTGCGCGGGGAACCGTCAGCATCGATCCGGTACACTTCGGATCCTCCCACGAGCGAAGGGCCAGGGGCGCCTACCGCGGATACATTCCGGACATTTCCGGGGCCAGGTGTTCCGCCGAGCGCTGGATTTGGAGTGGGCGAGGGTGGCGGCGGGGCGGCTTGCGCGACCGCGGTCTTATTGCCGACTCCGGCGGCGTAGATAGCGCCGTCCGGCTTGATCGCCACGGCCGTGATCTCGCGCTTGGGCGACTGATACAACACGAAACCCTTTCCGGGCACACCTGGACCCGCCGGTGAGATGCGCAGGATCAGGCCGTTGGGCTCGGTGCCGACGATCAGGTTGTCCTGGGCGTCCAGGGCGAGTGATCGGGCGTGAGTCTCTTCCGTTTTGAAGAAGACGGAACCAACGCCAGCGGGCGTGACACGATGAATTTCGCCTTGATCGCCGGTGGCGACGAACAGATCGCCTTGGCTAGAGAACGCCATGGCCCAGATATATTTCTGGTGCGGATCGTAGAACAGCTTCGGCTTGCCGTCGGCGGCGATCTTGTAAACCTTGCCGTCGGGATCGGTGGCGGCGTACAGCGCGCCGCTTCCGTCCAGGACGAGAGCGTGGATCTCGAGCCCGTCTAATTCAGCGAAAGTCCGGCTCTTGCCGTTGCGATCGATCGCGAAAACCTTGGCCGATCCGCTGCCCGAACCGCCGCCGGCGGTGTAGAGAGTGCCCTTGGAGTCAGCCGCGAGGGTCCAGAGATAGGGGGTGGTGGAGTCGAAGACCTCGGTGAGCTCGGGTGCAAGAAAGATACGGCCATCGCCCCGCAGGGAGAGGTGCGTGAGCGTTCCGCGTTCGAAATCGGCGCGGTCGCCCTGCTGCCAGAAACGTGTATCCACTGCGAAGCAGGCGGCGCAGACAAGCAGCGCCACCAGGGAGAATCGGATTATTTTCGTCATTA
>Ga0182015_10002525_pt1 | contig 21848 bp, 18 predicted proteins | sample 712P3MmetaG_FD_120478 | JGI IMG/M metagenome (GOLD analysis project Ga0182015, IMG submission 120478) | Permafrost microbial communities from Stordalen Mire, Sweden - 712P3M metaG | ecosystem: Environmental > Terrestrial > Soil > Wetlands > Permafrost | place: Sweden: Stordalen | collected...
GCTCTTCGCGCACTGGGCCTCCTTTGGGGCAGCGGCTGGGTAATAGGAGCCGTATGACGCGAGAGTTTCACGTACGGTTCTGGGAGAGCGCGGGGGCGAAATCCCCCGCGCCACTCGACCCACCAGAAATACAGGGCGGGGTTGTCGATCGAGAGCAGCCGTTCGATTCGGGAATAGGCCGTTTTGCGCGTCACGCGATCGTAATGGGTTAGCGCTTCCGCTTGGGCGGCGTCCATCGCGGCGCTGCAGTAGCGTGGATCGTTGTAGCCGTGCGGTGGAAAGTTGTCGCAGGTGAGCTGCGATGAATTGTCGGGATCGATGCCGGCGTACCAGCCGTAGACGAGCATATCGAACTTTCCGCCGTGCTGGATGCCGCCCATCCCCTCAGGCGCGTAGAGAATATCTAACGGATAGTACTTCACTTCCACCGCGATGCCGATACGCCGGAGCGCCGCCTGGATGAGCACGCTCTCGGAGCGATGCGTCGCCGTCGCATTGTCGGTGACCAGCAGCAGTTCCAGCGGTCGGCCGTTCTTTCGCGCGCTCCCGTCGCTGCCGATCGTCCATCCCGCTTGCGCCAGCAGCGTCTTTGCGCGGTCCGGATCGAACGGTACCGATTGCACTGCGGGGTCGAAGGCCCACATCCAGTTGGGTAGATCCTCGGTAGCCGTCGTTGACTGGCCGTGCGTGAGCGTTCTCGTGAGCTCCGCTTTATCGAGGGCGGCCGCGATAGCCATCCGCACGCGCGGGGCGGCGATCGGTTGGTGCGAGACGTTGAACTCCACGCCCTCGTAGCCGTTAACGTTCACCCAGACGATGCGCGCATCGGGCAGCGTGTGCAGCGTCGGATACGTTTGAATGGACGGCTCGTAGACGTAATCGATAGCGTGCGTGCGCAGGAGGTTGATCTCCGAATCCTCGTTGGTCACGAAATCGAGCGTCATGCGCTTGAGTTTCGGCGCGCCCTCGAAGAACCGCGGATTGGCGTCGAGGAGGATGCGGTCGCCGCGCCGCCACGCAACGAAACGAAAGGGTCCGTCGCTAACCGTCGGCGCGGCGTCGAACGGCACGTGATTGATGTCCGGATAGGGCGCCAGCACGTGGGCCGGAACGATCTCGTACGCCTGATCGCTCTCGGCGAAGAAGGTGTTGACGAACGGCGAGAAGGGTTGTTTGAGATACACGACGACCGTGTGGGCGTTGGGTGCGGCGATCGAGCGTACGTCGTCGTAGCCGTGGCGCGAGACCACGTCGTTGGCCGTGTTCTCGATCGCTCGCCACGACCAGACGACGTCCTTTGCCGTGACGGGTATGCCGTCGCTCCAATGCGCGTCCGGCCGCAGGTGGTAGACGATCCGCCGGCCGTCGCGACTGATCCCGCCATTCGCCGTCGTCGGCACCGTGGCGGCGAGCATCGGCACGGGATTGCCGCGCGCGTCGGCCGAGAGCAACGGCTCGAACATCAGACGATCGATGAAGATCTCGACGGTCGTTCCCGCGAGCAGCGGATTGAGATTCTTGGGCTCCTCGTTGACGGCGACGCGCAGCACGCCCGCCTGCGTCCACGGGTGGCGGCCGCCGACCGCGCCGCCCAGCTTCGTGCATCCGCACAGCGCACAGCCAAAAGCCAGCAGCGCCATCACGACCACTTTCACGCTCCTGCAACTACGGTGACGAGGCGGCGCGTTCCCGTGAGGCGAAGGGCATCGCGAACCCATGAACCATCGCAGCTACGTCTCGCCGTTCTCCTGGAGATACGGTCGCGCAGAGCTTCGTTCGCTCTTTTCGGAGCAGACGCGGCGGCGGCTCTGGCGCGCGGTATGGGTCGCTCTGGCGCAAGCGCAGGCCGCCCATGGCTTGGTGACCGAGGACGAGCTCGCCGACTTGCGCGCGCATGCCGATGAGGTCGACATCGAAGCGGCGCTGGCCATCGAGCGCGAGATCCATCACGATCTCATGGCCGAGATTCGCGTCTTTGCCTCGCAGGCGCAGCGCGGGGGCGGCAAGCTCCATCTCGGCGCGACCTCCATGGACGTCGAAGACACCGTCGAAACCTACCGCCTCCGACGCGCGCTCTCGCTGCTCGGCGCGAACCTCCACGCCCTGCTCGCATCGTTCGCGAAGAGCGTGCGCGCGTACGCCGATCTCGTCTGCATGGGCTACACGCATTTGCAGCCGGCAGAGCCCACCACGCTGGGCTACCGCCTCGCCAGCTACGCGCAAGACGTGCTGGTCGACGAAGCGCAACTGCGCTTTACCTTTGAAAACCTCACCGCCAAGGGCATGCGCGGTGCGGTGGGAACCGCGGCGACCTACGAGCGCCTCGCCGGCTACGGCGGACGCTCCGCCGAGATCGAAACGCACGTCCTCGAACGCTTCGGCCTTCGCGCCCGTGAAATCAGCACGCAAACCTATCCGCGCAAACTCGATTATCTCGTCCTGAGCGCGCTCGCCGGCTTGGGCGCCTCGCTCTCAAAGTTTGCTGCCGACGTTCGCATCCTGGCAAGCCCCGGATTCGGCGAGTTGGGCGAACCGTTTGCCAAAACGCAGGTGGGAAGCTCGTCCATGCCGTTCAAGCAGAATCCGATTCTCAGCGAACGCATCGATTCACTCGCTCGCCTCCTCCCCGCCTATGCGGACGTTGCGTGGCAAAACGCGGCGACGAACTTGTTGGAGCGTACGCTCGACGACAGTGCCAACCGCCGCGTTACATTGCCCGAAGCGTTGCTCTGCGCCGACGAGATCGTGACGCTCGCTCGGCGGGTGATCGAAGGGATGCGCGTGGACGAGCGCCGGATTGCCGCCAACGTGCGCGCCTATGCGCCGTTCTCCGGTACGCAAGCGGTGATGATGGAGGCAGTGCGCGCCGGCGGAGACCGGCAACGGCTGCACGAAGCGTTGCGCGATGCATCGATGCGAGCGTGGGAAGCGGTTCGGCTCGGCGAGGCGAATCCGCTGGCGCAGCTCTTGGCACAGGAAGGTACGATGACCGATCTGCTCGACCCGGCGGAGATTCGCCGGCTGCTCGATCCCAGCGGGCACGTCGGCACCGCGCCGGAGCGCGCGCGTCAGCTCGCCGAGCGTATCGAGCGGCTGCAACCCTTTCCCGAACAACCCGAGGTGGGCCTGACGTGAACAAAGGCCTGGAGATCGCACGCGGCAAGACCAAGGTCCTCTACGAGAATCCCGGCCAGCCGCATCAGCTGGTTGTGGCCCAGACCGATCAAATCTCGTCGGGCGACGGCGCGCGGCGTAACGTTATCGGCGGCAAAGGCCGGTTGGCGGCGCAGACGACCGCGCGCGTGTTCCGGCTGCTCAACCTCTGCGGCCTGCCGACGCACTACCTCAACGGCGGCGAGGACGACGACGATAACGAAATGGTCGTCCGGCGCTGCAACATGATTCCGCTCGAGGTCGTCACGCGCGGCGTCGCCGCCGGTTCGTTCGTCAAGCGCAACCCCGGCCTCGCGCGCGGAACGCTGCTCGTACCACGGATCGTCGAGTTCTTCTTCAAAGACGACGCCAACCACGACCCGATGATTTCGCCCGATCAAATCGTCGCGCGCGGCATCGCATCGCCGCAGGAGGTCGGCGTGATGAGCGAGCTGGCTCGCCTGACGTACGAGATTCTCGCACATGCATGGCGCAAGTGCGACGTACTCCTCGTCGACCTGAAGATCGAGTTTGGGCGCTTGGCCGGCGGTGAGAATCAAGGACAGCTCGTCATCGCCGACGTCATCGACAACGATTCGTGGCGCATTTGGCCGCAGGGTCGTGAAGAGCTCATGCTCGACAAACAGATCTACCGCAATCTCGCGACGGTCGACGAACCGGCGTTGGAAGACGTCAAGCGCGCGTACGAGCGCGTTGCTGATTTTGTCGGAAGCTTCCCCGTGATGCGTCCGGGAATGGTCGCCGTCATCGCCGATGCGCCGTCGCAAATCGAGCGCGGCAACGAGGTGGCGAAGGCGCTCGGCCAGCTCGGGTTGCCGGCCGTTCGCCACGTCGCCAATCCGGCGACGACTCCGGGTTTCGTCCTGCAGCTCATGGCGCAACTCGAAGCGAGCTTCGGCCGCCTGGTGGTGATTGCGGTCGGCGAGAACGATCTGTTGTGCAAGATGTTGGATGCCTCGTCGTCGGCACCCGTCCTCGACGGCCGCGACGCGACGCCGGAAATCGTCATGGCCTGCGCCAAGCTCTTCGGCTTTGAGGATACGGTGCTCTTCGGACGCGCGCTTTTGATGCAGGCCAACGCGCGCTCCGCGGTGCTCCACGCGGACGCGTCGCTGCAGCAGCAAGTGCCGCCGTCGCAGAAGGCCGCGCTTGGTTAACCTGCGTGACGACGAGCTTTCGCGCATCGCTCAACGGCTCAACCGCGAACCAACGCTCGTCGAGCTGCACGCGTTCGATGCCGCGTGGAGCGAGCATTGCAGCTATAAGTCGAGCCGCCGTTTCCTAAGAGGGCTTCCCACCACCGGCTCGCGCGTGGTCTTGGGTCCAGGCGAAGACGCCGGCATCCTGCACCTCGGCACGCACGAGGGTGAACGCTACGGTATCGTCGTCGCCCACGAATCGCACAATCACCCCTCGCAGGTCGTTCCCTTCGAGGGGGCGGCGACCGGGATTGGCGGGATCGTCCGTGACGTGCTCTGCATGGGCGCCGAGGTGATCGCGGTCGCCGATGCGTTGCGGTTTGGTACCGATCGCGACAACATCGCACGCGGCGTGGTCGACGGCGTCGGCTCGTACGGCAATGCCATCGGCGTTCCGAATCTCGCCGGCGACGTCTACTTCGAGACGGGATTCGACGAGAACGTGCTCGTGAACGTCGTGGCGCTCGGAGTCGTCAAGGAGTCCGAGATCATCCACTCTTACGTGCCCAAGGACGGCGCCGGGTGGCAGATCGTGCTCGTCGGCAAAGCGACCGATCCCAGCGGTTTCGGCGGCGCCTCGTTCTCCTCGCTCACACTGGATGCGCGCGATGCGGAGCTCAACAAGGGCGCCGTGCAAGTTCCCGATCCGTTCTTCAAGAACGTCCTGATGCGCGCCAGCTATCGCGTCTTTGCGACGTTGCGCGAACTGCGCATCCCGGCAGCGTTCAAAGACCTGGGCGCCGGTGGCATCGTCGGATGTTCGTCGGAGATAACGGCGCACGGCGGCTACGGCGCAACGATCGATCTCGACGCAGTCAACGTCGCCGTCGACGGCATGCCGCCGGAAGTGATCGCGGTCGGGGAGACGCAGGAACGCCTGATTTGGGCGCTTCCGCCGGAGATCGTCCCGGAGATCCTGCGCATCTATAACGACGAGTTCACTCTCCCAGAGGTTGCCTACAACGCCTGTGCGACGGTGATCGGCAAGGTCACCGAAGCGCCGCGCTACATGCTGCGTTATCGCGGCAACGTCGTGATGGACGTCGAGAGCAACTTTCTTGCGGGCTCGGTCTACGACGAGCTGCCGTATACGGAGACGATCCGCCATCAATCCGCCGACGATCTGGCCGCCGTCGACGTGGCCGAACTGCTGCCGCGCGTGCTCGCGCATCGTGACGTGTGTTCGCGCGAGCCCCTCTATCGGCGCTACGATGCGGTCGTGCGCGGCGCGACCGTGCTGGCCCGCGGCGCGGCGGACGCCGGCGTGCTCGCGCCGGTTCCCGGTTCGCTCCTCGGTGTGGCGCTCGCAGTTGCCGGAAATCCTCGCTACGGCAAGATCGATGCGAAGTACGCGGCGCAGCAGGCCGTCGTGGAGGCGATGCGCCGCGTCGTCGCCGTCGGTGCGCGACCGATTGGCCTCACGGATTGCTTGAACTTCGGTAACCCGCGCAAGCCGGAGCAGTTCGGCGAGTTCGTCGCCGCGATCGACGGTTTGGCGCTGGCGTCAACCGCGCTCGATCTGCCCTTCGTATCGGGCAACGTGAGCTTATATAACGAAACGTCCGTGGGCGAAGCGGTGCCCGGATCGGCGATCGTCGCCTGCGTCGGCGCCATCGAGGACATCGGCCGGGTCGTGACGCCGGGGCTCAAAACGCCCGCCTCCGCGTTGCTCTGGATCGGAAGTCGCGAACTCACTGCCGGTGGCTCGGTGCTCGGCGAGCTTCTCGGTATCGACGGTTCGCTGCCGGCAATCGACTATGACGGCGAACGCGCGGCGGCCGGCATCGTCGCCGAGGCGATCGCGCGCCGCGTTGTACGCGCGTGCCGCGTCGTTAGCGATGGCGGCATGCTAACGGCGATCGCGCGCCTGGCGTTCGATGCGATGCTCGCGGGCCGCTGCGTCGGCGCGGAGCTCGATTTCGGTAATCCGTTCTGCGAAACTGGCGGTTTCGTCTGCGAGATCGAGGAGACCAGTTGGATCGATCTCACCGGCGTGCTGCGTGTCGGCAGCACGATCGCGCAGTCCGACCTCGTCGTCAACGGCAGCCGCTTCGGCGTCGCGGAGCTCTATCGCGTGTGGTCGCAGCCGCTCCAGGAACTCTATCCATGAGCGCGCGTATTGCCGTACCGGTCTTTCCCGGGACCAACTCCGAGGGCGAAACCGTGCGGCTGCTGCGCGATTGCGGCGGCGATGCCGAGCTCGTGCACTGGTCGCGCGCCGATACGCTGCACAACTACGACGCATTCGTCCTGCCAGGCGGCTTTGCGTATGAAGATCGCGTTCGCGCGGGTGCCATTGCGGCGCACGATCGCGCGATGGATGCGGTGATCGAAGCCGCCGTGCGCGGAAAACTCGTGCTGGGCATCTGCAACGGCGCGCAAATCTTGCTCGAAGCCGGCCTCGTACCGGGAACGGGATCGTTGCGCCGGCCGACCGCAGCCTTTACGCGCAACGGTCCGGTACCGCACTTCGTCTGCCGTCACGTCTACATGAAACTGCGCATCGCGCCGGCCCGCTGCGCCGTTACCGCATCGCTCCCCGAGGGCGCCGTGGTGCCGGCGTGGGCGGCGCATGCTGAGGGTCGCCTCGCCGCGACGCCCGAGCATCTGCGCGAAATCCTCGGCGGCGATCACCTGGCCTTTGTCTATGCGCATGCCGACGGACGCGTCGACGAGGCTGCCGTGCCGAACGGATCTGCGTTCGGCTGCGCTGGTCTGGTCAATCGCATGGGAAACGTCCTGGCGATCATGCCGCATCCCGAGCGTGACGGCCGGAACTTCACCCATCTCGATCGGTGTGAGGGCGAGAACGTCCTCGCGCCGTCGGGCGGCGCCGTGCTCTTCCGTAGCTTCGTCGAAGCACTCTCATGATGCGCGCAGTCGCCATCTCCCTCAAAATCCCCGACAACACCGCGTACACCGCAGCGGTCGCGCTGCGCCGCTTGGGATTGGACGTGGAGGGTATAGAGCGCAGCGAGATCTGGTTCTTCGACGATGGCGGTGACGCGGCGGCGCTGCTGCTTCGAATCACCTCCGACGAAACGATCTTCAATCCGAATAAGCATCGCGCCGCAGTGCTCGCTGCGGCCGCACCGCGCGAGGGCGAAGTCTGGATCGAACCGCTCGAACCCGTCACCCAGGCTCTGGCGAAGGGCGAAGCGGCCGCTATCGCCTGGCGTCTCGTTGGCGCGCACGGGGCAAGCGCCGATCGCGAATTGCTCAGCGCCGCGGTAGAACGGCTCTTGTGCAATCCGGCAATCGAACGACCCGTCTATTGAGCGACGGCATGCCCGAACGGGACATTGCCGGCGCGAGCGAGTATTGACGGCTCGAAGATGAACCGGCAGTATACGATCGCAACGCTCGGCTCGCACTCGGCGCTGCAGATTCTTAAAGGCGCGCACGACGAAGGCTTCAAGACCCTCGCGATCTCCAACCACGACACCGAGCGGTTGTACCGTTCTTTCGCCTTCGTCGACGAAGTGATCGCCGTGGAGAAGTATGCCGATTTCATGAATTTGATGGACGAGCTCGAGCGCCGCAAGGTGATCATCGTGCCGCACGGCTCGTTCGTCGCCTACCTCTCGCTCGATCAGCACAAGCAGATGAGCATCCCGTACTTTGGCAACAAAGCGGTGCTGGATTGGGAAGCCAGCCGCGAGCTGCAGCGCGAATGGCTCTCGCGCGCGGGGCTCAAGCTGCCGCGCCAGTTCCGCAGCGGTGCGGAGATCGACCGACCGGTCATCGTCAAGCTCTACGGGGCGGCAGGCGGTAAAGGGTACATGTTCATTAGAGACGCGCAAGATTTCGAAGCGCGAGCCGCGCACCTCAAGGAAGCCTACATCATCCAGGAATACATCATCGGCGTCCCCCTCTACATCCATTACTTCTATTCGCCGCTGCAGAACAAGCTGGAAATCATGTCGATGGACCGCCGCTACGAGACCAACGTGGATTCACTCGGCCGCATTCCCGCCGCCGCGCAGGAAGGCATGGACGTCAGTCCCTCCTACGTCGTGGTTGGCAATCAACCCGTCTCGCTGCGCGAGTCCATGCTGGCCGAAGCGTTGCGCATGGGCGACGACGTGGTACGCGTGAGCAAGGAGATCTGCGGCCCCAAAGGACTCTTCGGCGCGTTTTGCATCGAAACGATCATAACGCCCGACATTCACTTTTTCGTCATGGAGATTTCGGCGCGGATCGTCGCCGGCACGAACCTCTTCATCGACGGCTCGCCGTATTCGTATCTGAACTACTCCGAGCCGATGTCGACGGGGCGCCGTATCGCCCGCGAGATCAAGAACGCGCTGCTCACCAATAACCTTCACCAGGTCCTGGATGACTCGAGCGTTCTTTAAAGGTACGGCAGCCGTGCTCGCGCTGCTCGTCGCCCTGGCGCTGCCGCGACCCGCGACGGCGGCGCTGATGGTCGATCCGGCCGTGCTCTACGCGCAGATGAAGGCGGCATTTGCCAAGGGAAACGATGCGGGGTGGAACTTTCGCGCCGAGGCGATCTACCTCTCGACAATCTTCGACGCCGGCCGGGCCTACTCGCTGCAGTATCCCAACGACCCCAACTACGCCGTCCTCGCGCGCCTCACCGTGCAGATCGGCAGCGGACTGCACTATAATCCGTTGACCAATCACGACGGCGCGGTGTGGTGGGTGCGCGAAGCGGCAGACTGGACGATGAAGAACTCCGAGGATTTCGCGCTCGTCTCGGAAGCGCAGGCGCTGCTGGCGCGGGTGAACTCCGAAGACGATCCCGAGCAGCTCGCGCGCTACGCCAACGAGGATGCGTCGGCCAACGTTCGCGCCTATCCCGGCGACGTGGACGCGCTGCTCGAACAGGTCGAAGCCGACTGGCGGGGCTGGGTGTTGACGCGCGACGAGGCGTGGCGCTCGCTCGCCCTGCGCCGTGCCGCGGCACCGAACTTTCCGATCGCCCATCTGCCGACGACCTGGGGCAACGAGCTCGTCGCCGCCGCGCAGGGCGCGTCCACCGATGGCGGCTATACGGCGGACGACGTGGCCAACGGGCAGACGGTCGTCGCGCGTCTGAAGGCGGTGGATCCGATTCGCGTGATTACGACGGTCACCGCGCTTCCCCACGACGTCTACCTGACGACGCTCGCGCCGGCAGACGAGTATTTCGGCCCGATGGGCATGTCGATCTTGGGCATCGAAAACGAACTCAAGCGCATCAACTTCATGCTCAACTACAACTACGGAAACCGTGAAAGCGACTCGGCATTCCAAGTTGCCAAGGCCATCGTGGCGATGCAAGAGGTCTATCCGAAGGATCGAGATCTGCCGATGCTGCTGCTCTGGTGCTACACGACGCTCCAGCGTATGTCGGATCAGCAGTCGCGCCGCGCGGCCGGCCAACTGCGCGCGATTCTGACGGTCGAATATCAGGATAGCCCGCAGGCGCGACAACTGCTGCGCCCTTCGTGAGCGATTCACTCTCGAGCGTTTTAGCTGCGTACGATCGCAGCCGGCTGACCCTGTGCTCCATTGGCAGTCACTCCGCGCTCGAAGTCGCGTATGGCGCGCGCGCCCAAGGCCTGCGCAACCTCATCGTCACCGCCGCCGGCCGCGAGCAGACGTATGCGCGCTACTTTCGGCGCAGCGATGCCCCGGTCGCGCGCGGCTGCGTCGACGACGTGCTCGAGCTTTCGTCCTTTCCGGATATCCTCGACGAGAGCGTGCAGCAGCAACTGCTCGCGGCGAACGTCATCTTCGTCCCGAACCGCTCCTTCGAAGTCTACTTGCATCAGAAGCACGGCTACGACGAAATCGAAGGGCGGATGCTCGTGCCGTTTTTTGGTAACCGGCATCTCTTGCGTGCCGAGGAGCGTTCGCTGCAAGGGATCGATCAGTATACGCTGCTCGAACGGGCCGGCATCCGTCATCCCAAACGCTTCGCGTCGCCCGAGGAGATCGACAGGCTCGTCATGGTGAAGGCGCCGCACGCGAAGGTGTCGTTCGAGCGCGCCTTCTTTCTCGCGTCGACGCCCTACGAGTACCACAGCACCGCGGGCCGTTTGGTGGACGAGGGCGACGTCACCGCCGAAGGCCTCGTGTCGGCGCGGATCGAGGAGTACGCGCTCGGGCCTTCCGTAAATCTCAACTTTTTCTTCTCACCGCTGCTGGGCGAGCTCGAGCTCTCCGGCACCGATACGCGCCGGCAGACGAATCTCGAAGGATTCCGCAACGTGCCTCCCTCGGCGTTTGAGGCGTTGCGGGGAGTCGGCATGCGTTTGGAAGAGGCGGGGCATATTGCTGCGACGATCCTCGAGTCGATGCTGGAGCCCGCCTTTGCCATGGGCGAGCGGTTCGTTGCCGCGGCGCGCGAGGCGCAGCCGCCAGGCATCATCGGACCCTTTGCGCTGCAGTGCATCGTTACCGCCGGGCCGCCCAAAGAATTCGTCTGCTACGACGTCTCACTGCGGATACCGGGCTCGCCTGGAACGCGCTACACGCCGTATTCGGCCTACCGCTGGGGCCGCGACGTTTCGGTGGGCGAACGGATCGCGATGGAAATCGTCATGGCACGCGACACCAATCGCCTCGGCGAAGTGTTGACGTAATGTCGTTCGATATGCTGGATGGAAAGGAAGCTTATGACCGTTGACAACCTTCAAGAGCGTTCGGGCGCGGTAACCTTCAAGGGCCAAGCGATGACGCTGGTCGGCCCGGAATTGTATCCCGGCGATCCCGCACCGGTCTTCACCCTTACCGCGGCCGATCTCTCGACCGTCACCCTCGATACGCTGCTCGACAAGGGGCACCGCTCCGCGCTGCTGATCGTCGTTCCGTCGCTCGATACCAGCGTCTGTTCTTTGGAATCCAAAAAGTTCAACAGCCGGCTCTCGGAGCTCCCCGACGGCGTTCGCGCGTCGGTGGTGAGTATGGATTTGCCGTTCGCGCAGGGGCGCTGGTGCGGTGCCGAGGGCGACATCAAGCTCGACATGCTCTCCGACTACCGCGACCGAAGCTTTGGTCCCAACTACGGCCTGCTCATCAAAGAGTTGGGATTGCTCGCGCGCGCGATCGTCGTGATCGGCAAAGATCGCACGATTGCCTACGTGCAGATCGTGCCCGAGATCGCCAGCGAGCCCGATTACGACGCGGCCTTGAAGGCCGCGGCCGCAGCGGCCTAACGGCGCGATGCGGCAAACCGTCCTCATTCTCGATTTCGGCGCGCAATACAGTCAGCTCATTGCGCGCCGGACGCGGGAAACGGGCGTCTATTGCGAGATCGTTCAGCACGATTTGCCGTGGAGCGCCCTCGCGGTGCGCGCGCCGGCCGCGCTAGTTCTTTCCGGCGGCCCCGAAAGTGCACTGGCTGAGGGTGCACCGAAGATGGATTCCGAGATCGTAAAATCGGGCGTGCCGATTCTGGGCATCTGCTACGGCATGCAGTTGCTCGCGCGTGACGTCGGCGCCGACTTGGTGCCGTTGGATCAGGCTGAATACGGTCCCGCGACGCTGCTCGTCGCGGATCGCGAAACGCCGCTCTTCGACGGCGTGCCGGAAGCCTCTCGCGTGTGGATGTCGCACGGGGATTCGGTCGTTTCGCTCCCGCACGGGTATCGCGCACTGGCCTCGACGGAGCGCTGTCACGTCGCCGCCATGGGAAACGTGAAGAAGAAGATCTACGGCGTGCAGTTCCATCCGGAGGTCGTCCAGACCGAGCACGGCCGCACGGTGCTCGACAACTTCTTGCACGAGATCGCCGGATTGGGACGCGATTGGAAGATGGAGTCGTTTCTCGAAGCGGAAATCGAACGGATTCGCGCGCGGGTGGGCAACGATCGCGCCATCTGCGGCCTTTCCGGGGGCGTGGACTCCGCGGTTGCGGCGACGCTCGTCGCACGGGCGATCGGCGATCGGCTCACCTGCATCTTCGTCGATCACGGTCTGTTGCGTCGCCGCGAAGCAGAAGAAGTGGTCGCTGCGTTTCGCGAGGTGCTCCATCTCAACGTCGTCGCGGTCGATGCGCGCGACCGGTTCCTGCACAAACTCAACGGCATCGAGGATCCCGAGCAGAAGCGTTTAACGATCGGGCACGAGTTCGTCGCGGTCTTCGACGCCGAGGCCGCAAAGATCGACGGCGTCAGGTACCTCGTGCAGGGCACGCTCTACCCCGACGTCATCGAATCGAAGACCCCGCAGAGCAAAGCGGGGCACAAGATCAAATCGCATCATAACGTCGGCGGCTTGCCGGCGGAGATGAAGCTGGAGCTCATCGAACCGTTGCGCGCTCTCTTCAAAGATGAGGTGCGCGAGCTCGGGCGCGCCTTGGGATTGCCCGACGCGATCGTCCGCCGGCAGCCCTTTCCCGGCCCTGGCCTAGCCGTGCGCATCATCGGCGACGTCACGGCCGAACGGTTGGAAGTTCTTCGGGCCGCCGATGCCATCGTGCGCGAAGAGATCGACCGCGCGCGGCTCGATCCCCAACCGTGGCAGTATTTTGCGGTGCTGACGCCGGTGAAGAGCGTCGGCGTGATGGGCGACGGACGCACCTACGCGAACCTCGTCGCCATTCGCGCGATCACCAGCGACGACGGCATGACCGCCGATTGGGCGCGCCTGCCGCACGCGCTGCTCGAGCGGATGTCGTCACGCATCGTCAACGAAGTGCGGGGCGTCAATCGCGTCGCCTACGACATCACGACCAAGCCGCCCGCTACCGTCGAATGGGAGTAGCTCGTGCGCGTCCTCGTCGTCGGTAACGGTGCGCGCGAGGACGCGCTCTCCTGGCGAATCGCGGCCTCGCCGTCGTGCAGCGCGCTCTTTGCGGCGCCGGGCAATGCCGGTACCGCATCCCGCGGCGAGAACTGGCCCATCGCGGCGACCGACGGCAAGGCGTTGGCGCAACGCTGCGCCGTCGAGCGAATCGATCTCGTGGTGCTCGGCTCCGAGACCGCGATCGCGGCCGGCGTCGGCGATCGACTCCGCGAAGCCGGCATCGCGGTCTTCGGTCCGAATCGCTCCGCCGGGCGCTTGGAGTCGAGTAAGATTTTTGCCAAGAGATTCATGGAGCGTCACGCGATTCCGACGGCGCGGGCCGTCGTCGTGCATTCGCTCGCGAGCGCCCGCCGGGCGCTCGCCGAATGGGACGGTGGCGTCGTCGTGAAAGCCGATGGTCTCGCCGCGGGCAAAGGTGTCGTCGTCGCGCCGAGCGTCAGTGCCGCTCGTGAAGTCATCGCAAACTGGTATGCGAACGGGAAGATTCCCGGCGGCGGCTTAGACGTGCTGTTGGAGGCGCCGCTGGCGGGCCGCGAAGTGAGCCTCTTCGCGCTCTGCGACGGCCGCGCGATCCTGCCGTTTGCCGCGGCCTGCGATTACAAGCGCGCCGGGGATGGCGATACGGGTCCGAACACCGGCGGCATGGGAGCCTACTCGCCGGCCGCCGGATTTCCGGACGAGCTCTTCGATCGCGTGCGCGAGGACGTTCTCGCGCCGTTGCTGCGCGGGCTGCTGGCGGAGGGCGAGGAGTACATCGGCGTGCTCTATTGCGGCCTCATGTGGACCGCCGATGGACCGCAGGTCATCGAGTTCAACGCGCGCTTTGGCGATCCTGAAGCGCAAGTGCTGTTGCCGCGCATCAACGGCGATTTCGCGTTGCTGCTGCATTCGGTCGCCCGCGGCGCGATCGATCCCTCGCTGACGACGCTCTCGGCCCAACACTGCGTCGGCGTGGTTCTCGCGACGGCCGACTACCCGCGCAGCAGCACCCCGCTCGAGCGTTTGAGCGCAGACGTCGCGCTCGACGAGCATTGTCAAGCGTTCTGGGGGCCCTCGCAACTCGTCGACGGCCACGTCAAGAGCGGCGGCGGGAGGGTGCTGACCGTGACGGCGCTCGGCGACTCGCTGGATCTGGCGCGCGCCCAAGCCTACGCGAGCGTCAAGCAGCTGGCCGGGCGTTTCACCGACGCGCGCCTCACGTACCGAGCGGATATCGCGAAGCTCTAACTGAGGGGGGTAGAGCTAGCCCATGCGGCGGCCGGGCGCAGGGGGGCAGGCATTAACCTGCAACCTGCCGGGCGGGAAAGGGATAGTAGAGGACGTTATGGCTTATCGCTTTCAACCGCAGCCGCCGTACGGGGGACCACTGGCTCCGTCGGTCCCAACCAACGCGATGTTAGCGCAGGTCCTCGGTCTCACCGCACTCGGCCTCTGCGTCACCGCGCTGGCCGCCTGGCTTTTCCAGGATGTTGCCTATGGGATCGGCCTCGTCGCGATGATCGTCGGCTTCATCCTGCTGCTCTCGATCAACGTGGCGCGGCGTAATGAGGCGCTCTCGCTGGTGCTTTTCTATGCCTTCACGTTCTGCGAAGGCGTGGGCATCGCGCCGGTCGTCCACCAGTACGCGACGGCGTTCGGTCCGGACGTCGTCGTCAATGCGGCGCTAACGACGGGCCTGGGAATGTTCGCCCTCGCCGCGATCGTCTATGCGACCGGCCTGGATCTACGGCGCTTCCAAGGGATATTCCTAATTGCGTTGCTCGGTCTCATCGTCTTGGGAGTCATCTCGATCTTCGTGCGCGTGATCCATCCGGAGACCTATGCCTGGTTGACGCTGGTAATCTTCTCCGGTCTGGTGCTCGTCGATTTCGCTCGGCTGCGGGCCGGCGGCGACGGCTTGACGCCGGTGATGATGGCGACCAGCATCTACCTCGATGCGATCAATATCTTCCTTGCCTTGCTCCAGATTTTTGGCGGGAGGCGGTCCGCGGATTAGCCGCCTGCTATAATGATATAAGATGTGCGGGATAACCGGGGTCTTCGCGCCGGGACGCGATGCTGCTCGCCTCGCGTTCTTTGCGCTGTATGCGTTACAGCACCGCGGCCAAGAGTCCGCGGGCATCGCTGCAGCCGATGGCGGCACGATCCGCTCGCACAAAGAGATGGGACTCCTCGGCGCGATCTTCGATGAGGAGATACTCAGTGGCCTGAGCGGCCACGTCGCCATCGGTCATACCCGCTACTCGACCTCCGGATCTTCGATCGTCGTCAACGCGCAGCCGCTGCTCGAGCGAACCGAGCTTGGCGATTTCGCCTTTGCTCATAACGGCAACCTCACGAATACGGACGAGCTGCGCGAAACGCTGGCACCGACAACGGTCCTGCAGGCTAGCTCGGACTCCGAAGTCATGGCCAAGCTCATCGTCGAGTCGAAGGGCACGATGGTCGACCGCATCACCGCGGTGCTGGCGCGCGCCCGCGGCGCCTACTCGATCGTGCTGTGCACGCAAGACGAACTCTACGCCTTTCGCGACCCGTGGGGCGTGCGACCGCTCTGTCTCGGGCGCCTCGGCGACAGCGGCGGCTACGTCGTAGCCTCGGAATCGTGTGCGCTGGGGACGATCGGGGCGCAGTACGTGCGCGAGATCGAGCGCGGCGAAATCGTGCGAATCAGTTCGCAGGGTTTGGAATCGCATCGCACGCCGGTCGAGGCGGCGCAGCAGGCACTCTGCATGTTCGAGTACATCTACTTCGCGCGCCCCGATTCCAAGCTCAACGAGCGCTCGGTGTACATGGCGCGCTATGAAATGGGCCGGCAACTCGCCCGCGAGCATCCGGCAGACGCCGACGTGGTGATGGCCGTGCCCGACTCCGCTGTGGCCGGCGGGATCGGCTACGCCGCGGAGAGCGGCCTGCCGTACATCGAGGGCCTTATCAAGAATCGCTATATCGGTCGCACCTTCATTAGTCCCGACCAGCGCATGCGGTCGCGCGGCGTCCATCTGAAGTTCAATCCGGTCGTCGAGAATTTGCGCGACCAGCGGGTAATCGTCGTCGACGATTCGATCGTCCGCGGTACGACGACGCCGCGCATCGTCGCACTGGTGCGCGAAGCCGGGGCCCGCGAAGTCCACCTGCGCATCACTTCGCCGCCCATCAAGCACCCGTGCTATCTCGGCGTCGACATGGCGACCTACGACGAGCTCATCGCCGCCAACTACACCGTCGATCAAATTCGCCAACGCACCGGAGCCGACTCTCTGGGCTACCTCAGCCTCGACGGGTTGATCGGCGCCGTCGGGCGCAAGCGCGCCGACATGTGCCTGGGCTGCCTGATCGGCGAATATCCCAACGTTCCCGCCGCGCACCGCCTGCAAGCGACGCCCGCCTAGCGGCGGGTCGGCGGCGCCGACCCTACTTACTTGCCGTATCCGCTGCCGCTGCCGCCTCCGTCCCCCCACGTCGGCGTCGCTCGCGGAGCCGTCGCCTGCGGTCCGGGCTTGGCGGTCTTGCTGACGACGAGCACGTCGCGCATTCCGCTTCCGTAGTGGAAGGCGCAGCCGATGAGATAGATGCCCTCTTTGACGAGCGTGACCGTCACCGATTTACCAGGTTTGATTTCGCCGCTGGCATAGCCGGCCTCGAGTTGGCCGTTGCCTTTGGCCGATTTTGAAAGGGTCACGTTCTTCGGAAAGTCCGCCGGCGGCTTCGTGGTCACTTTGACCACGTCCAGCGTGTGCGTGATGCTCTTCGAGAGGTTGCGGATCGTGATCTTCGTCCCCGGCGGGAAGCCGAGGGACTGCGAGCGCTCTTCCTGTGTGAAACCCATCAAGTCGGCCTTCCATCCCACCGAATCGATCGTTCCCAGCCCCTCGCTCCCTAGCTCCTCGCCGATCGTGTCCTTCGGTAAGGTGGCGTACATCGCTAGATCGTTGCCAATTCGCGGTAGCGTAAGGGTTGCGCCGTTGCCCGGCATGACGTTGGAGCCGCCAGTGTGACTGCTGCAGGCCACGACCACGAGCGCGGTGAGCGCTAGGGCGCTGCCCATCATTTTTGCTATCATGAGATTTCCTCGAAGGTTACTTGGTCTCCAGAACTCTAGGCCGGCGGTGTTAAGAAATTCTGAAAGGCGCAAGCGGAAGGCAGAGGCAGATCGCGCCGGGGCTCGGCTTATCGCTGTACGGATCGCAGCGTTTGAACCCGAGGCGTTCGTACATCGCGATTGCGCGCTGCATCGACGGCATCGTGTCTAAGTACATCGTGGTGTAACCCGCGGTGCGCGCCTCATCGAGCAGCCAGCGAACCAACGCGATACCGGTGCCGCCACCGCGAAACTCGTCGCGCACGTAGAGGCGCTTCATCTCGCAAGCAATATCGGTGAGGCGGCGCAGCGCGATGCAGCCGGCGAGGCGGCCGTCGACGATCGCAAGTGCGATTCTCCCTGACGGCGGAGCGTACTCACCGGGCAACGCGTCGACTTCGGCGGCGAAGCCTTGAAAGCACGGATCGAAACGAAACGCGTGCCAGTACTCCTGAAAGAGGACCCGAACGTCGTCGAGCTGTTCCTGCGAGCGCACCGGCTCGACGCGCATTTCTCGAGCAGCGTTACCCAATCGGCACGACCAATCGGTTCAAGGGCTTGGTCCGTCGGGCGCTACAGTCCAAATGGGTGACCCTGGGAAAGAGAATCGCCGCGCGGCGCCGCGCTTTGGGGTGGTCGCAGAATGAGTTGGCGCGGCGCGCTAAGGTAAACCATCCGACCCTCTTCAAGATTGAAGCGGACCAGCGGCTCAATCCTTCGATTAGCGTGATCGTCCGCATCGCTCGTGCGCTCGGGACGACGGCCGAAGCGCTCTATGGTTGGGAGCGCGACGAAGCGCGCCTCGTCGTCGAGGTGAACAAAGCAACGATGCTCGTCGACGTCCGGCCGCTCGGACGAAAAGCCGGCGATGCCGCGCACGCCCGCGCGCAAGGCTTTGTCTCCGCGGCACTCGAGCGTGCCGGTGCTAAAGTGCGCGAAGCTTCCCGGGACGGCGAGGAGGCCGCAGAGGAAGCACCGTCGCCGGCGCATGCCGGTCAGTTGGCTGCGGGCGGTCTGGCATTGGTGGAGGAGCTCCGCGCGATCCGTCGCCGCCTCGATGCACTCGAAGTGTGGCGTCGTGGTCAAGAAGCACGCGTTCGAAAGCGCGCATCGCGATGACCAAGGGGTCGGACCAATCGTTGGCTTCTAGCATATCGCGACCGTAGCACCCCTGAGTGCCACCAGGTAGGCACGCAGATCAGCCAGGAAAGGCTTTTTCGCGCACCTCGGCGGCGAACGCCGCAAGCGCCTGCGTTGCCAGCTCGCCGATCTCGGCATAGCGCTTGGCGAAACTCGGGGAGTGCGGATACATCCCCAAGATGTCGTGTAAGACGAGCACCTGCGCGTCGCAGTGCGGTCCCGAACCGATGCCGATCGTGGGTATGGCGAGTATCTCGGTGATCTCGCGGGATATCTCGTAGTCGACCACTTCCAGGACGATCGCGTAGGCACCGGCGGCCTCGACCGAGCGCGCGTCGTCGATGAGGCGATCGCGGTGGGTGCGCATCTTGAAGCCGGGACCAAGGCCCGCCGTCTGCGGCGTGACGCCGATGTGTCCGACCACCGGAATGCCCGCGCCCGTAATCGCGCGGATGCGTTCGGCTTGATCGCGTCCGCCTTCCAACTTCACCGAACACGCCCCGCCCTCTTTGACGAGCCGGATCGCCGAGCGCAGCGCGTCTTCGTTGCTGACCTGATAGGATCCGAACGGCATGTCGGCCATGACGTGCGCGCGCGTCGTTCCGCGCACGACCGCCTGGGTGTGGTGGAGGATGTTTTCCAGCGTGACCGGCGTCGTTTCGTCGAAGCCGAGCACGACGTTGCCGACGCTATCGCCGACTAAGACGACATCGATGCCGGCGCGTTCGACGAACTGTCCGAACGGCGCGTCGTAGGCCGTTGCCACCGGAAAGATCGTCTTGGACTTCCGGCGTTTGATGGCGCCCGCCGTCAGCCGTCGAATTGCCGGATTCTTTTCCGGCTCGTATGGGCGAGCGCTCTCGCTCCCGTTTCGGGCTTTCACACCTTCGCTTCGGCGGTCCTCGCACCGTTGCCGCGCGCGTCGCTCGCCGGCCGCGTGCCGGCAAGCGATGCGACCAACGCGACGAAGGCGCGCACCGGCGTTCCGGTGGGACCTTTCGCTTGCCACGCCGACTCGTTTTCCAAGTAGGCCGTACCGGCGATATCGAGGTGAATCCACGGCGTCTTGTCGACAAACTCGCGCAAGAACGCGGCTGCGGTGAGCGTGCCCGCCGCGCGGCCGCCGGTGTTCTTCAAATCCGCGATGTCGCTCCTCATCGCCGTCAGGTAATCGTCGTAGTACGGCATCTGCCAATAGCGCTCGCCGGTGGTTTTCGCCGCAGCCAAAAACTGCTCGCCGAAGGCCTCGTCGTTGGTGACGGCGGCCGACGACGCGTGTCCGAGCGCGATGACGCAGGCGCCGGTGAGCGTGGCCGCATCGACGATCTTCGTGGCGCCCAGCTTGTTGGCATAGCAGAGGGCGTCGGCGAGAATGAGGCGCCCCTCGGCGTCGGTATTGATCACTTCGATGGTCTTGCGATTCATCGCCGTGACGATATCGCCGGGCTTCGTCGCCTTGCCGCCGGGCATGTTCTCGGTCGCGGGAACGATCCCGACGACGTTGAGCTTGGGTTTGAGCGTCGCAATGGCCGACATGGCGGCGATGACGCCGGCGCCGCCCGACATGTCATACTTCATGTCTTCCATTTTTTCGGCCGGCTTGATCGAGATGCCGCCGGTGTCAAAGGTGATACCCTTACCGACGAGCGCGAGCAGTTCGTTGCTCGACGGATCGCCGTTGTAGCGCATCACGATGAACTTCGGCGGCTGCACGCTGCCCTGCGCGACGGAGAGAAAGGATCCCATGCCTTCGCGCCGCGCGCGGTCTTCGTCGAACACCTCGATTTCGAAGCCGGTGCGCTCGGCCGCCGTCGTCGCTTCCTCGGCCAGACGCGTCGGCGTCATATCGTTAGCCGGCGTAATCGCCAAACGGCGCGCGAAATTGACGGCCTCGCCAAGGGCGATCCCGCGCTCGATGCCGCTTTGCAGTTCCGCAGCGTCGAGGGTGCCGGCGAGAATCGTCACGTCGTCGACGGCGACGCGGCGGTCGGGCTTCTCCTGGTAAAGCGTCGTCTCAAAGGTGCCGGCGATGGCGCCCTCGGCGATGAACGAGGCGCAGGCGGCTTCGCGGCCCTGCGCTTCGGTCGGCAGCGCGACCGCTATCTGTTCGACGTTGCGCCGTCCGAGAAACCGAACGGCGGCGCCGGCGTAGCGGACGAGGAGATGGGGCTCGAAGCTCGCGCGTTCGCCGAGCGAAACCGCGAGAACTCGCTGATACGGCTGACTTTTGGCGTAGGCGAGAACGTGCTCGCCGAGGCGGCCTTTGATCTCTTTGTTGGCCAGCGCGTCGGCGATGACGCCGCCGAGCGCGCCGTCGATTTCCTTCGCGACGCCGTCGAGCGCGCTATCGGTAAAGAACGGAACCACGAGTGCTCCGGCGCGCACCTGAGCGGGCGCATCGTGAGAGAGACGAACTTGCATGGTGAACCTTTCGGACGGTGAACTAGTGCCAGCCTATGGCGAAAAGCTGGGAGAATCCTCGTACGGAGCAAAAACCGAGCGGGGATCGCTACGCGCAGGCAGGCGTCGACGTCGCCGCGGGCAACGAAGCCGTCGCGCGCTATCGCAACGTGCTCTCGGCATGGCGGCACGGCGATCAACTCGACGCCATCGGAGGTTTTGCGGGGCTTTTCCGCCTGCCCGGCGACGCCGCGCGTGCGCTCGTCGCGTCGACCGACGGGGTGGGCACGAAGGTGCTCATCGCCGGTGAGCTTGGGCGCTACGGAACGGTCGGCGCCGACCTCGTCAATCACTGCGTAAACGACATCCTCGTCTGTACAGCTTCACCGCTCTTCTTTTTGGATTACCTTGCCGTCGGAAAACTCGATCCTGGCGTCGCCGCCGAGATCGTGCGCGGATGCGCCGAGGCCTGCCGCCGCCACAACTGCGCGCTGCTCGGCGGCGAGACCGCCGAGATGCCCGGCCTCTATCAGCCGTCGCATTTCGATTTGGCGGGAACGATCGTTGGCATCGTCGAGCTCGCGGCACTCGAAAGCCTGGGCGGCGTCGAACCGGGTGACGCGATCATCGGGCTGCCGGCGATCGGTCTGCACACCAACGGCTACTCGCTCGCGCGCTCGCTTATCGATGCTGAGGAATGGAACGCGCCGTTTGGCGGCGGTACGTTTGCCGATGCGCTCTTAGCCGAACACCCATCGTACGTTGATGCGGTTCGCGCGATCGAGAAGGTTGCGCGGGTGAAGGCGATGGCGCACATCACCGGCGGCGGTCTGCTCGAAAACGTCGCGCGCACGTTGCCGGACGGCGTGAAGGCCGTGCTCGAACAGCAGCGTTGGAGCGTGCCGCCCATCGAGGAAGAGCTCGTGCGCCGCGGCGGGCTCGGCGAAGACCGGTACCGCATCCTCAACATGGGTATCGGCTACACGCTCGTGGTGCCGGTTTCGGAGGCGGCCGCGGCGATCGGTGCCGCGGCGGGCGCGAAAGTCGTCGGCTGGATCGAATCGCGCTCCGCGAACGAGCCGCGCGTCATCGTCCAC
>Ga0182015_10002526_pt1 | contig 21848 bp, 20 predicted proteins | sample 712P3MmetaG_FD_120478 | JGI IMG/M metagenome (GOLD analysis project Ga0182015, IMG submission 120478) | Permafrost microbial communities from Stordalen Mire, Sweden - 712P3M metaG | ecosystem: Environmental > Terrestrial > Soil > Wetlands > Permafrost | place: Sweden: Stordalen | collected...
GCCGCCGCCGCCGCCGCCGCCGCCGCCGCGCACTGATCTTTCAATGAGTGTCGTGTTTCCTCACAATCGCGCCATGCGTGTGGACATACGCCCGCCCGGACGCGCCGAGCTGCGGCGGTTTAGCAGCCGTATTAAGGCACTGCCCAAGGACGCGACCATCATGATCGTGGGCCACGCGGATCTCACCGGCCACCCGGACTACAACCTGCGGCTGAGCGAGCAGCGCGCCAGAAGCGTTGCGCGTGAGCTTAAGCTGCTGGGAGTCCCGCCAGCGCTGATCAGGCTGGGGGCCGAGGGCAGTTCAGAACCCCTCGTGCAGTGCACTGTCGACGAAAAAGTAGCCGAGCGGCGCCGCTATCTGGCTTGTCTCGAGCCAAACCGCCGGGTCGTCATTCACCTCGTCACCGAGGTACCCTAGAGGCTCGGCAAGCACACCGCACCCACCGGAGATACGCGATGCGTCAGAAGGCAGCCATCAACGCAACGGTCCAAATTACAAAAAACGGTCCTTATCAGGTTTCCGGTAACTTGCCAGTGACTAGGCAAACCATTGGCACCAATGCCGCCGGCGAGTCGGTCAAATGGGTGGCAGGCCCGGCGATCCCGACACCCGAGCAGTACACCCTGTGTCGCTGCGGGCAGAGCGCGAACAAGCCGTTCTGCGACGGTTCGCATACAAAAGCTGGCTTTGACGGCACCGAGACGGCCCGCCGCGAGCCCTATCTGAAGCAGGCCAAGGTGATGCGGGGACCGGCGATGTCCCTGACCGACGCGGAAGGCCTGTGCGCGTTCGCGCGCTTCTGCGATACGCACGGACAGGTGTGGAATCTTGTCAACCAGACCGACAACCCCGCGGCGCGCAAGCATTTCGTGACTGAAGTCGGCGACTGCCCGTCCGGACGGCTGGTGGCGTGGGACAACGCTTCGGGTCAGGCGCTCGAACCGACGTATGAACCCTCGATTGGGCTGATCGAAGACCCCGCCCAGGGGTGTTCGGGCCCCATCTGGTTAAGAGGCGGGGTTCAGGTCGTCGGAGCGGATGGTTTCAAATATGAAGTGCGAAACCGCGTAACCCTGTGCCGCTGCGGCGCGTCGCAGAACAAGCCCTTCTGTGATGGAGCCCACGCAGCGATCCATTTCAGCGACAAGCGGTAACTATCCGCCAACCCTAGCCATCAGCGACCTTCACGACCAGTTTGCCGAAGTTGTCTCCGCGCAGCATCCCGATGAGCCCGGCCGGAGCGCGCTCGAGTCCCTCCAGCACCTCCTCGCGGTACTTTACCTTCCCGTCGCGAACCCACCCGCTCATGTCGCGCAGGAAGTCCGCCTGCCGGTCGAGGTGCTCAAAGATAATGAACCCTTGTACCTTCATGCGCTTGACCAGCAACTGACGCAGCAACACCGGCACGTGATCGGGGCCGGCCGGCAAGCTCTTCAGGCTGTAGTAAGCGACCAGGCCGCACAGCGGCACGCGCGCGTGCACGTTGAGCAACGGCCACGCCGCTTCCATCACAGATCCGCCGACACTCTCGAAATACACATCAATGCCCTTGGGGCAGGCCCTCGCCAGCAACTGCGGGAAGTCCGGGGCGTGGTGATCGATGCACGCGTCGTAGCCGAGCGTCCCAACGGCGAACGCGCATTTCTCAGCGCCACCTGCGATGCCGACCGTGCGGCAACCTTTAAGTTTCGCGATCTGACCCACCACCGAACCGACCGCGCCAGTCGCTGCCGTGACTACGACGGTCTCACCGGACTTAGGTTGCCCGATATCCAGTAAACCCACGTAGGCGGTAAGCCCCGGCATCCCGAGCAACCCCAGCGCGTAGGAGGGACGGGGCATCGCGGCATCAAGCTTTGTGAGCGTGCTTGCGCTCTCTACGGCGTAGTCCTGCCAGCCACTGTTGGCCAGCACCAGATCCCCTGCCTTGAACCTGGCGTCATTGGATTGCACGACCCGCGAGACGGTCTGCCCGCACATCGTGTCTCCGAGTGCCAGCGGCTCGACGTACGAGGCGGCTTCGCTCATCCGCCCGCGCATGTACGGGTCGAGCGAAAGATACAAGGTACGCAGCAGCGCCTGACCGGCCCGCGGCGCCGGCGGCGGCTCCTTCACAGTTTTGAAATCCTCGGGTACCGGCGGGCCGTCCGGGCGGCGCGCCAGCAGGATTCGACGATTGACGACTGCACTCTCGCTCATGCTTTGGTTTCCTTGCGCGCAACGAACGACACAGTCTACCGCCGCCGGGTTCTTGCGGGACTACGGCCAAGGGGCGATTGGTTCGGCGTCAAAATCAGCATAACCTGTCATGCCGCCACGAGTTACCACCGTGCGCGCTCCCGGAGGTTGCATGACAAGCCTGGCTCGTAAAGCGATCGTGGTCACCGGCGCATTTGGTGCACTGGGCTCAGCAACTGCGCGTGCGGCGGTGAAGGCTGGCGGCCGGGTCGCACTGATCGATCGCGCCGCCAACGCCCCCCCGGGCCTGCTCGAAGCCTGCGGACCCGACGCTGTTGCTCTGGGCGGCGTGGATCTGAGCGTTGCAGCGGACGCTACCAGGGCCATCGATGCCGCCACTGATCACCTGCACGGCCTTGACGTATTGATCAACATCGCGGGTGCATTTCGCTGGCAGACAGTCGCTGACGGTGATTCGCAGCTCTGGGATCTCATGTATGCGATCAACCTCAAGACGGCCGTCAACGCCTCAAGAGCCGCACTGGCTCACATGCGCAAGAGCGGCACCGGTCGGATCATAAACATGGGCGCGAATGCCGCCCTGAAATCAGGCGCAGGCATGGGGCCATACGCGGCCTCCAAAGCAGGCGTGCATCGCTTGACGGAAAGTCTGGCGGAGGAAGTGAAGGGCTTCGGAATCACCGTCAACGCCATACTACCGTCGATCATTGATACACCAGCCAATCGTGCCGACATGCCGCAGGCGGACTTCACCAGGTGGGTAGCGCCGCAAGCGCTGGCCGATGTCATCCTCTTTCTTGCCTCGGACGAGGCATCTGCAGTGACCGGCGCGCTGCTGCCGGTGACGGGGAAAGTTTGACGTCGGCCGGATAGAGGCGCTCAGGCGCCCTTGAAAACGGCGGCGCGCTTTTCACGGAACGCACTCACGCCCTCCACGAAATCAGCCGTGCGCCCCGCGTCACGTTGCTGCTCGCGTTCCTGTCCGAGCTGAGCTGCGAAATCCATGTCCAGTGCCGCCACGGCCAGTCGACGAATCATGCCGAGGGAGCGCGGCCCGTGGGCCAGCTGTTCCGCAAGCCTGAATGCGCAGGCGTCCAACTCGGCGTCCGGAACCATGCGGGTGATCAGCCCCCATTCCAGTGCCTTGGCGGCCGGCAGTCTCTCGCCCAACAGCATCAGTTCCATGGCACGCACGCGTCCAATGGCGCGCGCCAACAGGTAGGCGGCGCCGGCATCCGGCACCAGGCCGATAGCGCCGAAGGCCTGAAAAAAATAGGCGTTGTCAGCCGCCACGATGATATCGCCGCACAGGGCAATGGACGAGCCGACCCCCGCCGCCGCGCCGCGCACCGCAGTGACTACCGGCACTCTGCTGTTGCGTATGCGCATGATGAGCGGATTGACGTGGGTTTCGAGCGGCGATCCCAGATCGCGCTGTGGATCATCGAGGTTGATGCGGGTATCGACCAGATTTGCGCCGGAACAAAACGCGCGCCCCACACTGCCGATGAGCAGCGCCCGCGAATCCTGCTGCGCCGCATCCACCGCTTGCGACAGTTCCTCAGCCATCTGCAGCGAGACCGCGTTCAGCGATTTCGGATCGTTCAGCCGCACCACCGCCACCTGATTCTGAAGCTCATAGCTGATGCGCGTATAGGTCATGGAAGCATGTCTCCGTTACCGTGCTCATGCCCCCATAATATAGAGGAAGGAGTGCTCACCATGGCCGCAGACGGATTGACAACCATGCCGAGCAGCTTTGGGCCAGCGGATACCGCGCGCAGGCTCGAGGCCGCCGTGAAAGCAAAGGGCATGACGGTATTTGCCCGCATCGACCACGCGGCGGGGGCCACCGAGGTCGGCCTAACGCTGCGCCCCACTGAGCTTGTGATCTTCGGTAATGCCAGAGGCGGCACGCCTTTGATGCAGTCGGACCAGACCATGGGAATCGATCTGCCGCTCAAGGCACTCGTTTGGCAGGACGCAGCCGGCAAGACCTGGCTTTCATACAATGATCCGGGCTGGCTCGTGAAACGACATGGAATGGGCGCGGAAGTGGCGACCACGGTCGCAACCCTGTCGGTGGCGCTGAATGCGGTCGCAAAAGCCGCGACGACGTCTGCCGCCGCCTGAGCATCCCCGGGGCTATATTGGGCGCGTGAATGACACGCCGGCAGTCCACAGCGGGTCGGCTGCCGAAGTATTTGGCGTCGCCCTCAAACTTGGGCTGACCTCATTCGGCGGTCCGATCGCACATCTCGGCTATTTCGAGCGGACCTACGTGCGGGAGCACCGCTGGCTCACGGCCGGGGAATACACCGGTCTCGTGGGTCTGTGCCAGCTCCTTCCGGGTCCCTCCAGCAGCCAGGTCGGGTTCCTGGTCGGCCTGCGCAGAGCGGGCTGGCCGGGCGCTGTGGCGGCCTGGGCTGGCTTCACGCTGCCGTCGGCGCTGCTGATGTACGCCTTCGCCCTGCTCGCATCGCGTGTACACGGCGTGGCAATGCAGGCTGTTGTGCACGGCCTCATGCTCACCGCGGTCGCGGTCGTGTCCCAGGCGGTGTGGAGCATGGGGCGCAGTCTGTGCCCCGATCGGCAGCGAATCGCCATTGCGCTCCTGGCGGCCGTATTGCTCCTCCTGCGTGGCGGGCCAGTGATGCAGCTTGCGGTAATGCTGGCAGGGGGCCTTGGCGGTTGGCTGCTGTGCCGCCAAGTGTTGCTGCCTGACTTTATGCCACCAGCCCGTGTTGAATCCGGAACCGCATGGATCCTGGTTGCCATCTTTTTCGGGCTCCTCCTGGCCCTGCCGGCGCTGGCACTACTTGACCCGCGCGGCTCGATCGGACTCGCGAACATCTCTTATCGAGCCGGCGCACTCGTTTTCGGCGGGGGTCACGTCGTGCTGCCGCTCTTGCACGATGCGCTGGTACCGGGCGGCTGGGTTTCAGACGACACGTTTCTGACCGGATACGGCTTCGCCCAGGGTATGCCGGGGCCATTGTTTACGTTCGCGGCGTATCTCGGGGCGGTGTGCGCACCGACGCACGCGTCTCCCCTCTGGGCCATCATCTCTTTAGTTGCGATATTCCTTCCCGGCCTGCTGCTGGCGGGCGCGGCAATGTCCCTTTGGGGTCGGCTTGCACACGCGTCCGCAGCGCCGGGGATACTCGCGGGCGTCAACGCGGCCGTGGTCGGCGTTCTCGCGGCCGCGCTCTACAACCCCGTGTGGACCACGGCAATTGCGGGCATCGGCGACGCCGTGGTCGCGATTGCCGGTTTTATGCTCCTGCAGCGCTGGCGTGTTCCCCCGATCCTCGTGGTTGTGCTTTGCGTTGTAACGAGTGTCGCAATCGCGGTACTCGGGTAGGCACCACGACTGACACTCAGCGCACGGCGAGACGCCACAGCGAGGTCACCTCGGCTGCGCGCGCCACGTGCAGCGGGTCGCTTTGATCGGACGCCCGGGGATGCTTCGGCCGCACGTCGCTGCGATCCACGACCTGCAGCCCCGCCACCTCAAACGCGGCGAGCAGCTCCGATCTTGGCCGCAGGCCCAGGTGCTCGGCGAGATCAGACAGGATCAGCCAGCCCTCGCCTCCCGGCTGAAGATGCGCGGGCAGTGCGCCCAGAAACCCCCGCAACATCTGACTCTCAGGATCATAGATCCCGCGCTCGATCGGTGAACTGGGCCGCGCGGGAAGCCAGGGTGGGTTGCAGACCGCAAGCGCCGCGCGCCCGTCAGGAAACAGATCCGCCTGCACCATCGTCACCCGCTCCGCCAACCCGAGGCGCTCAAGGTTTTCGCGCGCGCACATCAGTGCGCGGGGATCCTGATCGGTGGCGACTACGCGCTTGACGCCACGCCGCGCGAGTACCGCGGCCAGCACTCCGGTCCCGGTGCCGATGTCGAACGCAACGCCTGATGATGCGATCAGGGCTGGCAGCGGCGCCGTCGCCACCAGATCAACGTACTCGTTGCGAATCGGGGCGAATACTCCGTAGTACGGGTGGATCCGGCCGCCGATTGCCGCGATTTCAATGCCTTTGACGCGCCACTGGTGCGCGCCGATGAGCCCGAGCAGCGCTCGCAGCGAGATGAGCGAGGGTTGCTCTGCCGGTCCGCAGGCTTCCACGCAGGCCTGCCGGACATCGGGCGCACGTCGCAGTGGGACCTTGTAGTCCTCCCCGAGCGGCACCAGCAGTGCACCCAATGTGCGCGCCCGCTGTGAGCGGGCCTGGCGGTGAAGGTTAAAAGCCTCGGCTGGCGGCGTGGCTGTCGAGGCTGCAGCCCGCTTCTGCTTACGCGGCTGGCGGTCGGCGCGACTCGCCAGCGCCAGCAGCATCTGCCGTGCATTCTGGAAGTCACCGCGCCACAGGAGCGCCGTTCCCTGGCACGCGAGGCCATACGCATCGTCGGCGGTGGTCCGGTCATCCGCGATGACGACGCGCCTGGGTGGCGGCGCGCCGCTCTCCGAACGCCAGCGCGCGCAGCGCGCCTCACCGTCCTCGGTCCAGTGAACGAGCGGGTGAGCGATCACAGCCATGGGGGATTGTACTGCCCCCGCTTGCCAACGCACTTTCGCGCGCGGCATTGTACTGTTGCCCCATGTCGCAACCGGCACATAAACGGCCCGCTGTCCGCGCGCAGGAGACACCCGCTGCGGTGCCTGCCTGGGGCGCACTGCGCTACAGCGTCTTCCGGCTGCTGTGGATCGCAACCATCGTATCGAACGTCGGCTCGTGGATGTACAGCGCCGCGTCCGGATGGCTTATGACGAGCCTCAACCCGCACCCACTGATTGTGTCGCTGGTTCAGGCGACGAGCAGCCTGCCCTTGTTCCTGTTCGCGCTACCCGCCGGCGCGCTCGCCGACATGGTCGACAAACGCCGCTTTATCCTTACCCTCGAAATCCTGACCACCCTATTCTCGCTGCTGTTCGCAATGCTGGTCGCACTGCACACCGTTACCCCGGGTCTGCTGCTGCTGTTCCTGTTTCTCATCGGGATACTCGGCGCGCTTGAGACTCCCGCCTGGCAGGCGATCGTGCCGCTGCTGGTACCCAAGCAGGCGCTCTCGTCCGCCGTGGCGGTAAACAGCCTGGGCGTCAACATCAGCCGCGTCATCGGTCCCGCGCTGGCCGGGGCGGTGATCCTGGGATTCGGAATCGCGGCGCCGTTCTGGCTTGACGCGGTCAGCAACCTCGGCGTGATCGGCGTGATCCTCTGGTGGTGTCCGCCCACCAGCGCCACACGCACGCTGCCCGCGGAGCGGCTGGCCAGCGCCATCCGCACGGGCGTGCGCTATGCGCGCAACGACAGGCACCTGCGCGCAACGCTGGTGCGGGCGGCAGGCTTTTTCCTCTTCGCCAGCGCGTATTGGGCGCTGCTGCCGCTCGTGGCGCGCACCCAGCTTCACGGCACCCCAACACTTTACGGGCTCTTGCTGGGGAGCATCGGAGCGGGGGCAGTCGGCGGCGCCTTGCTGATACCCAGACTCAAAGCAAGATCCGGTGCGAACGGCATGGTGATCCTGGGGGAGCTCGGTAACGCCGCCGCCCTGGTGCTCTTTGGGCTCGCGCAGCAACCCCTGATGGCTGTGCTGGCGTGTGTGATCGCGGGCAGCTCGTGGATCCTCGTCCTCGCGACTCTCAATGTCTCCGCTCAGGTAGCGCTGCCGGACTGGGTCCGGGGCCGCGGTCTGGCGGCATATGTGACCGTGTTTTTTGGAACCATGAGCATCGGCAGCGCGCTGTGGGGCTTCATCGCTGGTCGCGTCGGGTTGCCGCCAGCGCACTACCTCGCTGCCGCCGGCGCGCTGCTGGCGATCTGGGGAACGAGTCGCTGGAAGCTGCAGACTGGACCGGAGGCTGATCTGACACCCTCGATGCACTGGCCGGAACCGGTGCTCGCCGGCGCGGTGGCGGACGACGCCGGTCCTGTGATGGTCACGGTCGAGTATCGGGTCAGCGTCGAAAACCGCGCGGCATTTCTTGCCGCCCTGACGCGCCTCGGCCACGAGCGCCGGCGCGACGGCGCCTACGCGTGGGGACTGTTTGAAGACACAGCGCACCCCGGGAAAATGCTCGAATTCTTCCTGGTCGATTCGTGGCTGGAGCACCTGCGCCAGCATCAGCGGGTCACCAAAGCGGACCGCGCGCTGGAAGACCGGGTCCTGGCTCTGGCGCGCGGAGTGCCTCGGGTTACCCACTACGTCGCGGCAGACTCGCAAGAACCTGCAACCACCGAGGTGTCTGGTGATCCGCAGCTGCAGTGATCATGCTGGGAAGATTCACTGATGAACCAGATCATCGAGTGGATCCATCGCTATCCATACGCCACCGTAGCGATTGTCGTTCTGCTGGAGCAGTTGGGCGTGCCCCTGCCGTGTTACCCGCTGCTGCTACTCGCGGGGACGCTCGCCTACCAGGGGGATGCGAGCGGCGGCGGACTTCTGGTAACGGCTGTCCTCGCCGCGGTCGTGGCCGATACCGTCTGGTACGTAGCCGGCGCGCGGCTTGGCAGCCGCGCGCTGCGCCTGCTGTGCAAGGTCTCGATTTCCCCTGACAGCTGTGTGCGCCAGACGCAGAACCTCTTCGCGCGCGTCGGCCTGCGTTCATTGCTGGTGGCGAAGTTCATTCCGGGCCTCGGCGCCGTGGCGACCGCGCTCGCCGGTGCGCAGCGCGCATCGGTGCCGGCTTTTCTCGCCTACGACACCGGAGGCGCGGTGCTCTGGGCCGGGGTGCCGCTGCTGCTCGGCATCCTCTTCCATAATGCCATCGGCGAGGTGGTGGCGACGCTCGGGGATCTGGGTCGCAAGGGTGCGGAGCTGGTGCTGGCCGCGCTCGCGCTTTTCATCGCGATCAAGCTCATGCGCCGTTGGCTCCTGCTGCGCGAACTGCGGATGGCCCGCGTCTCCGTGCATGAGCTGCACGCCATGATGGCCCGCGGTGAGCCGCTTGCGATCATCGACGCGCGCCTGCCGGCCGCGCAGTCAACCGGTGGCCGGATCCCCGGCGCGCGCACGGCGGATGAGCACCTGCAGACACTACGCTCGCAGCCCTTGCTCGAAGTCGTGGTCTATTGCGCCTGCCCAAACGAAGTCTCGGCCGCAAGGATCGCGCTGCAGCTCAAGAAAGCCGGCTTCACCAGGGTCCGACCGCTGCGGGGTGGGATCGAGGCGTGGCTCGCGGCTGGATTCGCGCTTGAGTATGCGGCGGAAACGCCTGCCGGTTAGACTCGGCCGGTCATCGACTGGAGACGTGATGCAAACGACGGCTGATCAGAAACGCAAGGCGGAGCGGTTTCGGGCGCTACATATCCCCGGGACGCCACTGATACTGTTCAATATCTGGGATGCGGGCAGCGCCAAGGCAGTCACGGCGGCCGGCGCGAAGGCGCTTGCGACCGGCAGCTGGTCGGTCGCGAACGCCAACGGTTTCGCCGATGGCGAACAACTGCCCGTTGCCTTTGCGATCGAGAACCTGCGACGGATTGTCGCGGCGACCGACCTGCCGGTGAGCGTCGATCTTGAAAGCGGTTACGGCGATGCGCCGCAGGCGGTCGGCGACACGATCCGGCTGGCGATCAGCGCCGGTGCTATTGGCTGCAACCTTGAGGACAGCTTCCCGGCGGATGGCAAGCTGCGCGAGGTAAGCGTGCACGCCGAGCGTGTCCGTCGCGCGCGCCAGGTTGCGGACGCCGCCGACATTGCATTTTTCATCAACGCGCGGACCGATGTGTTCTTTCAGCGTCCGCCGGCGCAACACGACGCTGCCATGCTTGCCGAGGCGCTCGAGCGGGCGCGCCGCTACGCGGCTGCCGGCGCCGATGGTGTTTTTGCGCCCGGCCTGGTCGATATCAAACTGATCGCGCAGCTCGCCGCCGCCTCACCGCTACCACTCAACATCCTGGTCGACGAAGGCAGCCCCACGGTGCGGGCGCTGGCCGAGCACGGCGTCGCCAGGGTGAGCCACGGCCCCCGCCCCTATGTCATGGCGATGAAGGCGCTGGAAAGTGCAGCGCGCGCCGTGACGGACCAGGCGTCCGCGCGCTGACCGCGCAGCCTTCGCGAGATTAGCTGCGCCGCGTCGGATCACTGCTCCGGATTCGTGGCCTCGATGGGGGCACAGTTGGTGCGGCCCGACATCAAGCAGTCCTGCATCCGGCCGGCATTGCCAAGCACCTTGACGAGAATCAATCCGAGTACGACTAACGCAATCGTCACCAGCAATCCCACCACGGCAGCGCGGCGCGAATCCGGTTCCCTCGGGTCCCGCGGGTTTTGTTCGGTCATGTGCTTAGCGTATCCTGACTCAGGTTGAATTGAACGCAAGAGGCGTGCCCTGATCACGAGCTCACGGCAAAGGTGTCTCGCCCCTGGAGCTGCAGGGCTCGATCGGAAGACTCACCATCGACGGCGGCGTGGCAGCGGCCGCTGCTAAGAGTTCGTAATCTCGGCGTCGATCCAGCGGGAAAACGCGGCGCGCAGTGCGGCGGTCGAACGCTCGCGTGACTCGAGGAGCCAATAGGACCCGAAGGATACGCGCGTGCGTCCGAGCTGAATGAGCCGGCCGCCGCGAAGTTCCGGTTGGATGAATGCCGCTGCGCCGAGCAGCGCGCCCTGACCCTGCAGGGCAGCGGCAATCGCGAGTGAGTAATCGCTGAAATACTGATGCCTGGCGCCGTCGAAGCCCGCAAGCTGCGCCGCGGCAAACCAGCTGCGCCAGGCGCGGCCGTCGTCGTCGTGCAGCAGGCGGTGACCCAGCACCGCGGAGTCGCCCCGCAATTGGGTGGGGCGCGAGCCGTCCGCGGAAATTACCGGCACGCCGTCGATCGAAAAGAGCCGCCGGCCGCCGCGCTTGCGGCGTGAACCCGCGGCGACATAGCGAATCGCGATATCCGCGTCGCGCCCCAGGACTCGCACTTCGTCAGAAGTTTCCAGTTCCAGTTCGAGCTGCGGATGTGCAGCGGCGAAACGGCCAAGCCGCGGAACCAGCCAGCGGGACGCGAAGGCCGGCTCGACCGTGAGTTTCAGCCTCCTGACGCTGATCCCGCGTGCGGCCTCGACCGCACGGTGAATCTGCAGGAAAGCTACGCTCAGCTCGGACGCGAGGCGCTGACCGGCTGCGGTGAGTTCAACGCGCCGATGCAGACGCCGAAACAATTCTCGCCCGACATCTCCTTCCAGTGATCGGACGTGCCTGCTGATCGCCGCCTGCGACACGTTGAGCTCGTGCGCCGCGGCCGTGAAGCTCAGGCGGCGCGCCGCCGCCTCGAAAGCGCGCAGCGCGAGCAGCGATGGGGGCCGGCGGGCGGGCATCGCATGAGTTTAAGTTATCCAACAGCTGCCAACAAATCGTTTGTCGCACGCCCGCTGCATGAGTGACATTGCGCTATCGGCGTCGTCTTCAGGAGGGTCTGTGAACTTCTACTCAACCAGTGTTGCGCAGCTGTGGATCACGGCGATGGGCTTCGCCGCGCCATCCAAAGCCGCTCACAAGATGCAAGCGAACGACCCCAGCGATGATTTCTGTGGCAGCGGCAGCGCCCGCCACAGCAGCATGAACCTTCGTCGGTTCCGGCGACTCCGGATGGTACGCGGGAAAGCTGCTACCTGGCGCCGGCCGACTTCGCTGTGATGGTTACCAGCATCAGGCCGTCAGGTGGAATCTCGAGCTGCAGGCTCCCCGCATCCAGGGGCCTCGCCACCGGCGGCGGCAGTGCAGCGGCGAGGCGCAGCTGCGTGAATTGCGCTGCAGTCGGATAGAGCGGTGAGCCCATTTTCTCGTATTCAACCAGTGCATCGCCGTGCTCGGGGTCCACCTGCTGAATGCTCGCCGTACTCGCGGTGAAACCCCGTAGCTGCAGCGTCACCTTTCTCGCCGGGACGGTTGCATCAACGTCCTGGTAGTTCCACAGCGCAATGACCAGCGCTCCATCATCACGGCGTGTCACCAGTGCCTCCGCGGAATCGTCTGCCAAACGCTGCTCCCCCAGCTGGTGCAGCAGTGCGAAGGCATTGAACGCAGGCTTGGGGATGCCGCCGATGGCCAGCAAGCCAAAGCCGCCGTAAAACGGCGTCTTCACGACCCCCTGCTCCTCAAACACGTCCGAAAAGGTCCAGTACGACATGTCCTGTACGAGCCCGTCGCACTGGCGAACCGTCTCCGCAAGCCAGGGCCCCATGAACGCCGCGTCGGTTACGTCCGAGTGGTTGCTCCAGCTTGCGTTGAATTCGGTCCAGATGAGCGGCAACGCCGGCAGCGGCGACGCCTGGATTTCCGCATGTACCTTGGCAACGGCACTGCATACCATCTGCTCGCGCGAGATATGCCCGGGCGTACCAAAGACGTCTTTCTTGGAATCATCTCCGTACACGTGGCTCGAAACGAAGTCGAGCGGGACGCCGTGCTCTTGGCAGTGACGGATGAAGGCCGCGACCCAGGCGGCCTGCGCCGTTGCCGGTCCGCCGACCCGCAGACGTGCGTCCACCGCCTTCAGGCTCTTGGCAGTGTGATCGTATAGCGTCCAGTAGGTCTGCTGCTTCGGGTTGCCTGCCCAAAAATCCAGATTCGGCTCGTTCCACACCTCGAAGTACCAGTGGCTCACTTCCTCGATCCCATAACGCTGCACGAGGTGTCGGGCGAGCGCTGTGATCAGACCATCCCAGCGGCGATAGTCCTTGGGCGGTGAAACCACCGGGGCATACCAGAAGCTCTGGCGGATATTGCGCTGGGCAAGCCGGCTCGGCATGAAGCTCAGTTCAACAATCGGCCGGGCACCGTTGGCCAGCAGGCCGTCGTACACCTGGTCCACGTAAGAGAAGTTATAGACGGGCTTGCCGCGGGGCCCTTCGCTGTACACGCCGATGTCGTCATCCAGGATGGCGTGAAAGCGCACGTAGCTGAGCGCCGTGACGCTGCGCACGGCACGCAGGTCGTCGCGATAACTCTCGCGCAGGCTCAGCACGGCGCGCCCGGATCCGAACATATGTTCCCAGAAATGCGGAAACGGCTGCACCGGTGCCGTGGCATCCACCGCGATGGTCTCGGCGACCTGGGCGGTAAGCGGTGTGGAGGCGAGTGCGAGAGTCAGTAACGCGAGCGGGCGGATGAATATCGAACCCACGCCTTGCCGGCTCGTCACCGCTGCGCGGTTTGCTGCTGCGCCACCGCGTGCGGCGGCAGTAGCGCCTCGGGACCCTGCAGCTGCTCGAGCCAGCCGCCGGTGAATCCAGCGCGCTCGAGCCCCTGCTGCAGGTAGGGGTTACGGCGCATCACCCGCCACACCAGATCGCTGCGATAGTTCTCGATCATGGCGAGGATCGGTCCCTCATCGATGCCGACGTAATCCGCGTCAACCCAGCCGGCATCTCCCAGCCCCGGCTGCTTGATCGACGGGTTGCGGTAACTCGCGTTGAAGGCATCGAGAAAGCCGTATACCGAATAGATGGAGGCACCAAAGCGATGGTACATCTCCAGCGTGGCGGGCAGCACGATTTCGGGTGCAAACGGCAGCGAGCTGATGGCAGCGGTCGGCGCAATAGTGCCGTCATCGACGACGCGGCCAACTCCCACGCCGCGCGCGGCGTAAGTCAGAAAGGGCTGAGTCTGTCCGAGCAGTTCACGTGCCGGTCCGGGACCGTCGGAAGCGCTGATGCCCCAGACGTTCTTGCCGTACCCGCGCCAGTGCTGCGGATTGGCGATAGCGTAGCGGCGTTGCGTGTAGGTCGCCCGTCGGCTGTTCTCGAAATAGTCGAGGTCGTGCGAGCGCATGTAGGCGTCGCGAATGCCGCGGAAATCCACCCACACGTGGGTGTACTGGTTGCCAAAAAGCGGCGCGAAGCTCAGGTATGTCTGGTCGTAGACCGTGCCCCACTGCTTGTCGTAGGTACTCGTCCACGAAGTCCAGGCCTTCTGATCCACCGCGTGTGACGGGGAGCCGAGAGCCAGCAGGTACACCAGCATGGCCTCGTTGTAGCCGCGCCAGTCGCTGCTCGAAAACCCGGCTTCCGGTGTCCACGCCAGTGCCACCGCCGGCGCGCGCGGCTGGGCCCAGGTCCAGTCCACCCGCCGATAGATCTCATCGGTGAGTCTGCGGATCTCGACGTCCTGCGGATCCTGGGTGTCGAAATAGCTCTCACAGAAAATCATGCCGGCCAGCAACAGCGCCGTATCGACCGTTGAAACTTCGCTACCGCTCGCGCGCGCACCGCTGCGCATATCCATGAAGTGGTAGAAGAACCCGTGCTCGTTGGCCGCGCTCGCGAAAAACCGCAAGGTGGCGAGCACCCGCTCGCGCGCCGCCGCACGTGAAATGTAGCCACGCTCGACGCCGATGGGATAAGCGGTCAGCCCGAAGCCCACTGCGGCAATACTGGCGAATGGCGTATTGGGATAGCGGTCTGGAATGAGTCCATTCTTCGAGTTCGCGGTGTCCCAGAAATAATGGAACGTGCGCTGCTCCAGATCGTTCAGGAATGGGTCGAACAGCGGCTCCTGCGGACCATGGATAGCCGCTCCGAGCTGTGGCTCGGGCGTCGCCGAGCCACCAAATGCCGCGCCCGCGAATACCAAGCACCAGAGGGCCATGGCCGCGGCGGATATGCTGCGCCGCGTCCTGAGTAAGACTGTCGCCATATTGCGAATATCAGGCACACGCCTGCCCGCGTCAACGGTATACCGCACAGGATCTCTTCGAGCCCTCCGCTTGGGGGCCCCAGCGGCGGGGTGGGCCGCTCAGAAGTGCACAATCGTGAGGCGCCGCACATTGGCACCGATTTTCCGGGCAGCCCTCAGAGGCGCTCCAGCACCAGCGCGGCACCCTGCCCCACGCCGATGCACATGGTGCACAGGGCGTAGCGCCCCTTGATCCGCTCGAGTTGCGAGAGCGCCGTAAGTACCAGGCGCGCCCCGGAGGCCCCCAGCGGATGACCGATGGCGATGGCGCCGCCATTGGGATTGACCTGCGGCGCATCGTCGGGCAGGCCGAGTCTGCGCAGCACCGCGAGCGCCTGCGACGCGAAGGCTTCGTTGAGCTCCACGACGTCCATTTGCCGGATTTTCAAGCCCAGCCGCGCCAGGAGCTTCTCACTCGCCGGTGCGGGCCCCATCCCCATGATGCGCGGCGCAACGCCGGCGACGCCGTAGCCGAGCACGCGGGCGCGTGGCCGCAATCCCAGGCGCCGTGCGACCGGTTCGCTTGCGAGCAGCAGCGCGCACGATCCGTCGTTGATGCCCGAAGCGTTGCCGGCCGTGATGCTGCCACCCGCCTTCACCACGGGCTTGAGCTTCGCCAGCGCCTCGAGTGTCGTCGTGCGTGGATGTTCATCCGCGTCAAACGGGATGGGCTCGCCTTTCTTTTGCGGCACCAGTACAGGACAGATCTCCGCCTTGAAGAACCCTTCTGCCTGCGCGTGAGCCCAGCGCTGCTGGCTGCGCAGGGCGAAGGCATCCTGGTCGGCACGGCTCACGCCGAACTCGGCGGCGACGTTCTCGGCGGTTTCCGGCATGCTGTCGATGCCGTAACGGCGCTGCATTTCAGGATTGATGAACCGCCAGCCGATAGTGGTGTCCTCGAGCCGCGCGGTGCGGGCGAAAGCGCTCTCGGCCTTGCCCATGACAAAGGGCGCGCGGCTCATGCTCTCCACGCCGCCCGCCAGCATGAACCCGGCTTCGCCGCAACGAATGGCGCGCGCCGCCTGACCCACCGCCTCCAGGCTCGAAGCGCACAGGCGATTCACGGTCACACCCGGGACCGAGTCCGGCAAGCCGGCGAGCAGTGCCGCCATACGCGCGACATTGCGATTGTCCTCACCCGCCTGGTTCGCGCAGCCGTAAATCACGTCCTCGAGCGCCCCCCAGTCGAGGCCGCCGTGGCGCGCCATCAGGGCCTTGATCGGCAGTGCCGCCAGGTCGTCGGTGCGGATGCTGGACAGCGAGCCACCGTAGCGGCCAACAGGCGTGCGCAACCCGTCGCACAGGCAGGCCTCGTTCATGTGCTGACCGGGCAGCCGGTTTTCTGACGTACTTCGTCGAGTTGCACGCCGGGGGCGAGTTCGAGCGCACGCAGCCCGCTCGCAGTGACGTCGAACACCCCCAGCTCCGTGATGATCCGGCTGACGCAGCCAACCCCGGTGAGCGGCAGCGTGCATTTCTTCAGGATCTTGTGCTCGCCGTTTTTTGCCGTGTGCTCCATGAGCACCACCACACGCGCGACGCCTGCGACCAGATCCATGGCGCCGCCCATGCCCTTCACCATCTTGCCGGGAATCATCCAGTTGGCGATGTCGCCGGAATCGGTGACCTGCATGGCGCCAAGGATCGACAGGTTGATGTGGCCGCCGCGGATCATCGCGAAACTGTCGGCGCTGTTGAAAAAAGCGCTGCCCGGCAGGATCGTGATGGTCTGCTTGCCGGCGTTGATGAGATCCGCATCCACTTCGTCGGCGCGCGGGAAGGGCCCGATACCGAGCAGGCCGTTTTCCGATTGCAGCCACACGTCGATTCCGGGCGGGATGAAGTTGGCCACCAGCGTCGGCAGGCCGATGCCGAGGTTGACGTAGTAGCCGTCCTTGAGTTCCTGCGCGGCGCGCCGCGCCATGTCGTCGCGTGTCCAGGCCACGGTTATTGCCTCACGGTGCGCTGTTCGATGCGCTTCTCGGGCTGCGCGTTGACGACAATGCGTTGCACGTAGATGCCGGGGGTGTGAATGCCCTCAGGATCGAGTGCGCCGTTTTCGACGAGCTGCTCGACTTCCGCCACGCATACCCGCCCGGCGGTGGCGATATTGGGATTGAAGTTGCGCGCGGTCTTGCGGTACACGAGATTACCCGCCGCATCCGCCTTCCAGGCTTTCACCAGCGCCACCTCTGCGCGCAGCGAACGCTCGAGCACGTACCACGCGCTGGAACCGTCCGCGCCCGTAAACTGCCGCGTCTCCTTGCCCTCCGCGACCAGCGTGCCGTAGCCGGTGCGGGTGAAGAACGCCGGGATGCCGGCGCCACCGGCGCGCAGTCGCTCGGCGAGCGTCCCCTGCGGCGTGAATTCCAGCTCCAGTTCGCCGGCGAGATACTGCCGCTCGAACTCCTTGTTCTCGCCGACGTAGCTGGAGATCATCTTGCGGATCTGGCGCGTCGCGAGCAGCTGACCGAGTCCGAAACCATCGACCCCGGCGTTGTTGGAAATGACCGTCAATCCCTTCTTGCCGCTGTCGCGCAGCGCCGCGATCAGGGCTTCCGGAATGCCGCACAGCCCAAAGCCGCCGACCGCGAGCGTCTGTCCGTCTTCGACGACACCGGCGAGTGCCGCGGCAGCGTTGGGATAGAGTTTGTTCACCGTGCCCCCGATTGCAGCGCCGTGCGGCCGCAGCATGTCGCGTCCGGCGCAACCAAAGGATAGCAGCCTACGCGCCAGCGCAAAATACGGTCCGCCGCGCCGCCGTGTCCGGCACGGTCGCATTTGCTACAATTACAGCCGTGGCGACGGAAGCAGCGATGCGTGCGGGGGGCCCGGTCCCTGCGGTTGCACGGCCTCCGCAGGCGCTGCCTCTGGAGGGCTGCGCGCTGTTCCTCGATCTCGACGGCACGCTGCTGGAACTCGCACCGCACCCCGACGCCGTGAGCGTCGAGCCCCAACTCCTCGATCTGCTGCGCGCGCTCATGCGGCGCACGGGCGGCGCACTCGCACTGGTGAGCGGCCGCAGCATCGCTACCCTCGACACGCTGCTGCATCCTTTGAGGTTGCCCGTGTCGGGATTGCACGGCTTCGAGCGCCGCGGCGCCAGCGCAACCCTGGTGCGCCGTGAACGCCCAAGCCCCAGGGCACTGCAGGAGGCCCGGCATCTTATGGCAGAGTGGGTCACGAAGGAGCCGCGCCTGGTGGTCGAGGACAAGGGTCTCGCACTGGCACTGCACTACCGGCAAGCGCCGCAACTAGAGACCGAGTTAGTAACCGCGGTGACGGCCGTCGCCGAGCGCACGGGCAGCGGCCTGCGGGCGCAGCGCGGGCGCCTGGTGATCGAGCTGACGCCGGGCACGGTGAGCAAAGCCACCGCCATCGCGGAATTCATGGGCGAGGAACCATTCAGGGGACGCCTGCCGGCGTATGTTGGCGACGACCTTACGGATGAGCCGGCGTTTGAGTGGGTGAATGCGGCCAGCGGCATTTCGGTGGCGGTGGACGTCGCGCCGCCTACGAGCGCGCGGACTCACCTGGGATCCGTCATGGAGGTACGTGCCTGGCTGCGTGCGCTCTTGGACGCTGCGAGGTAGTTGCAATGGTCAATGCGGACAAGTCTGCGGCAACGGCACGCTCGGCAACGCTTGCGGACATGGGCGTTGTCGGCAACGGTCAGATCACGGCGCTGGTGCGCGCGGACGGCAGCGTGCCCTGGTGCTGCTGGCCGCGCCCGGACGGCGATCCGATCTTCTGCGACCTGCTGTCACCGCCTGCTCAGCCGCGCAGCAGCGGAGTGTTTGTTATCTCCGTGGTCGGACAAACCGCGTGCGAGCTTCGCTACCGGCGCAACACGGCGATTCTCGAATCGGTCGCGCGCGATGCCCACGGCAACGCCATCCGCGTTATCAGCTGGTGCCCGCGGTACGTACGACACGGGCGCCTGTATCGGCCGGCGATGCTGGTGCGGCGGATCGAGCCGGTCAGCGGGCGTCCCACGGTGCAGATCAAGGTGCGCCCCACGGCCGACTACGGCGCCAGGGCGCTCACCGCGCAGCTCGGCAGTCACCATGTGCGCTTCAGCGATGCCGACCACGCGGTGCGGGTGACGACGGATTCACCGGTTTCCTATCTCGCCGAGGAGCGCGAATTCGTGCTCCAGCGCCCTATCAATCTGGTACTCCACGACGATGAGACCCTGGCGGTGCCCGCCCACGAGGTCGCGGATGAAAGTCTGCGCGCCACCACGCGCTACTGGGGGGAGTGGGTACGGGGACTTGCGATTCCCTTCGAATGGCAGACGGAGACCATCAGGGCAGCCATCACGTTGCAGCTGTGCACCTACGACGACAACGGTTCGGTGCTGGCAGCTCCAACCACCTCGATTCCGGAAAGCGCCGGCAGCGGGCGCAACTGGGATTATCGTTACTGCTGGTTGCGTGATGCCTACTTCACCGTACAGGCGCTCAACCGTCTGGGCGCCACCGGCGCGATGGAGGCGTTCCTGGGCTACCTCGATGATGTCGTGGCACGCCAGGGGGAAGCGCCGCTGCAGCCTGTCTATGGCATCACCGGCGAAACGGACCTGAGCGAGCGCTCGATCGCCACCCTGGCCGGGGTCGAGGGCATGGGGCCGGTGCGCGTGGGCAACCTTGCCTACCGGCAGCGCCAGCACGACGTCTACGGCTCAGTGATCCTCGCCTCGACCCAGACTTTTTTCGACGAACGCCTCGATCACCCCGGTGACATCGAGCAGTACCATCGGCTCGAAGCACTCGGTGAGCGCGCGGTGCCGCTGTTCGACAAGCCGGACGCCGGCATCTGGGAATTCCGCGGGACCGAGCACCGCCACACCTTCTCGGCCGCAATGTGCTGGGCGGCGTGTGACCGCCTGTCGCGCATCGGACTGCGGCTGCAGCAGCAGGAACGCTCGCGATATTGGCGCGAGCGGGCCGATACGATGCGAACCGAGATTCTCAAGCGTGCGTGGCACGACAAGCGCGGCACCCTGTCCGCAAGCTTCGATGACGAAGTGATCGATGCCAGCCTGCTGCTGCTGCCGGAGCTCGGCATTCTCGAGTGGCGTGATCCGCGTTTTGTCCGCACGCTGGAGGCCATCGAAACCGAATTGCGCGTCGGCGATTTCCTACTGCGCTATCGGCACCCGGATGACTTCGGCGACACCACCAACGCGTTTACCGTCTGTTCGTTCTGGTGGGCCAACGCGCTGGCGGGCACCGGGCGGCTTGAGGAGGCGCGCGCACTGTTCGGGAAGCTCCTGGCGGTGCGTAACTGCGTGGGGCTGCTATCCGAGCATGTCGATCCCACGAGCGGCGCGCTGTGGGGCAATTTTCCCCAGACCTACAGCATGGTCGGAATCATAACCACCGCGGGCCGGCTCAGCCGTCGCTGGGAGGATGAAGTTTGAGCCGTGTGGTCATCGTCTCGAACCGGGTCGCGGTGCCGAAAGGCGGCGCCGCCGCGGGCGGACTCGCCGTGGCGCTCCTCGGAGCGATGCGCGAGGGGGGCGGACTGTGGTTTGGGTGGGGTGGCGAAACGCACCCGGCCGAGACGCCGCAGCCACCCGCGGACACGCAGCTGCGCGACGGCAGCAGCTTCGTGACCATCAGCATTCCTGCCGCGCTACATGAGCGCTACTACGACGGCTTCGCCAACGGCACGCTGTGGCCGCTGTTCCACTATTTTGTGGATAGTTTCCGTTACCAGGACGACCACTACGACGCCTATCTTGCGGTGAATGCCCTGTTCGCACGCGAGCTGGCGCCGCTCTTGTTGTCCGAGGATCTCATCTGGGTGCACGACTATCACCTGATTCCGCTGGCGGCGCGCTTGCGCGCGCAGGGCGTGCGCACGCCCATCGGGTTTTTTCTCCATATTCCCTTCCCGACCTTCGAGGTGCTGCGCGCCCTGCCGGTGCATCGGGAGATTCTCGACGCGCTGCTCGGGTATGACCTCCTCGGCTTCCAGACCGAGACCGATCGGCAGGCGTTTCTGGGCGCCGTGCGCGCTGTGTACGGCGCGGATCGCGTCAGTGCCGGCGCAGTTGTGAGGACAGCGGAGCGCCTGGTGCGCACGGGCGTGTACCCGGTCGGCGTCGATCTGGAGGCAACCGCGCGTTCAGCCGCGAAGACCGTCGCTTCCGGCCAGGTGCGCAACATGACCAAGGGCCTTGTCGGTCGGCGGCTGATCATCGGCGTGGACCGCCTCGACTACAGCAAGGGGCTCCTGGAGCGCTTCGACGCTTACCAGCAGTTCCTCGAGGAATGTCCGCAGCATCGCGGCAAGGTGACGTACCTGCAGATCGCCCCGCTCGGACGCCAGAACGTCAGGGCCTACGCGCGCATGCGCCGCGCTCTGGAACAAAGCGCCGGCAGCATCAACGGGCGTTTCGCGGAGGTCGACTGGACGCCCATCCGCTACCTGAACCGCAGTTTTTCGCATCCGACGCTCCTCGGATTCCTGCGCCTCGCCCAGGCGTGCCTGGTCACGCCGCTGCGCGACGGCATGAACCTCGTCGCCAAGGAATTCATCGCTGCCCAGGACCCGGCGAACCCCGGCGTGCTGGTTCTGTCCGATCGCGCCGGAGCCGCCAACGAGATGACGGATGCGCTGATCGTCAATCCCTACGACCGGCGCGGTATCGCGCGCGCGCTCAAGCAGGCCCTCGATATGCCGCTCGAAGAGCGCCGTGACAGACATGCAAAGCTGCTCGCCGCGCTACGCGAAAATGATATTCACGCCTGGCGCGCGCGCTTCGTGGCAAACCTCGGCGGGGCACCCGATCAGGCCCGTCTCGAGTACGCGGCACGGCAGGCGCACTGATCTATTGGCCAAAATCGCCTGCAGCGGGCTCAACCGGTCGGTGCAACATTTGAGTTGAGTGTATCCGCGGGCGTGGCGAAGCCCAATGTCTTACGGGGTCTGCGGTTCAGCTCAAGCGCCACCCGGTCCAGAAC
>Ga0182015_10002527_pt1 | contig 21847 bp, 27 predicted proteins | sample 712P3MmetaG_FD_120478 | JGI IMG/M metagenome (GOLD analysis project Ga0182015, IMG submission 120478) | Permafrost microbial communities from Stordalen Mire, Sweden - 712P3M metaG | ecosystem: Environmental > Terrestrial > Soil > Wetlands > Permafrost | place: Sweden: Stordalen | collected...
CCCTGGTCAAAGCTTGGGACGCGCTACCCGTATCCGATCCCATGAAAACAAAATTGAAGGAGCAAGTGGAAATCTTGCGCGCATGGGATCTGCGTTGGGCTGTGAACTCCATCCCTACATCGCTGGCGGTATTCTGGGCTGAAGACCTCCAGCGTCACGTTCAAAAAGACGCCAAAAATGCGGTCATGCCCTCCTTTGAATTTATCAGCACCAAAGCCCCGCCACAGCAACTATTGCAATCGCTTGCGGCCGCATTCGACAAACTCGTGGCCGATTTCGGCACTTGGAAGACCCCCTGGGGCGAAATTAATCGTTTCCAGCGCATCAACGACGACATCACGCCGCATTTCAGCGACGCCGGACCCAGTATTCCTGTGGGCTTCACCTCCGAACACTGGGGCTCCATCGCATCGTTTGGCGCTCGAGCTTACCCTGGTACGAAGAAATGGTACGGCTCCAAGGGAAATAGTTTTGTCGCCGTAGTCGAGTTTGGAACAGCCATTCGAGCTAGGGCTGTCACCGCCGGGGGTGAAAGCGGTAACCCCGCCTCGCCTCATTTCAATGATGAGGCGCAGCGCTACAGCACCGGTGATTTGCGCGAAGTTTATTTCTATCCTGCGCAGCTCCGTGGGCACACCGAGCGGGAATATCACCCCGGCATGTAGAACAAAACGCGCTCCAAAGACATGGCAGCCAAGAGTTAATGATAATGTCTTTCACCATGACGGTTATCTTCACAAATAGCGTACGAACACCATGAGCAAAGTTAGAGTCGCGGCCTTTTCGATTTCACTCGATGGATTCGGAGCAGGCCCACAGCAGGATCTGAATAACCCTCTTGGAGTTCGCGGTCTCGAACTGCACTCGTGGTTCTTGCAGACCGAGGCCTTCAAGAATATGCATGGTCAAAGTGGTGGGAGCCGAGGCATTGATAACGATTTCGCCCTTCAGTCGTTTGAGAATATTGGGGCCTGGATATTGGGTCGCAATATGTTTGGGCCCGTTCGAGGGCCGTGGGAAGGCGATTCCTGGAAGGGGTGGTGGGGTGACAATCCGCCGTACCATACGCCCGTCTTTGTGCTTACGCACTACGCGCGCCCGCCTCTAAAAATGGAGGGTGGTACCACGTTCTACTTCGTCACGGATGGACCGGCAAGCGCTTTGAGGAGTGCGCGAGAAGTAGCCGAAGGCAAAGACATCCGTATCGGCGGCGGTGTCTCTGTCATTCGCCAGTACTTGAACGCTAACCTGATCGATGAAATGCACCTGGCCCTTTCCCCGGTGTTGTTGGGCGAAGGAGAACATCTATTCTCGGGAATCAATCTTCCAGCACTTAGCTTTGTACCTGTTCGCACCACACCCGGAGAGAACGCCACGCACGTTTTCATCAAAAAGATCTAAGCAGGGGCGATAAGGCGTTACATATCCCAAATTCATCTGATTTTGTGACTGCGCGGCAAGACTTGCGCGCACTCCAGGAATGCGATATTCCAGAGATGAAAATGACTGCGGTTTAAGGTGAGAAGATGGACACGCCCAAGGAATTGAATGAGATTGTTCTCCCCCAGACGGTCATCGGTCCGCTCACACGCGCGGCCATCTTTCTGGTTGTCTCCATCCGCCCCGAGCAGGACAGCGTTGCGACGCTACGATCATTCGTCGCTGACTTGGCCGGGCTCGTACGCGCCGTTGAGTTCCGCGACGTCGAGGCGGGCCTCACGTGCGTCGTCGGATTCGGCTCTGATGCCTGGGACAAGCTTTTTGGCGCGCCTCGCCCCGCCGAGCTTCATCCGTTTCGAGAGATTCGCTCAGAGACCCGCCACGCCGTCTCCACCCCGGGCGACCTCCTCTTTCACATCCGAGCTAAACGCCACGACCTTTGTTTCGAATTGGCGGCACAAATCATGGACAGCCTAGGCGATGCAGTTTCGGTTGCCGATGAGGTTCACGCCTTCCGCTATTTCGATGATCGCGATGTCATCGGGTTCGTCGACGGCACAGAAAATCCGCGCGGCGAAGCAGCGCACCAGGCTGCCATTGTCGGTGGCGAAGACCCCGCGTTCGCAGGAGGCAGTTATGTCACCGTGCAGAAGTATCTGCACGACATGAAGGGCTGGAATGCTCTCAGCGTGGAAACTCAGGAGCGCATCATTGGCCGCAAAAAACTCTCAGACATCGAACTGAAAGACGCCGAAAAGTCGCCCTTCGCGCACAATGAGCTGACCACCATCGAGGAAAATGGAAAAGAACTAAAAATTCTGAGAGACAATATGCCTTTCGGCAGGCCAGGTCACGGCGAGTTTGGTACCTACTTCATCGGATACAGCCACACTCCGCGTATCACCGAAACAATGCTTCAGAACATGTTTGTGGGTTGGCCACCTGGCAATTATGATCGGCTGCTCGATTTTAGCCATCCCGTTACCGGCACTTTGTTTTTTGCACCCTCATCCACATTCCTCGACAACATCAGTTGAGACCCGACTCCCACCGCAATCGGCCATCGCCGAGGCCGCACCCATCTTCCGTGGGAAGCCTGCACCATCCGAGTTGTGGCTCTGTTCGCCTAATGGCCACTCGACCAAAAAGAAAGGGTTGCTCTGGAGCGAGCAACCCTCGGAGTTCTGACTTCTTAAAATGGTTGCGGGGGTCAGATTTGAACTGACGACCTTCGGGTTATGAGCGCAATTTCGCCCTACACGCGGTACAACGCCATATAATTAAACCCAAGAAAAATAGGGAAAGTGCGCCCGTCGAGTTGTACCGTTTTGTACGCTTTTGTACCCCGTTCTCGGACAGTTCTCGGACAATCGGTAGACATGGACTGGTCCACAAATCGAGTAGTATCTTTGAAGTATGCCGAATGAGCCCGCCGTGAGCTTTGGATTTGAAGCTTTTTGGTCGACTTCGTACGACGCCTTTCCACGGTTTTGGGACGTCTGGCCGCGTCTGATTGATTCGATAAATAGCTTGATCGCTCCGGAATATCCCCGAACAAATGGCCTTCAAAAGGTAATTCTCAATTTGGGTATTCTCGGGGCTACAACTCTTAGTGAGATTGCGACTCTAGTAGGCAACGGACTCGGCCAAGGGGCGATGAAGATTACGCGGTCGATGCTGGAATTAGCGATAAACGCGGAGTTTTTGCGCACGTTTCCAGAGCACTTGGACGATTTTTTCGACTGGGGTGCGGTCGAAGGGTACAGATTGATGCAGTTCGCGCGAGCAGAATCGCCTCACTCTATGGGGGAATATCCCGATGAATTTCAAAAAGGGATAGAGCAAGATTTTCAACGGGTAAAACATCGGTTTGAGTTACCCGGAACTAAGTCCGGGAAGCAACCCCGCATTCGCACTGGGTGGTGTTCCGTGGCTCTTGATGCGCGCGCCGCTAAAACGGGTTTTCAAGATGAGTACAAATTGATTTACCCAATCGGTAACAAGCTCTTACACGCGACGATTGGTGGTATGGCAATGCATGCCCAGCACCCTGTCGCTCGTTTTTGCCGGATCGCCGTTCCGCCTTCCCTCGAGTATTGCAAGTTGGCCTTATTGGGGGCACATACCTGCGGCGTGAAGATAATAACGACAGTTTCCAAAGTGATGAATCAGGAGCCGTCGCCGACGCTTGATGTTTTGACCCGCGACTACCGTTTCGCTTGGGAAAACAATGGATTAGACCTAAAGGAACTTGCAACGTCGGAAAGGTGAGACAACATGAATCGATTGCATATTTCTAACTGGATGAAAGCTGCGGCCATAGCCGCCTTTTTGTTTACGCTGCCTTTTCCCATTTCGCCGCGAGCCCAAACGGAGCCGGGAATTGATGTCGGCAATGGCTTATTAAGATACTGCGACGGCATGACTCCAAAAGACAGCAACTCGTGGGGTGACGGATTATGCTACGGTTACATCTTAGGCAGCGCCCATACGTATTTCGATTCTAAAATCCTCTGCAACAGCGGCAAGGCGACGCATCAGCAGATTCGGGACATCGTAGTGAAGTATTTGATCGACCATCCCGAAAGCAGACATCACAACTCCGCAAGTTTGATTTTAAATTCGCTCAGCGACATTTTTTCCTGTAAACAGTAAAGAACAAAGCGTCCGCTTTTCACTTGTCGGATACCTCAGAAAGAAAGGTTCTCAATTCACAAAATGCGATGCGTCCAAGGCGCGCATGGTGTGGAGCGCTGTCGCGAGATTTGCTTTTAGACAGTCCACCACGGGCTGTGGCGCGCTCTCAAAATCGCGAAAGGATTTCGCGCACGCATTTATAAAGACCTGATCGTGTTCCGCCGAAAGCAGTTTTCCCCCATAGCACAGATCGACAATTTTCCTGATTAGCTCGACGTAGACATCTGATTCCGCGCTCACATCAAAATGTTTTTGCGGAAAATTTGAGCTGAGTGGCGGCTTGGAAACCCCCGGTCGAAACTGTGGGCAGGCCAGCACTTCATGTGCGAGCCGATTTGTCTTGCACAGACCGACCTTGTACTTTTCCGCGAGTCGCTTTGAATAGTCCTCTTTCCGTTTGAGCGCTTCGATCAGTTTGGCTTCGTTTTCTGGATTTGTCGGATAACCGACGCCATCCGGCCGGCGGAAATCATTCTTGTGCGCCACTTTGTAGACTGCCGATACTGCGATCCTCAAATGTTTGGCGATGCGTGTCCCGCCCCATCCTTGATGGAATAACTGCATGATTTCTTTTTCGGGCACAGCCAACCGCGTTGGCAGACCCAGCGCGCGCTGCGCTTTCGATACGCTGGGCGCTGTGATTCCAAGCGCGCGAGCAATAACGCTTTGCCGCACTCCCGCGCGAGTCATTTCCTTGATTTTTTGTTTTTCTGCTTTTGTAAGGTGCCAACGTATCATCCCCGCGCCTCCTCTGTTCGATCTCTGCCGCAGTGCGTCCATCGTGATCCCCGGGTTCGGCCACGGACCGGAAGTTGTACGTGTTCGACACGGTCACGCTGCTGCAAAATATCGGAAATCGAATTTTTGGGCATTTGAAACCGCTCGGCGAGCTGCGCGATAGTCATGTTTTCCGATTGATGCAAAAACAAAATCTTCTGAACGCGTATCGGATCAAGCCTGCGTGGTCTGCGCCGAATGTTGTCATCCGCCTGTCTGACGGCTGGTACAGAGTCAAACCCCATGAGAGTCGAGATTCGTGCAAGCCGAAATTCGGCAAGGTCTCGATGCAATGCCAGCGCAACGTAATGTGCCAGCGTGCATCCTCGCGAACTCAACATTTCTTGTAGGCTTCTGGCTTGGCAGGCGTTGAAGCGTATCCGTAAAACGTGCTCGACTGGGGGCACATCCGTTTGGTTTATATAAGCGTCCATGCCATTATTCATCCCCTTCGGTGCTATAAAGTTTTGCAAACTCGGGCGCCGTTTCTTTTTCATTCCGTGTTGGCGCGCCGAATCGCGGGATTGCAGTTCCGCGCGGCGCTTGTGGCGTCACGCCAGAAATTTCCATCGGCATTAGTTCGTCACCCGAACCAAGGGCCTTGAGTGCTTTTGCTTGCCCCACACACTCTTCCGCCGTTCGCATGCAACATTGCATCGCGCCCTTGTGAAAAGCGTGGGCAGTAGAGTCCGGCTCACTTCCGTCCATTGCATCCTGATGGCACTTCGCCATTTCTGTAAAATGCGACGCGAGACTCGTGTGCAACTGCGGTTGCTGGCCGAAGCCACGCATCGCGCGATTAGAATTTGTTTCGCTCATGTCAGCTCCATGTTGCGCTTTTGATTTGAGAAACTGGTCGCCATGTACCGACGCCATCGAAGAAGACTCCAGCGCGAAAGGTCGACCGGATAAGTTGGTCAACCGCGTTGTAGCCAGTTTGCGCGGATGCATTCTGGTTGCTGGAACTGTCGAGCGATTGCAACGCGGCCGGAATCGGTACCGCCACTGTCGAGTTGTCCAAGAGCGTGAAAATTATTTGACTAGGCGCGCTCATGCGATTTCCTTTCCGGAGAGCATCGAACCGTCCGCCGAATATTCGTACAGCCATTTTCCGTTTTGACTTTTTTCGAATCGCGCGCCCGACGCCCGCTTCGCTAACCGTTTGGAGTCGACGATGGGTTCTTGCGCCGACGCGGCGGTCGCAAGGTCCGCGTAGTGCTGTCGGTGCGCATTGTCGACCGCCGCAGTCTCTCGATAGAACTTTTGCATGTCGATTCCGCCGATGTGCTCGATCTCCCGTTCCCTGAATGCCTTCCCGAAAGGATCGTCATCCTCCTGAAAACCAGCAACGTTTTCATGAATTCTCGGATCGTCATCATTTCCGTCAAGAATTCCCATTGCCACAGCTTGGCTTGCGAACAAAAAGCTCATTAGTTCACCCCTCCGATGAACCTGGGCCGTTCCAACCGCCCTGCCCGGTTTGATTGTCTTTCACGCAAAAATCGCTTTGAAATATCACGTTCCCGTTGACTAGCGACGTCCCCGGAATCGATTGGCTGCCGCAAATCTTTGTCGTTGGTGGGAGACCAGAAGGCAATTGTGCTGGATCAAACTTTCGCAGAATCGGCAAACCTGCCGCGTCGAAGCAATAAGCGATGTTTGCCAAGCCGCTTTCCCAGCTCATGCGACCCTCCCCATTTTCAACGCTGACCATTCCGCTAAAATCTTGTTCCGTCTCTCCAGCAGTCTGTCGCCTTCGCGCAAAAGCCCTCGCCAGTCGCGCTCGACACTCGCCCGTCCAGAGAGAGACGGCGACGACATCCGAATAATCTGCCGGAAGCGGTCTGTCGTGATTTCGTGCAGAAGGCGAAATTCCTTAGCTTCGTGGTCCAACAAACGCAACTGGGAATCGATCGTGGTCAACTGCCTTAGTAGATCATCTTGGCGATCGACTTCCGGCGGTTCGGCCTTGGGCTGTCTTGGTAGCGGCCACATAATTTCGCAGGCTAGGCGGAAAATCCACCACGAGCAAGAAAAAAGTTTTAAGATACGTTACGGGTTACTAACGGGTAAGTTGATCAGAATTATTCTTTACTACGGTAAAATGTCGCTATGGCCTTACCTTGGCACGAATTTCTCACAAAGCCATTGTTAAATTTATTCGATCCGTTGACTAATCGGATCGGGCGTTGGTTGGGGCACAAAAAGCCAAAGCTGTATGTCCATTTCAATGTGGCTCAATCTTATTGGTGTATCGCTCACCAAGGCGTCGGTGAATCGGCCATCGAGCTGATGCAAGTGGTATCGTGGGCAGACTTCACCCACGACGATCCCACCGAAACGCTAGTAATCACGGCAATCTATCCGGTAGGCAGCGCGCCTCAAATTGACACGGGTAGGAAGTTCGCAATTCCACCGAGAACGCTGGTTAAGCATCAGATAACGGCATTTGTTCTACCAATCAAAGGTGTAAAGGGGAAGCCTTGGAAAGGCAGACTAGTTGTCGTCGACCAATTCTTCCGCGAATATAAGACCCTAAAATTCACTTTTAAATGGTGGGGATAACATAACTGGTCCATACTTTGATAGCATCGGCAAATGGGACGCGAAAAATCTTGCAGCATTTGCGCCGCGCCATCCTCCATACTCGCCGCGACCAATGACGCGCTCAGGGCTAAAACCAAGCTGCGCGACCTCGAAAAGACTAGCGGTTTTTCACGATCAAGCTTGTCGAGACATGCTCGCAGATGTATGACGCGCGACACTCTCAAACTTCACAAAACGCGAAAAGCTGACGCGGATTTGGGGTGCCTTTATACACGGTGGATCGACGGCTCAACCATAGTGTCCCCGCATGGTCTTTTGAATCCACCAAAGGGCCCGCGACGCCGTTTGGTTTTAGAATGGCGGGGAACTCCCCCGTCGGTGATCGTTCCACCTAAGTCTCCAAGGGTGGCTTGAACAACGAGCTTGGGACAGTCTTCCAACGTCTCGTCCTCTGTCTCACCAAAATACAAAATCCCGGACACTCCCGAAAGGCGATGCGCTTCGACTCGACGCCAACGGTTATGAGCATTTCGCGCAGAAGTCCGCGCTCAGCGCCTGCCAACGCGAAAGAACGACACTCTACGCAGCGGTTTCGATGCGACGCAGGAGTACTCGCCAAATCGGAAACGCTTTCCGATTTCCCTTCGGACAACTCTCGGACAGCCGCACGCAAGCACGAGCAAGGCTTGCGCTTTCTAATGCTTCCAAGTCGCGTGCAGGGCGCATCGGGTTGCACATGCGATGCGCCCGCCTGAATTCGCTCGTGGATTTCTTTCGCACACTCACTCGCGCAAAACTTTGTCGCGCAGCCTTAGCGAAAACGATTCGTAGAATGCCCAACAATCGCATTTGCAGCCAATTTCCCGCGCGCAAATTATTTTATCGTCACGATCACCACAACTTTGCGTCCCAGAGTCCCGAGCAAGGCGGGGATGCGGCCACTATCGCGGTTCAACTAGGCCGAGACGGCTTCGAGTATTGCTCTCCATTTGTTTCACAATCGCGTCCACCAATCCCAAAACTTCGGGATCATCTGCAAAGGTGGTTCCACGGCTAAGGAGTTTCAGCTTGAGCGCTTGAAACGTACCGGGCGGCAAGCCCAAGGAACCATCCAACGATTCAGCACCCAGCACTTCTAGATTCTTAATCATGCGAGCGTGGTGGTCGGCGACAGTTGGATGAGCGCCCGGGAATCGGCTAAGACCCAAGCGTTCATTTTCGGTTTGGTTCCCGTTTCGCTTTAGTGGCCACAAGTCCGCCCAGTTATTCAGAATGGATTGATTCAGGACGGCGGCGGGATCGTTGCCGGACTTTCGCAGTTGGTCGAGTTTCTGAATGGTCAGTTCTTGCTGATACGCAGTTAGCGGTTTCTTCTGCTGCTTTCTAGCCTTAAGAAATTCGCTCCATGGTGGAATCGGGACCCATGCAGGCAGAGCAATGTTCCCCCCTTTATCAAGCGCAGCGATTTCTGCTGCGCCTTGTTTTGGTAGTTCGGTGGCCTTAAACGGTAGTTCGGTATGGGCGGACAGTCCGCCCCTTTCACCCCCCCTTTCGGGGTTTGAATCCGCCCCTTTATCCCCCCCTTTGCCCGAATGGTGCGGAGTGTCCGCCCCTTCTTGGGTGGAATGGGGCGGTTCATCCGCCCCTTTACTATCGTCGTCTCCCCCTTTATTTTCCTCGGTGGGCATCACCATTTCGAACACGGAAGCATGCCCCCGCCCGTCGCCCTTTTCCCTTTCGATCAGCACACCACTTTCATGTCTCAGCCAAAATTTAATGGCTTCGCGTATGGTGTCGCGGTCGAATTTTGTGGCGCGCATTAGGTTCGGGCGTCCTGGGCGAATCGATGTCCCGTCCGGATTGGCGTAACCTGCGAGTGCGAGCAACATATTGGCTTGAGCGGAAGTGCACTTCGTAGAAGGTAGGAATTGATCTCGTACCCAAAAGTAGCAGGTGAGTTTCGACTGCTTTGATTCGTGTTTGGAATTTTGTGCTACCGTCATCAAGCATCCTGTAAGCCTCGCGGCCTTTGGGCACACCCGCCTGAAGGCCGCACTTTTCTTAGAGCCCTTGGACAGTCCGGCGAGCGGCCTTAGTCGTTACAAAACGAATCCAGCTCGTGATCGGCAGGCCTGCCGCCTCGGCGTGTTGCTGAACCCGGGCGTGCAATTCCTGTGAGATGAAAAACTGAATGTGTTTTTCAGCCCTGCGCTGACGTCTTGGCTTCCGCTGAGTGGCTTCCTGCGCTGTTTTTGTCACCCTATCGACCTCCCTGAAACTTAACGGCTAAGATATATAACGGACTGGTTACATACAGTACTGTAACTCAAACGAGTTGCATTCGCAAGAATTCTCGTTGTAGACTTCGGGTGAAGTTTGGCGCAAGCGCTCGCACCACCTCACAACCGAAGCGAGAGTCAATCCGCTAGAGCGAACCGCGCCACCAAGAACTTGCGAAGCATCGCCAACGCATTTGTTCTTTGAAGAGCAGCATTCTTTCAAAGCAAGTGCGTTTTTTTATTGGTGGGGGATGATGCGTCGCGAACTGGAAGAAGTGCTCGAATTGGCGGGAACCCTGCCCGCTGATGAATTACCGCGTTTACTGGGCGAACTGGAAGAAGTCCGCGCCAGAGCGTTTCAACGTCTCAGCACTCCCGAACAAGCTCCAACTTCCGATGCATTGCTCACTGTGAAGCAAGTCGCTGCGCGGTTGTCCGTGTCGCGGGAATACATCTACGTTCACGCCAGACAATTTCCATTTTTTCGGCCAAACAAAACCGGCCGCGCATTGCGTTTCAGTGCGGCCGGCCTCGATCTATATTTGAAAAAATCTCGATAAGAAAAAGGAGAAGTCGCATGACAACGAATATTAAACAACTGACGCAGGATGCCTTGAACTGCTACACGAGCGGTGCCGCGGTTATTATCTCAGGGACAGACGGATTTCCCCTGCATGGGCTCAAAACATTCTTGGAAGCTCCAGGTTCACACCTTTGTGTGTCGTTCGCAGGCGTTGACCGTGCGGCATTTGAAAACGCACGGGTGTCTGACGAGCTTGAACAAGCGCGCGAACAGTATTTGAAACGGTGGAAGCTTCGGCCCTAAATCACCGACGGAAAAATGTTCATTCGTCGCAAAGTCGTCCGGGGTGTGACTTACTACGCGGTTGTCCAGAACTGTCGGACGGGCAGCGGTCGCGTAAAGCAACGTACCGTGGTTTCGCTGGGCCAGCATTCCACGATTGCGGTCGCACTACGCCAAGCTCGCGAGTGGCGCGCAATCCATCAAGAGAATGCGGAACGCGGTCGCCGACAACGCAGAAATGGAATATTCCTTTTCCAAGACGTCGATACTGGAAGATTGCTTTACCTGCCAGTCGGCGAGACCGCGCAAAAGAGAGTCGATAAATTCGCGAAGCAAATCGAGAAATTGGAAGCTGCGCTGACCGTAGTGTCAAAAACAGTCGCCGCCCGTCACTAGGTGTGTCACCACCGTCTTTAATTGCGAGCTGCTTAAGCATATTGACGCCCCGGCGTCATGGTGCTACGATTACTTTTATCTTTCTGGGAGACAACTTGCCCAAATCAAAACAAGAGTCAACAGCCAGAGCAACGATGCGCTTGCCAGAATCACTCTGGAAAAAGGTTCAGCACCACGCCATTGACCACGGCCTTACCTTACAGGACCTAGTAAGCCGCGCCCTCGTGGAGTATCTGGACCGCAATACCTCTAGAGTGGTGAAAGTCCGCGTCAAAACTACCACGCACAAACTCAACTCGGTTTTCTACCACGCGAAGCCGGAGAAGCTATGAGCAGGGGCGACGGAAGAGTATTCATGCGCGGCACTGCCGCTTGGGTAGCTTACTGCTACGACGGAAAAGAAATCCGCGAGCGTGCAATCGATCTAAAAACCAAAAAGCCTACCGATGACATAAACATTGCGGCGAAATATCTGAAAGACAGAATGGAAGCGATCAACGCAGAGAAGCGCGGCGGTGACGCCTTCATGACTCCGCATGTCAAGCGGCTCACCATTAGCGACCTGCTCAGCGCGCTGAAAGCGAAATACGAAAAAGACGGTAAGGCCAGCGCGCAAAATCTTTCCGTAGTTCGCCGCGCGGAAGCGGATTTCGGCCCGCGTCGAGCGCTCGCGCTCACCTCTAAAGATATCGAAGAGTACAAAGACAAACGGCTATCGGACGGCGACGCGGCCGCAACAATCAACCGGACCTTGCAAGTACTTCGCCGCGCCTATTCGTTGGCACGTAAGCGCGGAGAAATTGCCCGTATGCCATTTGTCGAAATGTTTCCGGAAGACAACGCAAGAGAAGGATTCTTCGAAGAACAACAAATCAGGAACGTGCTCGCGAACTTGCCAGACGATGGACTGCGCGACTTCGTTGCATGGGCGGCTGAGACTGGCCAGCGGAAATCAGAAATCGCGGGACTGACTTGGAAGATGATCGAAGGCGACGAACTCCACATACCACTCAACCTCTGCAAGAACCGCAAGGCGCGCACCATTCCAGTAGGGGCGGAGCTGCGAGAAATTATTACCCGACGTGAGAAAGCCCGCAGAGTAGTTTCGCTCGACAACGTCACGCAGATTTCAGAGCCGATTTTTCATCGTGGCGACGGTCACAAGATTCTAGAGTTTCGCAAGAGTTGGAAGACGGCCACGAAGAAAGCAGGTTGTCCCGGAAAACTCTTTCATGACTTGCGCAGAAGCGTGGCGCGCCGACTTTTGGCCGCTGGCGTTTCGACTCAGACCGCGAAGAAATTTGGTGGTTGGAAATCGGACAGTATCTTTGAAAGGTACGCGATCATCGACGCAGCGGAATTGCTCAAAGCGCAAAAGAAAGTGGCCAAATTCCGAAAGGCCATGTAGGTCTCTCGGACAATTCTCGGACAAATTGCCATTTTGGGGAAAAAAGAAAAGGGTTGCTCTGGAGCGAGCAACCCTTTTTGTTTTGAACTTCTTAAGAATGGTTGCGGGGGTTGGATTTGAACCAACGACCTTCGGGTTATGAGCCCGACGAGCTACCAGGCTGCTCCACCCCGCGTAACGACTATAGCCGAGCCCCGCCCCCGCGTCAAATTCAGCAGCATCACCGCCGAATTATTTTCCATTCCATTACGGAGATTGTTGTCTTTAATCAGTGGATCAGCGGAAGGAATCCCAGTCTGCGAAGCACTACGATCTACCAGTCTTTATATGGCGTGCCATCAAATGGCGAAACTTTGTCTGAATTCGAATGCACATCCACCATTCCTGTCCCGCTCTGATCCGGACTCAGCACCACCTCATCGAATTGCGGTTGCCAGTCCTTCGCTTGGGTCATGGGATCAACCGGTACGATTCGCAGGTAGCCAGCCTCCTGCAATGACTCGATCGATTGCGGCGCCGCTTGCTTATCCAGCGTGTAATTGTCGATGGCCTGGCGCATCACCTGCAAATCTTGACGCAGGGTAGCTTCGCGCGCACGCAACACGGAACGATCGTACCGTCCTGCCGCAAGTCCCAGCAGAATGAAGATGATCGTAATCACGATCATCAATTCAATCAGCGTGAAGCCGTGCGCCCACCTGCGCATATCGCTTCGCCGCTCCGCTAGAATTTGCTTTTGTCGCTCACCCATCATGACATCCAGATTCTCGCTCCCTCAAAATGCCGATACCATCTACCAGTCCGAATATTTTGTGCCGTCCTGCGCCGTCGACGGCGACTTTGAATACACGTCGAAAACATTTTTCCCGCCCCAGCTCGTCGAATCCGGGTCGTCTTGTACCGAGCGTAAACCCCAGTCAGCCGTTCCGGTCACGGGATCCACCGGAATTTTTCGGAGAAAACGGATTTTCGTATCGCTGGAAGCCCCCAGTTGTACACCTTTGACCAGCGTTTGCAGGTCTGGCGGATACCCCTCGCTTCCTAACTCCGTGCGAATCTGATTCCGGTCCGCGGCGTCCTTATAGCGGTCGATGGCGTCCCGCATTTCACGCAGGTCGCGATGTAATTCGCTTTCTTTGGCCCGGATAACGGTGAACTTGGCGATGGGCAACGCCGCCGAGGAAAGAATCAACAAGATCGCGCACGCAATGATCAACTCCAGCAGCGTCATTCCAGCTTCATTCTGGATACGCCGCCCGCGAAGTGTGTTTTTACCGTTGTGCCACATGGACGTTTCGTGTTCTCACTAAGGCTGGACCTGCACGTTCGCTTCGCTCGTCACCAACGGTATGGTTTTTTGCTGCGAGTCTTTGGCGTTAACTTGCACGATGGACAGGTTGGATGTCCCCGGCGCGAGGCCCTTTACCACGATACCCATCAGCGTACCGCTACCGCTCACGCCAGGAGTATTTGGCTGTCGCGTCGCCGAGATGATGTACTGCCCGTGCTCCTTATCCGCGCGCGAAACGATGGCGATTTCCTGTGTTCCGCCGGATAGAAAACCGCCGTGCTGCACTTCTTCAACACTCACCACTGCGGGGTTGTACTGCAATAGCAGCGGTATCGAGTAGAGGTCGTTCACGTTTTCGACCACAATCCCAACCGTAGTGGTCTGGCCAGCCTTCAGCGACACGTTTTGCGGCTCAAACCGGATCTTCGATTGCGAACCACTCGTGGCGGCGTTGCCCGTACCAGTAGTCGGCGCGGTTTCCGCTACACCTGGGGTAACCGGCGCTGGAGTTTGCGCCGCAGGCGCTTGTTGCACACCCGTCACGGGCGCGGATCCAGGCGCCTGCCCGCCAGGCGCTGTTTGCCCCGAAGGAGTGCGAACGTCCACATCACGCCTGACCTGCACATTCGTCTCCGAGCCGGAATACATGGACCGCAGATTTCCTTTGGTCCATTCCGGAATGCGCACGATTCGAGGCGTCAAAATCATCAGAATTTCATCTTGTTCATGGTCGGTAGCGTCATCCGAAAACAGGTACCTCATGAACGGTATCTTCGCCAAACCGGGCCAGCCATTCAGAGTGCGCGTGTCCGTCTTTTCAAACAAACCCCCGAGCACGCTCATTTCCCCGTCTTTCAAACGAATATCGTGCTCGATTTTTCGCTGGCTGATGATCGGCTGCTGAATTCCGCCGATCGTAGAAGTACCCGTCACCGACGATACTTCCAGAATCACCTTCATGCTCACCTCGTGATTCGGATGGATGCGCGGCGTGATGTCCACGTTTACACCCACATCCAGGTATTGGAACTGTGTGTTCACCAACGGGTTGACGCCCGTGGCGCCTACACCGACACCCGCCTGGAAGCTGCCCGTCGCTACCGGAACCTTATCGCCGATGCGCAACTTAGCCGGCTGTCCGTCGACCGACCGAATCTCCGGATTCTGAATGATTTTTGTATACGTGTCCGTCAAGATCGCATTCGCAGTGATACTGGGTAGCGTTACTTGGTAATCGCTGCTGTTCAGGTGCCGCAATTGTTGCAGCGATATGGTGTTGGTGGCGGTTGTCCCTGTGGTAGTCGTGCCCGTGGTGGTCGTGCCTGTCGTCGTAGTCCCCGTCGTGGTCGTTGTCGCGCTGGGGTTTATCGTTACCGAGGCCGTTTGCAGTGGCAGGATTCCCAAATTGCGCATTCGGTCCGTCCGCGCTTCTAGAACTTCCACTTGCACCACAACTTCCGGCTTGGCTCTGTCCACGTCGTCGATCATCTTTTCCGCAAGCGCCAGTTTGTCCGGCGTATCTCGAATGATGATTGCGTTTTGCGCATTCAATTGATGGATGCGCTTTAAATCCAACAGTTGTCGCAGGCCCGTCACAATTTCCGTCAAATCCTGGGGTTGCACGGTGTTCGCGAGATAAAAGGTCTTCACCACTTGTTCTTCGTAGTCACGCCGTTTTTGTGGCTGGTCCGGGATTACGAAAATGATATTTTCAGTGACCGGCTTCCAGAACGCTTTACTTTCCAGCGACACGATGTCCAATGCCTGTTGCAGCGTCACGTTATTCAATTCTGTCGTGATGCGCCGGGCCGGGAAGTCCGGATCGTAAATTACCGTCAATCCCGCCAGTTTAGCGATCGTATCGAACACAATTTTTGCGTCATTCGACATCTTCAGCGTGATGCCCGCGTTCGATAGAGGTTTAATCTCCGGCGGCATTGTCGCTAAGGGATGGTCGTTCGTGTCTGGTAACGGCTGCGCTTCGGCATCAGCCGCGCGATTCTTGTCTGAGATCATTGCTGCAGTCTTGTGCAGCTCTTGTTCAGCGATTGGGCTGGATGGGTCGACCACCGTCGCGCGTTGAAACTCGCCCAGGGCCCCCTGCAGGTCGCCGTTCTTGCGCAAGTCCAGGCCGCGCTTCACGTGGAATTCGCCGGCCTCGAATCGGATCTGCCCGACTTTAATCTTTAGACTTGCATTGTTAGGGTCGGCCTTCAGCGCTTGCTGGTAAAAGGTCAGTGCCGCGTCGTAATCTTCTATGTTTTCTGCTTTACGCCCCTGATCGGCCTGATGGTTCTGGTTCTTGGGGCAGCCCGCCGTAAACAGGGCAAGGCAGACACATAGAAAAGCAGTCTTACGACATTGCATGAATTCTCCGGATCCTCGACTAGTCAGTCAAAAGTCTAACACTCGGCTTAGAGGGCGGGCAAGGTTTCCAGGGTTGGCTGTCTCATAATATAACAACCCCCATAGCGCGAATCAGGCAGTACAGTTATTATGACGTGCTGTGGCAAAAATCGTCCCAAAACCCGCGAAAAAATCCGGTAAGACTGATAAAGTTGAAGAATTGATCGTCGCACAAAATCGTGCGGCGTCTTACAACTATCACATTCTGGACAAGTTTGAGGCCGGCCTCGTGCTCCACGGAACGGAAGTGAAAGCTCTTCGTGAAGGCAAAGCCAACATCCGCGACGCCTACGTTGAATTCAAAGGCAGCGGAGCGTGGCTGGCCAATGCCCACATCGCCCAGTACTTGCCCGGTGGCCCTTGGAATCATGAACCGCTTGGGTCACGCAAGCTTTTGCTCCATAAGAACGAAATAAACAAGCTCGCAGGTCGCACCGAGGCCAAAGGTTTGACGGTCATTCCTCTGAAGATTTACTTCCGCAAAGGCATTGCCAAGGTCGAGATTGCCTTAGCTCAAGGGAAGAAATCGTGGGATCGTCGTCAGGATGAACGCACCAAGGAAGCTCGCAGAGAAGCGGAAGACGCTATGTACCAAAATCGGAGGCGATAAAGCGGTCATGCAAATTACTTTGGATACCAATCCATTTTCCAAGATTGAAACGGATGCCCTGGTCACCTATTTATTCGAAGATTCCGATGTGGCGCACGGTCAGTGGGACGAAATTGATCGTGCCGCCGGCGGCCTGGTCAGCAAGCTCGCCAAGGATGGCGAAATCTCTGGCAAAATGTTGGAGTTCACCCTCATCCACGGCCCTCTCGGCTTGGCCGCTCCTCGGCTGCTTCTGGTCGGAGCAGGGAAGCGCGACCATTTCAATGCCGCCGTCGCGCGCAAAGTGCTCGGAGCGGCCCTACGCTATTTGAAATCCCGAGCCATAAAAAACTTCGCCATTCTTGCCCGCGATAAGGACCGCACCGAGGATTTTGCTCAAGCGGTTGCCGAGGCCGTGGTTGCCGCCAACTTTGAATCCGACAAATACAAAACGGACAAGAAAAGCGACAAGACCATTCAGAATGTCGTGCTGACCGGTTATCGCGATGCCGATAAAGATGCCGCAGAGAAGGGCCTCACCAAGGGCCGTACCATCGGCGAAGCTCAGAATTTTACCCGCGATCTCGTAAATGAGCCGGCCAACAAGCTCACGCCTAGAATCCTCGCTGAAAAAGCCGAAGCCATGGCCAGGGAAGTGGGCCTGGCCGTAGAGATTCTCGACGAACAGAAAATTGCTGACTTGAAAATGGGTGCTCTGCTGAGCGTTGCTCAGGGCGGTCCCGAGCCACCTCGCGTCATGGTGCTGACCTATGTGCCGCCGATTGCTAAACCCGGCGCTCCGGTCATCGGGTTGGTGGGTAAAGCGGTGACGTTCGACACTGGCGGAATTTCTATCAAGCCCGCCGACGGCATGGAAAAGATGAAATACGATATGGCCGGGGGCGGCGCGATGCTCGGCGTGATGCGCGCCATCGCTGCGCTCAAGCCCAACGTGAAGGTCATTTGCGTCGTGCCCTCCACGGAAAATATGGTTGGAGGCAAAGCCCAGAAACCTGGTGACGTACAGACCGCCATGTCCGGCAAAACCATCGAGGTTCTAAACACCGACGCCGAAGGCCGTTTGATTTTAGCCGACGGCATTACGTTCGCTAAGCAACTCGGCGCCACGCACTTGATCGACGCTGCCACGCTCACCGGAGCAATCGTTGTCGCCTTGGCCAATGTGAACGCCGGCGTATTCGGCTCGGACCAGGCCTTTACGGACAAGCTCCTCGCCAGTTCCAAAGCCGCTGGCGAAAAAATGTGGCAGATGCCGATCGATGATGACTATCGCGAATTCATCAAGGGCAGCGTCGGCGACATCCAGAACATTGGCAGCGGAAAAGGCGGTGGCGCTATCACCGGAGCCATGTTCATCAAGGAATTCACCGGAGACACCCCCTGGATCCATTTAGACATCGCTGGCACTGCCTGGAACGACGACCAGAAGCCTTGGATGGCCAAAGGCGCAACTGGCACTGCCGTCCGCACCCTCGTCCACCTGCTGATGTCGTATTGATGTTGTTTTGATGTCTTAGCAAAGTCGCGCAAATCGTCGAGCGGATGCCGGTCGCGCCTTTATCCCACAGTAAAACAACGGAGGCGCGGGCTCTCCGTCTCTCTACATCTTCTCCGGCGCCTCAATCCCCAATAAATCCATCGCTCGCGTTAACTGCGCTTCCACCAATTCTGTCAATCGCAGCAGAAATGCCCGCTTCTGCTCATCCGTCTCCGAAAGAATGTGGTGATGGTGATAAAACAAATTAAACGCCTGCGCCAATTGGAAAGCGAATTTCGCCACAAATGCCGGTTCCTGCGCCTTGATGGCCGCATCGACAGCCACATCGAGCGATCCCGCCAGCACCACCAACTCCCAGAGGCCATTCCCATCAACGCCTGAAAAAAGTGGCGCTACGGCTTCCGGCGTTACCTCCATGCGCGTCGCCCCCGACTCCGCCCCTTTGCGCCGGATACCTCTAATGCGCACTACCGCGTACTGACAATACGGTCCAGTCTCGCCCTCAAAACTTAATGCATCCGCAAAATCAAACGCGATGGTCGCGTTGCGCGTAAACTTCAGCAGAAAAAACCTGAGCGCTCCCACCGCTATCTCATGGGCCGTCCGAAGTTGCATAGCCGCATCCATGTCGGCATGCCGTTGCTGCACTTCGCTCAACGTTGCGGCTTCGAGCTGGTCCAGCAAATCGTCCGCCTTTACGCCAAATCCCTTGCGTCCGCTCACCTCCACATAGGGCTTCTTCGCTTCTTCCGGCGAAAGCTCATATCCCATTTCGGCAGCACATCGCGGCGTCAGGGCCACAATCTCATAAGCCAAATGTATGGAACGATCGGCTTCTTCGGCGTGTCCTAGCGCTCGCAAGCCTTCAGACACCACATCCTGCAGGTACGCCTGTCGCGAATCGATCACGTTGTAAACGATCTTTGCGGGTGCTCCAAAATTCGGCGCATTGGGATCGCCGTCTTGGCCGGCTGTACTCCACAAAGGGCGATTCCCCGGCGCATCGGGCCAGCGCGCGTAATAAAAATCCTTGCCCAGCAACCCGAATTTCCAAAGCTGGTACGCAATATCCTTACCGACGTAAGTGACCGTGCCATTCGAACGCACGATGATCTTGTCTTGATTATTCTCGTTATCTTCTTCGCTTGGCACCTGCCCCGAGACCTTGGCTTCTTGCAAATCTTCCACTGCGGGCCCCTTGTTTTTCGCCGGCATGATCCAGCATCCCGCCATCTTTCCCGAATTGGCCAATTGAATAGCGCCTGCTGCCTTCAGCTTTTCAAAAGCCGCATCCCAAAAGTGCAAATGCAAAATCTCGCTCTCGCGCGCCAGCAACTCGTACCAGATTCCCAGCCTGGACATCGTTCGCAAATGCAAACTCACGATCGCATCCGCGATGACCGTCCCCATCTCCGCGACTTCACCGTGGCCTTCTTCAATCGCCTTCAACGTTTCACCACGCAAGCTTGCCGCCCGCGCTTTGTCTTCTCCTAGAAACTGCGCGGCGCGCGTGTAAACATCCCAGCACAAATAATCGAATTTCGGTTCCCCGGCTAATTCCCGGACTTGCGCAATGCTTTTCTTCTCCAGATGCACAAAACCAATCACCACGTCCGCCACTTGCACGCCGGTATTGTCGATGTAGTTCTGCACCTGCACCGCGCCTCCGGCATGCCGCAAAATTCTCGCCATGCTGTCGCCCAACACGGCGTTCCGCACATGGCCGATGTGCGCGGCTTTGTTGGGATTGATGCTGGTGTGCTCCACAATAATTTTGTCGCCTCGTTCGGCCGCTTTGGCGCCACTCACTTCCCGCTGCGCGGTGCTCCAGAATGACGCGCGATCGAAATAGGCGTTCAGATAGCCGCCGCCGGCCACCTCCACTTTCGCGATACCCTCAATCGGCCCAAGTTCAGCGGCGATTTCCTGTGCGATCTGACGTGGCGCACGCTTCAAACGCTTCGCCAATTCGAAACTTACCGGCGAGGCTGCCTCGCCCATTTCAATCCTCGGCGGCCGCTCGGTGACAATGCCGATCTCTACTCCATATTTCTCACGCACATGCGCAGCCAGCGCGTTGCGAAATCGTTTTGTAATGCTCAGATACACGGCCCCTCAATCCCCGAAGAAAGGTGTTGCCCTATAAGTTTAAGGTTGGAAAGCAAAAAATGATGCGTGGGCACCGTCGCTCGTACGGCCAAGTCTTACGCAGGTTGCTTCTTCGTCCAGGCTCCCAGAATAGCTCCCATCAAACACAATCCTACCAGCGAATAAAACTCATTGATTGCGTATAGCTGTTTAGAACGCATTTCGTACATATACGTTGTGTACGTCACCGGCCCGAGAAACCCAATCCATATCAAAATGCCCAGCGCCGCGCCTCGAGCCGCCGTGCTGGCATTTCGCCAGGCACAAATCTGCGCCAACACAAACGCGATCACCAGGTTCAGCACAAAAGTAATAATGTAAGGAGCCACTGTGCCCGCTCCGCGTGCCTGCTCAGGAGTTACGTGCTCCAGCGCCATCCACGGCTTGCCAAAAAGTACTCCGTACCACACTGCTCCAAGCACCCAATAAGCCAACGCCGCGACAAACACCGCTGCATAATTCGGTTTCATCATCCCTCGTTTTCAGATGGACTTGCGGTTCAATCCATCAATTCCGCAGTACGTGCGCAAGAGTCTCCTGTGTGTGACGGATGATGTCAAGCTTCGGCCCGGGGAAGTAATATCCTGTCTTCGACAACCGGGAGGTTCTTCGTGCATATCAGGCTTTTGAACCAGCAAGACGCTCAGGCTCTTTGGAACTTGCGCATGCTGGCTCTCGAAACGGACCCCTGGTCGTTCGTGGAATCCCCCGAAGAACTACAGAAAATTCCCGTCACCGAGTACGACGCTCGTTTGCGTGCCAACGGCCCGGAAAACTTTATCGTCGGCGCGTTCGATCAAGACGATCTCGTCGCCATGGTCGGCTTCTATCGAGAGCAACCGCTCAAACGACGCCACAAAGGTTGGATCTGGGGTGTCTTCGTCAAACCAGAAGCCCGGGGCCAAGGCGTCGCCAAATCTCTCATGACCGAGGCCATCAACCGCGCCAAAGCCATTCCCGGTCTGGAAATTATCCTTCTCACCGTGTCCGTCGGTCAGACGGCTCCCCGAAACCTCTATGTCTCGCTCGGCTTTCGCCCCATGGGCATCGAGCCTCAAGGCCTGAAAATCGGCGATGAGCACCTCGACGAAGAACACATGGTCCTCGAATTTGCCAGAACGCCTTGAACGCGGGTGCCCAGCCGCTCGTGACTCCTTGCACCCGCGATATCTTTAGGCAAAAGAAAAAGGCCGCGCGAACGCGGCCTTTCGTCACTCACTCTCCGTTACTACTGCTTGTCATAAACCGAGGTGGAACTGACTTTTTTCCCACTTGCATCCGTCGTGGTTACCGTAACTGTCCGCGTCTTCCCGTCAGCCGAAACCACAATCCTCGCGGTGAGCACCACCTTCCCGCCCTTGTGGTTGCTCGCCACCAGAGTGTGCGAGTTGACCCGCTTGTAAGACCGCGTGTCCGCACTAGCATCACCGGTTACCGGGTAATCTTTACCGTCGTACTTGCCCGTCCATTCATCATGCGTTGCTTTACCATCCGCGCCCACGCCGTCGATGGTCACCTTGATGCTGTCGCCTGACGCTTCGTACA
>Ga0182015_10002528_pt1 | contig 21844 bp, 19 predicted proteins | sample 712P3MmetaG_FD_120478 | JGI IMG/M metagenome (GOLD analysis project Ga0182015, IMG submission 120478) | Permafrost microbial communities from Stordalen Mire, Sweden - 712P3M metaG | ecosystem: Environmental > Terrestrial > Soil > Wetlands > Permafrost | place: Sweden: Stordalen | collected...
AGCCTGAGCAATTCGCAAATTCATGGAAAAATGAATGGCGGCGGGCAAGCGCTGGTCATACATACATCGGATGGGTCAATTCGTCTGAATAAGTCGTAAGGTACTGATTTTGCAGGGTAAATGTACTGGTACTGTAATCAGGGATCACTGCTTTACGACTAAGCAGAAGCAGGTATTCCTCAAATGCGTTGGCTCTCTTAGGATGCATCTACGCGACGGAGCCTGAGGGAAGGTAAGCCGTCGCACTCAGGAGAGAATGCCATGATCGTATTTCTGATCAGCTTCGCAATTCTTATGTTGGCAGCCGTTTCGATGATCAGCGGGCTTGGGGTTGGCGCGAGTGCAGGACGGCGCGCGTAACGACACAAAACGGGCCGAGTTAGTTCCACAGTTTGTCTCCGACGATACACAAGAATCTAAGAAAGCTTTAACCCAGAGTTCATTTTACGGCGTTTATATGCCGTCTATATTGGGCGCTGACTTGCACTTCTACTGTGCGAGGCTGGGTTTCTTATGGTGGTTATTGTCCTGCTTCTAGCTGTGGCTGCGTTGATGACGGTGACGTTTGTAAGCGGTTTGAAAATTAGCGGCCCGAAACATTGATTGCGAGTGAATCTCCCGCGCTGAGTTCCTGCTGCACTTCGTGCTGAAACCCCTGTGGTTGCCTTATTCGCTGGCTATGCGGTATGAATAACGCCATGCGAAACCAAATCCTGATGTCCCGAGCGGTTCTGTGCAGGGTGGTTCTCTGCCTCCTTGCGATTGTTGTGGCGGACCAGACACGCGCCCAAGACAGTCAGCCTGCACGCCGGGTGGACGGCGACACGAGCGCAACGGCCAACAACGAGGGAGGATGGTCAAGCTACGGGCATGATGCGGGAGGGACGCGGTATTCGCCGCTGACGCAGATCAACAAGGAAAATGTGGCGCAGTTGAAGGTGGCGTGGTCGTACCAAACTGGAGTGCTCCTCGAACTGGGAGATTTAAAGCGCATCGCGACATTCGAAACGACGCCCATCCTGGTGGATGGGATGTTGTACCTGAGCACGCCGCTGGATCAGGTAATTGCGCTGGAGCCGGATACCGGCAAAAAGGTGTGGGAGTTCGATCCGAAGATCGATCGCACGCACGGATATTCGGAGGTGGCGTCGCGGGGCGTTTCGGCGTGGAAAGACCCGGCGGCAAAGGCCGGCGCGGCATGCAGTCTGAGGATTTTTATCGGAACGATTGACGCGCGACTGATCGCCGTGGACGGCGTTACGGGTAAAGCGTGCGCGGATTTCGGGGTGGACGGGCAGATCGATCTAATCAAGGACGTGAACCTGCGCAATGCGGGGCAGTACCAAGTGACTTCGGCTCCCGCGATCGCGAAGGACCTGGTGATCACCGGGTCCTCGATCGGCGATAACCGCGCGGTGGAACTGGAGCGCGGGATCGTGCGCGCGTTCGATGCTCGTAGCGGAAAACTGCGCTGGTCGTGGGATCCGATTCCGTGGGCATCGAAAAGTACGCCCCGGACGGGCGCGGGAAATGCATGGTCAACGCTTTCCGTGGATGCGGAGCGCGACCTGGTTTTTATTCCGACGGGGAGCGCCAGCCCGGATTATTTTGGAGGCTTACGGCGCGGAGATAACAAGTGGGCAAATTCGGTGGTGGCGCTGCGGGCATCGACGGGAGAATTTGTGTGGGGCTTCCAGGTGGTGCATCACGATTTGTGGGACTACGACGTGGCTTCCCAGCCAACTTTATTTGCGTGGCGGGACGGAACGCCGGCCATCGCCATTACCAGCAAAATCGGACGCGTATTCGTGCTGAACAGGCTAAGCGGAGCGCCGTTGTTGCCGGTGGAAGAGCGGCCAGTACCCAAGAGCGATATACCGGGGGAGGATGCTGCGCCGACGCAGCCGACGCCGACGATATCCATGGTGCCGGAAAGGCTGAGTGCCGGAGACGCCTGGGGACCAACGCCGGAAGTGAAACAAGCCTGCGCGGACAGGATTAAAGGAGCGCGGTCAGAAGGAATATTTACCCCGCCGAGTGTCAAGGGTTCGATTGTGTTCCCCGGGAACATCGGAGGAGTGAACTGGGGCAGCGCGGCGTACGATCCGCAGCGGCATCTGTTGTTGATGGACCTGAACCGCGTGGCCATGTTTGTGCGGCTGATTCCGCGAGAAAAATATGATGAGGATATCGCGGCGGCGACGAGCAACGACCGGCTGCACGGAGAATACGGGAGGCAAACCGGGGCGCCATTCGCGCTGTTCCGAACGCCGCTGCTGGCGCCGGTGCCCGGCATCAGCATATGCAATCCGCCGCCGTGGGGAACGCTGGGTGCAGTGGATTTGTTTACGGGGAAGATTGCGTGGAATGTACCGCTGGGAACGTTAGTGGCGGGAGTGAATACGGGCACGCCAAACCTGGGCGGACCAATAGCGACGGCGGGCGGGGTGGTATTTTCCGCAGCGACGATGGATAACGATATTCGAGCGTTTGACGCCGACACGGGCAAGGAAATCTGGAAATACGAGTTGCCGGCCGGCGGGCAGGCTACGCCGATGACGTTTGCCGTGAATGGAAAGCAGTATCTGGTGATTGCGGCCGGCGGGCACGGAAAGCTGGGAACGAAACAAGGAGATTACGTGGTGGCGTTTACGCTACCTGTGGCTGCGGCCACAAATTGACTCGAATTGTTTGAATTAAAGGGCGCGGCCCGCGGCAGCGCCGCTGGCCCAGGCCCACTGGAAATTGAACCCGCCCAGATGGCCGGTGACGTCGACTACTTCGCCGATAAAGAACAAGCCGGGCACGCGACGCGACTCCATGGTTTTGCTGGAGAGTTCATCGGTGTCGACGCCGCCAAGGGTGACTTCCGCTTTGTCGAAGCCCTCCAGTCCAGCAGGTGTGATGGTCCAATGATGGAGTTGGCGCTCCAATCGCGCTAAATCTTCGTTGGTCCAGCCGGGCGGGATGTGCTGGTCCAGCCAGCGATTGGCGAAGCGATGGGGTAGCGCGAGTTGCAGGGCGGAGCGAGCGGCTGTGAGATTGCGTGTGCTGGACGCCAGAACGGGCTTCAAAACTTCACGGTCGGGCGCCAAGTCGATATGCAGAGGCTCGCCGGGCTGCCAGTAGGAGGAAATTTGGAGAATCGCGGGGCCGCTAAGTCCTTGATGGGTGATGAGCACGGCTTCTCGGAAAGCTTGATGATCCGTGGATGCAACGACTTCCGCGGAAACGCCAGCCAAGTCGCAATAAGCGGAGCGATCGTGAGAGTTGAGTAAAAGCGGAGTGAGCGCCGGGCGCGTTGGACGGATTTTGAGGCCGAACTGGCGCGCGACCTGGTAGCCGAAGTCGGTGGCGCCCATTTTGGGGATGGTCAAACCGCCGGTGGCGATGACCAGAACGGGTGCGGAGAAAGTGTCGGTGGCGGTGCGTAGAACAAATTCCGTGGTGTGTACTACTTCTTGGACGGCGGTATTTAAGAAAATATCGACTTTGGCGGCCACACATTCGGCTTCCAGCATGCCCGTGATGTCGCGCGCGGACCGATCGCAAAACAGCTGCCCCAGGGTTTTCTCGTGATATGGAATGGAATGACTTTCCACCATGGCGATGAAATCCTGCGGCGTGTAGCGAGCTAAAGCCGATTTGGGGAAGTGAGGATTCGCGGAGATAAAATTCTCAGGGCGGCAGTGAAGATTGGTGAAATTGCAGCGGCCGCCACCGGAGATAAGAATTTTCTTGCCGACGCGTGCGGCGCGCTCGATAACGGCGATGCGCCGGCCGCGCTTCCCTGCTTCGATGGCGCACAGAAGGCCAGCGGCCCCGGCACCTACAATCACAGCGTCGTAGCGAAGATCCATGTGTAATGGTCGGGTGGCGGCGCGATTTTCATATCACTGTCGTGCCGCCGTGATGCCACTGTCGGGCACTGTGATGCCGCGCGAGCACCGTAGCAGGTTAAACTAAGAACAGGGAGAAACGAGAAATTTGCCACCGATCATCAGTGCGCAAGGATTGTCGAAGAAGTTCGGGACAGCGCCGCTGTTCCGCGACATTTCGTTCACCATTTCGAGTGGAGAGTGCATTGGCGTAATCGGGCCGAACGGCTCGGGTAAATCGACGCTACTGGAAATCCTGGCGGGACGAATCAAACCAGATACCGGGGACGTAGCGGTGCGTAAAGGCACGCGACTGAGCTGCGTGACGCAGATTTCGGAATTTGGGCCAGAGGATACCGTTCTCAGCGTGGTTGAAAAGGCCATGCAGACGGCTGCGGTGCCGCAGTCGGAGCGAGCGGGACGAATAGCGGAGACACTGGGGCGAGTGGGATTTACGGATCGCGATGTCGCGGCCGCGACGCTGTCGGGCGGGTGGCGCAAGCGACTGGGGATCGCGGAGGCGCTGGTGCAGCAACCGGATGTGCTGCTGCTCGATGAACCCACGAACCATCTGGACCTGGCGGGCATCGCGTGGCTGGAGGGATTGTTACGTAATGCGCCCTTCGCGGTGGTGGTGGTGAGCCACGATCGTTATTTTCTGGAGAATGTCGCGAGTGAAGTAGTGGAACTGGACAAGCTTTACGCCGACGGGTTGCTGCGCGTGGAAGGAAACTACAGCACGTTCCTGGAAGCGAAGGAATTGTATCTGCACGCGCAGCGCAAGGAGCAAGCGGCGCTAGCCAATCGGGTACATACGGAAATCGAGTGGTTGCGGCGGGGGCCCAAGGCACGCACGACCAAATCCAAGGCGCGCATCGACAAAGCGCATGAGCTAATCGGGGAGCTGAGCGACCTGAACGCCAGAACGCGAAGCACGTTGGCGAAGATTGATTTCTCGGCGACCAATCGACAGACCAAGCAGCTTATTACGCTGGATGAAGTGAGCTGCGAACTGGGCGGGCGGGAATTATTCAAGAATCTGAATTTCGCGGTGACGGCGGGGATGCGCGTGGGGCTGGTAGGGCCGAACGGCAGCGGCAAGACCACGCTGTTGCGGCTGCTGCGCGGAGATTTGGCGCCCACATCGGGACGAATACAGCGCGCTGAGCCGCTGCGCATGGTGTACTTCGATCAAAGCAGGCAGCTCGATCCGGATCTCACATTGCGGCGGGCGCTGGCCCCGGACAGCGATGCAGTAATTTATCAGGGCAGCGTAATTCACGTGGCAGCGTGGGCGGCGCGGTTTCTCTTCGATCCCGAGGACCTGAATCAACGGGTGGGAAAGCTCTCGGGCGGGGAGCGCGCTCGCGTGCTGATTTCGCAATTGATGCTACAAGCGGCGGATGTGCTGCTGCTGGACGAGCCGACCAACGATCTGGACATCCCGACGCTGGAAATTCTGGAAGAGAGCTTGCTGGAATTCAAGGGCGCGCTGGTACTGGTGACGCACGACCGGTACATGTTGGATCGCGTTTCGACGATTGTGCTGGGGCTGGACGGAGCCGGCGGCGCGGAGCGCTTCGCGGACTATTCGCAATGGGATGCGTGGCAGCGGCAGCAAAATTCGGTTCGAAGCAAAGCGCGCGTGGCAGCGGGAAATGGCGCGGGCGGCTCGAACAGCCGCGGTACGAGGCGCACCGATTCACGGGGTGATGGCGGTGCGGGGCGCAACAATGGCGGTGTTGTGCGGAGCGAGGGCGCGGCGGAGGCGGCAACCAAGCGCAAACTTTCTTACCAAGAGGCCCGCGAATTTGCCAACATCGAAGAAACGATCGCGCAAGCGGAAGAGGTTTTGACGGCCAAGCGAGACGCACTCGCGGACCCTGAGGTTGCGGGCGACGCGCAACGACTGCGAGAAACCTGCGCGCAGATGGAAGAAGCACAAGAGGTCGTGGATCGGCTCTATGCACGCTGGGCCGAACTGACGGCGAAAAAGGAATGAGCCGCGAGTAACGCGATGATCGCGCGCGGCAAGGAACCCAATGTCTCAGCGTGCGCATTCGCGCGGCTTGCTGGTCATCGCCGCATTCAAACTTCTTAAGGGCCTGGGGCTATTGGCTGTGGGCATCGGGGCGCACACGCTGATGCACAGAGACCTGGCTGTAGTTATGGAGCACTGGGTTGACGTCTTCCGGATCGATCCCAACAATCACTATCTGCACACGGCACTGGAACGCGTCACGAACCTAGACGCGCGCAGGTTGAGAGAACTCAGCATCGGTACATTCTTCTATGCAGCGCTGTTGCTCACGGAAGGAGTGGGGCTAGCGTTCGGGCAGCGGTGGGCTGAATATTTCACGATCATCGCGACATCATCGTTTATTCCACTGGAGATATACGAAATTGTCCATCACACGACGGTGATGAAGATTATTCTGCTACTGATCAACGTGGTGGTAGTGGCTTACCTGGTGTGGGAACTGCGGCGCTACCGGGAAGTCAAAGCGCCGATTTAGTCAGGCTGGCGGAAAATATTTTGGCCGGCGAGCAGTGCACCTCTCGTTTCACCTCTGCTGCAAAGCCCGCGTCTCAATTCGTAACAGCATAGAAGGCTTCTAAAGGGCTGCGATGAGCCTTAGTACTGCTCGTGAACCGGGAGGACAAAATACAGAAACATACCGATGTATGGGCCAACCTGTGACAGGGATGATCAGAGCGATAGGCGCCTGCCCGACGGAGAAATGATGGCCCGTATACTAATCGCCGACGATCACGCGATGATGCGTAAAGGATTACGCACAGTCATCGAGTCGCATCCGGGCTGGGAAGTTTGCGGAGAATCGACCAATGGACTCGAGGCACTGGAGCAAACCAAGGCCCTCGGGCCGCACTTGGTGGTGTTAGACATTTCGATGCCCATTCTGAATGGGCTGGAAGTCGCCCATCGCATCTCGCGCAGTATGCCGGAAGTGAAAATCCTGCTGTTCACCATGCACAACACTGCGCAATTTGCCAAAGATGTTACAAAGAGCGGCGCTCAAGGTTATGTATGCAAATCGAGCGGAGAAGAAGTTTTGACGCACGCCATGGAGAGGGTGCTGCAAGGCGAATCGTTTTTCGATGTTGACGGCATGCGTGCAAAGTCGCTCGCAGGCGGAATGTAGGGGGAACCTACTACGAATGCCATCAGCCAAAGGCGCCAGACGGGACCAAATCGATAAACGATTAAGCAGCGGGATCCAGGAGTTAGATCACATTCTGGGCGGAGGGTATGCAGAGCATCGCCTGTCTTTGATTGAGGGTGCTCCGGGCACCGGAAAAACGACGCTAGCTCTGCAATTCCTGTTAGAAGGCGCCAAGCACGGCGAATCTCCTTAGGGAACTTCATGGCTACGGGAAAAATTCTGATTTGTGCGCCAACGGGAAGAGACGGGTCGCTGCTGACGGACTGCCTGTTGAAGGATGGCGTTGAGGGTGTTGTTTACGATTCGGTGGAAGACCTGGCAGCCGCTCTAGACGACCAGGCGCACGCCATTATTATCGCCGAAGAAGCGCTGGTCCCGCGCGGAGTGGAACGGCTGTTCGATTTCCTGAGGACGCAGCCGGCGTGGTCGGACATTACGGTAATTTTGCTGACGCATTCCGGAGAGGACAACTCCCAAGTCAGTTCCGGACTGGTGCATCTGTTCGGGATCCATGGAAACGTAAATATGCTGGAGCGACCGATCCGCGTGCCCGCGCTGATCAGCGCGGTGCGGTCTGCAGTGCGCGCACGCGGGCGGCAATATGAAGTGCGCGATCTGCTGCGCCAGCGCGAGGAAAATGAGCGCGTGTTGCAGGAGGCGCGCGGGGAATTAGAGCGCAGAGTGCTGCACCGCACGTTGGAAATCACCAAAGTAAATTCGGATTTGCGGCGTGAGGTGACCGAGCGGTTGAACGCAGAAAATGCGTTGCGGCATCTGAGCCAGAACATCGTGCGATTACAAGATGAGGAAAGACGCAGAATCGCTCGTGAGCTGCATGACAGCGCCGGGCAATATTTGAGCGCGGTGACGTTGACCCTGGGGCAACTGGCAAGGCGGCTGGCCGCGGGCGACGACAGGAATAACGAATTGGTGCAGGAAGCGCTGGAACTGGTGGGAGACTGCATCCGGGAAGTTCGCACCATGTCGTACCTGCTGCATCCTCCAGTGCTGGACGATTTTGGATTGGTGTCGGCGCTGCGTTGGTACGTAGAAGGATTCTCACAGCGCAGCGGGATAGCGGTGAGGCTTGATCTCGCCAATGATTTTCCGCGCTTCCATCCTGAAATGGAGACGGCGCTGTTTCGGATTGTGCAGGAAGGATTGACGAACGTGCACAGGCACTCGGGAGCGCAGAAGGCCTGCGTGGAACTGAAGATTCACGACCAGCGCATCAACACGACGATCACGGATGACGGGCACGGCATGTCTGAAGAAATTTTGAGCAACGTGGGAAAAGGGCAAGGCGGTGTTGGCTTGATGGGAATGTACGAGCGGGTGAAAAAGCTGGGCGGCCAGATACAGGTCGATTCGGGCGGGTTGGGGACGACCATCAAAGCGGAACTACCGTTTATGAATCTGCGAGAATCCAGCGCGGCGGCAGCGTTAGGGTAAGAGACAGGCGGGTCTTCGGCATCGTGTAAGGGTCAGGCCATTATCGGATAAGTGCTGGAAAGTGGTGTGTCGACGCGGCAGGCGTTAAAATAGAAGCATGCAGCGCAAGGTATTCTGGATCAGTTTTTCCGTGATAGGAACGATTGCCGATGTGGCTTTGCCGCTGTGGTGGGCCTTGGCGGCGACTGTTCCGATCGGTTGTGCGTGCTGGTGGCTGGCGTATCGCAGCGACTGGTTCTGAATTTCGTTTCCCTACTGCTGCCTTCCTGAAACAATTCCCTCTTTTCACTTCCTGCTTACACGCGATCGTTTGCAAATCGGGGGCGCTTCGCTCATCATTACTGGTTTGTTCGGCGCTGTGAAACGCTTCGTTGACCAATCTCGAATTTCAAACGTAAACGCAGGCGATGGCCTTGAGGCAATCGCGATTTCAAAAGGAGTGGGATGAAAAAGCCTGGAAAAATTGCTCCGGCGAAGGGGAAACTCGGCGTGTTGTTGCCGGGACTGGGGGCGGTGAGCACCACGTTTATGGCGGGCGTGGAATTGGTAAGGACGGGGGAGTCGCAGCCCGTGGGGTCGGTCACGCAACTGGGAACTATCCGGCTGGGGAAGCGCACGGAAGGGCGCACCCCATCGGTCAAGTCGTTCGTGCCGCTGAGCAATCTGAACGATCTAGTGTTTGCCGGGTGGGATATTTTTGCCGACGATGCGTACCAATCCGCGGCGAACGCCGGGGTATTGAATCCGCAGGACCTCGGAAAAGTGAAATCCTTTCTGTCGACAATCAAGCCAATGAAAGCGGCGTTCGATCACAATTTCGTGAAGCTGATCGACGGGCCGAACATTAAAAAGGGCAAAAATAAATACGAGCTGGCGTTGCAGATCAAAGAGGACATCGCCAAGTTTCGCAAAAGCTCCGGCGCGTCGCGGTTGGTAACGTGCTGGTGCGGCTCGACAGAATCGTTTTTGAAGCCCGAGGAAGTGCATTCCACGCCGGATAAGTTTGAGGCGGCGATGAAGGCGAATCATCCGTCTATCGCCCCGTCGATGTTGTACGCATGGGCCTCGGTAACCAGTGGAGTGCCTTATGCAAACGGTTCGCCGAACTTAAGTGTGGATATTCCGGCGATTCAGAAGCTGGCGATTCAAAATGATGTGGCCATCGCAGGGAAAGACTTCAAAACCGGGCAGACTTTGATCAAAACGGTTCTGGCACCCGCATTCAAGGCGCGCATGCTGGGCCTGGAGGGGTGGTTTTCGACCAACATTCTGGGCAATCGCGATGGAGAGGTGCTGGAAGATCCGGGCTCCTTCAAAACCAAGGAAGAATCGAAGCTGGGCGCGCTGGAATACATTTTGCAGCCGGAACTTTATCCGCAGCTTTACGGAAAGATGTTCCACAAGGTGCGCATCAACTACTACCCGCCACGGGGAGACAACAAAGAAGGTTGGGACAACATCGACATTTTCGGATGGCTGGGCTATCCGATGCAGATCAAGGTGGATTTCCTGTGCCGCGATTCGATACTGGCGGCGCCTATTGTGCTGGACCTGGTGTTGTTTCTGGACCTGGCGCAGCGCGCGGGAATGCGAGGGATCCAGGAGTGGCTGAGCTTTTATTTCAAGTCGCCGATGACGGCACCGGGGCTGTATCCCGAGCATGATTTGTTCATTCAGTCGATGAAGCTGAAGAACACTTTGCGCTGGATGATGGGAGAAGACTTGATCACCCACCTGGGGCAGGAATATTACGACTAGTTTTTCTGGAGTGCTTGTTTCAAATCCGAGGCGGCGCAAAGCCTGCAACTATTCAATTTTTTAATATGATGATTTAGATTTTCAGTTTTGACGCTCGCGGGGTGGGGGGCTTACGCTAACGGCGGGCTCGCCAGGATTGGTTCGAATACGGTTTAATTCGGGACATGAACGCAGTCAAGTACTCATCAACGAAGTTTCCGGCTATTCCACTTTAAGGAGCATCATGTCGAACGAATTGCGCAATTTTCTGACGCATAGCTACGACGAACTGGAAGAGATGAATCTGAAGGCCAAGGACCAGCGCAGGAACCGCGTGGCGCCGCACAAGATTCAGGAAGAGCGCATCAAGTACCTGACGGATGAGAAGCGCATCAAGGCCGTAACGGTGCTGTTCAGCGACTTGGAAGGCCGGCTGCACATGCTGGATTACGACAAGAAATTTTTGATCAAGAGCTGGGACAACCTGACGTTTGACGGGTCTTCGATTCGCGGGTTCACGGCGCAACGGGAAAGCGATTTGCGGCTGGCCATGGACTGGGGGGCGTTTTACTGGGGACCTTCGGACATTTTTGGAGCCGGCAAAGTGCTGGTGTTTGGCGAGGTGATCGACAAGGACGGCTCGCCGTATAGCGCGGACATTCGCGGCGTGCTGAAGGGTTTCGCGAATGAATTGAACAAGACAGAAGGCTATACCCTCAACGCCGCCAACGAAATTGAGGGTTTTTTGTTTAATGGACCGGACGCTGAAGCGCGGTATCACGAGACGAGCCGATTTGATTACGTGAATACCGGCGGTTATTACCACTCCCTGCCGGGCGATCCGCTGCGGACGTTTATCGACACGACAGCGGAAGTGCAGCGCGCCATGGGATTTCAAAATGAGAAAGATCACCCGGAAGTCGCGCCATCGCAGTTTGAAATTAACTATGGATACGGCGAAGTGGTGGCGGCCGCGGACCAGATCCAGCTTTATAAATTAATCTGCCGGCAGGTCGCGACGGGGATGGGTTTAACGGCGAGCTTTTTGCCAAAGCCGGTGGTGGGCGTGAACGGCAACGGGATGCACACCAACGTTTCCATCAGCAAGGGCAGCAAGAATCTGTTCTGGGATCCCAAGGGGGAAGAGAAATTAAGCAAATTTGGATGGGCGTTCGTGGACCGCATTTTGACGCATGGCAATGACATTTGTTTGTTGCTGAATGCCAGCGTGAACGCGTACCGGCGGCTCGATCCGCATTTCGAGGCGCCCAATCAGATCAAGGCTTCGCCGGTGGATCGCGGGTCGATGATTCGAATCCCTATCGGAAATGAGAAGAGTTCGCGGGTGGAAGTTCGCTCGGTGGCGCCGGATGCCAATCCGTACCTGGTGATGTATTCGATTTTCCGGACGGGGCTGGAAGGCGATACGGCCAAGATCAAGAATCTGCGGCAAGCGGAGCGCTATCTGCCGGACAACATTTACACCGCCATCGAGAACTTCCGGAAAGCAGCGTGGACCACCAAACTGCTGGGCGAGGATGTGAAGGCGCGCTACCTGGATTTGAAGGAAGCGGCGGCGGATCGCTGTTCGCGGCAACTGGGAACGTTCGTAAAGGTGCCGGAAGTGCAGTATCACCACGAAGTGTATAACCAGTATCTGTGGAACAAATTTTAGTTCGCTGATTCTTACAATTCGGTGCGTCGCTAGACGGGGAGCAGCAACTTTTCGCTGCTCCCTTAGTTTTTGCTAATGCGAGTTAGAGGGAATGTTTACGGCAGCGGCCTATGTGTATATTTCACGATGTGATATGTTTTTTAGTCCCACACTGAGCGAAACCGCAACGGGTGTAGGGTGTTGGACGCCAGCATCCCCGGAGGATTCGAGTAATGAAAACTTCGTACAACGGACAGGCTGTTCCCGCGGGCGGTCAAGCGATTGGATATGCCGGCGGTGAATTGCAGGTGCCGGAGACGCCGGTGATCCCGTTCATCGAAGGCGACGGCACGGGGCGGGACATCTGGAAGGCGTCGCGACGTGTTTTTGATGCGGCGGTAGAACAGGCATACGGCGGGAAGCGGCGCGTGGCGTGGTTTGAAGTGTTCGCGGGCGAGAAGGCGTTCAATACGTTTAAGGAATGGCTGCCCGACGAGACGGTGGATGCAATTCGCGATTTCCGAGTGGCCATCAAGGGGCCGCTGACGACTCCCGTGGGCGGCGGGATTCGTTCACTGAACGTGGCGTTGCGGCAGATTCTGGATCTGTATTCCTGCGAGCGACCGGTACGGTACTTCGCGGGAGTGCCTTCTCCGGTGCGGCACCCGGAGAAGATGAACATCGTTATTTTTCGTGAGAATACCGAGGACGTGTACATCGGGATTGAGTGGAAATCGGGAAGCGCAGATGCGAAGAAACTGCTGGAATTCCTGAATCACGAGATGTTGAAGGATGGGAAGAAACAGATTCGCTGGGATTCCGGAGTAGGCATCAAGCCGATTTCGCCTACGGGCACGAAGCGACTGGTGCGGCGGGCGATCAAGTTTGCGCTGGCGAATAAACGACCGAGCGTGACGCTGGTGCACAAAGGCAATATTCAGAAATTTACGGAGGGTGGATTCCGCGACTGGGGCTACGACCTGGCCCGCGAAGAGTTCCGCGAGCAGACCATCACCGAGCGCGAAAGCTGGATTATCGATAATCTCGATAAAAATCCAGGGTTGGGCGTGGAGCAGAATGCCGCGTTGATCGAGCCGGGGCTCGAACAGGCGACAGAAGATTTCAAGAAAACGATTTATGCGGAAGTGAAACAGACCATTGATGCGATTTATGGGACGCACGGAAAAGGCCAGTGGAAAAAGAAACTGTTAATTAATGATCGCATCGCGGACTCGGTGTTTCAGCAGGTGTTGTTGCGTGCAGACGAGTACAGCGTGCTGGCGACGTCGAACCTGAATGGCGATTACCTGTCGGATGCGTGCGCGGCGCAGGTAGGTGGATTGGGGATGGCGCCGGGATCGAACATCGGCGACGGATTTGGGGTGTTTGAAGCGACGCACGGTACGGCGCCTAAATACGCGGACAAAGATGTGATTAATCCCAGTTCGCTGATGCTGTCGGGCGCGATGATGTTCGATTTTCTGGGGTGGCCGGAATCGGCGAAGTTGATCGAGGACGGCATCGCGAAAACCATTCAGCAGAAACGCGTGACGTATGATCTGGAACGGTTGATGCCCGGGGCGACGAAACTGGGCACATCCGCGTTTGCGTCGGCGATTATCGAGAATATGACCGGCGCGGCAGTGGCGGCGCGTTAACGCAAACATTTTTGGTGACCTGAGGAGACTGAGGAATGCGGAAGAAAGTTACGGTGGTGGGCAGCGGGTTCGTGGGCTCGACAACGGCGCAACGGATTGTGGACGCGGACCTGGCGGACGTGGTGATTACCGACATTCTGGATGGCGTGCCCGCGGGAAAAGCGCTGGACATGATGGAGTCCGGGCCGATCACCCGCACGGATTCGCACGCAACGGGAATTTCGACGAACACCGGCGACTACAGCGGGACGGCGGGCAGCGACATTGTGGTGATCACCGCGGGATTTCCGCGCAAGCCGGGGATGAGCCGCGACGATTTGTTGAAAGCCAACTATGACGTGGTGAAAGCGGTGGTGGAGCAGATTGTCAAGCATTCGCCGCAGTGCATCATCATTGTGGTGACGAATCCATTGGATGCCATGGCGCAGGCGGCGTTCAAGGTGAGCGGATTCCCCAAGCATCGCGTACTGGGCATGGCGGGCGTGCTGGATTCGGCGCGCATGAGCACGTTCGTGGCGATGGAATGCAACGTCAGCGTAGAGAATGTGCATTCGTTTGTGCTGGGCGGGCATGGGGACGACATGGTGCCGCTGCCGCGCTACTCGACGGTGGCGGGGATTCCGCTGCCGGATTTATTGCCGAAAGAACGCATAGACGCGATTGTGGAGCGGACGCGCAAGGGGGGCGCGGAGATTGTGAATTTGCTGAAGACCGGGTCGGCGTATTACGCGCCGTCGGCGGCGGCGGTAGAGATGGTGGAAGCGATTTTGAAGGACAAGAAGAAGATTTTGCCGTGCGCGGTTTATCTGGAAGGCGAATACGGGATTAAGGGATTGTTTGTGGGCGTGCCGGTGAAGTTGGGAGCGAAGGGCGTGGAAGAAATTATTGAGATCAAACTGACGGCGGAAGAAAATGCGGCGTTGCAGAAATCGTCGGGTTCGGTGAAAGAGTTGGTGACGGTTTTGGGGTTGTAGCTGCGCAGTTATGTTTGACGCGTCTAGCTAGAGGCGCGTTTTGAATTGCAACTTGCCGATCGTAAAATACCCAGACGCAACTGCGCAGGACAGGCTGGCTCTCATCTAGTGTGAGTGCTTCGCGTAGTGTGAGTGCTTCGCGGCAGCGCGTCGCGGGAGTTCGCGCTCCAGTTTTCGAAGCCAGCGCAGTTCCCCACGAAACTGCTCAATTATGAGGCTGACCATCCACACGGCCTCATGAAACCGGTGGCCTACCTCTTTCTTGATCGATATCAGCGTCGCTTGTTCCCGTGACAATTCCTTCTCCAGAAATTTCCGGCGGCGCGCAGTCTGCTGACGAAATACTCCAGGCCTCGCCTGCCAGGAGAGAGCGATCCAGGTGAGAAACGGTGGCCGCTCACGGTGCGTCGCCCACCCGTCACGCTCCAGTGCATCGGCCAGGGCCGCGCGGCCTTTGGCGGTGGTCTGGAAGACCGTGCGTTCAGGGCCCGCCGCCGTCTCAATCTCGGATGCGCGAATCAGCCCGAGCTGCGCCAACTTCTCGATGGAGTAGTACACCTGTGGCCGCGAAATGCCCGCCCAATCGCGTACCTCACGCCGTTCCAGCTCTGCGTTGGCTTGGTAGCCGTGGAGCGGCGACTCCGCCAGCAGGCTGAGGAGCACCAGATCAGGAGTGGTCAGCTCGCGCTTTCTAGCGGCAGGCATCGCCGGCCTTGCGCTTGCGGCTGCAATGCCACCACAGGCGCTGCCCGATCGGTAGGTTCGGATTCTTGGCTTGCGCTACCGCGGCCCGAAATACGTCGAGGCAACAGATGTCTCGCTCCTGGCCGGTGACTAGGCAGAGCTGCTCGTACATCTTCTCGGGACTGCGCCGCGACAACTGCGCCACGGTGCGAACACCGAGGATTTGCAAACCGCGCAGCATCGCTGGGCCAATGGAAACCAGGTCGCTCAACTGTTGCGCTTCGGCGGTCATGAAACGTCCTTGACGAAATTAGAAATCTCGCCTACAGTAGCTAGTCTAAATAAGACTAGTGGCCTTGGCAAGAAGCAAATAAGGCTGCCCTACTTCGCTGAGGCCGATACTTCGCAAAGGAGAAATCTGATGACGGTCAAGAAAATCACGCCCGTACTGCTGGTGGACGAAGTCGAGTCCTGCGTTGCCTTCTGGAAAGAGCGACTGGGCTTCGAAGTGGCAATTGAAGTTCCCGAGGACAACAAGATTGGGTTCGTTGCGCTGAAAAAGGCGGGAGTCGAGCTGATGTATCAGAGCTATGCCAGCGTCGAAAAGGATAGTTCCTTCTCAGCCCAGGGATATGCCAAGGGTCCTACATTTTTATACATCGAGGTTGACAGCCTGGATGAGGTGATCGCGGCCACGAAAGGCGCCAGTGTGGTCATGCCGGAGCGAAAGGCCTTCTACGGTGCACGTGAGATCGGGGTGACAGATCCCGCCGGGCACGTTCTGACTTTTGCCCAGTTCGGGGCCTAAAGATGTCTGCTGACAAAAGAGCCGGTTGTCGCAGCGCTATAAGCCTTGGATCACGCAAAATCAAAGCCCAGATCGAGTTTTTCATCAGCCTGCCTGGACGCCCGAGAGGTCGTGCCACATCTTTTTTAATTGGCGTACCATAAAAATGACTAGCTTGCCGCTGACCTTTTCGGCAGGGGGACGTCTTGTTTTTCAGGGGGATTATATGGACAGGCCTCGGCTTTTAACCTCTTTCATCATCGCGGGCATCTTTGCGACCAGTGTGGCTGCGGCATTTCGGTTGACTGTGCCTGCGGAGCCGCCGCTGGGACATTTGGCGCCTGGCACGCCCATGCTCGAATCGCGGTCCGGCCATACGGCAACGCTGCTATCCGACGGCAGAGTTCTGATCGTTGGGGGCATGCGGCGCAATCAGGACTTCTATAAATCCGCTGAACTGTACGATCCGGCTAGCGGTAAATTCCGGCAAACGGGAAATATGAGTGTAGGGCGTGTGGGCCACGCGGCGGTGCTGCTGCGGTCTGGAAAGGTCTTGATTGTTGGCGGGTGGATTGGGCACGAAACCACCGATTCTGCCGAGCTTTATGATCCCGCGACTGGGACGTTCAGCCAGGTGGGCAAGATGGCGGCGCGACGCTCGGCAGCCACCGCTACGTTGTTGGATAGTGGCGATGTGTTGATCGTGGGCGGCCAGCAGAGTGACGGCCCTGGTGGGGGTCTGGCCTCATCTGAAATTTTTCATGTTGCTACATTGCGATTCCAGCGTGCCAGTTCGCTGCGTCATGCGCGTTGGTCGCATACAGCGACCAAGCTGCAGAACGGGCAAATATTGATCGCCGGGGGAAACGACGGAGGACTGGTGGCAGGGGCGGAATTGTACGACCCGCGAACCGGGAATTTTGCGGAGACCGGAAATTTGAATACGTCGCGTTATAAGCACACGGCAGGATTGTTGCCCGACGGCCGTGTGCTAATCGCTGGAGGATCTGATGCTCGTGACTGGAACGGGACCATGGCGAGTGCGGAGATTTACGACCCTAGGACTGGAAAATTCAGCCCGACAAATTCGCTGAATGAGAGCCGTTTCAAGTTGCCGCGCGAGGCAGTGCTTCTCAATTCCGGGCGGCTTTTGGTAGGCGGGGGAAGTAAAGAGATGGAACTGTATGATCCCTCGACTGGAAAGTTTTTGGTGGTTCCGGGCGAGATGGATAATAGTTGGCATTACATGACCGAAACAAAACTGTCTAATGGCAGAGTGCTGCTTGCGGGCGGGTATCCGAACAACGACAAGGCTACAGGGCAGACCTGGATTTACCGGCCGTAAGCTAGTTCGAAGTTGAGGTTCGGAAATTAGAGGTTAGAAGTTAGAGAGTTAGAAAGAACTCCAGTCAAAACCTAATCTGCTTGTTTACCAGCCCCAGATTTTTTGTGCTCCGACCACCAATCCCAAAGTAAATACTGCGATGACAACTTCGCCGATGGCGCCGACGGCGAAGGGGCGCAAGCCTTGTTTGCGCATTTCGCGGAAGTTGGTGCGCAGGCCGACTCCGGCGAAGGTAAGCAGAAAAGCCCAGCGCGAGAGATTGGCGAGGGCGCCAATCTGCTCTTTGTTGAAGAAACCATAGGTAGCGAGGACGGAGATGAGCAGGAAGCCGAGAACGAACTTGGGAAATTTCTGCCATAGGAAGGCAGCTTTGTTTTTTACGGATTTGGCCTGACCTTGTCCGGCCCAGTAAATCGCGTAGGCCAAGACAACAAAGCCGATCATGGCATTGCGCGTGGTTTTTGCAAGGACCGCCAACTTTCCGGCGGCGTCGGAGTAGAGAGCGCCAGCCGCGGAAGCCTCGGCGGTGTTATCGACTGCGAGCCCAGCCCAGAGACCGTAGGCATGGTCGCTGAGGTGTAGCGCGTGTCCGATGAGCGGAAAAGTGAAAAGCGCGAGCGCGCCAAGCGCGAGGATGGCGGCGATGGCGAAGGAGGAATCGTCTTCGTCGGCATCGATGGCGCCCTGAGTGGCGATGATGGCGCTGACGCCGCAGACGGCCGAACCGACGGCGAGAAGCGTGGTGAGCTTGGGCTTGAGATGGAAAAGGCGGCCGAGGAGGGTCATGAAGGCGATGGCACCGGTGATTTCGATGGCGACGAGCACGAGGCTGACGCCACCGAGTTTCAAAACATCGCCGAGCAGGAAGCGCGCGCCGAGCAGCACGATGCCTACTTTGAGCCAGAATTCGTAGGTAGCCACGCCCGCGCGAAAGATGGCAGGGACGCCGACGGTGTTGGAGATCGCCAAGCCGAGAAGGATGGCCCACAAGACGTACTCGATGTTGGGAAAAATCCAGTGATGGGCTTTGGCGTATTTGCCGACGTTCAGTTCGAGGAGTTTGCCGGCATAGCCAATCGCAGCGAGCAAAATAATTCCGGGAATCAGGCGAAGGAATTGCAGGCCAGGCTGGGCTTGTTTGATGTGCGCCTCGTCCACACGCGAGGCCTGTGGAATTGCGAATGTTTCTGACATGAACGGTTCTCTCCGATTTTTATTCGTGCGTTCGAATGCTGGGCTTTAGGAAATGGGGATTACCAGGGGATGTGTTTCACCACACCGATGCGGATCAACAAAGCCGCCAAGAAGGCGGCGAGCACCGCCCAGGTGTCCCAGGAAAACTTTGTGGGGCTGGACTTTTCAATTTTGATTTTGGTGGTGGCCATTTTTTCTCCCGAAACTTACACAATGGATTCGATCTGACGCAACGATTCTGTTTTGGCGGCGGCCCAGAACGATGCGCTGATTTCCGCGATGTGATGGGAAGCGACGCGGCCGATGATCAACAACGACGGAGCGGGGAGTTTCTCTTCGGCGGCTAGACTGCCAACGCTGGTCCAGCGGACGTGTTGTTCCGGCTGCGTGGCACGCGAGACGATCACAACCGGCAAGTCGGCTGGAAGGCCGGCGTCGTGGAGCCGCTCGGCCACTTCGCGGTAATCAGAACCCGGCATGTAGAGGACCAGAGTGGTGTCGGCGGTAAGCTGGCTCCATTTGAGGTGGCCGTGCTCTGGGCTGCGCGAAAACGTGCTGAAGAGCACCTGCGAAGCGACGCGGCGGTCGGTGAGGGAAATTCCGGCGGCTGCGGCGGCTCCAAGGGCCGCGCTGATTCCGGGAACGATCTCGCATGAGATGTTGGCGCGACGCAGCGCCTCGAGTTCTTCAGCGGCGCGGCCAAACATCGAAGGGTCGCCACCTTTCAGGCGCACCACGGTGGTTCGGTTTTGCGCGTAAGAAACCAACAACGAATTGATTTCGTCCTGGGTAAGAAGCTTGCGTCCGGCGCGTTTGCCGACATCGATGATTTCCGCGCGAGGGGAAATCATGGCGAGAATTTCAGCGCTTACCAACGAGTCGTGCAGAACAATGTCGGCGCATTCCAACAAACGCGCAGCTTTCAGGGTGAGCAGTTCGGGATCGCCAGAGCCGGCACCAACCAGGTAGACCGTGCCAGGTTTGCGGCCGAGTGAAGATTTCTCCGCGGATTGCCGCGCTTTGGAGCGGACGAAGCGAGAGAACATTTCCCTGCTGGCGAGGTGGTGCAGGATAGCTTTGTTGTTTTCGAAGTTTTCTTTGCGATCAGACGCGGCGCGCAGTTGTTCGCGAGCCTGGCCTAAAGCGTCAAGCCAATCGGCGTAGTCGGCTGAATATTGCTGCTCCAATTCTTTGCGGAGGCGCTGCGCGAGGGCCGGGCTTTTGCCGTTGGTGGAGATGGCGATTTGCAAATCGCCGCGCTGCACGATGGACCCGTAGTAAAAATGGCAGTTGGAAATGTCGTCCACGGCGTTGCAGAAGATGCCGCGAGCTTCAGCGGCCTGAAACACAGCGGAATTGACGGCTGACAGAGACGTGGCGGCGACGACCAGATGAGCGCCTTGCAAATCAGCTGGCAAAAATTCTTTAGCAACCCACTGAATTGCTCCAGACCGCACCCACTCCTCAATTTGCGAATTTATCTGTGGCGCTATAACGCGCACGCGAGCCTGCGCTTGAAGCAGGCCGGGGATTTTGCCGGCAGCGATGCTGCCGCCGCCGACCACCACGACCAGGCGGCCCGACAACTTCACGAACATGGGGAAAAGGCTCATTTTCTGCGCGTGGTTACCCTTCCACTCCATGTGGCACCGGGCCGAGCGAAAGGTCACGCTCTACGGCGCCGACAAACTCGCCAGCCAAGAGCGCGCGAAGCGCGTCGTTGGAATGGCGATGGAAAAATTGCCGAAGGTTTTCGTGGCCCTGGCGTTGCGCGTTAAAACCTGCCAGTAACCGCTCGATGGCATCGGGTACGGTGTGCGCGGAGCAGCGGTAGCCCACGGGCCGCGCAATGGAAGCAAACTGGCCGACGCTGCCGCCCACGCAGAAATAGTAGGCGTCGACCATGCGTCCGTCCTGCCGGATCTTTTTGCCTTCGATGCCGATGTCGGCGATCCAATGCTGCCCGCAACTGTTGGGGCAGCCGGTGATGTGCAACTTGAGCTGCTCTTCAAAGGCGGGAAGGCGTACTTCCAGTTCTTGGGTGAGCCAGCGCGCGAAACTTTTCGTTTCGGTAAGGGCCAGCTTGCAGAACTCTGAGCCAGTGCAGGAGACGGTACCGCGGGCGAAGGACGAGGCCTGTACCGGCAAACCCGAGGCGGTCAAATCCGCGGCGACAACCGAGGCGTTCTGTTTGTGAACATTGACGATGAGCAGATTCTGCATGACGGTGTTGCGCACGTGGCCGTCGGCGTAGCGGTCGGCGAGATCGGCGGCAAGGTTTAACTGCTGCGGGGTGATGCGCCCTCGTAAGACCGATGCGCCAACGTAGACGAGGCCGGGCTGCTTCTGGTCGTGAATGCCCACGTGATCGCGGTGGATGTCCGGGGGAATTTCTTCCGGTTCGCCGGGATCGAGAGAAAAGCCGATGCGCTGCTGCAATTCGGAGAGAAAGGTGGCGGCGGTCCAGCCGTGTTCGAGAAAGAGGAACTTGAGGCGGGCTTTTTCGCGGCTGACGCGCAACACTTCGCTGGCGCGGAAGATTTCAGCCACTCCGCGCACTACGGGAACAACCTGTTCCGGCTTGATGAAGGCGTCGAGGGCCACGGCGAGATGCGGATTGGTGGACAGGCCGCCGCCAACGCGGAGGGTGAAACCGACTTCGCGGGCTCCGTTGCGATAGCGGGCGGCGGCGGTGAGACCGATGTCGTTGATTTCGGGATAGGAGCACCAATGGCGGCATCCGGTAATGGAAATTTTAAATTTGCGCGGAAGGTTGTAAAACTCAGAATTACCGCCAAGGGCGCGATCGATTTCGAGCGCGAGGGGCGAGGCGTCGATGATTTCTTCGGCATCGAGACCGGCAAGAGGGCAGCCGGTAATGTTGCGGGCCACATCGCCGCAAGCTCCAGTGGTAGTCAGGCCTGTGTTCCACAAGCTCTGCAGAAGATCGGGCAGAGATTCGATGGCCACCCAATGGAGCTGGATGTTCTGGCGGACGGTAATGTCCGCCACGTCACGTCCATATTGTTCCGCGAGGCGTGCGATGGTTCGCACTTGGTCGGAGCGCAGCAGGCCGTTGGGAATGCGAATGCGCACCATGAAGTACGGGACAGCCTTGCCTTCGCCGTTTTTGCCGCCGGTCACGCCTGCGCCGTCACCCTGGGTGTAAATGCCCCAAGTACGGAAATAGGTGCCAAGCCACTCGGGTGGGACGGACTCAAATCCGTCGCGAGCGAACTGCTGGATCTCGTCAAAATGATCCCAGGCGTTCTTGGAGCGCTTGAGGCGCTCGATAC
>Ga0182015_10002529_pt1 | contig 21838 bp, 18 predicted proteins | sample 712P3MmetaG_FD_120478 | JGI IMG/M metagenome (GOLD analysis project Ga0182015, IMG submission 120478) | Permafrost microbial communities from Stordalen Mire, Sweden - 712P3M metaG | ecosystem: Environmental > Terrestrial > Soil > Wetlands > Permafrost | place: Sweden: Stordalen | collected...
ACGCTACGGGAGATGGCGCCGGAGTTCTTCGGCTGATTTGGCGTAGCCGGGTGATAGCGCGGCTGCGCCGCAGGCCCACGACGGTGGTGGTGGGGCGATTCGGTGAGCCATCGCCGCTATGTGATCGGCGGTGGTCGGGGTTGACGGGGCGGGTGCTGGCCGGCATTTCTTACAGACGTTGCGACAACCAAAAGATTGAAGTCCTGGCGAGGGCACTGAGGGCGGGGACGCCCTCAGGACAGCCGGTCTGGAGACACGGCGCTACGATTTCCGGCGATCTGAGGAATTCGGGCAATGCGGGGTGTATCAGTGGGGCGGGGGAGTGGGCGGAGTGCGGGCTGCTGGTGATCGATATCCAAGGAAAAGAACCATGGCACGATTTGGATGAGGGGATGGGTGTGCCATGGCGGAGATGCTGTTTGGCGTGGAGACCGAATATGCCGTTGCCGGGAGCAACCCGGCAGGGCCGATGGGGCAGGAAGACGTTTTGCGCGGGCTGCTGAATCGCGCGCACTCGCAACTGGTGAATTTGCCGGGGCTGTATTCGGTGAGCGGGGTTTTCCTGGGGAATGGGGCGCGGTTTTATGCAGACTGCGGGAACCATCCCGAGCTGTGCACGCCGGAGTGCTCGAACCCATGGGACGTGGTGCGGTATATCCAGGCGGGGCACCGGATATTGGCGGGACTGGCGGCGTCGCTGGAAAAGGAGTGCACGCCGCCGCTCACGGAGATCCTGTGCTTCCGCGGCAACGTGGACTATAGCGGGACGTATTCGACGTGGGGCTGCCATGAGAGCTACATGCACCGCATTGCGCAGGAGGAGCTGCAGCCGCAGATTGTTCCTCACCTGGTGACGCGGCCGATCTATACGGGAGCGGGCGGATTTAATCCGACGGCGCGGGGGCTGGAGTTTACGCTGTCGCCGCGGCTGGCCTACTTCAAGCTGCTGGAGACGGAGAGCTCGACGGGGGGGCGGGGGATTTGGCACAGCAAGAGCGAGTCGCTGTGCGAGGGGTATGGGCGGCTGCATGTGCTGTGTGGCGAGAGCCTTTGCTCGGAGACGGCGATTTTTTTGAAGGTTGGCGTGACTGCGCTGATTGTGGCGATGGCGGATGCGGGACTGGAGCCGGGGAGCGGGGTGCAGTTGGCCGATCCGCTGGAGGCGCTGCGCACGGTGGCGAACGATGTGACGTGCAAGAAGCCGTTGAGGATGAAGGATGGAAGCGTGCGAACGGCGATTGAGGTGCAGAGGCAGTATCTGAAGGTGGCGGAGGCGCACCAGGGCGATGGCTCGCTGCCGGAGTGGGCTGGCGAGGTGTGCCGGAAGTGGCGCGAGATATTGGACAGGCTTGAGGGCGGGACTTGGGCGGTCGAGAAGACGCTGGACTGGGCGATCAAGCTGGCGCTGTATTCCGAACATGCGCGTGGGCGGGGGATCAGGTGGGAGGAGCTGGGATTTTGGAAGGAATTTATTGGGCACTGCTATGAGGCGCTTGGGGCACGCAGGGGACGAGGGCGGGGATTGAGTCTGGAGCAGGCGATTGAGCCGGGCCAACGCATGGCGAAGGAAGTGGCTGCATTGGGGCCGATGCTGGAAGCGCGGGGGCTGGGCTGGGACGACTTGAGGGCGCTGTTGAAGAGCCGGGAGGAGTTTTTCGCGATCGATACGCGGTTTGGGCAGATTGGGACGAAGGGGATATTTGAGTCGTTGAAGACGGCGGGCGTGTTGGATGACCATGTGGAGGGAGTGGACAGAATTGAGGAGGCGATGACGGAGCCGCCGGCGGTGGGACGCGCGCGGATTCGCGGGGAAGTGATACGGCGGCTGGCGGGCACAGACAAGGCGCAGTGCGACTGGGCGAATGTGGTGAACTTCGATGATGGGAAGGCGCTGGATCTTTCGGATCCGTTTGCGACGGAGGAGGTGTGGGAGCCGTTAGAGCGGTATGAGATTCGGGAACGGCAGATGTCGCTGAGGTTTGACAGGTTTTTCGAGTCGGGCGGCGGGGAGGGCGAAAGCCGGGGGCAGAGTCAGTATTCGCGGCGGCAGGAGGCGTTTAGCTGCTACCAGGCAGGGAACTATTCGGGCGCGGAGGCGCTGCTGCGGCCGCTGGTTGATGAGGGATTTGAAGTGGCGAGCAATCGGTGCCACCTTGCGCGTTCGCTGGTGCTGATGGATCGCGAGGGTGAGGCAAGGGGGGAGATTGACGCGGCGACGCTTTCGCTCGAGGGCGCGTGCGAATATGTGTTTCCGCGGCTGCTGTTCTTCAGGTGGATGTTTGCGATTCTGGATGGAGGGCGGACGGCGGCTGTTGCGCGAAGGATGAAGGCGGCGCTGCGCAACCCATGCGCTAGCTCGGAGTGGACGATTCAGCCGATGATCGATTTTTTGCGGCCGAGACTGGGGGATGAGAACTTCAGGTTCCTGACGGCGCTGGCTGCGGCGCTATGCAATGAACGGGCAATGGCGGGGCTGGAGGAGTTTTCGCAGTGGAGAGGGCGGGGGGCGGAGCGGAGTGCGGCGTAGGGCGAGTAAGGCAGGGAATTCAAGTAAGGATATCTACTTCCGCGTCTGTGTTTTTTCGCTGCATCCTATAGCGCATTCCGCTGAACTGATGACCTGAATTGAGCCTCCGCGATTCTGTAGGCAAACTAGGTGTTCCGCGCATGTCGCTAATCGACATCCCGAAGTGAGAGGGGTGTGCGCTGCGAGGTGGCCCGGACCAGCAGGGTGTTGGGATCTGCCTACGCGAAATTGAGCGCTGTGAATGGGGCGCCTGATAAGCTGGTCGGCAACATAGCATAGTGAGGATTTGGCGGGATGCGGATAGAGGGCGCGTTGTTGTGTCGTGGGAAGGCGGCGGTGAGGCTGGAGGTTGGGGCTGCGGCGGGGCTGCGGGAGGCGGTGGGGAAGGGTAGATTGCCGGCGGCGGTGGTGGTGAAGTCGGCGGACCTGGGGTTGTTCAGGGAATGTGGGGAGCTGTTCAAGGACAGGCACCAGAAGAACGATCACAAGGCGCTGGCGACGCTGCTGCTGGGGCAGGGGAATTTGATTCCGTTTATCGATACGGAGTTCAGCGCGAGTGGACGGCTGAAGCAGGGCGTGAAGGCTCTGCTGGCGAAGGCGGAGAAGAAGGGCGAGGCGGGGATCTATCTGCTGGGAGTGGGGGAAAAGGTGTTTCGCGATGTGTGGCGCGAAGCGCTGACGGAGGATGAATCTCTGCGACCTGAGTCGACCGACAAGGCGCTGCTGCAACTGCTGACTCTGTTGCCGGGCGAGGGAAAGCTGAGCAGAACATTCTGGGGGGATTCGGAAGACTACCACCTGGTGAGGCAACTGATTCTGCATGCGGCGCTGGTGAACGATCCGGTGCTGATTCTGGGAGAGACTGGCACGGGGAAGGGCGTGGTGGCGCGGGCGATTCACGACTTGAGCCGGCAGGACCAGCCGTTTGTGGAAGTGAACTGCGCGGCGATTCCGAGCGAGTTGGTTGAGTCAGAACTGTTTGGCTATGTGCCGGGCGCGTTTACAGGTGCGCTGAAGACAGGCAAGATGGGGCAATGGGAGGCGGCGCGCGACGGCACGCTTTTTCTGGATGAGGTGGGGGATTTGAGACTGGACCACCAGGCGAGGATTCTGCACGTGCTGCAGGAGGGGTATGTAAGGCGGTTGGGATCCGTGGTGAATACAAAGGTTGCCGCAAGAGTGATTGCCGCAACGAACCGCAACCTGCGGAGCATGGTGGAGAGCGGAGAGTTTCGCGAGGACCTTTACTACCGGCTGCGGCAGTTTTTGATTTACACGCCGGATCTACGTGACGATCCGCGGAACCTGGAGTTGATTGCGCAGCAGGTTTGGCACGAGATTACTAAGTCGAGCGCGCGGCTGCCGAAGGAGATTGTGGAGGATTTGTGCCGCCATCGCTGGCCGGGGAATGTGCGGGAGATGCGGTCGGTGCTGGGCTCACTGAATAACTTCTTTGGAGCACAGGATCTGAAGCGCAAACACTTGAACGCTGTATTCCAGCATTTTGGCCTGGCGGTGGGCTATGGGGGACGCGAGGACGTGGTTGAGCAGCCTGCGCTGCTGCGGGTGGAGTGCTTGCGGATGATTCGGCGGGCGGACGATGCGATCCGCGTGTGCGAGGAAGAGTTGAAGCCGGTAGCGAAAGGGCTGGGATTGAGTGGCGTTGCGCGAGACTCATTGACGCGGTTGCGGGTAGAGATGCAGGCGCTGATGCGGAACCGGCTCTACTTTGGAAGCGAGGAGACATACCATTCCGTTGAACGCGTGGATGAAGATCTTGGCCGGCTGTTGGCGATAAGAGAGGGCGATTCGAAGGCGTTGCTGGGTCTTTGGAAAGAGACGCTGGGGAAGGATATAAGGCAGGCGGTGGCGCGGCTGTTTGGGGAACTGCAGAAGCTGCGGGGGTAGCGAAGAGCGGTCTACGGCATGTAGAGAGGCGAGCCGATTCATCGATGGCCGGTCTCCTGTCTTCGGCCGATGGCTTGCTTTCTGAATTCGAGCCGCCATGCAGCCTTGATTCGGCGAATTCCTGAGACAACTCGACCGGACAAACCACTTTAATTCGATCTTTTGGAAGCTATCTCGGCCCAGGTGCGGATAACTCGCCCGAATAACTCAACCCAAAAACTTAGCGGCTTTTGTAACTTGTTGATTTCAGTGTAAGAAATCTCTGGTGAACGGAATGCATTTCTCCCCTTGACCGGGTGTGCGCGTTGCCTGATGTGGGCACAGGCCGACACCGGGGAGGGGTGAGCGATGACTGTGCCGATGGAGCCAACGGGCCCGCGTTTTAACTTTGATGCATCCATCCGGGACCTGTTGCGCGAGGTGCGGCTGGCGCGGGCTGGCCTGGACGCGCAGGTCGACCGGCTCGACCGCCTTGAACTGGATTTAGTGGAGCTGCTGGGCGGCCGCTTTGCAGGACCGGTAGGACCGCTGCCACCCGGGCCAGGGAGGGTGGCACATAACCTCGAGATCGAGGCCCGTCACGATGGCTTTGCAGTGGTTTCAATCGACGGTGGGCGAAAGTTTGTCCTGGCGCCTCAACTGGCGGAAGTTTTCAGATTCATCGCTACCGGAGAGAAGGAACGCAGCGACAAGGACCCGCTGGTGGGTTGGAGATCGCGCCAAGAGGTTCTTGACCTTCTGCTGGAGTCAGCAGGGCGGAGATTTCCCCGCCGCTACGTGAATAACCTCGCGCATCGCCTGAGACAGGCGCTTCGAAAAGCCGGATATGATTGGAATCTGATTCAGACACACCGGCAAAAGGGCGTGCGGTTTGCGCTCAAGCGCGGAGCCAAATCGATGTTGTAAAGCCGGGCGATTCCACGCCATGTTAGCTCATCCGATGGTCACACACGCTCGCTCAACATTCTTGATGCGGTGACATAAACGTCCATCAGAGTCAGCTTTGGATTTCCGGTCAGGCTTGCGCGGGCAGCAGCCAGATCGAGTAACTGGACAGCCTTGCCTGGGAGCGAGCCATCCATGGAGATTGAGCGCTCAACCGTAGCGTGCTCGACTTCTGCGTCAATCTCAACGCCATGGTAGGCCGAGAGTGCCGGGCTCATTTCTTCCAGAATTCGGCACGTATCACTCGCACAAAGTTCGCTGAGACGGATGACCTCGAGTTTCGGAGCCAGAGGGTTTGCAACGAATCGCCGCTCTTGATCGGGCAGAGCTGTTGCGATCAACCGGGTTCCCTGGTCCAACGCTTCGCGCAACAACACGAGACCGCGGGGTACGCCGATGGTCGCCCACTCGACTTGCTCGATAGCAAGGACGGCACTGGACTCACGCGCCTCGCGCAGCAGGGTAGTGAGCAGTGCCTCGCGCTCGCTTTCGAAGAGGGTGCCGGCCATTAGAGCGCCCATATTGACGGTAAGGACTTCGTCGTTGCGGCGCGTAAGTTGGCTCGCAACACCATGCAGGAGGTTAGTTTTTCCTGTACCCGCGTTGCCGAGAATCAGAGGCAATCGTCCGTGAAGAGCGAGGGTGCACGCCGCAGTCTGTTCGATCTCCTCATCACGAAAGAGCGTTTTCGATGAACAGGCATTAACAGGCGCGTCTGTGATGTTGTGCGACCACGCATCGAGCAACGATGTGCGTGATGGAGTTTTTCTTTCAGGGGCGTGAGGGGAGTCGTTCTCCGCTCCAAGAACATCAAGCGCAAAGTCCAACGCGGCAGAGAGATCATCGTGCAAGGAGCCGCCGAAGGTCAGGATTCTCCAACCTTGCTGCGTTGGGCCTGCTGCGAACGCCTGCGTCAGCGCGGGGTCTTCGCCGACATAGTCCAGGTCTTCATCGACACAAACGACGCACGGCATTCCCTGGGCTGAGCGCTTGATGAGCAGATTGGTGCTCGCCTTGTTAAAAGAGAGACGGTTTGCGGGGACGCGCTTGAGAGCCAAAGTGTCCTGATCGGGAAGCTCGGGGCGCAAGCGCAGGCGCTTCAGCTTGGTTTCGAGCGCGGGTTCAAGTTTGAATTCACTTGCCATGTTGTTCCTGCCTCTCATGCGGCTATTTGTTGTAAGGCATCCATGGATCGCGACGCCATGTGGGTTCAGCATGTAACTAGAAAGCTTGTTCCCTGGGGATGTTGCACCAGGCTTCTGACATCGCGAATGGATCTGAGAGGTCTAGCATCCTGCCATATTTCTGGCTAAAGATCCTGTCCCAGTAGCAGACCCATCTTCCTTCTTCGTATCCTGCGAGCCTACGCACGACGGCACCACGGATTTTGGCGCGGCTCTTCCTGGGTGGGTTCCGGGTGGCGTACTCGAAGTTGTCGACCCCACTGACCTGGTGCTCGAGAACCCCATCCCTGTCGAGCATTTGAAAGATTCCGCGTGGGCCAAGTTGCCCGAAGCGTGTATCGATTTCGTAAAACTCTGCGCGCAGCTTGAGTAGCGAGCGGAGCTCGTCCCAATCAAGCCCTTTCCGATGCAAGAACGCAGCGATTCGGAGCACTACTCCGGGAACAGTCGTGCCTGGAGAAATGGCCTGATCAAGTGGGAAGATCTCGCCATTCATCGGGAGTTCCATCGCGCGGTGCAAGCGCTCGACGATAGAGGTCCAGAGAGGAAGGCGGGACCAGTTCATTCCGCGGCGTGCGGCGTGGCTCGCGAACAGATGGAGTTTTATCGGCCAGTCAAGCATTTTGCAGGCGGCGTCGAAGCTGGAGTCGAGAGCGTCCAGGACGCGCCGCCACTGCGTGCAGACTTCTGGCGCCCAGAGGGGCATGAACTTGTCGCGGGAGTGTTGCTCGGCCATGGCGAGGTAATGCCTCTGGATTTCGATAGCGGTCATTCTATTAAGTTGTCCCGTTATCTTTAGCGGCCGCTTCAAAGTCACATCGCCTGAGACGGTGCGGAATGCGGAGAGAGGCGAGTCCAATTGAACAGCGCTGCCGGGCGCCAGGCCTGCTTCGGCCATGGCCACAACCAGAGATGTGGCTCCGAACTTAACGAACATGGCAACGTGTGAACACAGGTTCTCGCCACAGATCACGTGGAGCCGGTTATACCCAGAGCACAGGGGTTCGTTCTTTGAATGGAAGATTCCGCGGGCGTTCGTCGAGTCAAAGGAGATGGTTCGATCGATGTGGGCCGCACGCGGGCTGAGAGTGAACTTCAGTCCGGATGAGAATGGCTCGAATCCACCGGCACCTGTATAGATCTGCCGTGTGACCAAATGCGGGATCAGATCGCGGGGCAAATCGGCTGGCGGCATTCGATGCAAATAGGATTCATGACAACCCCAGGTAGATCCTGTCCCGGAGTAATCCACATTGACGCGATAGCAGCCCGTTTGGAGCTCGGGCATGCGCTCTTTACCTACTCGTTGAATCAGGCTGAGCATTGTGTCGTGGCCGGCTTCAACATAGCGCACTGCATCCCAGGGGTTGGATACTTCAGGCGTTGAGTACTCCATGTGCATCCCGCAGTCCAGATAGAATCTTGCGCCGTTCTCCAAAAACAGACCGGAGGAGCTTCCGTCCTGGAGATTGGGCAACGATGTATGCGCCAGATCGAGGAGGTGACGAATGATTGTTGAGTGATCGGCGGCCTCCTCTCCCTGCATTCCACTAATCGCATATTCCGTCTCGACGCCCATGATCCGTTCGGACATAGCTATTGGCCGCCCAACTGCCTGGTGCTGCGCAAGAATGCTTCAGAATTGCTCCCAGCAAGGGCACGTTGAATTGCGTCATCCCCCGCCGCCAGCAAGCTGTCGCTCTGCGCACGAATCTGCTGGAGCCGTTCGCCGGAGTCAGAGTCATTATCCGCCCCGGCATGGTTTTGTTGGGGGTCGTTAGGTCGCTGAAGAAAGCGCATTGTGATTCTCTCCTTTGTTTAGTTGACTGCGATTGCGTCGTTGACAAGAGATTCCCCGACGGGCAGTGATTCCAGTCCGTCGAGCAGGTCATTGAAATCGGTACAGTCCTCGAAGATTGATTCGGCGTGGGCCTGGGTAAACCCGAGCGGATCAGCGAGGGCAAGAGTGCGATAGGAGGGCCAGTTGTGCCGGCCTTTGATCCTGAACGTGATTCGGTCCCAATCCACTGTGTTGACTTCAACTCGGTCGTCGATTGCGCGGCGCAGCAGCATCGCCCTCGTCCACGCGCGCGTGTCGGAGGGTGGGTTGCGTGAGAAGTGTGCGATTCGCTCAGGAGTTACCAACTGCTCTGTGAAGCCGCTTGCCTCATACGCTCGATACAGACCATCGGCATCGAGGCTGGAATAGAGGTGATCGATGACCTTGGTCTCAGGCGAATCCCAATCGAGATTGGGATTCTGCTCCATGGCTCGCTCAATGGCCATCAGTTTTAAAACCCAATCAAGACGCGGAGCGAGTGCCATGAGATCTTTCTCAACCAGTAAGTTCAGTGTGTTTTCCCAGAGCGCAATGATTTCTTCGAACCGGGGGACGACTCCCACAAAGACTCCCTGAGCCGCGTGGCGCTTTACTTCGTTGAGAAAGGCACATTGCAGCTCGAGCGCCGTCGTGCGCTGGCCGCCAATAAGTGCGGCGCGCGCCTTGAGGGTTGGATCGTGACTGAAGAGCTGGAGCGCAAGCAGGGGATCATCAAGGATCAGCCTTGGGTTTACGAGCCCGAGCTCGAGCAGCGTGAGGACCATCTGCATTGGTCCGACGCGGAAGAGACAGCTACCGTGTGCGAGAGCGCTATCGAAAAAGATGACATGCCAGCGGGCTGGAGCTCGAGGATCGTCGCTACCGATTTGACCGCAGAGCGTCTCGTCACGAGCGTTTATGAGCGGCCGGTTATATGTTGTCTGTACTCCCTGCAGTGTTTCGAAAAAGTCGGCGCGCTGGCTGATTTGATACGAAGTGTTGGGGCGGCCATTCTCAGAGCCGACTTTCCCCTGCCCGGTGAGAAGAATGCTCGAGACCTGGAATGAGGCGAGAAACTGAAGATAGTGCGCCTTTCTGAAGAGGATGTTGTCGAATGTTCGCCGGCTGATGAGGAAGTTAAGATGGCTTCCATAGGAATGCCCAAGTCCGTCGGTGTTGTTGACCAGGACATGAATCTTCTGGCCGGCTGGGCGGTCTTCATTTGCGGAATCGAGCGCAGTCTTTGCAATGCGGAGCATTCCATGCCACGCAGCCAGATGATCAAAAGCACTCACGACTTCAGGCAAACAGAGCTCAGCATGATTGAGATCGATGTACGCGCTACCGCCGTTGCCGGCCAGAAAGCGGCGGCTTACATCCTGTGGGTTGTAGATCGAGTTGCCCTTCAGGCCACAAGATTCAGTGTGAGCATCCTCTTCGACTTTCGGAATTGCAGAAGCAGTGGACCAATAGCTATCGAAGTAGTTGCCTGGGCGAACAGGGAGGCCCTTGATTTCAGCAAGCAAGGCATGGGAGGCATCAAAGCCGGTTCCACCGATCTGCTCGATGCCAGCGATGAAGTTGCCAAGTTCAATATCGGCCCCGCAGAGCTTTGGGAGGACGCATTCACTCGCGTTCGATGTTGTGCGCTTTGTCATGTCAGGCCGCCTCCACTCGGTAACGGTGCGGATGACTGACCTTGCGCTCCACCAGTTCGACGCGGACAACATCTATGTCCTGGGGAAGATCGCGGAGGTAGTTGCGGGCGTTGCGAGGCGTGAGCGCGCGCGGCGCAGCCATAAAGAAATCAGAGATGGCGGCGCTCATATCGGCAGGAGATACGCCGGATGGTCCACCTTCGGCTTCGCGGACACAGGCGCGCTCAAGCGCGGACTGCGCGATTGCTTCGAGATGGGCCCCGCTCACGAGATCGGCGGCACGTATGACGCGAGTTTTGCCATCGCGCAGCGTGAGGGTGGCGAGTTCGGTGTCGGCATTGAGGGCAAACAGCTGGGCCACGGCCTGGTCGAGCAAGGCTTCACGCGCCGTTGTAGTACCTGAGCCGATAGAAGCGTAGGGGATGTCCGGCGGCATGTGGCGCGCAAGGATGGCCCGTGCCGCATTGCCGCGTGGTTGAGGAAAATGGAGGACAAGGTCGCCGAGTCTTCCTGGGCGCAGAAGCGCGGGGTCAAGCGAGTCGATGCGATTGGTGGCTGCGAGGATGAGTATGTTGCCACGATCTTCAAGACCGTTGAGCTCAGCCATGAAGGCATTCAACATGCGGTCGTCGATTCGGTGTACAGACTCACCGCGGCTGCCTCCTATTGCGTCAATCTCGTCCCAGAACATGACGATGGGCACGTCAGGATCAGCGGCGGCGGCTTCGCGGGCGATGCGGAAGATGTCGCGATAGCGCTGCTCCGTCGCCCCGTACCACATCGAATTCAGGCCGCCCGGCTTGATATTGATGAAGTGCGAGCGGCCAGTGAGGGAAAGAGTTGCGAGGAAGTTGCAAGCGGCCCGCGCCACTTTGGTTTTGCCGTTGCCTGGAGGACCCTCCATCAACACGGACCTCTTGCGCGGAAGTTTGTACCTGCTCGCTGTTGACGAGTGAAAGAGATGCAAGGTCATGAGCCGCTTGAGCTGATCGATTTCACGGTCAAGACCGCCGATCTCCTGAAAGGAGTCAGACGGTGTGCCTTCAAGGAAGAACTCATCCCCTTTTGAGGGGGCTATCTTTTCGAAGGCGAGGCCAGCGGTGCGACTGAACCGCACCCCGTCGCCGGCTTTCATGCCGGCATCGCGCAGAGCGGCCTTTGCTAATACAACCAGTTCTTCGTCGCGTGAACGAAGGACAAGGCGCCCATCGCCGGTGTCTCGGCTGTACGTGGCGATCTCGCCGGTGAGGAAGCTCGGCGCAGTGGACTTGGCGACGAGGACGTTACGCTCGTTGCTCAGAAACACTTCGTCGCCGGGGGCCAGCTCCTCTGGAACAACTCCTTGCCCACACTGCACGACGCGGCGCTCGTTTTCGGTCTGCACAATTGCGCCCTGAACGCCTGTAGTATTCGCGGTGGCAAGAAAGATCGCGGGGAAATATGGCGGCGCAGTCAAGTGCTTGATGAGTTCGCGGAGCTCTCCGTGCTGCACGTGCACGGATGAAAGCGCCTCGTGAAGAGTCGTGATCCGCTCAAGTAGGAGACGGTCAATAACGCCTGGTGACTCCGTTTCAATCTCACGGGCGCGCGCGAGGGCGGCCAGTCGTTCGCCAAGGGGCAACGAACTCGGCTCGGCACTCAGGATTTGTTCAATCATCCTGCAAACGTCGTTTGTCTGTTCTGTATTTCTACGAGCCATTTGGCCTCTCCTCCAAAACATAGAATCCTCGCGGCTGGGTGGTTCCTTCTCGATTGCCGAACATGCTGAATGTGAGGTCAGTAAACGCGGTGTCATTTGCGACGATGGCCACACTATAGGCACGGGGAAATGCCGCTCGCATCACAGCGTCGTCGTCGGCTGAAAAGAAGTCCTTCGCCAGATGACAGGATTTTTGCGCCTCAAGCGTGCATGACTTCCCCTTGCACCATTCCCTTACGGGGTGCGAGTGCCAGTAGCCAAGGAAAACTTCTCCCCGGTTGCGGAGACGGAGGGCCGCGGCCGCAGCGGCCCATGTTTGCGCAGTGAACGTCAGCTTTACGTTTGTGCCGCTGGTGTGTTCCGCGGGAATCTGGGCGGTAATTTCGGCGAAGATCTCCCCGATCTTCGAATCGCGCCAAAGCATTCCAATCAGAATTCCGCCAGTTTCTGTTCCTTGCTCCGCGTGAGTTCGTTCCTCTGCTTGCGCAAGGACTGAACGGGAAACGAACACCGGCATATCGTCTTGGTCGATGACTCCTGAAGGGGTTGCCCTGTCGAGATAGTCCTGCAGAACCGCTTCGCGCGCAGGAACATTCGGCGATGCGTTTGTGACAGAAAGACCATCGGCCTCCGTCGCCGACTGAGGCGCCGGGTGTGCCACCAATAGATAGGAGTAAAAGTCGCCAGCGCGAAGCCTCTCTTGCTCAACGAATCGAGAAGCTACCGTGGCTGCGTACTCGCGGAAATGCGTCACGGGAAAATCTGACGCGACGGGCCTTAGCCCCGGCGCATCGATTTGAATGCGATAGCCGCGACAGTAAGGTTCACCCAAAGTATGCTCCCAGAGTGGAGTGACTGTGGAAATGGCCTGATTGGCGTCGAGCCCGAGCTGGCCTCTGCGCTGGAAGTAGAAACGCGCCCATTCAAATGCGGGCTCAAAATCATGTTTGGCGAGAACGGTCCCAAGGTTGGTCCCGTCCTCGCTGTACATGGCGACCGCAAAGCGGTATGGGAATTTCAGGCTCATTGCCGGTTCCTCAGGGGGAGTTCTGTCAGGCAAGCCCTGCATCAATGTTCGGTTGCAGCGTGAGACGATCGCCGCGCTCGAGAGCGTCGCCGATACGCTCGGAGGCGTTGAGATGACGGCCTTCCCGCTCGAGCCGTGCCTGATACGTGAGCGGCGCGCCGCTTGCATCATTGCGTGGAAGGTTCATTTTTCCCAGCATCTCGTGAACAAGCTCCCCTACCGTGTGTGAGGTTGGCGCATTGGCGACTGAGAACACTTTCTGGCCCGATACGTCGCTGATTTCGAGAGGTATTTCGAGAGTTGTTTCTGGTTTACCCATGGTCAGATCTCCTGTTCCTGGAAGTGGTAGTTGCAGGTTGGTAGATTGCGGGCAGCCAGGTAGGACAGTGCCGCCGCCTCATCGAGAAGCAAGACTGCTTCTCTTGCGCACATGCGGTGCGCAATCGAGAGTGCCGCCAAGCCGTGTTCGATCTCTTCCATCGCCGGTACCGCGGGAAGGCTGACCATCAAGCCGCAGGTCCATGCGCCATCGGCCTCAGATCCAAAGGCACGCACGAGTCGCAGCGATGAACTGGCCGTCAACAGAAACAAGGCGATTGCCTTTCTGCTGCAGTCAGGGACGGTGGTCGCCCGAACGAACGCAGTGGTCAAAGCGACCTCGCGGTTGCTGGCGCGGAGCCGGGCTAGTGGAGAGGACTGCGATTCAAGCTCCGTGGAAAACTCGTTTGGGCCGCGTTCGGTCAAGCGCCAATGCGAGTCACGCATCAGCTCCAAAAGGTTGGTCCCGCCTCCAATGTGATGTTCTTTGGCTGGACCATCATGAGATGTGGGGTGCTTCAGAAGCCCATAGCCATAATGGAGACCATCGAGAGCCCAACGGAACCGCTCCAGGAGTTGTTTCTCGTCACGAACGAGGATGTCGGCGGTCATGTGGAAAGCAATGTCTGCACCGTTCAGTGCGAGCTTCACGCCGCCCCCAAGGGTGCGGTTGCTCATGATTGCCTGCTCGTTGGTGCAGGCGGTCTTCCGAGCTACGTCCGGGCGACAATCAAGGTGGAGGAAGCTGTCGTCGAGAGTGGCTGCGACTGGCAGCCGGGTGCCGTTTTGTACAACACAGCGCCACCGCCATGGCCGTTCCAGCGTCATCTCGTGAGTGCACTTGTTGAGCACGCGAAATGCAGTCTCTGCCGCTTCATTGGGGAATCTCATAGGGGCTGCACCTCCAAATCGAGCGGCCGGCGTTTGAGTGGGCGGCGGTCGACAGGGAAGCGATCGTGGTGCTCGCGCGCCCATGCGCACGCCGTCTTGTTGAGCGAGTCGTCTTCCCGGGGGTTGTATTTCTGAAACGTAAGAATGTCGAAGATCTGGTAGAGAATGTCGACGAGAGTCGTTCCGGGAGTAAGCCGTCCGATGCAGATGAGCGGATGCTCGCGACTGATGTTTGGGTGCCACACGTTCGGCGTGAACATGCGCAGCATCTCGAATGGATCGGCTCTGCGGAGATAGTCCGCTGGGAACCAGATGCCTACATGAAACTCGCTGGCCTCCTTGATCTCGCCGGATCCTTCACGAACCAAACCTGTGCAATGGAACTCCGCTACGACATGGGGCGGCGCCATGGGGGGAATGTGGATGCGCAATAGGTCACTGGAGTGCTCAAGCTCCAATGCATCCTGGAGTTGGCGCTCCATGAAGCGCCGATAGATTGGATCGGTGTTGTTGAACTGGTCTGCGTTCATGCCGCCTCCACGATTCTGCGGTGTCGAGTGCCGCAGCTCACGATATCGCCGGGCAGCAACCCAATTTGTGCCAGCGTCAATTGCGAAGAGCCGTTGGCAGAGGTTGAATCGAGGCGCTCCAGGGCGCCAAAGCCCGCGGTAACCATGCGACGATTGCACTCTGGGCAGCGGGGAAGAGGCCGGTTCAGGCGAAGTCCCTCGATGCTGCGGCTGCAGCCGGGGCAGATGAGTTGAGCAACAAAGCGATGGCCTTCAACGCGAAGGGAGCCAAGCTGAGCCAAAGCCTGGGCGACCGTGATCGATTCGGGCCTGCAGTTCCATGGCTCGACCATCCAACTTCGATGGTCGAAGCGGCACCACGGGTTACGGCGGAGAGCGGTCACTTGAACGATGTGGTGTTCGGCATCGAGGACGAGTTGGTGGCTGGCGAGGGGCGCGGCCGGTTCATCGCGAAGAAACTTTGCAATCTCGATGGCCATCAGCGAAGCAGCCAGCGCCCCGAGCGCAGAAGAGGCCATGGTGGGATAGGTCCTAGCGCCTGCGCCGCAGAGGTACTCCTGTTCCAGTGTGGCGTATTCGTCGTGGCCCCATCCGCACTCGAGGCAAGGCGAATCCTGCGCGGGGACGTAGCCATTCACACGAACGAGATTCTGACTGCCCAGGACGCCGCAATCGAACCACGGGGTGGACAGTCTGAAGGCTGTTTCGTTCAGATGCTGTCGCGAGACTTTGCTGTCAAGGCAACTGAGCATCAGATCGCACGCAAGCAGACCGCGTGGGACATCCTCGACTCGCTGCTGCAGGGCGATCACTTCGAGAGCGGGATTGATGCGGCGCAGTTTGTCAGCCTGGGCCTCGACTTTGGCTCGCCCAACGTCCTGGCCTTCGATGTTTTGGACTGGCAGGTTGGATTGCTCGTAGCTGTCCGGGTCTACGAGCGTCAGGCGGGTGACCCCTGTCATGCGGGCGAGGTGCGGCAAGAGATGAGAGCCCGTGTTTCCGCCGGCTCCGGCGACGACGATGTGATGGGTCTTCGTGGGCGTCACAGCTCCTCCGGGGTCCACGAGAAACCCGCATCGAGAGCGGTGGCCTGGCCGCAGAATGTGCACTTCTCCGCGTAGGACCAGCACGGCAGGTCGGCCGACTGGTTGTACCAGATACCGCAACTGGGGCAGCGAACGGATGGGGACTCTGGTTCGATCAACTGGCGGCAACGACCGCAGAAGACCTGCCGATCTGCTCCGGGAAACGGCTCGACTGTTGCGAGAGTCTCGGTGGAGAAGTAGAGCTTGGCTGCGCCGCAGAGGATTTCGTCACGATCATCGAGGACGCAGAGGCCCGCGGGTGGGGTGCGGCCGTTTACGCGGAGGGTTGAGGATGGATCGGTGATGAGAGCCCAGGATTTGGCTCCCGCCGTATCGGCTGGAATCAGACGGGCTGTTTGGGCGGACACGGCAGGATTGTGGGGCTCGGCGGCCTGTGTGGCAAGGAGGCCGGGAAGGTCGAGCCCGGCGTCGCCCAGCCGTTGTGCGCCCCAACCGTCTTCGTCTCGCACCCAGAGATGTGCCATTTGGAATCGCGACCTCGATACTCATGATGAACGAGGTGCGAAACGGATATGGCGATCACTGCATTGGTTGGTGCTCCGGTGGGACGAAGAGGCTTGAAATGGGGAAAAGGGCGGGTGGGATCGTCAATTCCGGCCACTGGCGATCACTCGGGGGCGGTAGCCAATCGACTTCCGCACTCGGTCTGTTCGGGCTCCATTCTCGCCTGGCCTCTGTCGGCTAGATTGCGAAGCTGTCCACAGTGAGCGTTTCGGATTTGTTGTAAAGCTTGAAAGCGTCCTCTCTCAGCGTGTGGTACATCCCTTGCGGTGCGCTGGACGTGAAGATGAGACGAGGCAAGGCACCCCGGGCATTCAGAAGGTAAGTATCCATGAAAGCCTTGTTCTCCGAGAGGATAAGCGAGTAAGGATTGAATCCATGATGAGCACGAATGCTAAAGTTCTGCGGATGAACGGCAGATTCGATCAGCAGGTTGAACGATCCCCTAATCTCTGAAATCTGGCGATCGAGCCCTTTCTTATTCTTCGCATCCAGAATCTCAAGAAACTTTGACTTGGGGTGATACAGGACGATCTTTGTCTCCTTCGTAGGGTCCTGTAAGCGCGGACGCAGCAGCTCCTGGTTCGTGTCAATCCAGCTTCGTCCATCATTCTGGACAACGATCAACTCTTTGGCGTCACGAATCTCATCCCGATAGCTCTTGTCGTCAAGAAAGTTGTCGAGGAACGCGATCAAGCCCGCATTTCGGCACTGCGCGAGCAGCCCGCGATAATCGTGAAAGAAAATTCCCGTCTTGTGATGGATTCGCTCCACGAGTTCCAAAATGCCTGCATCGAAGTCGTAGGTCATGCTGATCTGAATCGCATGAATATGCGTAATACTCGACAGATCATGAGGCAGATCCTCGGCCTTTGGCATATGCGTTCTGTCGAACAAAAGGGGAATAATGGGCTTCTTATGTTCGAGCAGCTTCAACAGTTCAAGGCGAACTGGATCGTCCAGCTCAGACAGGCGAGTCTTGCCGGCCTGCTGACATGTCTCCCATGTGGGCCCGATGACGACCAAGCCCAGTTCGCAAGCGGAGATTTCCCGCTCCAACCGCTGGGGAAAGTCATCGCCTCCCTTCATCTGATCGATGTCGCGAAAAACAATGCCCGCGCCGAAGTACATCTCCAAATGGTCATGGAGTCGCGCAGTCGCATCTGCGCTATCGGACCGCCTATAGGAAATGAAGACCTTCATCAAACCCTCCGCGAACCTGTCATGCATCGTGGTCAAGGATAGCGCAGGCCGATCGTTTCAACTTCGATTTGCGAGTGGCGAGACCGAGGTGCGATCTTCATTGGCCTTTTACAGGTGTTTACGATCTTCTCGTTCATGGACTCATGATCCGGATACGATGTGAGCACCCTGGGATCGGCGACAAGGGGCAGCTAGTCGCGCGGGGCAAGCGCATCGCCAATCTCCTGGTGGAAGGCGAGGTGGCGCGTGCGCAGGTAGAGGCGGTCTAACCAAACGCCGAAGCCGGCGCTTGTCAGATCGGCATCGCGGAAATAAAAAAAGGCGCCCTTCTCCATACGAAGATCCCCTGCAGTTGGACAAGAGGCACTACGACTCTTGATTGGAGAAACTCGATTAGTCTAGCGCGCGTAACCGCAGGCGGCAACGAATCTTGAATCAAAGCCCGATGGCTAATTCAAACGGCGCATGCGATGGTTGAGGACAATTTGCCGGAATCGCATTCCTGGCGGGGAATTTGAATACCCTGTTATGGTTCCACGAAGTGATAGCATGACGGTCGAGATTCAGAACCATATGAAAGGGCGTTGTACAGTAGTGGCGATTCTAGTTATTGGCGGCCGATTTATTCCAAATGCAAACATGGCCGCTCCGAACTTGCCGTTTGCGCCGAAATAAGCTAAGAATGGTGCGTATTCAATTGTGCAAATCGGCTAACTCTTTGCTCTCTCAAGTGCATTCGAGGAGGATGAAATGTCTGCCAGAAAGATCCAGGTCGCAGGAGACCTCTGCATCGACGTGATCGGAGTCCCCCAGCCACGTCCATCCATCGACGCAGACTCATCACTCAAGAACTGGCAACTTACCGGGGAAATCCGCACGGAATTCCTCCGCGGCGGGGCGCTCCTGCTTGCGGATATGGTCAGTGCCGCGGCGGGTGATGCGAAAGTGTATGGACCCATGCCGCAGATTCCCCCAGCTTTGCAGCACGATGGCAAGGGGGGGCCGCTGGACGAAAGCCTCTTTGTACGCTTGACCAAGGATGAAATCGTGCATTCCGTTCTCCGTGTGGATGAATGCAAGGCTGCTCCGAAGAGCGAGAAAGACTCAAAGAAGAAGACTCTGCGAGTTGTCCAAACCGAGGGTTTTTCTGGCCCCACAAAGGCAGATCCTTCGATAGAAGTAACGCTTGAAGAGCCGGGCGGGGTGGATATTGTCGTCCTCGACGATACGGGAAACAGTTTTCGCGGGATGGAGAAGCAGTGGCCGGAGGCGGTCAAGAACCCCAGCACCTCCGGGTCTCCATTGATCGTGCATAAACTGCACCGTCCGGTTCCAACCTCCGATGCAGAAAATGAAGGCTCAGCCAACCTGGACTCAGAGAAACGGGCTACCTCCTCTTCGCTTTGGAATAAGGTAGTTCAAAACTATCCAGAGCGGCGGATTGTTGTGATCTCCGTGGACGATCTGCGAGATCATGAAGTGCAGATCAGCCGGGGATTGTCTTGGGAACGTACCGCCCTGGACGTTGTCTGGCATTTGATGAACGAGCCGAGATGGCTGGAACTCAAGAGAACTCCGCATTTGATCGTTCGTCTTGGCCTGGATGGAGCCATCTACTGGCGCGGCAACAGTACTGAGGACGATAGCACTTACAAAGCGTGGCTTGTTTACGCCCCCAAAGCCATCGAAGGCGATTGGGAGAATTCCTTTGAGAGACAGATGGTCGCGTATGGGTCGGCATTCACCGCAGGATTGGTGAGGGTCCTCTCCCAGAAGATCGATTTGAATGTCGACAGCAAGAAGGACGATAAAGAAGAGCAGCTACCTCAGCGTGTGTTGATTGAAGGCATTTGCGCCGGCCTGAGGGCGAGCCGCCGTCTCCTGTTTCTGGGATTCCAAAACGTTGGCAATCGCATTACATATCTGGTCAAGCCGATGTTTGAAGAAAAGATCGACGGTTTGAAAGAGGAGAACCTTGCTTGCCAGCCAATTCCCATCATTCCAGGGGCAACGGTTCCAGATCGCGGCTATTGGCGTCTCATCGATTCGATCTTCGCCGGCGGCGCGAAGTACCGTGACCGCGCCGTTGCGTTGACGGCAATCGGAGCCAAAGTCACAGAGCCCACGGCCAACGAAGACGATAAGATGGCGCAGAAACTTTTCGATAAGGTTCCGATAGCTGTTTTTGCAGACGCGCTTCGCGCTTTTGACCGTCGGGAGATCGAAAGCTACCGCGCCCTCTATAGCCTGATGTTTGACTACGTCCGCCAACCAGTTGCCGCACGGCCTCTGAGCGTAGCGGTCTTTGGGCCGCCGGGCGCAGGCAAGTCGTTTGGTGTGAAGATGGTCGCTAAGGCTCTCGAAGGCGGAGGTTCCAGACCCATTGAGACACTGACCTTCAATCTCTCTCAGTACAAAGATCCGGAGGAACTGGCAGCGGCATTCCATCTCGTCCGGGACAAAGTGCTCAGCGGCAAGATTCCGCTGGTGTTTTTCGACGAATTCGATACGGCGCTCGCGGGCAAGCCTCTCGCCTGGTTGCGCTACTTCCTCAGCCCCATGCAGGATGCAGAGTTTGTCGACCGGGGCACCCCGCATCCTATCGGTCAGAGCATTTTTATCTTTGCCGGCGGTACTTCGAATAATTTCGCTGAGTTTGCCAAGTCTATCAACGCCCTCAAATCTTCTGATGCCTTTCTGCGGTTCAAAGAGGCCAAAGGGCCGGACTTCCTTTCGCGCCTGCGCGGCACTCTCGATATTCCCGGTCTCGATCTCGACGTCGAATTCGATGCCTACGGTCCCGCCGATGCTTTTCCCTGCGAATCGGCTATCCTCTTTCGACGCGCCAGTATCCTCAATCATCAACTGGGCGAGAAAGCTTCGGGGCTGATCGGCGCTGACAAGGTTCGTCGAGTCAGCCCGCCCGTCCTGCGCGCCCTGCTGTACCTACCCCGCTTCGATCACGGTAACCGTTCATTCGAAGCTTTGCTTGATATGAGCCATCTGGTCGATGCAAAGAAGTTCACCCCATCCATGCTGCCTGCCAGCAACCATGCATCTCTGCATGCGGATCCCGGCCAACTTACGCAGTTGCTTGCCAAGGACTATCCTTTCCCGCCGAAGGAGCGCGAGGAGATAGCCGAAGTGATTCATCTTGCTTATCTGGAAGAACGGCTCAAGGATGGGCCGCTCGATCCCAATGACCGCTCTGTGCGCGAGTGGGGTAATTTGGATGAAGACCTCAAGGAATCAAACCGCCAGCAGGCGGATCATATTTCCGTAAAGCTGCGCAAGGTTGGGCTTTGGTTCCGTAAGAAGCGCTCCGGACTCCCAACCTATCCAGAGGTGAATCGGTATTTCGCTTCCCAGGAAGAGACGCTTGCCAAGATGGAGCACGATCGCTGGGTGGCGGAAAAGCGGCAGGCCGGCTGGATTCCCGCGCCGGATATGGATCGAAACAGCCTCGACAAGGGTCTCAAGAAGCGGCTACTGTTGCACAACTTCATCTTCCCCTGGAAAGAATTGACCGAGGGGATCAAGGATCTGGACCGGAGCGCCGTCCGCAGAATCCCGCAGTTTCTCGATGCTGGAGGATATGAGATGTACGCACCTCTCGACAACAACACCCCCTTGCCGCAGTTCGGAAAAGTTTCTACGCCGGAATCAAAGGAAGATGAGGGATGACTGTCGACCGCAGCCAAAACTATGTTCGGAGCTCCGGGGCGAAATTCGGGATGATTGCAAAAGAGAGGGACGGCATTTTCGAGGATGGCTTGGCAAGCAGCGGATCGCGAAAAGCCAAGGCCGGTGCACAGCAGTAATGGCATGTGAGGGCGAGCTTCTCCGGAGAAAGTCAGACCGTCCGGCCGAAGTCGGAGCCAGAAGGTAAGCTGTGAAAGTCTTCCTCTCTTGTGTCAGCAGCGAATTTCGATCGTATCGACTAAAGCACGCCAACCAGCTTGGCGCGCTCAAGGGGCTACGAAGGCAACATGCCGGAGGACTTTGAGCAGGGCGGGTAGAAGCTGCTCGACAGGCCGGCAAATTATGTTCGGGAATGCGATCTGGTGATTCGTTTCATCGGGTGTCGTCAGCAGGACGGTGTACAGAGGTCCCGGGCAGCGGTAGTATCTTTGCTTAAAGCTTCCAATCTTTAATTCAAGAGTCCTGGAACGCGGGTTCCCCTAAGTCGATTTTCAGGTGCGGCCTATGTCTACTCCCGATCCCGTAGCTCCGTCTGGTTGTATTCGCGACCGGGTATTTGTGAGCTACAGCCATCTTGATGCTCAGTGGCTGGACAAGCTGCGCGAGTTTTTGCATCCGGACATTCGTAATGGACGGATCGACTACCGTGACGACCACAATCTCGCACCCGGCGAGAATTGGTACGAGGAGTTGGCCGGGTACATTGCGCACGCGCGTGTGGCTGTATTGCTGGTGTCCCCCAACTTTCTGGCGTCCGACTTCATTAGAGAAAAGGAGCTGCCGCTCATATTGGAGGCTGAAAAACAGGGGCTGACAATTC
>Ga0182015_10002530_pt1 | contig 21825 bp, 24 predicted proteins | sample 712P3MmetaG_FD_120478 | JGI IMG/M metagenome (GOLD analysis project Ga0182015, IMG submission 120478) | Permafrost microbial communities from Stordalen Mire, Sweden - 712P3M metaG | ecosystem: Environmental > Terrestrial > Soil > Wetlands > Permafrost | place: Sweden: Stordalen | collected...
ACGTCGAGCGATTCGAGTTCTTCGCTGGAGGCTTCGAGCTCGGCAACGCCTTCAGCGAGCTCAACGATCCCGTCGAGCAGGAAAAGCGCTTCCGCGACCAGCTCTCCGAGCGCGCCAAGGGCGACGACGAAGCCCACCAGATGGACGAAGACTACATCCGCGCCCTCGCCTACGGACTACCCCCCACCGGCGGCGAAGGCCTCGGCGTCGACCGACTCGTCATGCTTCTAACCGGCTCCCGCTCCATCCGAGACGTCATCCTCTTCCCATTGATGCGGAACAAAGAGAAACCAGAAACCAAAGATCCGGAGGAGCCGTCGCCGCCAGCTCTGAGTTTCTAGCTGATCGAAACCGCACGCGCTCGCGCACAATTAAGCTAAAAGCTAGAGGCTAGTAGCTAGGAGCTGTACTTGAACATTCTGTTTGTAGGGGACATTTTCGGAAGCGCGGGACGCAAAATCGTGCGCGAGCACCTCGGCCATCTGCGCGAGGCCCACAACGTCGAGCTACTGGTCATCAACGCTGAAAACGCCGCCGGCGGCTTCGGTGTCACTCCCCAAATCGCCGAGGACCTCTTCGACCTCGGCGCTGACGTGCTCACCACCGGCAATCACGTCTGGGATAAGCGCGAACTCATCGACTACATCGGCTCCGCGCCCGCAGACAGCCACCACCGCGCCCGTCGTGTGCTGCGGCCCATCAACTACCCTCGCGGTGTGCCCGGCTACGGCGTCTACGAGGGCACCACATCAAGCGGCGTCCCCTATGCCGTCGCCAATCTCGCCGGCCGCGTATTCATGAACTCCACAAACGATCCGTTCGAAGCCGCAAACGATCTCGTCACGGGCATCAACTCCCGCTCGTGCGCAAAAGTCATCCTCGTCGACTTCCACGCCGAGGCCACGAGCGAAAAGGTCGCCATGGGATGGCATCTCGACGGACGCGTCACCGCCGTACTCGGCACCCACACCCATGTGCCCACCGCCGATGAGCGCGTGCTCCCTGGCGGCACAGCCTACCAGACCGACGTGGGCATGAGCGGACCCTACGATGGCGTGATCGGCGTCGAGCGCGACATGGTATTGCACAAATTCCGCACCGGCATGCCCGGCAAGTTCGAGGCCGCCAAGGCCAACCCAAAGATGTGTGCCGCGCTCATCACTTGCGACCCACACACCGGCCGCGCCTCCGCCATCCAGCGCATCATGCTCGGCGAATAATTTTTGATTGGCCCTGCACGCTCGCGCCGTAGGCGCAACGTTTGTTAGCCCCGCGCTTATCACTTGCGACCCACACACCGGCCGCGCCTTCGCCATCCAGCGCATCATGCTCGGCGAGTAAAGATCATCGGGCCCAACACCCCCGCGCCGTAGGCGCAACGTTTGTTAGCCCCGCGCTTCAGCGTGGGGATTTGCGCGACCAAATAACGATTCCGGAGTCCCGTAGGGACGGCGCATCCTACCCGGGAAATGACGAACGCAATGAACGAATCCCAGCCATCGGCGGCACAGCGCGCCGCTGCTTTCTCTCCGCTCTTTCCCTTTCATTAGACTCAGAGTATTGTCTTCAAAAGGGGAGTTTACACCCGATGAAAGCCTTGATCCTGGGCATCTGCTTGCTGGGCATCGCGTCAACTGCCTATGCCAAGCAGCCCGAATTTCAGACCGCAAAGGTCATCTCCCAGAACATCGAACCGCACCAGGTTGATAGGGGTGCAATGACGGGAACTCCCCTTGTTCGGTATTCAAATACTGTCGTGGTCGAAACAGCAGAGGAACGGATGACTTGGTCTGAAGTAGCGACCTACGCGACCGGGACGAAGGTTGATGAGGTAGTCAATGCAATTCCGCTTCCGGTTCATGGAACCATTCAGTTCTACCAGGACGGAATCTGGTACTTCGTTCTCGATGCCGCAAAGAAAAAACACAAATTCTCGCTGCTGCATGAGGAAGTCATCGGAAAATGAGCGCGGCAAGGCAACCGAACCGACTTATACCACCTACGCACTCGAAATTCTGCGGCCAAACCCTACTGCCTCGCCCTGCCCTTTTCATCCACAGGCGCAGGATTCAGCTTGCGCTCTGTCACCAGTTCCGCCGGAGCATGCCGCGCCTTCAACAGAGTTCCCTTCCTGTCGAAAATCATCGTCCACTCCATCGTCCGAGGCGTGGCCGCAACGTCCGCGAAAGATAGCGTCGCCCCGCCATCCACCTCGACCTCCAGCATCGCCGTCGGCGCCCCAACATCCTTCGCACTGACTTCTACGCCCGGCAGATGCGCCGCCTGCGGGTGCCCGCCAGCCAGCGCGGCATAGCAGAGCGCCGTGCCCAGCCAGTCCGGAGCGCCTTCGCCAGCCGCATGCTCCTCACCCCGAATGTGATTGAATGCCGAGATCGTCAGTGCGTTGATCGGCGCAGGTGAAAACAGCGAGTACCCGCGCATCTGAATCGGAATAATCCGCACCCGCCCTTCGCCCCCGCGCGGCACTGATGCCGAGAACAGGCTCACGTCGCCCACACCATTGTTGCGCGTGTACTGCAGGAACAGATGATTGGGCAGCGCCGGACAAACCACTTGCTGATAGGTCCACTTCCCCTGGTCGTAGCCCAACCCCATGAATCCGGCCTTTTCGCCGATCGCAGCCTCCGCATTGGCCGCCTCTGCACGATCCTGCGCCTTCATCTCTTCCGCCGCCCTGAACCAGATCCGATCCGTCAACCCGGGTTTCTCCGGATCGGGCGCAAACAGCATCGTCCGCTCAAGCGCTGTGATCGGCTTCTCGCGCGGCGCAGACTGGGATTCGAGCGCAGGCACTCCAACCCACGCGCAACCAAGCACCAGCCCAGCTACAAACCAGAGATCTCTCACTCGCACCATACTGCCCCCAGAATAACAGTCGCCTATCAGCCGCCCTCGCGCGAGCATCCGGGCCACTCCAACCTCTCCAACACATAAAAGGCAGCCCGCAAATGCGAGCTGCCTTTTATGAACCCAGGAGAGTTACGGTTGCGCGCCGACTCCTCGCGGCCTCGGCGCTTATCGTTAGTGTGCCGCTGCTGCCGGGTGGTGCGCAGCCGTCGGCTTGTGCGCCGGACCCACCTTCTTCTTCTCCGGCTGGATGAATCCGTCGCGGAGCACAATCTGCACTGACTGCGCCACCGTATCGGTGGCGGGAATCTGCGTATAGCTGTCGTAGGTTCCGTCCAGTTCCGCCGCCGGCTGCAGTTTAAGCTCGGATCCCACCACCGGAATGTCCTTGTCCACCATGATCGTGGTCTTCAAGTTCACGATGAAGTCCGCTGTCTTCGATTGCTTGGCGTCGTCGGTCACGGCCATCTTGATCACCGAAGCGGTAGCCTCGATCACGACGCCCGGAACCGGGGTTGGTTGATCCTTCAAGAGAGCCCACAGTTTGTCGGCGTCTTCCTTTGAGCCGTAAGCCAGCACCAGTTCCTTGTCGGCCAGCGCCAGCGTGTTCAGGTCAGGAGTGTTCGCCAGAATCTTGTGAATCTTCTGCGCCGGCGTGTCGGCCGGGGCAATCATCAGCGTTCCCGGAGGAAACACGGTTGCCGCCGCCTGCTGCTTGATCGCATCCAGTCCGTCCAGGCTGCCGTGGAACTTGTTGTACCAATAATCCAGCTTCTTTTCGATGTCCGCCTTGTAGTTGTGCGGAGCCGTTGGAGCAAAGTTCCAGGCGCGCGCGTAGAACCACACTCCGTTCACCAGGTCTCTGGCTTCCGGCCGCACATAGGCGTCGGCCAGACTCAGCGTATCCACCAGGCCAGGGCCGCTCTGCGTCGCCTCAGGCGCAAAGATCATCAGCTCGCTGCGATACTCCCCGATGCCTGCCTTGATGTCGCCCTTTGAAATGATGTCGTCGAGCGCGATCATCGAGTGGAAGATCGGAAAAGCCGCGCCAGTCTGCTTCTTCCAGTCGTCATCTGAGGTGCCGGCTGGCTTTGAAACCGCCAAACCCTTCGCGGCCATCGTCGCGCCGTCATCGCAGGTCTGCGCATCGTTGGTCTTCCCCGTCTTCGGGTCGATCGAACGGTTACACTGGATGCGCTTGATCACCACCGACAGGTAAAGCGCTTCGAAGTTGTTGGGATCCACCTGCAGAACTCGTCCTGCAGTGCTCACAACGTGATCCTGATCGCCCAGGCCCTGGTAGGTCTCCAGGAGCAACACGAGTACAGAATTCTTCACGACGCTCTGCGGATAGGCCTGCAGAAATCCTTCGAGAGCCGCGGCCTTCGCCTTTGGGTCGGCCTGCGTGGTTGCCATCTGATAGGCGTTGAACTCTGCCGGATCCTTGATGGTAATGTCCTGGGCTCGCAGCGCTGGCGCCCAAACGAGGCTTATGCTCGCCAGTGCCATCACTGACGCAAACACTAACTTCTTCATTCAATGCTCCTGGGAAAAACCTGAATGGGAATCTTAAATCAAGCACTCGCTGGCGGACATCCCAACCGATTCTATAAATCCGGTTGCGTACCAAGATGGTTGGTAAACCATACCACGGGTTCCACTGCGGTGAACCTTGATTATAGAAAGGCCCGCCCACCCTGACAAGCAACGATTTCGAGAAACGATTGAAAAACGGTTGCTTGGGTGCCCGACCTCGCACCCACCCCATAAGGGGTTAGACACCGGGACCCCAAAAATGTTCCCAAAGGGCTCTTTCCTGCGGACCGACCGTCCCTCCCCGGCCCAATCCCTTGTGAGCCGCGCTTCCGCCCCGTGCCCCACATCTTCCGGCGGGTGCCCCTCCTCGATCTACCCATACACCGCGCGCGCCCCATCCTTTACACGGTTCCATCGTGAAAAGGGTGGGAGACGAGAAGCCGGGTTGCCCCGCGCTCGACCTACCCATACAATGGGGGTGCCCCAGGTCCCTCGCACTTGTGGACCTCTGGGGGACGACACCTCTCACCCTTCCGGCTCCGTCTCCGCTCCCCAAACGTACGCCCCAGCCTGCGGCAACCCGATGTGCCCCAACACCCGATAAACAAACTGCCGCGCCATCTCCGCTGAATCCACCGGATGGTTATAAAACGTGGGAATACAGGGAAAAATCGTGGCGCCCGCCTCCGCGGCCAGTGTCATATTGCGCAGATGAATGCGGTTGAACGGCGTCTCGCGCACGCATAGCACCAGCGGCCGCCGCTCCTTCAGCGTCACGTCGGCAGCCCTCGCAATCAGCGAGTTGGCCAGCCCATTCGCAACCGCCGCCAGCGTTCCCATCGAGCACGGCAGCACAATCATCCCGTTCGAGGGGTGGCTCCCACTCGCGATCGCCGCGCCAATGTTCGCGTCTTGCTGGTGAAACGTTTTAGCGGATTCGTGCCCCAGTAATTTCTCCAGCAACCCGGTCCGCCCGCTCAACCCAAGTTCCTCCGCCATTACCCGTAGCGAATTCTCGCTCGCCACAAAATGCACCCGCTCGACCCGCTCGTCCGCCTCCAGCGCACGCAACATCTCCCGCCCAAATACCGCCCCCGACGCGCCCGTAATTGCAATGGTGAGGTTCATTCTTTGCTTCCTCTACGAACGATTCTCAAGGTCGATTTTCATGGCTCCGCTCATACACCAGCCTATAGCGTCCATTTCGATAACTGAAAACCTGAGTTCCGCTGACTGCCGCCGTGCCCCAATGACTTACGATCTCCCGGTAGCCGTTTGCACTGCGCCTGGAAAGTCGCAACTCAAGTCCGTTAACGAAGAGGAGGACATTCGCGCGACCGCCCATGTCCCGGACGACCCAGAACCAATCGCAGTCAGCTCCGCGCAAAGGATCACTTCCAAGCACCACTTCATCCTTTTCGTCGAAGTTCGTGAGATGAACCCGAACAACAAGGAATATTTTGCGAAGCCGCTCGCGATCTAGGCTCTTCAACTGGTCCCAGTGCTCTTTCGCCTCTTGTGTCTTCAGGAGCGCATCAAGCACGGCGTCCGAAGGGGGTTCTGCTTCGTCAAATCCCTTATTCCAGTTGTCTGGATAAAAATCGGATGATTCCGTTTTGTGTGCAGCCTGAATGGTTTGCCCTTGCGCAAGCCCCATTGCGGCACTCACGCAAGCAAAAACAACGATAACTCGAGCCGCCCAACTCACGATTCGCCCTCCGCCAACTGTTCAACTCTCACTTTCGCCCTACATCAGCTAGGAGCTAGTAGCTAGCAGCTAGGAGCTGTCCTACTCACCCCAGCACCCTCTTAAAAATCGCGTCCACATTCCCCAGCTGCCGCATGTAATCAAACGTCTTCGCCAGCTTCTCCGCCGAAAGCAGCTTCGTAATCGCCGGATCTCGCGCCACCTCGTCGCGAAACACCAGGTCCTCTTTCCACGCGCGCATCGCGTGCGCCTGCACCAACCGATACGCCTCTTCGCGCGTCATCCCAGCCTCAGCCAAATCCAGTAGCAACTGCCCGCTAAAGATCAGCCCTCCCGTCAATTCCAGGTTCTTCTTCATCCGCTCCGGATAAACCAGCAACTGCTCGATCAGGTTCTCGGTCTTCGCCAGCAGGTAATCCACCAGGATCGTCGAATCCGGAAAGATCACCCGCTCCACCGACGAGTGCGAGATGTCCCGCTCATGCCACAGCGCGATGTTCTCGAAGGCCGCCTGCGCATTCCCGCGCAGCACGCGTGCCAGCCCGCTGATCTGCTCGCTCGTGATCGGGTTCTTCTTGTGCGGCATCGCCGACGAACCCTTCTGCCCCTCGCTGAAGTACTCCTGCGCCTCGCGCACTTCGGTCCGCTGCAAATGCCGTATCTCTACCGCAATCTTGTCCAGCGTGCTCCCAATCAGCGCCAGCGTCGAAATGTACGCCGCGTGCCTGTCGCGCTGGATCACCTGCGTCGCCACCGGCGCAGGCTTCAGCCCCAGCCGCTCACAGATCCGCTCCTCATGTTCCGGCTTCAGATGGCCAAACGTCCCCACCGCCCCCGAAAACTTCCCCACGCGCATGTCCTCGGCCGCCGCGTCAAACCGCACCAGGTTCCGCTCCATCTCCGCGTACCAATTCAGCAGCTTCAACCCGAATGTCGTCGGTTCCGCATGAATCCCGTGCGTGCGCCCGATCGTCGGCGTGTGCTTGAACTCGACCGCCCTCCGCTTGAGCACAGCCAGCAACTCCACCAGCCCGCTCCTAATCAACGTCGAAGCTTCCTTCACCTGCAGCGCCTGCGCCGTGTCCACCACATCGTTCGACGTAAGTCCGTAGTGCAGCCAACGCGACTGGCTCTCCAGTCCCTGCGCCTTCAGCGTCTCGGCCACAGCCGTCGTGAAGGCGATCACGTCGTGTTTTACCTCGGCCTCAATCTCCTGGATCCGCGCCACGTTGAAGCCTGCCTTCTCCGCAATCGCAAACGCCGCGTCCGCCGGAATCACCCCATCCTCGGCCAGCACCGCGCTCGCCGCCGCTTCCACCTGCATCCAGCAACGGTACTTGTTTTGCTCGGTCCAGATGCGGCCCATCGCCGCCCGCGTATAGCGCTCGATCAAAGTCTTCTCCTTGCCAGTAGCGCCTGCCGCAGCGCTCCCGCCAACACTCCATTGTAAAGGGATGTAGCGCCGATCTCTGGACCGGCTGTAGCGAGGGCCCCCGGCCCGCGCCGGTTCTTAGGGCTGCTAACTATGACGTCACTTCGTATCGAAGAAACCGTAGGTCGCCGAATACGGCACGCGTACCTCGGCCCCTGCATGCTCCGCGTCGCACCCCGTCGCCGGTGCCACACCACCCTGAGTCTCTGTCCGGCGAACAGCATCCACACGGCTCAACCGCCCTTCGCCGCCGGTCGACCTCGCCATAAGAATCAGCCACGGAATCGTCCCCGCCTGCGGCTTGCTCTCCACCATCTTCCCCTGCACTTCGCTGCCGTCATCCAGCCTCCACGACGGTCCGGCAAAGTGCTTCCCGATCGCCTTGTGGTTTTCATCGAACAGCGTCGCCTCCGGCGCTCTCAACTTCCACGCCCAGTCGTCACCCTTCACGCAGGCGTAAATCTGCACCCCTTCACCACGAACCTCCAGCACCAGGGTTGCCGTCGACGACCCATCGAACCGAACAGTCTTGGCTTGCGGATCGCCTCCCTGCCCATTCGTGCCCGTCGTAGCCACCTGCCCCTGCATTCCAATCGCAATCGCAAACAAACCCGGCAATAAAACTGCTTGTAGCATTCTCTCTCCCATTGGAAGGAAAGAATACCATCAGATCCGCTAAAAAAGTCGCGTCAACCGCCCCCCATTACACTGTCCCCATGCCCCTTCGGCTCTTTGCCTCCACGACCAGCAATAGCGAGCTGCCATATCGAATTCTCGCGTTTGCGCAAACTCGATTCGTCGTATACTAGCTTCATGGAACAGATCGTGATCAGCAATCCGGTACCGACGCCCGAGGAGATGGCCGAGATTATTGGCATGAGCCCGGAGCGCGTGGTGGAGATCCGCAGGATCATGGATGCTCCCCCGAAGCAGACGGCGGCGCAGCGCAAACGGGCAACAACTGGCCTACCTGCGCGGAAGTCGAATGGGCCGAGGGGCGTTGCGGCCGCCAAGAGAAAGCGATAAGCCCGGCGTGGCAAGACGAAAGCGCATCGAATCGGTCTTTCTAAACATCCCTTATGACGATGGGTTTGAAGATCTTTATCTGGCCTACATTGTGGGTTTGATGCAACTCGGTCTGCACGTCAGCGTGGCCTTGGCCGTGCCCAACCAGGGCCGCCTCGAAACAATCATCAGCCTGATCGAGAAATCGGACTACTCGGTTCACGATCTCTCGAACATCAGGACTACAAAGGGAATTCCACATTTCAATATGCCGGTGGAGCTCGGCCTCGCGCTTTACCGTTCCAATCGCGCCAAAGGAAAGCACCGTGTGTTTGTCTTCGAGAGCAAGAAGTATCGCACTCAGCGATCCACAAGCGACATTAACGGATTGGACCCGCAGATACACAATGGAACGGCAAAGGGTGTGATGGCGGGATTGCGCAATATATTCCGCCAGCCGAGCGATGCGACGACGGTTCCAGAGATGTTGGCGAGTTTTCGTGCCGTGCGACGCGGGCTGCCTGAGTTGCGCAAACGGTCCGGCGTGAAGTCTCTATTTGAAGCCAGCGTTTTCCAGGATTTGACAGTGGCCGCGCTCGTTGAATCACAAAAACTGATCGAGCGCAGGAGGCAAGTCTCCTAAGCGCCGCACACATCACACGATCCGCCCCCCTTTCGACATCCCGATTACACTACCCCCATGCCCCTTCGGCTCTACGCCGCTACCACCAGCGCCGGCAAGCTGCGCGACTTCCGCACCGCCGCACAGGCTCATTCCATCGTCATTGAACCCCTTCCAGGACTTGAAAAAGTCCCCGCCCCCGATGAGACCGGTGCTACCTTCGCCGATAACGCCACGCTCAAGGCCGTTTACTATTCGCGCTTCGCCCCGGGAGAGTTGGTCGTCGCCGACGATTCCGGGCTCGAGGTCGACGCCCTCGACGGCGCACCCGGCGTCCGCTCTGCCCGATTCGCCGCCGACTCCGGCCTCATCGACTCCCCGGATGCCAACGACAATACCGACGTCTGGAACAACATCGTCCTCTTGCAGCGCCTGGCCAACGTGCCCATCAGCCTGCGAACCGCCCGCTACCGCTGCGTCCTCGTTGCTGCCCGCGATGGCGTAGCCCTCTACACAGCCGAGGGCGCCGTCGAAGGCATCATCCTCGACGCCCCGCGCGGCACTGCCGGCTTCGGCTACGACCCGCTCTTCTTTCTTCCCGAGCTCGAACGCACCATGGCCGAGATCGACCTCGACACCAAGCTCTCCCTCAGCCATCGCGGCCGCGCCCTTCGCGCCCTGCTTGCCGTCCTTAATCTAGGCGCTTAGCATTGCGCCGTACCGTCAATGCCGGGTGCCCCAGGTCCCTCGCACTTGGGGACCTGGGTTTCGACTGGAGAAATCGCGCAAACTCGACACACCATTCGTTGCCCTCCTCGAATAAAGGAGCACCTTCCGTGAACCCCTTCATGAATCGTCGCCAAATCGCCCGCTCCGCCCTCTTCGGCAGTGCAGCCGCCCTCTTTACCTCCAGCGCTCCCGCCGAATCGTACCTGCACGACCCGGCTGTTCAATACGACCCACGCCAGTTCGGCGCTGCAGGCGATGGCAAAACAGACGACACTACAGCCCTCCAGAGAGCCCTCGACGCCGCTGGCGCTTGCGGCGGCGTAGTCCTGCTCTGGCCCGGTGTCTACCTCAGTCGCGAGTTGCACATGCACGAACGCACCGCCCTCATCGGCACGCCGGCATGGCGCTACTCCTCCGCCGGAGGCTCTGTCCTCAAGCTCGCCTCGCCCGATTCCTTCTGCCTCCTCAACCTCACCGACGCCCTCGGCGCAACCGTCGATGGCATCGCTCTCGATGGCGGCTATCTCGGCAAGGACGTCCATGGCATCGCTACCCGCCGTGACAAATGGGGCGCGCACGAAGACGGATTCCGCGTCGAGCGCTGCCAGGTGGGCTCGTTCACCGGCGACGGTGCTCATCTCGAGTGCGCCTGGTGCTTCAGCGTCCGTCATTGTGAGTTCTACGCCAATCACGGCGATGGTCTCAGCCTGCGCGGCTGGGATGGCTTCCTCCTCGACAACTGGTTCTCCGGCAATGGTCGCGCCGGTTTTGCCGCCCGCCAGCAAAACGCCTCCGTCACCTTCACCGCAAACCGCATCGAGTGGAACGCTGAAGAGAACATGATCATCGACAGTGCCGACGGATATCAGATCACCGGCAACTTCTTTGATCGCGCCGGAAGCATCGGCCTCGCCATCCGCAGCAGCCACAATCCGGCCACCCAGATCACCATTACTGGAAACTTCTTCAAGCGCGCCGGCAAGAATGCCTCCTCCACGCCCCTGAACGCCGCGAACCTCCTGCTCGACGGCGCAGAGGGCGTCACCTGCGTCGGCAACACCTTCCAGTCCGGTCGCGACGACGGCCCCAAGGGCGCATGGGGGCCCGCCTACGGCATCATCTATCGCGGCCTGCGCAACTGCGTCGTCCGAAACAACGTCCTCCACGACGGCGCCATCAAGGAACTCCTCCTCGATCAAGGCGGTCACCACGAAGGCGTGCTCATCTCCGACAATCCCGGCCGCCTCTTCACGGATTTCAATCGCAGCTGGTAGGTCAGCGCTCGCCAAATCGTTGCGCGTTCGTTGCCGCACTCAACGGCCAGTCCCATCACACAGCCAGTACGCACGCGCAGCCGCGGCATTGAAGTCCTACCGTCAATGCAGCACGCGTGCATCTCCGCGTCGCTTCTCGAAGAGTTCAAACGTGCGGAACTTGGTTTGACAGATCAACAGGAGTGAACTACAGTGGTGCCAATTTCTGAACCCTCCCCCGCGTAACCTCGAAATGAAAGAGGCTCATGACTCTTACAGGACTTATGCGTGTATTCTCAGTGGCTTCAACCTCACTGGCGTTCAGTGCCGTGTTATCGGCGCAAGCCGGCGATACGACGGCGATTCAGGCAAAACTCTCTTCTCTGATTAAAGTGACCACGGTCGCGAATGACCGTTCAGATATTGTTACGGCTGGAGATGTGGTTCAGCTTCACAAACCGGGGCTGATCATGTATGGGGTCGCCTCGCCACTGCCTCCTTCCAATAACTATAAGAACGGGAAGATCGGGCAAGGCATGGGCGGTTTCGGCAAGGATTTATTGATCGGGATGCTCACGCCCGGAGGGACAACTCCGGCAGCGACTTACTCCCAACGCCAGTTCGTGCCGGACGAAAAGTGCTGGGTAACTGGGTTCCAGGCTCAAAAGGATGGGATTCTGATCCAGCTGTATAGCGATCCGTACGACGGCGTTCGTTATTACGCGAACCTCAAGATTCCATTCCCCAACAAAAAAGAAATACCCTCCGTGGATGCCGCTATGCAATTGGTTGCGGAAGTGCTGACAGTGGTCCCCCCCGACAATCAAGGCGGGCAACCAAATCAAGGCGGCCCACCCGAGCAGGGTGGTCAACCTGCGGTGGTCGCCGGACAGTACTTCTTGAAAGAGACCGGGGCTCAACTCACTCTTATGCCTGAAGGCAGTTTCACCCTGCTCGCTGCAAATGGTCAGCAAAGCCCTGGTCTTTTCACGGTCAATGGAGATGCCTTAACTCTGACTTATGGTTCTACTGGACACTCTGCACAGTTCAAAATTCAGGGAAACACTTTAATCACCGACAGGGGACTCTCCTGGGTCCGAACCGGAGATGGACCGGCGCCTGGTGGGCCCACAGAGGGCTCGACGCAGGGTGGACAACCGCCAGCAATCCCAGGAGAGTACTCCGCGGCGGGAGGGTCTCGTCTCCTTCTTCTTCCCGACGGTTCTTTCACCAAGTTTGTAGCGGGCGGCCAAGGCAAAGGTCAATACACGGCCAACGGCGATACCTTAACCCTCACATTCAGTTCCACTGGGTTTTCCCAGAAATTCAAGACTCAGAGCGGAAATCTTTTGGATCTGAACACGAATCAGCTATGGGCTCGCATCGGGGACGCGCCCTTGCCCGACATTGCGCCGCCCCCTCCGCCTGCCGACACACAAACGCCAACAATCTCCGTGGGGCAAACAAAGAATCAGTTAACCACTGCCTTCGGGCAACCGATAAGAACAGTAAAGATTGGAGTCAAGGAAATTTACTTCTACAAAGACATGAAGGTGACCTTCCTCAACGGGAAAGTCAGCAACGTCGAGTAGGGCCAGGGCGGCTTCGCCAACCGAGTTCCAACGAAAGGGACTGAAGAATGAGAACGAAAGATTGCCTTACTGGCATCCTGGCATTCGGATTTGCCGTCGCGGCGTCCGGTCAACAGGGCGTTCCTCCCCCGGCCAAACCTGCTGACAGCGGGCCAACCCTCGCGGCAACCATGCAGTTCATCCAGCAGAAGCTGAGCGAAAAGGGTCGAATTGGCTGGGCGGAAACTGTTAGTACAGGAATCACCAGTCGCATGTTTGTTCAACTCACTGATGTCATGGCCGACCCGGCAGCATGCACTCTCTACACTACGGAAACGATTGATGTAACCGTCGACCTGCCGAAAGGCAGGGCCCTCAAACCGGGTTTCACCGCCGACGACCTGCATACCCTGATTGTGGAGACAGACACTATCTCCCTCAAAGAGATCGAAAAAATCACAGTCGAAAACTATCAGGATTTAAGAAATCAAAAAGCTGCGGAAGCCGCTCACCCCGAAATCACGGTGACGGTAACGCCTCCTGTCTCCTACGTGAAGCTGTGGGCATCGAATGCTGTTTTTTCTATTCACTCTTCCACCACGAAGGGCAATCAGGCGCCCGTGGAGACCGACAAGACGAGCAAAACAAATGGCTACACCTTCCGCGATGAGGAGTCGGCCACCCACGTTGCCAAAGCCATGACCCATGCCATGGAATTGTGCGGCGGCGGCGTCACCAAGAAGGAACTCTTCTAAATCCCCAACTCGCGAGCGTCTCCCACCCGCTCTGGATCGGCCTATATCCGAAAATCCCGGCCACTTCTTCACAAATCTCAATCGCATCTGGTACCTCCGGCCGCGACAGACACCAATTCGCATGCGCACGCCGCCCCGGTCAGAAACCTCACGCGAGACCCGATGAGAAAATGTATTTGCACGGACACTCCCAGCCGAGGTGCCGTATGCTGCTACGCCTGATCCCTATCGCAGCCCTCATATTCTCCGTCTCAATATCCATCGCGCAAACCGCCGCGCCTCCCTCCCTAACTCCCGCGCCTCACCCAGAGACTTCAGCCCCCCGCCCCAATTTCGATCAATTCGACGTAGCCACAATCAAGCCCGTAGAGCACGACCCCAAGGGCGGCCGGTACATCGTTATGCAGAGCGTCAACCGCTTCATCTGCAAGGACTACACCCTCAAGCTTCTGATCGCGGCCGCATACGAGCTCAACTCAGTCGAGATCTCGGGAGGGCCTGCATGGCTCGAATCCGACCACTTCGACATCGCAGCCGTCACGCCCGGAGACGTCCGCCCCACCCACTCTGAGCAAATGGCCATGCTGCGCAACCTGCTGGCCGACAGGTTCAAGCTCATCTTCCATCGCGAATCGAAGGAGTTTTCCATATACGAGCTCACCGTCGCCAAAAGCGGACCCAAACTCAAGCCGAGTGCTGCGGCCCCTGACGATCCTCCTCAAACCATCAGCACCGTTTATCCCCACCGCCTCCTCATGCCGGCGCGTAACGTCACAATGAGCGACTTTGTCTCCGTCTTGCAGCGAGCAATCCTCGATCGCCCGGTGGTCGACAAAACCGGCCTCACGGGACGATTCGACTTCGATCTGGAATGGGCTCCCGACGAGACCCAGTTTGGCGGCGCTATATCCGCCGCTCCTGACGATGCCCCCAGCGCGCCGCTTTTCACCGCGATTCAGCAGCAGCTCGGCTTGAAACTGACAGCGACAAGAGGCTCGCTTGAAGCGGTGGTCGTCGATAAGGTCGAACACCCTTCCGCAAACTGAAGTGGTCCCCCGCCCTCAAAAGGAGGGCGATTCGACCCTCACCTTCTTCTCCTTTTTGGCCGGTTCCTTTGCCAGATGGCTATCCACCACTGCCAATGCGCTCCGCGCCTTGACGATCCTCATGCGCGAATCCAATAATGCACTGGGACAAGCCATTGCATTTCTGTCTCTCAATCTGATACCGGCTGTCCCGGTATTCCGCGCCGGACCCTGAGGAGCCTCGATTTCCATGGCAACTGCCCAACAACCTGCCACGCCCCCTGCCGTCCACACTGTCCGCAAGGGCGTGCCTCCATTGCGCGCCGCCCAGGGAAACGAGTTCCTCTTCCGAAAGCTCCACTCCCTGCTCGGCATCATCCCCATTGGCGCATTCCTCCTCGAGCACCTGCTCTCCAACTTTGAAGCCCTCAAAGGGCCCATCGCTTATGGCGACCAGGTCAAATTCCTCAACGGTCTGCCTCTCGTCCGCGTCCTCGAGTGGGTCTTCATCTTCCTGCCCATCCTCTATCACGGCCTCTACGGCGTCTGGATCTGGCTCCGCGGCAAATCCAACGTCGTTTACTACCCTTGGGCCGGCAACTGGATGTACACCGCCCAGCGCTACACCGGCCTCATCGCCATCCTCTACATCGGCCAGCACGTCATCCGCCAGCGCTTCATGGGCGTACAGCTCCCCGAGCACCCCTACGCCGCCTTCGCCAAGGTTCAGCAAGAGCTGGCCAACCCCTGGATGCTCGCCGTCTACGTCATCGCCATGATCGCCATCTGCTGGCACTTCGCTTACGGCATCTGGCTCTTCGCCGCCAAATGGGGCATAACCCCCGGCGAAGTCGCCCGCAAACGCTTCGGCTACGTCTGCGCCGCCTTTGGCCTCGTCCTCGCCGTCATGGGCCTCGCCAGCATCTGGGCCTTCGTCGGCGACAAATATCCAAACGTACCTGAAAACCCAGTCCCTGCCGCCGCCGTCTCGCGCTCCATCGCCCCAGCCCATCTCGCTCCCATCCCAACAATGCTGTCATCCTGAGCGAAGCGCAGCGAAGTCGAAGGACCTGCGGTTGCTTTTCGCACATCTTTAGCAACCAAGCTCAATCGGCCACCGTTCACTGTCCACCGTTCACTGTCCACTGTTCACTGTTCACCGTCCACTGCCCACTGTCCACTGTTCACTGGAGTAGTACGAAGAATGAAAAGCCTGTATGACCCCGCGGCAGCAACAGAGCTGAAACAGCGCATGGCGCAGCTCACTCCGGAAACCCCGCGTCTTTGGGGCAAGATGGCCCCAGCCCAGATGCTCGCGCACTGCGCTGTAGGGATGGAAGTTTCGATGGGAGACAAAGTGTCACGCCAGATCCTGCTTGGCAAGCTCTTTGGCAAGCGCGCCAAAGCAAGCATGCTAAGCGGCAAGCCGATCGGCCGCAATCTTCCCTCGGACAAAAGCTACATCGTCAGCGACAAACGGGATCTCAACCACGAGCGGCAAAGGCTTGCAGGATTGATTGACCGCTTCCAAACCGGCGGCCCGGAGAACTGCACCAGGCATCCCCACAGTTTCTTTGGAATCATGACACCCGAAGAATGGTCGGCGTTGAATTACATCCACCTCGATCATCATCTGCAGCAGTTTGGAGTTTGACGCAAGCCACAGAAGCACGGGTTTTCATAATCGCGATTACCCACGTCAGTAATCGCACAGCTTTAACGTTCGGGCTTTTAGCTAGAGGCTAGAAGCTAGTAGCTAGAAGCTGTCCACTGTTCACTGTCCACTGTCCACTGTCCACTGTCCACTGTTCACTGTCCACTGTCCACTGAAAGGCACCACCCATGGCAGCACCCAGAATCATCGTGATTGGCGGAGGACTTGCCGGACTCGCGGCCGTCATCAAGATTGCCGAATCCGGCGGCACGGTCGACCTCTTCTCCATCGTCCCCGTTAAGCGCTCCCATTCAGTCTGCGCCCAGGGCGGCATCAACGCCGCCAAAGACCTCAAAGGCGAAGGCGACACCACCGACAAGCACTTCGACGACACCATCTACGGCGGCGACTTCCTCGCCAACCAGACCCCCGTCAAGGCCATGTGCGAGGCCGCGCCCGCCATCATCGATCTCCTCGACCGCATGGGCGTGCCCTTCAATCGCACCCCCGAGGGCCTGCTCGACTTCCGCCGCTTCGGCGGCACGCTCTATCAACGCACCGCCTTCGCCGGCGCAACCACCGGCCAGCAGCTCCTCTATGCGCTCGACGAGCAGGTCCGCCGCTACGAGTCCGAAGGCAAAGTCAAGAAATACGAAGGCTGGGAGTTCCTCTCCGCCGTGCTCGACTCCAAAGGCGTATGCCGCGGCATTACCGCACTCGATCTCCGCACCATGGAACTCCGCTCCTTCCCCGCCGAAGCCATCATCATCGCCACCGGCGGCAACGGTGCAATATTCGGAAAGTCCACCAACTCCGTCGTCTGCACCGGCTCCGCCGATTCCGCGCTCTTCCAGCAGGGCGCTTACTACGCCAATGGCGAATTCATCCAGGTCCACCCCACCTGCATCCCCGGCGAAGACAAGCTCCGTCTCATGTCCGAGTCGGCCCGCGGCGAAGGTGGCCGCGTCTGGGTCCCGCGCACCGCGGGCGACAAACGTCCCATCAAGCAGATTCCCGAGTCCGATCGCTTTTACTTCCTCGAAGAGTGGTACCCCAAGTACGGCAACCTCGTCCCCCGCGACATCGCCACCCGCGCCATTCACAAGGTTGTTTACGAGCTCGGCCTCGGCATCGACGGTTCGCCCATGGTCTACCTCGACCTCACCCACATCGATCGCGCCACGCTCAATCGCAAGCTCGAAGGCATTCTCGAAATCTACGAGAAGTTTGTCGGCGACGATCCCCGCGACGTCCCCATGAAAATCTTCCCCGGCGTGCACTACACCATGGGCGGTCTCTGGGTCGACTTCAACCAGATGACCAATATCCCCGGTGTCTTCGCTGCCGGCGAATGCGAATACCAGTACCACGGCGCCAACCGCCTCGGCGCAAACTCTCTCGTCAGTTGCATCTATGGCGGCTTCGTTTCCGGCCCCAAAGCCACGGCCTACGCCAAGAGTCTTGATGCAGCCGAAGGCGATGGCGGTCACGCCGCCGAGCTCACCCGCCAGCGCGAAATCAACAACGCCCTGCTCAACAACAAGGGCACCGAGAACCCCTTCAAGCTGTGGCGCGAGCTCGGGAGCACAATGACCGAACACGCCACCGTCATCCGCTACAACAAGGGCCTCCGCCTGGCCGATGAAAAAATCGTCGAGCTCATCGATCGCTACAAAAACGTGAACCTCAGCGACAAGAGCCAGTGGGCCAACACCAGCTTCGCCTTCGCGCGCCAGTTGCAAAACATGCTTGAGCTCTCCCGCGCTATCACTCTCGGAGCGCTCCTCCGCGACGAGTCTCGCGGCTCACACTACAAGCCCGACTTCCCCGACCGCAACGACGAAAAGTTTTTGAAGACCACCAAGGCCGCCTTCACCGGCACACCCGACGGCCCCCGTTTCGAGTACGAAGAAGTGGACATCCAGTACATCAAACCGCGTCCCCGCCGCTACGACGCAACAAAATGATAGCGGTCGCTTTTCCGCTGTCATCCTGAGCGAACGAAGAGAGTCGAAGGATCTGCGGTTGTTCTTGGGGGCCCCAGGGAGGCCGCAAAAGCGCGCCGTAGGCGCAACGTTTGTTAGCCCCGCGCTTCAGCGTGGGGAAGTCGGATACAAAGATGGCCGCTAGTCCCGTAGGGACGGCCTTTCTTGAATCAACGGAACGTAGGTTCTTGTCGGGGCACAGACTCAATGTGCCAATGCAGCAAGTTTTGTATCAGGGCACAACTTTAGTTGTGCCGAAAAGATGAACGAGATTGACGGGCTTTAGCCCCTGCAAAAGCCGCTCCGCAGGAACCTTTAGCCCCTGAGGGAAAAATGCCAACCAAAACCGTAGCACTCGAAATCAAACGCCAGGCCAACCCCGACTCCCCCGCCGTATGGGAACGCTTCGAACTCCCCTGGCGTCCCGGCATGAACGTCATCTCCGCCATGATGGAGATCGCCGCCAACCCCGTCACCGCCGACGGCCGCGAAACCACGCCCATCACCTACGACTCCAACTGTCTCGAGGAGATCTGCGGCTCCTGCGCCATGCGCATCAACGGCAAAGCCCGCATGGCCTGCTCGTCGCTCATCGACAATCTCGAGCAACCAATCAAAATCGAGCCCCTCTCCAAGTTTCCCCTCGTCCGCGACCTCCAGGTCGACCGCTCCGTCCTCTTCGAAAACCTCATGCGCGTCAAAGCCTGGGTCCCCGTCGACGGAACCTACGACCTCGGCTCCGGCCCGCGCGTCTTCCCGCAACAGCAGGAAGCCAACTACCCGCTCTCCAATTGCATCTCCTGCTGCTGTTGCATGGAAGTCTGCCCGCAGTTCAACGACGCCACAGGCTTCGTCGGCGCGGCCACCATCGCCCAGGTCAAGCTCTTCAACAACCACCCCACCGGCAAGGTCTTCAAAGAGGAGCGCCTCCGCGCCCTCGCCGGCGACGGCGGCATTCAGGAGTGCGGCTTCGCCCAAAACTGCGTCGAAATCTGCCCCAAAGGCATCCCCCTAACCAACGCCATCAGCGACGTCTCGCGCGACGTCCTCATCCAAAAAGCCAAAGACCTCGTCCGAGGATAGAGTCAAGAGGTACGCAAATGACCGAAGAGAAGCTGCTGAGGATCTCGATCGCGCTGATTGTTGGAGCTTCGCCTCTTTTCTTTTGGCTCATTCTCTATCTCGCGAATCCCCAGTCGCAGGACGAGCTGAGAACGGAAATCTCACGCATCAAGCGGCTCCGCTGGATCACTTATCTCGCTGGTATAGCATTCCTCTTGTTCTGTCTTGTCGACCACCTGTCCGCGAGGTACTGGAGTTTCGGCTCCGGGATCGTCACAGCTTCAATCGGTCTTGAGATTCCAGCGAGTTGGCTGAGAAAGCGATTGGCTCGAGCTGAACAGCAGACAATCTCTTCTCCCAACGCCATTCTGCACCTCGGTTGAGCCGCAGATCATCGGGTACCGCGGCGCCCCATCGGGGCGTCATGAAAATAGCCCCGAGTGAAACCCGGGGAAAGCCCCCCAATTAAAGACCTCTGCGCCCCGTAGGGGCGCTCCGAAATTCGAGCCTGCCCTCGATCAGAACTGCATCCCTTACCTATTTGGAATTTGGGTTAGGGCGAGGCGACACGTGCTCGTTGCGGACCGTGACTTCCTTTGGAATTTCACATACATGCTGATCTGAATAATCCGATACGGTCCCGTCGGGATGAAGGAGGAACACCGAGTAAGGGGGAGCAGTCTTACCGTTCTGGACTAATGCCTCTGCATCCAGGAGTTTGATCAGCTCGACCTTGGGGTTCGCAAGTATCTGTTTTCTATAGGATTCGTCCTGAAGAGCGCGCGCCTTGGCGAAATCTACCACCTTGCCAATGCCATAGGGGACCCCAATCGTCGAACTAATCCTCGGGCACTCGCTTTCGGTCTGATCGATGGTCTCTTGACAGCGAGCCTCCTTGAACCCGTTTTTGCCGACCTGTATTACCCAGACGAACTCGCTATACCCTTTCGGATTGATCCCTGGATTATTGAGCAAGTAGTCCTTATGATTACCCAGCATGATGCTCAAAAGCTTTTTGGTCGTAACGTCGATTTCGTCATTCGGAAGAAGCGATTCGTCTTTCTGGAGTTCTTCCCAATTTCGGAACCCCCCAGCGTTGAAAATCATCCTTCCGGGGCTAAGGACAACCTTGCAAGCGGTCCTATTGGTCTTAATGCCATCATCGCTGGTGTGAATAATGAGTGTGTCACTTGCCAGCCAAACTCCCTCATCCGTCTCAACCCACACGTGCGTCGTCGCACCGAGGGGCAACGGGAGGCAGAGCACAAACAGAAGGCCAAGCTTTGAGAACCGCATCAGGCGATTACCCCCGATAAAAACCTCTCAGGCGGCCAACCTTCCGGCCCGATACTGGAAATCATCCGAGCCTGAACCGCCTCACGCCGCCCGCAGCCACTCCGCCACAGCCTCCGGATTCCGCGCAATCACCGTAAGATAAGCCCGCGCCGTCGCATCCGGATTCTTCCTCGCCTGCTCCCAGTCCCGCAACGTCCCCACCGGAATCCGGTAGGTCGCCGCAAACTCCTCCTGCGTCAGCCCCAGCTTCTCGCGAAGCCTCTTCACATTCACCTGACGATGAAGGCCTATCTTCGCAAGCTCCTCATCGGTTCCGAAAGGAATTGGCTGGGCGTCGGGGTCCGACAGCGCAGCGGCATGAACCTGCTCATCGGTCAAAGCCTCGACCGCAGCCCAATCCGTATCCGTCTCCGGGTAAGGATCTCCCGGCTCATGATCAACCCAAACCATAGATTTCGAGCTCATAATCCTCCGCCTTTCTCACGGAAATGATTCGCGTCAGATCCTCACTGCGCTTGGTGGATACGACATAAAGCACCCGAGTTCGGCCAAATCCAAGCGTGACGATCCGCTCTTCACCATAGTCGAATCGATCATCGATCCAGAACACTCTGGCAGGATCGTCAAGTGCGGGGATTCCATCAGCCAGCCCCAATTCGTGCTTGCGCTTGTTCACGGCATCCTTCTCAGGATCCCACTCCTACCGCATGAAGAAATAGTACGGCTAAGCCGTAGTCGGGTCAACTCTCAAAGTGAATTCCATCCTCGCCCCTGTCAACTGTCCAATGAAATTTGTCATCTGCCTTTTGCATATAATTACCGGCAATGCGCGCACACTCTTCCCATGCTCACCGTCCCGCCCCAAATCTCCCGCATCCAGGCACAATCCCCGGTCTCCGCCTTGTACCCCTACCCCTCCCCCCCTTGTTTTCCGACATCTACATGAAAACAAACCCTTTACACTTCTCAGCTTCCAATGAGTCCGCTGATAATAAAGGACTTACACGCCGCAAGGCGTCGGAAAACCGGCGTTTTTCGTCGGAAAACACCCCAAATTCACTCATTCACTTCTTCACCCACTGTTCACTGTCCACTGTTCACTGTCCACTCGTTCACTGCTTCGGCTCCCCAATCCCCCACTCGATCTTCAACCCCGCCCGCACCGTAAACGGCAAGCTCGGATACCCGATCGGTGCAATGTGCTGGTTATCGGTCAAATTCTCTGCCCTGCCATAAACCCCCAGCCACGAAAGCAGGTTGTAGCTCGCGCCCAGATCCAGCCGCGCATACCCGAAGTCAAGATTCCGATTCGGCAGCAGCAGCG
>Ga0182015_10002531_pt1 | contig 21824 bp, 20 predicted proteins | sample 712P3MmetaG_FD_120478 | JGI IMG/M metagenome (GOLD analysis project Ga0182015, IMG submission 120478) | Permafrost microbial communities from Stordalen Mire, Sweden - 712P3M metaG | ecosystem: Environmental > Terrestrial > Soil > Wetlands > Permafrost | place: Sweden: Stordalen | collected...
ACCGAGCAACGCCGTTCTCCTCACCTTGTTCTTCGAACCTTTGTCAGTCCGAAAACCTAGGCAGGAGGCGGCGCTGCTCGCTTCTCAGCAGCTCAGGTCACCCACGGAAGTGTCAGGAGAGCCGCAATAGTTGCAAGCAGGTCAGGTTCTGGACTGGCCTTCTGGCCGGCGGATCAGGGCAGGCTTTGCCCACCGTTTGCAACCCGTCCCTTCTGGGCACCATCGGCCCGTCGGTTCACCTCATGGCCGACAGCACCAGCAATTGCGATTTCGATTGGACGTGCGACCCTGAAAGCGGAGCACCGATGAACATACGAAGGCCCACATCCTTGGAAGCGGGTGAGATCCCGATCGTCAAAGCGCGCGGGCGACCACGCTGACCGTCGATCGGCGCCCGATTGTCGCTCGTTCCAGGCAAACATCGCTGAAGCCGCGTTCGCGGCATCGATCCGCAAAGACGGTGGCTTGTTCGTCGGTCCAGCCATGGCTCTGGTGACCTTGGGCCCCTGGTTCTGCCCTGCGCTCCATAGCTATCAGACGACCGCCCGAGAGGAGCACTCGGCGCACTTCTCGAAGGCCGGCGTTCCGGGTCGGTCTAAATGTCGGACGTTCGGCGTAGGTACCCACGTAGGCGCAGCCCATCCCCAGCGTCCAACGCCTCGAGCAACGCACCGAGCGCAGAAAGCGCCGCGTCCCCGAGTTCAGCCCGCAGATCGTCCTCGATCGCCCGGGCAGCCTTGCGCTGACACGCCAGGTAGTCGGCGCCCCGGGGGGTAAGCACGACCGACTTTTCCCTCTTGCTTGACGTCGAGTCGGCTACTGCGACATAGCCACCGTCACGCAGGCGTGCCACAACTTTGCTGGCACCCTGCCTGGTGATGCCGAGCTCTCGTCCGATGGCCGAGATGGTCGCTCCATCCTCACCCGAGCACACACGCAACACTCGGCCGTCGGGGAACCTGCGTTCGCCGAACCCCGCATCGGCCATGGCTCGATCCAACCGAAGCTGGTAGCCCAGCCAGGCACTTCTGAGCGCAGCACCCACTCCCACTGGTGTGGGCGGAACGCTCGACGTGTCGGCGTCGGGGGCCACGATGAGGATGTTAGCAAACTGTGAACTTGGTTGACAGTTGCTTCCCCACGCCCGATACTTCGAGCATGCGGCGCGCGGGAATCACGATTGTCCGAGTCGGGCTGCGTGCCAGCGTGGCCGTCTCGTGACCTCCGAATCCATGAAGACGCATCGCTACGGGCGTCCGATCGCGTGCGTCCTTGGGATCGCGATGTTCGTGGTCGTGAGCGGGCAGATGGCCGGCGGGGCGACGGCCACAGCGTTGGAGGCGACCGCCGCCCGAGGTCTTGGCACGTCGTACGTCGTGGCGGCGCAGCGCCAGCCGTTGACCACGAATGCCAAGTCCCCAATGGCCCATGACACCGAGACCGAGGCACTCGTGGCCCATTCAGGTCGCCTTTTCGCGGCAACAGGCCAATGGGAGTACCGCGGACCTTCAGCATTTGGACAGGTCCTGATCAAGAAGTCGAAGACCAGTCCGTGGTCGGTCTTCGAGCAGACGCAGTCGCTTCGGGTCCAAGCGTTCGACTCCTTTGCGATTCCGAGTGATCAGGGGCTCGGGCCCGGCCATTCGCTCCTCGTCACCCAAGCGATCGTTGCCGGGAAGTCGAGGGTCCAGTGGTTGCTCGACGGCGCCAACTCCTTCTCCCTTCGCAACTCATACGTTCTCCCCGCGGGCGCCGACGTCCGTGCATTCGGAGCGCACGATTCCGGCGGGGTCTGGTCCGTCTTTGCCGGGGTTCGGCCGACGGGGGTTCTCCAGGGAGTCTGGTCACCGTCTCGCCGCACCCTGGTGTTCAGTCCAATACCCGAACTCACGGTGGCCCCGCCAGGTTCGCCGGGTGCGGTCACGCAGAAGGTCACGGGTTTCGCAAACTGTGCCGGAGCCGAGTACTCAACCATCAACACGACGCTCTATCGACGCAACGACGGCGCCCTCCCCTCGGGTATTCCTCGCTGGAATCCCCATCTACCGTGCGCCGCCGGTCGGGCCGCATAACAGCGGGCTCCGGGGCATCACCTGTCTCACCCACAACGGGTCCCCGTCGCTGCTCATCTCGACGGAAGGCACGGCAACGTGTACCGGTTCGACGATCTGCCACGAACCCAGCTCGACACCACGGCGCGCCCGGGTCCGGGCTCGGTCGCCGAAGGGGTGGTGCAGACGCTCGAGTTCCGACCCGTCCCTGCCATCCGTCAGATGCTGGCGTCTCAGGGAACGATCATCCCGGCCACGGGACGGGGTTCGATCACCTACGTGATCGCCGCCTACAACAACGCAGACTTCCAGACCATCAAGGTCGGAGGCGTCAACCGGCAGGTATTCGGATTCGAGTGGGGCTACCAAGGAGTCTGTCCAGTCCCGCAGAAGTGCGGACCCATCGCCTCGGGTGTGGTGCATTTCAACGCCAGCGCTTGCTTCGCTGTGCGAACCGATCAGGGTTCATCGCCGACCTTCACATTGCGCTGCCTCAGCGGGCCCACGCTGACGCCATCAACCACGGTGTCCAAACCAATCCGCTCGGGCCAGGCCTTCGTGTCCATCCGGAGCATCGCGCCCTCACCCTTCGCAGGAAACCAGATCTACTACGGCGGCTATGACTGCAACTTCTACCCCGCCGCCGGCATTCGCTCCGCCACTTCCACGCCACCGCCTTGGACCCGGTGATCAGCGAGGCCCAAAAGCAGGCACGCCTGGGATGGTCGACCGTGCACATGGCCCGCCACTACACCGACGGTGTCGCGGCCGAGGATCGGCGCGCTGCCGAGCACATCGGACAGCTGTTCGGCTGATCGAACACAGGGCCTAAGGCTCCCAAGCCGGGCGCAGGCGCCCGGCTTGCTTCCATGATGACTGGCGATCAGCTGCGGTCCGGGGTCGTCAAGGGTGCGCTCGCTCCGCTCGCCGGCTTCGCCGCCCTTGACCACCCTTCCCCACGGGCAGGTCCTGTTCAGCGGAGCTTGTCACTCATCGGACACCCAACGCACTACTGTCCGCAGCGCTGCTGTGCCTGACCAACGGTTCACCAGGATCGTGTCCGCTCATCGCGCCAACGGTGAGGTGACGCCCTCACCTTGGTCCACCTCCGGCTCGGCCGGGAACGCCGGCCACGGCTCCGCCGGGACCGGCTTGCCCTCCGGGCGTCCTGCCCGAGCCTGCGGCGGTGCTGATAGCTTCGACGACGTGGTGGACAAGGGCCCACCCCGGATGCTGGACACCCGCCCGTGGACACCCACCAGCGGTGAGAACTTTCCTTACTGCTAATCAAGTGGGGAGTCGAGCTCGGCGACCGTTCGTCCGGATCGTCCATGCCCGTCTTTGCAGCAAGGATGCGTGACAATACGCCTTGTGTACTGAAGGTGGCACGTGCCGGGACCGATTGGTTGGATCACGAAGCGCGATCCCTCGAGCTGGAAGAGGGTCACGGAGCCGTCCGACTTCTCGAGGCCGATCAGGAGTGCATCCTGCTCAAGCGAGCACTTCCCGGCGAGCCTCTCGCAAGCCTGTTCCGTCCGGCGGACGATGACGTCGCCACGCAAGCGATCGCTCCGGTGATGGCGCTAGGTCACGTTCCCATCGTCTCCGATCGCTCCTTCGGCCGCTGCGGTATTGCGTCGAGACCTCGAAGCCGCGCCGGACCATCTGTCCGCCGTTCGCGATCTCGCCGATGACGGTTCGCACAACTCGCTGAAAAGGCAGGAGCGCTACTCGGCGAGTTCGTCTCGTCGGCGCCGTTCTCAGTCTGCTGCATGGAGACCTGCACCAGGGCAACGTGCTCACGGCTGACTCCCGGGGACATCTTGCGATCGATCCACAGGCGGTGCTTGAACGCTACCGCCTCGCTCTGCGTCAGTGGTCGACACGCCGGTCGTCGAGCGCCGCTGCGTCGGTCTCCCGTTGGACGCCCCGCTCCAGCCCGCGCAGTGCCACGAGTGCGGCCAGCCCCATGATCACAGCCATTCCGTAGAGAACGACACGAGTTGCGTCGGCGAAGTCGGCACGGATAAAAGCGGGGATGGCGGTGACGTTGCCGTTGCTTCCCTGCAGCTCGGCGATCTTGGATGCGGCAGCCGCGGCCGCCCGGTGGGGCACTCCTTTGGCGACGAGGGAGGAGGTGATCCTCGATCGGAAGATGGAGATCAGCAGCGTGCCCAGGATGGCGAACCCAACGCTGGCACCGTAATTCCGCACGGTCTGGGTAATGCCGGTGGCCTCGCCGAAGGAGAACCGGGAGGCGCGGTTGATCGCGTCGGTGTTGGCTTGCCCGAGCATCAGTCCCATTCCGGCGCCGGACATGACGATGAAGACCACCTCTGACCCGACGTGCAACTTGGTTACGCTTCCGGCCCACAAGACGAACCCGACGGTCGCAAGGACAGAGCCGAGCACCACGGGCCGCCTGGCCCCGATGCGATCGAGCATCCGGCCGCCGATCTGGGCGCAGACGACGAAGCCGAGGAAGAAATAGAGCAGCAGCAGGCTGGCAGTCGTGGCGCTCTCGCCCAAGGCGATCTGTCCGTACATGCTGGCGAAGAAGAACACCGGGATGAACGCCATCATGGCGATGCCGAGGATGATGTTCTCCACGAGGAACGCCCTATTGTCAAAGATCCGCACGTTGATGAGGGGCGACTCGGTCCGTCGTTCTACGGCGACGAACACGCCGAGGAGCAGCAGGCCCGCCGCAATGCAGGCTTCCGTTGCGGGGTTGCCCCAACCCCACTGCGACGACTGTTGCACGCCGAAAACGCTCAGGCCAACGCCCCCGACTATAAGGGCGAGGCCGCGATAGTCCATCCGATCGGGCCGGTACTCGGTCGCCGGTCTCGAGATGGCGATCAGGATCAGGGCGATCAACGCGATGGGGATATTGATCCAGAAGATCGCACGCCAGGTCCACTGGAGCAGATAGCCGCCAGTGAGAGGTCCGATTGCCGTCAGGCCGCCGGCGATACCGAAGAAGAGCGCCAACGCCCGGCCACGAGAGCGCAGATCGAAGGCCTGCACCACGATGGCAATTGCCGCCGGGAACATGATCGCCCCGCCGGCGCCTTGGATCGCACGGAACGTGACAAGCCAGCCCTCGGCGACGCTCCCACTCGGTGTCAGCCCGCACATCGCCGAGGCCCCCGCGAAGATGACGACGCCGACCACGACCATCCGGCGGTGTCCGACCGTGTCAGCCATGCGGCCACCGAAGGCAAAGAGGGCCGCCAGCGCCAGCAGATAGGCATTGATGGCCCACTGCATCCCGCTGCTGGAGATCCCCAGGTCATGCTGGATCGTGGGCGCAGCGACAGCGACGATGGTCTGGTCGATGAAAGTCATCGCGACCGCAAAGATCATCGCTGTCAGCACCAGGCCCTTCGACCGGGCGCCGGTTCTGCCGGTTCTGCCGGCTCTGATGGCAGTCATCATGTTCTCCTCGGTGTGATCACGTGGCCACCAAGCGGCAACTCACCGGGCCAGTGTGTGCCGAGGGCGCCCCCAGGGCATCGGTCAAATGACCACCCAAGATCTCACGCGTTCTTCGGCAGCAGCCCCGTCCTGTATGTGAGGGACTTTCCGTCGGGCGGGCAGCCCGAGGCGCCGTCGCCCGGTTGGGCGCCGTGAAGACCGCGGCGAGCCTGCGTCGGAGTCCGAGCCCTTCCAAACAGCGGGCCCGGGTGCCAGAATTGCGCCATGGCACAGCCGGGCCAACCGGGCACCTCAGTTGCCCATTCCGGCGCGCCACGACTGCACGGTCGTGACGATGAGCTCGCTGTCGTGGGCGGACTAATCAGCCAGCTCGACGAGGGTGTCGGCGGCGCCCTCGTCGTCCGAGGCGAGCCCGGAATCGGGAAGTCTGCTCTGCTGACGGCCTCCAGGGCGCGAGCGAGAGACAAGGGGTTCCGGGTGCTGTCGGCCACGGGGATTCAGTCGGAGGCCCGGCTCCCCTTTGCGGGTCTACACCAGCTGCTCCGCCCCTTTCTTCCCAGAGCCGATCGGCTCCCGGCGCCGCAGCGGGCGGCACTGCTGGCGGCATTCGGCATGTCGGACGAGGCGGGGGCAGAGCTGTTCCTGATCGGGCTCGCCACGCTGGAACTGATCAGCGACGCGGCGGAACGCTCGCCAGTGCTCATCATCGCTGACGATGCGCACTGGCTCGACGAGCCGAGCTGCGCCGCCCTCACGTTCGTGGCTCGAAGACTTGCGGCCGAGCGGGCACTCATGCTGATCGCGGTGCGGGACGGACTTCTCAGCCGTATCGACGAAGCTGAGCTACCTGAGCTGCATCTGACCGGACTGGACGAGGATGCCTCTGCTGTCTTGATGGATTCCCTGGCGCCCGGCCTCGAGCCCCTGTTGCGCGCACGGCTGCTCGCTGAAGCGGCGGGCAACCCGCTGGCGCTGGTCGAACTGCCGCAAGCGCTGCGCTCAGAACACCTCATGGAGGGTCAGCTCGGTCCGTCGCGGCTGCCGCTGACCGCCCGGCTGGAGCGAGCGTTCGCCGTACAGGGGTCTGGACTCCCCGCTGCTACCCGCTCGCTGTTGCTCGTCGCGGCAGCCGACGACAGCGGCGTCCTGGGCGAGGTGCTGGACGCGGCCTCGCTTCTGGAGGGCGCCACGCTTACGATCGATGCGCTGGCACCGGCGGTGGCGGCCCGGCTGGTGGAGATGGACGGGACACAGGTGCATTTTCGCCATCCTTTGGTACGGTCGGCGGTCTACCAGGCCGCGAGCGTGCTCCAGCGCCAAGCGGCCCACAAGGCGCTAGCCGAATCGCTGGTCCACCAGCCCGAACGCCGGGTGTGGCATCGGGCGGCGGCCTCTGTGGGACCCGACGAGCAGGTCGCGTCCGAGCTGGACATCGTCGCCCAGCACGCAGCACGGCGAGGGGCGATCGAGGTGGCGATCGATGCAATGAAGCGAGCGGCACAGCTCAGTGAGAGCCCGGCCAGCCAGGGCGGGCGGCTCTTGCGGGCGGCGCAGATCGCATTTGATTCCGGTGCCGCCAAGTTGGGGGCGGAGCTCTTGGAGGCCGCTGAGTCACTCGATCTGCCCCACGAAGAACGGACGATGCTGTCGTACATGCGTGAGTGCTTCGTCATGGCCAGCTGGTCGGGCGTGGTGAAGATCGGTTCCTTTGTCGACCTCACGGATCGAATCGGGGTCAACGACCTCGTCGTGGAAGCGCTCTTCAGCGTTGCGCTGCGCTGCTACTGGGGCAACCCCCCTCAGGAGATCCGTTCTTCGGTGATCGCCGCGGCCGAGCGACTGTCGTTGCCGGAGTGCGACCCGAGACTCCTTGCCATGCTGGCGTGGGCCGATCCGGTGCAGCGTGGGGCGGTCGTCAACGAGCGGATCGCCCGCATGACGCCCGACGTCACAGATCCCGCGGCGATGAGCGCAGTCGGATCCGCCGCCGCGGCAGTCTGGGCATGGGACCTGTCCCTGCCGTTCCTCGAGGCCGCTGTAGAGGGATACCGAAGACAGGGCCGGCTGGCCCTGCTGGCGCACGCGCTCGTGTCCCAGGCCTGGGCGGCCGTCCACCTCGCACAAGGACCATTGGCGGCGTCGGCGGCCGAGGAGGCCTCCCGCCTCGCGAGGGAGACCGGGGAGCTGCGCTGGGCGGTGGCAGCCGAGCTCGCACTGGCGACAGTCACGGCCGAGCGGGGGGACGCCGACGCGGCGGAATCGATGGTGCGCGCTGCGGAGGCGGTCCTCGCCCCCATGGGTGCCAACCCCATGTTGGCTCTGGCACGTTTTGCCCGCGGCCGGGGCGCAGTCGTGCAGCAGCGCTACGACGAAGCGTTCGAGGAACTGCGCCGTGCTCTTGACCCGGCTGACCAGGCTTACCATCCCTTCGCTGGTACGTGGGGGCTTGGCGACCTGATAGAGGCCGCGGTCAACATTGGTCGCAACGAGGCGGCGGCGACATATTTAGAGCAACTGGAGTCGCTGGCAGCGGCGACATCGGGCCCGCTCTTGCGCGCCGAGGCAGCCTTTGCCCGGCCCCTAGTTGCGGACGACGAAGCGGCCGAGGATCTCTACCAGCGCGCGCTCGAGCATGACCTGACGAAATGGCCGGGCTATCGGAGCCGAATGCTCTTCTGGTACGGCAGCTGGCTCCGCCGCCAGCGCCGCGCCGCCGAGTCTCGTGCCCCGCTGCGAGCGGCGCGGGACAGCTTCGACGCTCTTGGCGTTGTCGACCTCGCCGAACGCGCACGCCAGGAGCTGCGTGCGGCGGGGGAGTCGAGCAAGCGTCGATCCTCCGAGGCCTGGGATCAGCTGACAGCCCAAGAGCTGCAGATCGCCCAGATGGCAGGCGAAGGACTGTCGAACCGCGAGATCGCCCAGCGGCTCTACATCTCGCACCGGACCGTCGGTGCCCACCTGCATCGGATCTTCCCGAAGCTTGGCATCACGTCCCGCAGCCAGCTCCACGCGGCCTTATCAGCTTGACGAGCCCGCCAGTGAGGCCGCGTCGGCGTCCGACCGGGCTCCACGCGGCTCGGAATGGTCAATTGACCGACGACAAGCCGCATAGGACCAGAGCAACCTTCACGGGGATGGCCTTCCCGCCCTCCCGCGATGAAAGCGCCATGACTACCCCTGGAGGCGAACGCTCGCATGAGCTCGGACGGTCTCCATCCCGACGGGACCGACACGATCGTCCTGATCCACGGCCTGTGGCTGACGGCGCTCAGCTGGGAGCACTGGGTGAAGCGCTACCGGGCCCGCGGCTACCGGGTGCTGGCGCCAGACTGGCCTGGCATGGAGCCCGGGACCGATGAGCTCGGCGGGCGACCTCCCGAGATCGCCCGCCTCGGCATAACCGAGATTGTCGACCACTACGACCACCTCATCCGCGGCCTTCGACAACCGCCCGCGATCATCGGCCATTCGGTCGGTGGTTTGGTAGCTCAAATGCTCCTCGACCGTGGGCTCGGCGCCGCCGGCGTGGCGATCGACCCGGCCCCGACCAGGGCCACGGTGAGAACGACAGTCTCGATGCTGAGGGCCGCCTTCCCTGCTTTGTGGAACCTCGTCGATGCCCGAAGGACGGTCCCGCTCACCTCTCGGCAATTCCGCCGTGTCCTCACCAACACGCTCAGCCGGCGGGAGGCCGCCGCGGTCCGTGACCGTTACTACACCCCGGCGCCCGGACGTGTCATTCGCGGGGTGAGCTTTCCGAAGCCACCGGATGCCGCGACCGTCGTCGAGTTCGGCAACGGTCAGCGCGCTCCTCTGCTGCTGATCGCAGGCGGCAGGGACCGCATCTTTCCGGTCACGCTCACCAGAACCAGCTTCGACGCGTACACCCGATCAAACGCGGTCACGACATACAAGGAGTTCCCAGAGCGATCCCACTACACGATCGGCGAACCGGGGTGGGAGCAGGTGGCAGATTACGCGCTCAGGTGGGCGATGGAGAACGCGGGTGGCCGGGCGATCGGTTAGCTCTGCCTTTCAACTCGGCAGCGTGAGCCGCGACGACCGGCTCAAGAAGCCTCGTCTCGATCGCGCCGGAGTCGAGCACCCGGACCGGGGTCACGTTTTCGCCATCGGTCGTACCTTTGCCGCGTCCGTTGGCGCCAAGGTCCTTGAGATCATCTTGTTGTTCTCGGTGTCCCAGTCAGGGAGACCGACATCCGGGCCGGTCGAATCGTCCATCCGCCAGAATTGGCGATCAGGACGGTCGCAGAATTCGGTTGCTGCGAATGGTCAGATGACGGATGCGGCAGTCTGGCCGGAGGTCGATACTCAGGACTGGTGGGGCTCAAGTCCCACGAGTCCGGATTCTGAGGACCTCAGCATTCGGCGTCCAACCCATACAGGAGCGTGCGTCATGCCTACGGTCACTACCAACGACGGCACCAGCATTTTCTTCAAGGATTGGGGCGGCGGTCCGCCCGTCGTCTTCAGTCACGGTTGGCCACTCACTGCGGACGTGTGGGACGGTCCCGCCAACTTCGTTGCGTCCCAGGGGTTGCGGGCAATAGCCCATGATCGGCGTGGCGGCGGTCGCTCCAGTCAGCCGTGGGACGGCAACGACCTCGACCACTACGCCGACGACCTAGCGTCGGTGATCGAGTATCTCGACCTGCACGACATCGTGCTCGTCGGGCACTCAACCGGCGGCGGCGAGGTCACCCGCTACATCGGAAGACACGGCACCTCAAGGGTTGCCAAAGTGGTGTTGCTTAGCGCGATTCCTCCCCTGATGCTCAAAACGCCGGGCAACCCCGAGGGGCTTCCAATGGAGCCGTTCGATCAGATTCGAGCAGGGCTCTTAGCTGACAGGTCGCAGTTCTACATCGACTTGGCCTACCCGTTCTTCGGCGCCAACCGGGAAGGATCGAACGTTTCGCAGGGCGCCCGGGACGCCTTCTGGTTGATGTCGATGACTGTCGGGATAAAAGCTGCGTACGATTGCGTCAAGGCCTTCTCGGAGACCGACTTGACCGACGACCTGAAGAAGATTGACGTTCCGACGCTGATCTTGCACGGCGATGACGACCAGATCGTACCTATTCAGGCTGCGGCGCTGAAGTCGTCGAAGCTGGTCCCCAATGCCACGCTCAAGATCTATCCTGGGGCGCCCCACGGATTGACCGGCGCACACGAGCAGGAATTCAATGCCGATCTGCTCGCATTCATCACGAGCGACTCCTTCGCGTACGCCTGATTCCGGGTTCAGCCGTGCGGCACGTAAGCGCCCCAGGCATCGCCGTCCTGCTCGATCACAACCACGTACTCGGTGATCTCGGTCACCGTTCCTGCGGTCCGCCCTGCCGCCAGATAGCCGCTGGCGTACCTTCTCGGGATCTCGGCGCTTAGCTTGCCAGCCACCATGACGGTCCCGGGTCGGTCAGGGTGGCGATATTGACGGTGGGAGCCCGTTTGCCGATCGAGCCGCCAGCCGTCGCGCTCCAGCGCGTTGATCACGTCCCGCACCTTCTTCGATGGCGAGCCTATGGAAGGGATCTGACACATACCTTCTAGCGGGAGCAGCCCATCGCCAGCTAGCCGGGGCCGACGCCTCGAACGGAGCGCGAGCCAAGATTCGAGCCAACAAACCCGTCCCAGAGCGTCGCACGCTGTTGAGCGCCGTTGCAGACGATCCGCTGGACGGCTGTCTGGACCGGCCAAATGGGACGGCGCCGGACGATCTGACACGAGCAGCAACAGTATTGAGCCGACTACGGATCAGAAGGTTGGGGATTCGAGTTCCTCCGAGCGCGCTAAACAGGTACCTCGCAGCCTCTTGCAGACTCTGTTGCCTGGCGCCCGCCAGGTGATCAGGCGACTTGCACTGTCGTCGGACCGGTTGCGATTGGGGGTCGGCACTGCCTCAGTGTGTGTCCGCAGCGACGCAACATCGAGCGGGAACGCCTCAGTTGCGATGAGCAGGGCCATCTCCGCGCAGCTGGCGCTTGGACCATGACAGCCAGGATCGCGCGATCTTTCGCCGGCACTCGAGCGGCTACTGCTCGCTATCGAGTGGCATCTGCTCGACGGGAGTCAACCACAGAACTCCGCCATGGGTGCGGACCGTGTGTCGGCGCGCAACGTCCTCGAGTGCGTCGGCAAGACGGCTCACAAAAGCTCGGTTTCTCGGGAAGCGGTCGTCCGAGGTGTAGATGAACCCAGGAGTGGCGCGACCTTCCGCCTCGCGACGACGCCGGAGGATCTCGAAGTCGACGACGTTGTTTGTGACAAGGACGCGTGCCTCGCTCAGTGCAGCCTCAAGCACATCGCTGTCGCCGAGGGCCCGAAGTGACGGACGCGCGGCAATGGCCTGACAGTCGATGCCACGATCGACGAGGGACGTGGCGATGGCCGGCGAGAACATCTCGTCGAGCAGCAGGGCGTCGGGCAGCTCGCGCCGACGGGAGCTCATGTGCCGAGCAGGTCGTGTTCTCGTTCCCAGCGCGTAACAGCCTGGTCGGCTTCAGCTTGGGCCCGCAGGAGGAGCCCGTCGACCTCGGCCGGGTAGTCGGCCCAGTAGGCCAGGGCTGCGCGAACCTGTTGGGGAGCTAGACCGGCCGTATCGGCGACCAAGGCCACGATCTCGTCGGCACCGAGCCCCGGCTCGGCGTGGCGAGCGGACTGGACCGCGCCAAGGACCTCCCAGATGTCGGGACCGCTTACGAGGCGAGCTCTCCGTCCCGCCGGGCCGTCACGGAAGACTATGAGCGGATGCTCCTGCATTCGGAGGGCTTCATCGACCAATCGGTTGCCGGCGCTCGACAGCGACATGCCCGGGTGGGCGGCGACGAAGGCGTTAAGTCGCTCGAGAACCCGGCCCTCGAAGCGGACGGACGACGGTGCGGTCATAGCTACATTGTAGGCGAACGTAGTAGCGACCACCCGCGAGCGACCCGAAACGCTCTCTGGTCCGTCGCCAGCGGTCTTACCCTTGACCACCCCTTCCTCTTGGACGGGTCCCGTTCAGCGGCGCTTGTGACTCATCGGAGGCCCAAGGCACGAAGGTCCGCAGAGCTGCTGCCAGTCGAATCGAATGCCTGGCCAACCGGTTCACAGGATCGTGTTCGTTACCGATCGTGCCAACGAAGAGGTGAGGGCCGTTGGTTGTTCGGCCTCCGGCCCGGCCGGCCGCCGGCTCCGCCAGAGACCGGCTCGCGTTCCGGGCGACCTGTCCGAGCCTGGGACGGCGCTGGCAGGCGACGACGTGGTGGACAAGGGCCAGCGGATGAACTGGACACCGGCAAACTGGACACCGTCCAGCGGTGAGAACTTTCGCCAAAGGTGAGGGCTGGGAGCCCACGAATCGCGCGGCGCGCGGCGAGCATCAGTTTCCTCGACATCGTTTCGGTAGACCGCCTCGACGAGATCGATCCGCTTCGGAAAGTGTCGGTACAAGGTGCCGGCACCGACGCCGGCTTGACGCGCAATTGCCTCCATCGACGCATCGCCATCCAGCGTCGCGAACACCTTGCGTACTGCGACGACCAGTCGGTTGTACTTTCGCTGTGCGTCGGTCCGCATCGCACGATCGGCGCTACCGATGCTCTGGTCCTTCGCCGCGTCGGTCACAAGTGCCGGAGGTGTGGTCTCTGCTCGGAGCCTATGTCCGAAGCCCCCTGCGACCCGCCCGACATCGTGGTTGCAATCCGGAGGGGTCCTCCGTATAGTAACTGGAGGAAGCTTCCGTTTCTTATTAGATACCAGCGGAAAGACGCTTGTCAATGCTCCTCCCCAAGCCGTTATCGTTCAACCGAAAAACGACGTCCGTACTGGGCCGTCTGTCCGCTGACGGACTCACCGGTGCTGCTCCCCGGTCACCGCGACGACCCCTACGATCGGGCAGGGCGCCCGGACTGCAGCGCCGCTCAGTCAATCCGAAGGTCAACCGGGAAGATTGATGCTCCGAGGACCACTCGCCGGCCGGTACTCAGCGGTCGCGGCGATGGTGATGTTCGCGCTGATCCCCTATTTGGCGCTGTCCGCTGCACTCGGCCCGTTGACGCCGATCATCAGCAAACAGCTCCACATGTCTGCACAGACGATGAGCCTCGGCACGGGCCTCGCCAATGCCGCGTACGCGCTCGGCACTGTGCTGGCGGTTCAGTTCGCCCTGCACCTCCCGCAGCGACGGATGCTGCTCGGATACGCAGTCCTGCTCGTCATCGGGTCGATCCTCACGGCGGCCGCGACTGACGCCGGCATGTTCATCGTCGGCCACATCATCCAAGGTCTGTGCACCAGCCTCCTTCTGATCGCGGCGGTGCCGCCGTTGGCGATCGGCTACCCGGCGAACAAGCTCCGTGACACCGCCGTGATCATGAACATCTGCATCTTCGGAGCGGTAGCGCTCGGCCCGTTCGTCGGCGGCCTGCAGGCGGAGTCGAACGCGTGGCGCCCGCTGTTCTGGATCGTCGCCGCGATCGCGCTCGTCGCGCTCATCCTCGCCGTCTTGACCTTCGACGATGCGCCGCCCGCGAACCCCGACGCGCCCCGGGACCTGCGCGCGATCGGACTCGCCGCAGTGGGCTGTGTGGCCGCGTTCTTCGGCGCCTCCGAGCTCACGAGCCATGCGCTCCTCGACGCCGAGACGATCGTGCCGCTGCTCGGTGGCTTGGGGTTGATCATCACCCTCGTCGTCTACCAATTCCGCGCGAAGCGACCGCTGCTGACGGTCAAGACGATGCTCACGAGCTCGATCCCTGTCGCCGGCATCGTCGTCGCGCTGTTCGCGGCCGCCGCGTCGGTTTCCGCGACCGCGCTCACCGCCGGCGTCCTCGAAGCACGATACAGCCCGGTGCACATCGGGCTCCTCTACGTGCCCGAAGCTGCCGGCGCGGTGATCTCAGCGATTGCGCTCGGGCAGGTCATCCGCAAGCGCGCGATGCACTACCTGCCGCTCGTCGGCATGGCCATGCTGGCGGCCGGGATCGTGGTCTTCCGGATCTCGGTTCCGTCGAGCCAGGGGATGACCCTCGTCGGTTCGGGCCTCACCGGGATCGGGCTCGGTGCCACCGTCGCTCCTGCGCTCTTCGTCGCCGGCTTCTCGCTGCCGGCCGCCAACCTCCAGCGGGTGTTCGCGATCGTCGAGCTCTTCCGTGCCGTGGCGGCCTTCATGATCGCCCCGATCTTTGTCCACTTCGCCGCCGCAACCAGCGGCGGCCTCATCCCGGGCACCGCCATTTCGCTGTGGGTCGGCCTCGGGCTCGCGCTCGGCGGCGCCATCATCGGCATCGTGATCTACGCGGTGAGCGGCGCTCGTCCCCAGACCCCCGATCTCGATCGCTTCCTCGCTGGGCCTGATCCCGCGTGGAAGTCGCCACCGCTCCTGGCGAAGGTTCGCCGAAGCTCGCCCGAAAGTGGCCGGAACTGGCCCGAAAAAACGGTCCAGGCCATGGTAGGCGCACTGACTGAAAGCGTCGACTGACATGGCCATGATTGAAGTTGGCGCGATGGCGCCCACCCGTCCGGTCCTCTTCGCCTATGACGGCTCAGCGCTCGCTGGGCTTGCGATCGAGCACGCGGCGCGCGAAATCGCGACCGGGCGAGTCGCACTGGTCCTGTGCGTCTGGCAGCCCGCCGATGTCGGCTTCCAGCCCATCACCAAGCACCACTTCGACGCGGATGCAGCGAACGAAGTCCGAAGGGCTGCCGAGGAGACCGCCGCGTACGGAGCGTCGCTCGCAGAGAAGGAAGGGTTCCGGGCGCAGAGTCTGGCAGTTGAAGCCGCGCCGACGTGGAGAGGGATTGTTGAGACCGCCGAGGAGCGCCATGCGAGCCTGATCGTGGTCGGTTCTCACCGCCGCAGCGGTCTCGTGGGGCACCTGCTCGGCAGTGTTGCCGCTGCCGTCGTTGCACACGCGGCATCCTCAGTGCTGGTCGTGCATCAGGGATCCTGAACAGCGACTTCACAAGTGCGGAGCACCTTCCACCACGAACCCGACACGACGTGATGACCACCGTAGAGAGGGGACGAAGTATGAGCGACGAGCAGGTTTTGATTCGCACGCAGGATGGCGAGAGCCCCGCGTACGTGTTCACGCCGTCGGGGGCTGAGCGGCACCCAGCAGTGATCTTCTACATGGATGGGTTCGGGATCCGGCCGACGATCTTCGAGATGGTCAGCGCTTGGCTGAGTACGGCTACGTCGTGCTGGTGCCCGATCTGTTCTACCGGGCCGGCCGCTACGAGGCGTTGGACCCTAAGAAAGTCTTCGCCTCCAGCGACGTGATGGGCGCGATCGGTCACCTGCTCTCCTCGACCGACAATCGTCGGGCCGGCGAGGACACCGAGGCATTTCTCGCCTACCTCGACAGCCGCGAGGACGTCGCCGGAGCCAAGGTGGGTACGACCGGCTATTGCATGGGCGGGGCGATGTCGCTCACCGCGGCAGGAACCTATCCCGACCGCATTGCCGCCGCAGCCAGCTTCCACGGCGGCAACCTCGCTACCGACTCAGATCTCAGCCCGCACCGGCTCTCACCCCGGATCGCCGCTCGGGTCTATGTCGCCGGCGCTGATCACGACGACTACTACCCGCCCGAGATGGCAGCACGACTCGACCAGGCGCTCAGCGACGCCGGCGTGGATCACCGCTGCGAGATCTATCCCGGCGCGCTGCACGGCTGGACGATTAAGGACTTCCCCGTCTACAACGAGGCCGCCGCCGAACATCACTGGGATGAACTGCTGACCCTCTTCGCCGACACGCTCGCCTAATTTAAGGTGCGTGGGTCCGCGAAAGTACACTGCCTAGGAACAGCGGGACAGTGAGGCGCTCGCCGGCGGCGCTGAGATGGCGTGCACGATCACAAGGGCATCGGTGGCCGAGCGCCTCGGGCGGAACCCGAAGCTGCAGGGCAGGAAGTCGGCCTCGAAAATCGGTTCGAGGACGATCTTGGCTGCCTGCTGGCACACACGATCACGCACCGTCGGGATGCCGAGCGGCCGCTTGCGGCCGTCGGGCTTTGGGATCTCCACCCGGCGCACTGGTGCCGGGTGGTAGATGCCTGCACGGAGGTCTGCGGCAAGCTCACCCAGCATCCGGTGAACTCCGTAGTCCTCCACTGCCGCCAAGGTCAGACCATCGACCCCGGCGGCTCCACGATTGGCTCGGACCCGCTCCCACGCCTCCCACAGGACGTCACTCCTGTAGATGCGGTCGTACATGGCGTGGAAACGCCGACCCTTTGACTGCTTGGCCGCAGCCCATAGACGGTTCTGGAGTTGTCGCACTTTGGCGGGGGCCAGATTGCGGCCCTCGGGGTAGTTGGGCCGGGCGGTCCCGGCCATGCCCTCACGCTTACCTCCTCGACCGACATGACCGAAGTCGGGGCCCTTCCCTCCCGCCGCGTTGCTCACGGCGATCAGCGGTACTACGACCCCGTCGGACTCGCGCTTGCCTCCGCTCGATTTCACCATTGGCTTATACGAGCGGTCTTTGCTGACGAGGCTGGCAAGACGGGCCTCTCCTGTCCCGAACCAAGCCGCGTACGTGCCGCTCCCCGTACCCCGGAAGGACCAGGTGGGGGGCATGTCCGGAACGCCAGTCCACCTGATGCTGCCTTCGCCGTGACATGAGCGGCTCGGCTCCCCCGTTGTCCTTCTGACGAGACTGCAGGACTCGTGCCTGATGGCACTACGGCCCGCACGCTTGCTCCCTCCAAAGAGGCTTTTGACGCCCCGCTTAGCCCGCCGCCTCTCGACGACGAACCGGGGCCTGCTACCGGGCGCTCCGGCGATTACCCGGGCGGGACTTGCACCCACTGGTCTGGTCCAGTTCTCAGGACGCAACATGAGGCGAATGTACATAGCGCCCCGGAGGGGCGAAGGAGAGCCACGAAAACCTAGCGACAAACATGGATAGCTACGTCGCCGCGGTCTCCATCACGAGGCCTGGCCGGCCCTCACAAGATGACGGTGACATTGCGCTGGGCTGCGGCGTCCATGACCCAACTGAAGCCGTTCCCGTCGTAGAGGGGCATCGGTGGGGACACCACGCTCAGGTGTTTCTTGCGGTTGAGGGCGCGGGGTCGATCGGCTGGACTGCGTGGATCTACGAAGAGCAGGAACGAAAGCCGCTGGGGGCTCCGCCGGCTGTTCCACACGAGCCCAGCACACGCCGTCGTGTCCCAAGCGTGTTGGGCCCAAAGTCTGGTGACGCCGTACTCGAGGGTGGCCGTGTCGATCACCTCGTCGCGCCGGTAGCCATACCCCGCCAGCGCGGCATCAGTCAGGTCCGCGAGCTCGACATCAATGTTGGCAACGACCGTGCCGGCCCGCAGCGTAAGCAGGTCGGCCCGAAACACCTCCCCGGGCGACACGACGTCGTCAGGCAGGTCGTGGAAGACAGTCTCTCCCAGGGCGCACGCTAGGTCGGCGCCCGCGTAGAGGACCGGGACTCGGCGGCTCTTCGCGTCGCGTACCGGGCTGAACCGGCGTGGCACGAGGGCGGAAGACGGCTCAGTCGACCCAAGGTTGTCAATCGCAACCCGCACCATGGTCGTCCCGCCGGGCAGAGCCCACTTGGCGGGAGCAAGGTCCGGGACGGGCGCCCGGGCGCTCAGAACCAGTCCCGGCGGCGCTCAGCCGCGGCGACGAGTTCGGCGACGCCGTCGTCGCTCGGATGCCGACGCAGCTGGAGCAGCCGGTCGACCGGCCGCTCCCCACCCAAGGCTTCGCATGGCACCACGAACCAGAGCGCCTTTTCCCAGTCGCCCATCCCGTACGCCCGCAGCACGCGCAGCACTCTTGAGACTGTCGGGTCCGGTTTCCCGGACTCCAGCAGCTGGAATCCGGGGACTAAGGTCCTGCCCCTCCACCGCACGGTCGCGATCCGATCCGCCCGCCGCCAGTTGTCCACGGTCGAAGCAGGATTCCGCGCTGCGGACCCAGCGAGCTGGGCCAGCTCTGCTGGCTCGACCGCGCCGAACTCCTCCAGCATCCGAACTCGAAGGCCGAGGTTACGGCGTGCCTGCTCCAAGACGACCGGCGGCGGCACGTCAATATCGGGCGCGTACCGGTCGATGAACTCCACCGTCGTTTGTGCCACGTCAAACATTCGATCTTCCTAACTACGGTCTCTACGACTCTATGGCAACTATCATACGCACCGTAGACATCGCTCGCATACTCGCATGGCGCGCCGCTGCATCGCCTAGCCCAGTTCCACAGCGTGATGTCTCGAGGGGCCCCGCGTCTACCATCGGGGGGTCTGAGGTCGGTCAACCAGGACGCCAACGCTAGGAGAGCGCGAGCGACCTGCGGCGCATCTGGACGCGGAATCAGATGCTCAACCTCGTGCCGGCACGGTCATGGCTGCTCGCCGACGACGTGTCACGTCACAGCCGTCGGCAGCCACGTTGGCAGCCACGTTGGCAGCCAAGAGACTCGACATCAGCAGACACTGACCGACGCCGACCGGACGTCCTCCCAGTTCACAGACTCGTGTCGACGTCGATCGACGCCCAGTGGCTGCCTACGGATCAGAAGGTTGGGGATTCGAGTTCCTCCGAGCGCGCCGCGTGAGTCGAGGTTCGTTCCCGAGTCTTCGCACGACGGCCGACCCCAAGACACGTCGGCGTGGAAACCTGCCGCTCTTCGAGCAGTCTATGAAAGTCTAGATCAATCTAGCGATATCCCTAGACTAATGCGATCGGAGTCACGCGAGCAGCAATATCTAGGTGATTCCCTAGATATGGGTAGACATTGGTAGACTGACACCCGTGGACCCTGTAGCGAACCCCTATAACCCCGGAGCAGGCACCCGCCCACCGCATCTCGCCGGGCGAGACGGGGAGATCGACGCCATGGACGTAGCCCTCCGCCGTCTCCGCAGGGGTACCAATGGCAGGAGCCAACTCCTGACCGGCCTGCGCGGTGTGGGAAAGACGGTGCTGCTGAACGAATTCGAAGACCTTGCCGTCGGCCGCGGCTATTTCCACGAACACATCGAGGTCTCCGAAGACGGGACCCTGGCGCCCGCCATGGCGTCCGCCCTGCGCCGTGTCTTGCTCGCAATGGACGCCAAGAAACGCATCGGCGAAGGACTGCGCCGCGCCCTCGGCGTGTTAAAGGCCTTTACCATCCGCATTCCCAACGGACCGGAGTTGAGCATCGACGTAGATGTCGTCCTCGGGCCCGCAGACTCTGGTGAACTGGGCGCTGACCTCGCCGGCCTCTTTGTTGAGCTAGGGGAAGTCGCTCGTACCCACGACGCCGGGATCATGCTCACAATCGATGAGCTGCATTACGTGGATCTCCCCACATTCACCGCTCTTATCGTCGGGCTCCATCGGGCATCGCAGCGCCGCCTCCCGATCACGATCGCCGGCGCGGGCCTGCCCACGCTCGCCGCGCTAACCGGTGAGGCGAAAACCTACGCCGAGCGAATGTTTACTTTCCCAGATATCGGTGCGCTCTCCGAGTCCCAAGCGGTGGAGGCCCTTCAGGCTCCGGCTCACGACGAGGGCGTACGGTGGACGGACGCTGCCCTGTCTCGCGTCCTCGAGTTAACTGAGCGATTCCCGTACTTTCTCCAGGAGTTCGGTAAGCGGGCGTGGGACGTAGCCGACAGCCTGGAACAGATCACGCTCGATGACGTCGAGCGCAGCATCCCACTGGCCATCGCGGAGCTCGACGACGGGTTCTTCCGGGTGCGGACCGGCTCGATCTCAAGATCGGAGCGGGCGTACCTTCGGGCCATGGCGGAACTGGGCTCCGGTCCCGTGCGGTCATCGGACGTGGCCAAGGCGCTTGGAAAGGACCGCCGCGGTGTCGGCCCGGTCCGCGATGCCCTGATAAAGCGGGCACTGTGCTTCTCACCGCATTGGGGCGAGATCGCGTTCACGGTCCCACTCTTCGACCAGTACATGAGGCGATTGGTTCCCAGCTCTCGGTAGCGCCTGCACAGGGCAGCTGGCGATCTAAGCCCGAATCCACCGAAAAATAAGGGGTTCGGGGCTTAGCCTCGGTTGAGCATCCGCGAAAAAGGCCTTCCGATCAGGGAGAATGGCGGTCGACAAACCAAGCCAGGTCCCCGAACGGAAGGCACCTTTTCGATGCGCACATCTTCGCACATGCTTGACCGCGTCCGGGTGAGCTTCGACGACGACCACGCCGTCGCCAACGCCGGGCTCATCGGGCCGGCGACGCTCGCCGAGCACCTCGGGCTGCGGGAGCTGTTCGACACCCACGTCGACCTCGGAGCTGCACCTGGGCATGCCAATGTCGGCCTCAAGGCCATGACGCTCATCCACTCAGCGCTTTCGGGTGGGGACTGCATCGACGATGCCGCCGCCATGCGAGTGGCCTCGACTCCGGCAGTGCTCGGGCACGCGGTGCGGGCGCCGTCCACGCTCGGGACCTTCCTGCGATCGTTCACCTGGGGCCATGTGTCCCAGGTCGACAAGGTGCTCGACGAGCTCATCTGTCGGGCGTGGGCATCTGGCGCCGGTCCGGGAACCGGGCCGGTCACCGTGGACGTGGACTCCAGCATTTGCGAGACCTACGGGTTCGCCAAGCAGGGAGCCCGCTTCGGGCACACGGGCGTACGCGGGTACCATCCGCTTTTTGCCAGCGTGGCCGGCACCGACGATGTGGTGGGTGTGCGGCTGCGCGGCGGCAACTCCCACACCGGCCGGGGGGCGGCCGGCTTTCTCACCCAGGTCTTCAACCGTGTGCGCCGGGCGGGTGCCTCAGGGCCGATGGTGCTTCGGGCCGACTCCGGTTTCTACAACCGCAACGTCACCGATGCCTGTCGCAAGGCAGATGTGAGGTTCTCTATCACCGTGAAGCTCTACAAGGGACTGCACAAGGTGATTGCCGCCATCGAAGAACAGGACTGGGCGCCCATCGCTTACTGGATCGACGGCGGCGCCGACGTGGCCGAGACCACGTATCGTCCGTTCTCGAAAAAGCACCCCGAGGTGCGCCTCATCATCCGGCGGGTCAAGCCCACGCCTGGCAGCCAGCTGGCCCTGTTCACCACCTACGATTACCACGCCTTCATCACCACCCGCGAGGGCGACATGATCGAGCTCGAGGCCGACCACCGCCGCCACGCTGTCGTCGAGGACGTCATCCGCGACCTGAAGTACGGCGTCGGTCTCAACCACCTGCCCTCGGGGCGCTTCTGTGCCAATGCCGCCTGGATGACCCTGAATGTCATCGCCCACAACCTCGGCCGATGGGTCAACAAGATCGGGCTTGGTTCAAAGGCGGTGCCGATCACCACCAAGACTCTCCGCACCCGGATGTTGAGTCTTCCCGGTCGCATGA
>Ga0182015_10002533_pt1 | contig 21819 bp, 13 predicted proteins | sample 712P3MmetaG_FD_120478 | JGI IMG/M metagenome (GOLD analysis project Ga0182015, IMG submission 120478) | Permafrost microbial communities from Stordalen Mire, Sweden - 712P3M metaG | ecosystem: Environmental > Terrestrial > Soil > Wetlands > Permafrost | place: Sweden: Stordalen | collected...
ATGCGGTCGAGGGGGGGTTCCCCTTCTACGGAAGTTTCGAGACGGAGCCTGCGGGGGTCGCCTCGCTCCTCCGGTCCGGGGGCCCGGTCGCCATCCTCGAGCCGACCCTCCTTGCCCAGTTTGGCGTTAAGGTCGGCGACAAGGTGAAGCTCGGGACGACCCTATTCACGGTTGTCGCCTCGCTCAGGAAGGTTCCCGGGGAATCGCCCGGGGTCGCCATGATGGCGCCGCGCGCCTACATCCCGATGGCGTCCCTCGCCGGCACGGGGCTCTCGGGATCGCAGGCGCTCGCCCGGCACCGGGCGATGGTCAGGCTGCCGCCCGGGAAGGACGCCGATGCCGTCGTCCGCGCCATGAAGGAGAGGTTTCCGCTTCTTCGTCTCTCCTTTGACACCGTCGGCGAGCGCAAGCGCAACCTGGGCCAGTCCATCGAGCACTTGGACGGCTTCCTCAGCCTCGTCGGTTTCGTGGCGCTTGTCCTCGGCGGCATCGGGGTCGCCAGCGCCCTCCACGCCTACATCCGGGAGAAGATAGCCACCGTGGCCGTCCTTCGGTGCCTCGGGGCGAGCGCCCGGCAGAGCTTCTCTATATATATGGTGCAGGGCCTAGCGCTCGGCCTGGCTGGAGCCTGTGTCGGCGGGGCGCTCGGGGTCGCCGTCCAGAGGGCCCTGCCGGCCCTCTTCAGGGGGGTCCTTCCGATCGACATCGATTTCTTCATCTCGTGGCCGGCGCTCCTGCGGGGGACGGCGGCGGGTGTCGTCATTTGCCTCCTTTTCTCCCTCCTTCCGCTCCTTTCGGTCAGGAGGATCCCGCCGCTTGCGGCGCTGCGCTCGGCGCTGGCCGAGCGCGCGGCGTTCGCCCCGGATCCCTGGAGGCTGGCCATCGGGGCCGCGATCGCCGCGTCCGTCGCGGGCTTCGCGGTATGGCAGACCGGCGCGGTCGCCGTCGGCCTCGGATTCGCCGGCATGCTCGGCCTCGGGTTCCTGGTCCTCTCGGGCCTGGGCCTCGCGGTCGCCTGGGCCGCCCGGCGGTTCGTGCCCAGGCGCTTTCCCTACGTCGTGCGCCAGGGCCTTGCCAACCTCCACCGGCCGAACAACCGGACCGTGCTCCTCCTCGTCTCGCTCGGTCTCGGAACCTTCCTGGTCCTGACGCTCTTCCTCGTCAGGACGACGCTCCTTCGCGAGATTCAGGGGGCGGACGCCATGGGCCGCCCAAACCTGATCTTCTTCGACATCCAGGATGACCAGATCGCCCCGCTCGAGCGAGCGGCGGCGGCGGCGGGCTCCCCGGTCGAGGAGAGCGCGCCGATCGTCACGATGAAGATCGCCTCGGTGAGGGGGATGTCGGTCGAGAAGCTCCTCGGCGACAAGGACGCGAGGGTGGCGGCATGGGCGCTCCGGCGCGAGTACCGCTCCACGTTCCGCGGCGGGACGTCCCCAACCGAGAAGGTCGTCCAGGGCCGCTTCACCGGCAACGCCGACCCGGCCGGCGGCCCCGTCCCCATCTCGGTCGAGGAGGGTCTAGCGCGTGACATGAACCTGCATCTCGGCGACGAGGTCGACTGGGATGTCCAGGGCCTCGCCGTCCGGACCCGGGTCGGCAGCGTGCGCGCGGTTGAATGGCGCCGGCTCGAGCCCAACTTCTTCGTCGTCTTCCCGGTCGGCGTGCTCGAGGGCGCGCCGAAGACCTACCTTGCGGCGGTCCACGCCGGGACGCCCGCCGCCTCGGCGAGGGTCCAGGAGGCCGTCGTCGATGCCTTTCCCAACGTGACCGCGATCGACCTCGCGCTCGTCGTGGAGACCCTGGACGGGATTTTCTCGAAGGTCGCCTTCGCGATCCAGTTCATGGCGCTCTTCACGGTCGCGACCGGGCTCGTCGTCCTCGCCGGCGCCGTCCTGATGGGCCGCCACCAGCGGCTGAAGGAGACGGTGCTCCTGCGGACGCTCGGGGCCACCCGCAGGCAGCTGGCGCTGATCCAACTGGTCGAGTACGCCGCGCTCGGCGTCCAGGCTGCCGTCGTCGGCGCGGTCCTGGCCCTTGCCGGGAACGCCCTCCTCGCGCGCTACGTGTTCCATGTGGCGGCGGTGGCGCCGGCCGGGCAGATTGCAGCGGCCATTGCCACGGTCGCCCTCCTTGCGGTCGCAACGGGTTTCGCCGCGGGCCGCGGCGTGTCGGATCATCCTCCCCTTGAAATTCTTAGGCAGGAGACCTGAGGCCCCTTGCGCGTCGACGGCCGCCCGCATCCGCGGGTTGCCGCGAAACGAAGTCACAGGGCCCGAGGCCCATCTGAAACGTTGGCACATCCCCCTGCGTCTCTTGTCTTGAAAGCGACCCCCTTGCAGCCCGCACCGAGCCCCCTCCGGTCATGGCCGGCACGCACCCTGACCGCGCTGCGGGCGGGCCTGCTGCTGCTGGCGGCGATCGGCGCGGCCTCGGCCGCCCCGCCGCCGAGCGCGGCGTCCCTCACCGCGGGGGAGATCGCCCAGGGGTACCGCGACGGCTATGTCCTCGCGAAGCCGAAGCCCCAGATGCTGACCGCCATCGACTCGATCGAGAAGGGCGAGGGCCTCGGGCTCCAGGCGCGGTTCGGCCGCTTTGGGAGCGTGGCCGTCCTCAGGCTCCCTCCGGGTGACAACGTCAGGGCGGCGGTCGCGCGGCTCATGGCGACCGGCCGCTACGAATACGTCGAGCCGGACTACACCCGCCATGGGACGGTGATGCCGGTCGTGCCCGACGACCCGCAGTTCGGCAACCAGTGGGCCCTCAGCAACGCGGGCGAGAACGGCGGGATCGCCGGCGCGGACATCGATGCCGAGGCCGGCTGGGAGACCCGCACGGACGCCTCCCCGGTGATCGTCGGCATGCTGGACTCGGGCGCGCTGACGACGCACCAGGACCTCGTCTCCAACCTGTGGGTCAACCCGAAGCCGAACACGACGACATCCTATTCGACGGTCGGCGGCTCGGGCGGCTCGGAGCTCGTCTCCGAGACGGACAGCATCAACGGGCTGAACGCCGTGGCGACAACCGGGCTCCCGACCGACGACCTCGGCCACGGCACGCACACCTCGGGCATCGTCGGCGCGGTGGGCAACAACGGCCTCGGCGTCAGCGGCGTCGCGTGGAAGGCGCAGCTGATGGAGCTCAAGTTCATCAGCAGCGCGGACATGGGCACGATCTCCGACGAGCTTCCCTGCATCGAGTACGCCATCGCGCACGGCGTCAGCGTTCTGAATGCGAGCTTCGGGGACACGAGCTTCGCGCAGCCCGAGATGGACGCCATCTACGCGGCGGGAAAGGCGGGCGTCATCTTTGTCTGCTCCGCCGGAAACAGCGCCGAGAACATCGACATCTCGCCCTTCTTTCCGGCCGACTACCCGCTCGACAACATCATCTGCGTCGGCGCCACCGACAACCGGGACCTGCCGGCCTTCTTCTCGAACTACGGGTCGGGCTCGGTCGAGATATTCGCGCCGGGCGACAACATCATCTCGACCTACTTCTCCAGCCCGAGCTCGTATGCCTACCTGAGCGGGACCTCCATGTCGGCCCCGATGGTCACCGGGGCGGTCGCGCTCGTCAGGTCGCAGTTCCCGGGCGACACCTACCGCCAGACGATCAACCGGATCCTCAACTCGGCGGACGCGAAGCCCGCGCTCGAGGGCAAGGCGCAGACCGGCGGCCGCCTCAACCTGGCGACGGCTCTGACGACGGCGGCGAACACGCCGCCGAACGCCCTCTTCGAGAACCGCACGAACCTGGTGGGCCTGGACCCCTATACCCGCTCGAACAACGCGGACTCGCCGCTGGCCCTCGAGGCGGGGACTCCCCAGCTTGTCAGCGGGGCCGGCCATTCCCTCTGGTGGCAGTGGACGGCGACCGAGGACGCGAAGGTCGAGATCGACACGAGCGGCACAGGGGGCGGCCTCTACCCCGGCGGGAGCACCTACGCGACGGCGCTGGGGGTGTACACGGGAACGAGCCTCGGTTCGCTGAGCCTCGTCGGCAGCAGCTTGAACTTCGGGACCGAGCCGCTCGAGCAGGGCCAGGGGGCCACCGTCCCGTACAGCGAGGTGACTTTCCAGACGTCCGCCGGGACGACCTACCAGATCAACGTCCAGGGCCAGGGGGGCGCGAGCGGCCAGACGATCCTCGCCATCAACACCACCCCGAACAACGACTCGATCTCTTCGCCCAAGGTCCTCGCGGGCCCGAGCGTCTCCATCCTCGGGGCGAACATAAACGCGACGCTCGAGCCCAACGAGCCTAAGATCCTGGGCCTGCCGGGAGGGCACTCCCTCTGGTACTCATGGACCGCGCCCGCTTCCGGGACGGCGCAGTTCTCGGGCTACAGCTACGACTTCGTCCCCGCCGTCGCGGTCTACACCGGGACCTCATTCGCCAACCTGGCCCTCGTCGACGCGGCCGCCGGGACGGCCCTCTCGGGCATGACGACCGACATCAGCGAGTGCCTCTGCACGATCAGCGCAACCGCGGGCACGACCTACCTGATCTCGGTCGACGGGGTCGACTCCGGCTCCGTCGGCGAGTTCACGCTCTCCATAGACGACTCGATCTGGCAGACGCCGACGGGGGACTCGGTGACCTGCTCCCCCTCGGTCGGGCCCGACGGGACGGTCTACGCGGGAAGCGACGACAACTCCCTCTATGCGTTCGGCCCGTCGGGAGCGGTGAAATGGAGCCACGCGGGCGGCGGCGTCTTCGACACGAGCTCCGCCGCGATCGGGCCCGATGGGACGATCTACGCGGGCAACACGGACGGCAGCCTGTACGCCTTCAACACCGCGGGGTCGCTGGACTGGACCTACGCCGTCCCCGGCGCGGCCGGGACCGGCACGTCGGGCACCAGCATCACCTCGTCGCCGGCCCTGGCCGCCGACGGCACGATCTATTTCCACGCAAGCGACGGAAACCTGTACGCCCTCACGCAGGCCGGGGTCCTCAAGTGGACCGCGGCGGTGCCCGGGGAATCCTACGCGGCGCCGACGATCGCCTCGGACGGGACGATCTACATAGGGACAGACGGAGGCTCATTCTACGCGATAAACCCCGACGGCTCCCAGAAGTGGCTGTTCACGGCGCCGGTTCCCGGGGAGCCGATCTACACGGCGGCCGCGATCGACGCGTCGGGCAACCTCTACTTCGGGACCCTGAACGGGAACGTCTACTCGCTCGACCCGACCGGGAGGCTGCGCTGGAGCTACGCCGCCGGGGACGGGGTCACCTCGGCCCCGGCGCTGGCGAACGGCGCCGTCTACTTCGGGGGCTACGACGGCAACCTATACGCGCTCGCAGCCGCGAGCGGAGCGCTCCAATGGAAATACCCCCTCGGTACCCAGGTGAGGGCGAGCGCGCCGGCGGTGGACGCCAACGGGACGATCTACATCGGGTGCTATGACCACAACATGTACGCCGTCAGCGCGGCCGGCGCGCTCGTCAGGATCTACGCCTCGGCCGACTGGATCCGCTCCTCGCCCGTCATCGCCGGCAGCATGCTCTACTTCGGGAGCAACGACCACAAGGTCTACGCGTTCAACATCGGCGTCGGCTCGGCCGACTCCGACTGGCCGATGTACCAGTTCGACAGCCGCAGGGTCGGGCGCCCGGGGGCCGACGCGCTCGCGATCGTCTCCCAGCCGTCCGCCCTGGCGGTCGGTCCCGGCCAGCCGTTCACGCTTTCCGTCGTGGCGACCGGCCCCGGCATTCTCTCCTACCAGTGGAGCCTGAACGGGAACCCGATATCGGGCGCCGTCGCCCCGACCTACTCGGTTGCCTCCGCGTCGGCGTCGGACGCCGGCACCTACACGGTCACGGTGACCGGCGGCTCCGGCGCCGTGACGAGCGCGGCCGCCGTCGTCACCGTGTCGCTGCAGGCCCTGGCCCCCGGCAGGATCGTCAACCTCTCCGCAAGGGCGGACGTCGGGACCGGCGGCGACATCCTGATCGCGGGCTTCGTGATCGGGGGCGCCGGCACGAAGGATGTCGTGATGCGCGGGGTGGGGCCGACGCTCGCGATGGCCCCGTTCAATGTTTCCGGCGTGCTCGCGACGCCGCAGGTGAGCCTGGTCAGCTCGGCGACGAGCCAGGTCGTCTCAAGCTTCGACGCGTGGGGCGGCTCCGCCCAGCTCCAGGCGGCGTTCTCGCAGGTCGGGGCCTTCGCGCTGCCGGACTCGTCGGCGGACGCGGCAGAGGAGCTGAACCTCCCGATCGGCGCCTACACGATGTCGGTCTCCGGGACCCTCGGCACGACCGGGGTCGCCCTGGCCGAGATATACGACGCCGACCTTGGGTCGAGCTCCTCCGAGCTCGTCAACATTTCGGCGAGGGCGAGCGTCGGCACCGGCGGCAACATCCTGATCGCCGGCTTCGTGATCGAGGGGAACCAGCCGGTGCAGCTTCTCCTGCGCGGGATCGGTCCGTCCCTTTCCGGGGCTCCCTTCAACGTCGCGGGCGTCCTCGCGAAGCCCGAGATCGACCTCTACAATTCTGCCGGGACGAAGCTGCAGACGAACATGGGCTGGAACGGGGACCCGACGCTGGCCGCGGCCTTCACCGCCGCCGGAGCGTTCCCGCTCGCGTCGGACTCCGCCGACGCCGCGATGCTGGTCACCCTTCCCGCGGGGAGCTACACGCTCCAGCTGAGCGGCCAGGGGGGAACCACCGGGGTGGGGCTGGCCGAGATCTACCTCGTCCGCTAGGCGGTCAACGCGTCCCATAGAACGCGGGGCCCCGGCCGCTTCCCCAGTCGAGACCCCGGCCGCGGACGAGCGCCCGCTGCAGGAACGACTGCGCGAGCCTTATCGACTCGGTGAGATGCGCGCCCCGGCCCAGCCACGCCGCGATCGCCGCCGACAGGACGCAGCCGGTGCCATGTGTATTGACAGTGGAAACACGCGAGTTCTCAAACCACACGGTGCCGCCGCCGGGCATGGCCAGGCAGTCGCGGCAGGCCCGGCCGGACCCGTGGCCGCCCTTGACGAGCACCGGGCGGCCGCACTGGCCGGCGAGCCGTATGGCCGCCTTCTCGGCCTGGTCGTCCGACCGCACCGCATGACCCGACAGGAGCGCGGCCTCGGCCCAGTTGGGCGTGATGAGGGTGGCCCTGGGGAAGATCCCTTTCCTGAGCGCGCGGACGCCGCCGTCGGAGAGGAAGCGGGTCCCGCTCGAGGAGGCGACGACCGGGTCGACCACGAGCGGGATGGAGGGGAAACGGGCGAGCCCCTCCAGGGCTGCGCGGATGGCGCCCATCCCGGGCAGGAGGCCGGTCTTTATGGCGGCGACCGGGAAGCCGCCGAGGGCTGACTCGACCTGTGCCAGGATCAGCTCCTCGGGCATCGCCTTCCATTTCGAGATGCCATTCGTGTCCTGCGCCGTGACCGCGGTCACCGCGGTGAGCGCGTGGCCGCCGATGGCCCGGATCGTCCGCTGGTCCGCCTGGATCCCGGCGCCACCGCCGCTGTCGGAGCCCGCGATCGTGAGGACGCAGAAGGGGGCGTTCATCCCCGCCAATCCCTCATCCCACCCCGAAGGCTCAAGGCGGATCGGAATCCGTGCCGCTCGCGCAGGATCTGAACCCCTCGCAGGCTGCGGACCCCCGCCGCGCAGTACACGACGGTGGGGACCGAGGGGTCGAGCGACGGCAGGTCGGACGGCCCGCTCGCCTCGAGGAAACGGAGCGGGATGTGGACCGAGGGCTCGATCGACCCCATCTCCCGCTCCCAGCCCTCGCGCACGTCCAGGAGCTGGAGCCGCGCGCCCGCCTTCAGCATCCTCCCGAGGCCGTCGCCGTCTATCTCGTCCCGGACCCCGGGGACACCGCAGGTCTCCCCGTATCCCTCCGGGGGAAGCTCGGTGATGCGCCGCGCGGCCGGGTCCGCCTTCAGTCCGACCACGGACTGCGTCATGGTGAGCGCGTTCCAGACAAGGAGCCTGCCCGAGAGGGGCTCGCCGATCCCGGCGAGGACCTTGATCGCCTCGCATGCCTGGGCGGTGCCGATGAGGCCGGTCACGGCGCCCAGCACCCCGGCCTCGGCGCAGTTCGGGACTGTCCCCGGCTCGGGGGGCTCCGGGAATAGGCTCCGGTAGGTGGGACCGCCCCGCCAGTTGAAGACGCTCACGTGGCCCTCGAATCCCTGTATGGCGCCGTAGACAAAGGGGCGGTCCGCGATCACGCAGGCATCGTTGACCAGGTAGCGGGTGGCGAAGTTGTCGGAGCCGTCGATCACCAGGTCGCACGACCGGACGAGGGCGAGCGCGTTCGAGCGGTCAAACCGGACGGGGTGCGACTCGATCGAGAGCATGGGGTTGAGCGCCCTCAGGCGGTCCGCGGCGGCGTCGGCCTTGTTCGACCCCTTGTCCGAGCTCACATAGAGAACCTGGCGCTGCAGATTGGAGAGGTCGACCTTGTCCGGGTCCACGATGTCTATGCGCCCGACGCCGGCCGCGGCGAGGTAGAGGAGGGCCGGGCAGCCGAGCCCGCCGGCGCCGATGACCAGCACCGAGGACGACTTCAGCCGCTCCTGCGCCGCCGGCCCGAAACCGGGAAGCGACAGGTGCCGCTGGTAGCGCGTGATCTCTTCGGGAGTGAGGGTCACGGGGTCGCGGGGGTCACGAGGCGAGTGCCACGGGCGCGGCCGCCCCCTCGCGCCTGCCGGCGAACCCGTCGTAGGTTGAGTCCCAGTCCTTCCAGACGGCCTCGTATCCCTGGGACCTGAGGAAGGCGGCGACCTCCGCGGGGCTGCGGCCGTCGTCGATCTCGAACTGCTCGAGCGACTCGGGCGCGCTCGCGTAGCCGCCGGGGTTCGTGCGCGAGCCAGCGCTCATCGACGTGAAGCCGAGCCTGAACGCCCTGTTGCGGAAGGCCTCGCCCTCCCGCGTCGACAGCGAGAGCTCGGCCTCGGGGCTCAGGAGCCGGAAGGCGCACGTGGCCTGCACGAGGTCGCGCTCGCCGAAGGGCGTCACCGGGATGGCGCTGCCCTCGTGGGGCCGGAGCCTCGGGAACGACACGGCGGTCCGCGTCCTCCAGTGGACGGTCTCGACGTGCCGCAGGTGCAGGCCGGTGAACCAGGCGTCCGCGCGCCAGTCGCTGAGGCCGAACAGGGCGCCGAGGCCTATCTTCTTGATCCCGGCGCGGCCCAGCCGGTCGGGCGTCCCGAGGCGCCAGTCGATGTCGGACTTGGGGCCCCTCAGGTGATGCCTCGCGTAGGCCGCGGCGTCATAGGTCTCCTGGTAGACGAGGACCGCGCTCAGCCCGTCCACGGCCAGCGAGGCGTAGTCCTCCTGCGGGAGAGGCTGCACCTCGATCCAGAGCCCCGAGAAATGCGGCCGCAGCACCCGCAGCGCGTTCGAGAGGTATTCCCGGCCGACGCGGCCCGTCTCCCCCGTCACGAGGAGGACGCTGTCAAAGCCGTGCGAGCGCAGGACGCGCGCGTCGGCGAGGATCTCGGCGTCGGAGAGCACCTTCCTGCGGATCCTGTTGTGCGCGCTGAACCCGCAGTAGGTGCAGACGTTGGCGCACGCGTTCGACAGGTAGAGGGGCGCGAAGAGCCGCATCGTCCTGCCGAAGCGCTCGACGGTCCGCTGGTGGGCGGCCTGCGCGATGTCCTCGAGCGCGGGCGACGCCGCCGGCGAGAGGAGGGCCGCGAAGTCCTCCAGGTCCACGCAGCCGCGCGGCCTCCCGAGCGCGCGCCGCACGTCCGCCGGGGTCTTTGACGCGATCCGGCGCGCGACCTCGCCGAAGTCGTGCCGGCGCCAGAGTTCGACGAAGCTCACGAGGCCGCCTCCCCGAGGAACGAGGTGAGGGGGGAGGTCGCGCTGGCGAGCGCGGGATCGCGCCCGCTTGCGGTCCCGGCCAGTCCCGCCTCGCGGGCCGCGCGCCCGGCCTCGACGCCCTGGCGGAACGCGCCGGCCATCGCGACCGGGTCATCCGCCGCCGCGATCGCCGTGTTCACGAGGACGGCGTCGGCGCCCATCTCCAGGGCGGCGGCGGCGTGGGACGGGGCGCCCAGGCCCGCGTCGACCACCACCGGCACGCGGCTCTGGGCGATGATGATCTCGAGGAAGGCGCGGGACTCGAGGCCGAGGTTGCTGCCGATCGGGGAACCGAGCGGCATCACCGCCGCGGCGCCCGCCTCCTCGAGCCGCTTGCAGAGGACGGGGTCGGCGTGGACGTAGGGAAGGACGACGAAGCCCCTCTTCACGAGGAGCTCCGTCGCCAGGAGCGTCTCGATGGGGTCGGGCATCAGGTACTTCGGGTCGGGATGGATCTCCAGCTTGAGCCAGTTCGTCCCGAGCGCCTCGCGGGCGAGCTCGGCGGCCAGGACCGCCTCCCTGGCCGTGCGGGTCCCGGAGGTGTTCGGAAGCAGCCGGTAGCGCGCGCAGTCGAGGTGGCCGAGGATGTCGTCCGCCTCGCCGCCCGTCCGCACGCGGCCGAGGGCCACCGTCACGAGCTGCGCGCCCGAGGCCTCGAGGCTAAGTCGCATGGTCTCGCCGGAGCTGAACTTCCCCGTCCCGAGGAACAGCCGGGAGGAGAACTCGACCCCGGCTATGATGAGAGGGTCCCGGCTCATGGGAGGGATGCCGGCTCGGGGCTGGGAACGGACTCGGCCGGCCAGGCCCGGAGGAACTCGGACAGGTTCTCCTCGATATGCCCCCCCCGGTAAAGGTAGGATGAGACGGCCACTCCCGCGGCGCCCGAGCCCTGCAGGCCGCGGACGTCCGCCGGAGTCACGCCGCCGATCGCCCAGGCCGGGAGCCCGCGCAGCCCGGCGATCAGGCCGCGGATTCCCCCGAGCCCGAGGACCGGAGCCAGGTTCATCTTCGTCGCCGTGAAGCGAAGGGGCCCGATCCCGACGTAGTCAAGGCAGCCCGATGCGACCGCCCGCCTGGCGTCGTCCGCGCTGTTCACGGTCCCCCCGAGGATCCGGTCCGGGCCGAGGGCGCGGCGCGCCTCCGCCCAGTCCCCGTCATTCCCGCCCAGGTGCACCCCGTCGGCGCCCGACTCCAGGGCGACGGCGACGCTGTCGTTCACGATCAGGATCGCGCCGCGCCCGCGGCACGCGTCGACGGCCGCGCGGGCCTCGGCGAGCCAGCGGGAATGGGCCGCCCCCTTCATCCTGAGCTGGATCCAGCGCGCCCCGGCGGCGCACAGGCGCCCGGCCTGCGCGGCGGGCGGGATGCCGGCAGCGTCCCCCGTCAGGCACATGACCGGGATCCTCAGCCTCGGGTCAGGCGGCATGGCGGGAAGCCTCCAGTCTTGCCGCCGAGTCCCGGATGCGCGCGTAGGCGCGGACCGGGTCGGCCTCGTTCCAGACGGCGCCGAGGACGGCGGCGCCGTCGAAGCCCAGGCCCGCGCAGCGCTCAAGCCGTTCTGCCGTTATCCCGCCGATGGCGAGGACGCGGGCGTCGGCGGGGCTCCTCGGGGCCGTGAGGATCCCTCGCAGCTCCTCCCAGGGGAAAGCGGCGCCGGGCCCATGGCCCGGCTTCGTGATCGATTCGAACACCGGACCGAAGATCAGCTGCGGGTGGAGGGGGAGACTGCGCCGCAGGGACCCGAGGTCATGGCAGGAACGGCTGAAGGCGGCCGGCGACGAGGACTGGGGGACGTCCCTGTCGTGCCAGCCCCCGAGCCCGAGCCTGCGCGCGAGGGGCGCGTGGCCGTGCAGGATGATCCGCCCGAGCCACTGCGGGGGGAGTGCGCCGAGCCACGCCTCGATCTGCGGCCCCGACCAGGACGGCTTGCGCAGGTGGTAGCGCTCGAGGCCCGACGAGAGGAACCCGTCCATGGCCGGGACCTCGCGGGGATCCGCGGCCTCCGGTGAAATGACGATGATCTTCATGGTGGGGTGGCGCCGCTCCCTCATCCGCCCTGCGTCGCCCGGATGACGAGGACCCGGTCCCTCTCGGCGAGCGGGCGGGATTCCCATGCGTCCCGGGGGACCACCTCGCCGTTGACCGCGGCGGCCACGCCCCTCCTGCCCGCGAGCCCGAGCTCCGCGAGGAGGGACCCCAGGGTCGGCGGGCCGGCCAGCAGGTAGGGCTGGTCGTTCACGAGGATCCCGAGGGTCGCCGCGGCGTTCATTTCGCGGCGACGTAGATCTCGCCGCCCTGTTCCAGGAACTCGCCGGACTTCTCCCGCATGCCCGCCTCTATCGCGGCCTCTGTCGTCAGGCCCTGCTCCTCGGCGTAGCGCCGGACGTCGTCCGTGATCTTCATGGAGCAGAACTGCGGGCCGCACATGGAGCAGAAGTGGGCCGTCTTCGCGCTGTCCTGGGGAAGGGTGGCGTCGTGGTACTCGCGGGCCTTCTCGGGATCCAGCGAGAGGTTGAACTGGTCCTCCCACCGGAACTCGAAGCGCGCCTTCGAGAGCGCGTTGTCCCGGTACTGCGAGGCGGGATGGCCCTTGGCGAGGTCCGCGGCGTGGGCGGCTATCTTGTAGGCGATCACGCCCGCCCTGACGTCGTCGCGGTCGGGGAGGCCGAGGTGCTCCTTCGGGGTCACGTAGCAGAGCATCGCCGTCCCGTGCCAGCCGATCATCGCTGCCCCGATGGCGCTCGTGATGTGGTCGTAGCCGGGCGCGATGTCGGTCGTCAGCGGCCCAAGGGTGTAGAAGGGCGCCTCCCTGCACCAGTCGAGCTGCTTCTCCATGTTCTCGGCGATCATGTGCATGGGCACGTGCCCGGGACCCTCGCACATCACCTGGACCCCGAGGTCCCAGGCGCGCACGGTCAGCTCGCCCTGCGTCTTCAGCTCGGCGAACTGGGCCTCGTCGTTCGCGTCGGCGATCGAGCCCGGCCGCAGGCCGTCGCCGATCGAGAACGAGACGTCGTAGGCCGCCATGATGGCGCAGATCTCGTCCCAGCGCGTGTAAAGGAAGTTCTCCTGGTGGTGGGAGAGGCACCACTTGGCCATGATCGAGCCGCCCCGGCTCACGATCCCGGTCATGCGGCGCGCGGTGGAGGGGATCGAGCGCAGGCGGACGCCGGCGTGGATCGTGAAGTAGTCGACGCCCTGCTCCGCCTGCTCGACCAGCGTGTCGCGGAAGATCTCCCACGTGAGGTCCTCGGGCCGGCCACCGGCCTTCTCGAGCGCCTGGTAGATCGGGACCGTCCCGACCGGGACCGGGCAGTTGCGCAGGATCCACTCGCGGGTCTGGTGGATGTTCCGGCCGGTCGAGAGGTCCATCAGGGTGTCGCCGCCCCACTTGACGGACCAGCGCATCTTCTCCACCTCCTCGTCGATGGACGAGGCGACGGCGGAGTTGCCGATGTTCGTGTTTATCTTAACGAGGAAGTTGCGGCCGATCACCATCGGCTCCAGCTCGGGGTGGTTGATGTTGGCGGGGATGATGGCCCGCCCGCGGGCCACCTCGTCGCGGACGAACTCGGGCGTGATCTCCCTCGGAATCGAGGCGCCGAGGCCCTGGCCCGGATGCTGCCGCCAGAGGGAGTTCCTCGGGCCGGCGGCGGTCATCTCCATGAGGTCGGCGGCCCGCTGCAGCCTCGAGTTCTCGCGGATCGCGACGTATTCCATCTCCGGCGTCACGACGCCCCGGCGCGCGTAGGCGAGCTGCGAGACGCGGGAGCCGCCCTTCGCCCGGAGGATCTTCCGGGCGCTGCTGTCGAAGAACTTGATCGGGTTGCGCCGGCCCTCGCTGACCGCCTGCTCCCGGTGCTTCTCGGAGAGGTAGCCGTCGTCGATCGGCGCGACGTCGCGGCCCTCGATCTCCTCCACGTCGCCGCGCTCGCGGATCCATCGCCCGCGGATCGCCGGCAGCCCGAGGCCGGGGTCCGCGTGGAACGCGGGGTCGCCCCAGGGTCCCGAGGTGTCGTAGACGCGGACGGCCTCGTTCGGGACCTCGGTGCCGTTGGGCTGGCGGGTGGGGGATAGCGCGATCTCGCGCATGGGGACAGTGAGGTCGGGGCGCGAGCCCGGGATGTAGACGCGGCGCGAGGCCGGGAAAAGGCGGTGGCCGGTGGGGGGGACGTCGTTCGGTAGGGACATGGGAGGGGATGCTGTTCGGCCGCGTCCCGCTCCGCAGGTCGGGTCACAGATCCCTCCGCTTGCCGCGGACGGCCCTGTTTTCCCTACGGCGTTGTGAGACGCATCAGGTTCGAAGGATTTGGCAGCGGATGGCGCTGCCGTCTCAGCCCGGGACCCCGGGCTCTCCTAAACGAGGATGGGCGGAGGCTACACGCGCAGCCCCGCGTTTCAACTGGAATCGTCCCGCTCGGCGTGAAACCCCCGGCCCTGCGGAGCGTCATTATGTTGCAAGAGCGGCCCCCCCATCCTATGTCCAACCACCAGATGTCCCACGAGCCCCCATGCTGTGGAGTGTCCACGAACATTGAGGATTACTTCCTCACCCGCAGGAAATTCCTGAACCGCGTGGGGATGGGCCTGGGCGCCCTCGGCCTGGCGACGATGCTGGACCCCTCGGACCTGTTTTCCGACACGGCCGCCGGGGACATCGCGCTCGGGGCGAACCCCCTCACCCCGAGGGCCCCGCCGCTCCCGGCCACCGCCAAGGCCGTGATCCACATCTTCGCCCAGGGGGCCCCATCCCACATCGACACCTGGGACCCCAAGCCCGAGCTCGTGCGGATGGACGGGCGCACGATCGGGGACAGCGGCGTCGCCATGGGCTCGCCCTTCAAGTTCACGCCAATGGGCAAGTCCGGGATCCAGGTGAGCGAGCTCTTCCAGGGGGTCGGCCAGCACGTGGACGACATGGCCATCATCCGCTCGATGTACACGGACATCCCCGCGCACGAGGTCGCCACCGTGTTCATGAACACCGGCTCCCTGCGGATCACGAAGCCGAGCATGGGCTCGTGGGTCGTGTACGGGCTCGGCACCGAGAACCAGAACCTTCCCGGCTTCATCTCGCTCAGGAACGGGGGGCTCCCCTCGGGCGGCGCGGCGAACTACGGCTCCGCCTTCCTGCCCGGCGTCTTCCAGGGATCGAGCGTCAACACGCAGACGGCCACCGTGCAGCAGATGATCCAGAACATCCGCAACCCCTACGTCGGGAGCGGCGAGCAGCGCCGCCAGATGGACTTCGTGAAGCAGCTGGACGAGATGCGCTCGAAGGACCTCCAGCACGACCAGGTCCTCGAGACCCGCCTCGAGTCCTACGAGATCGCCTTCCGGATGCAGGCGGCCGCGACCGACGCCTTTGACCTGAACAAGGAGACCGAGGCGACGCGCGCGGCCTACGGCAACACGCCCCAGGGAAAGCAGATGCTCCTTGCCCGCCGCCTCGTCGAGCGGGGCGTCCGCTTCGTCCAGATCTGGCACGACGGCTGGGACCACCACCAGGACCTGCAGGAGCGCATCACGAAGAAGGCGCGGGAGGTCGACCAGCCGATCGCGGCCCTGCTGGCGGACCTGAAGCAGCGCGGCCTCCTCGACTCGACGATCGTCATCTGGGGCGGCGAGTTCGGGCGCAAGCCGACCCGTGACCGCAACGGCTACGAGAACCCCGGCAGGGACCACAACGCCCGGGCGTTCTCGGTCTGGCTCGCGGGCGGCGGCGTCAAGGGCGGCCTGGTCCACGGGGCCACCGACCAGTTCGGAGCGGAGGCCGTGACGGACAAGGTCCACGTGCACGACCTGCATGCAACGATCCTGCGGACGCTCGGCTTCGACCACACCAAGCTCACCTACAGGTTCAACGGCCGCGACTTCCGCCTGACGGACGTCGCCGGCAGCGTCGTCCAGCCGATACTCGCGTGATGAAGGCGGCGGGAATGGCAGCGGGGCTCGCGCTGGCGATCGCCGCCACGGCGCCCCCCCTTGCGGCGGCCATCACGGCCGCCGCCCCGGACCTGTCGAGCCAGGACCTCCAGTTCTTCGAGACGAGGATCCGGCCCGTCCTGGCCGACCGGTGCTACAAGTGCCACAGCCGCGAGGCCGACAAGATCAAGGGCGGCCTCATGCTCGACACCCGCGAGGGCATGCTGCACGGGGGCGACACCGGCCCCGCGATCGACCCGGGCAAGCCCGAGGACAGCCTCCTCCTGGACGCGATCGGCTACAAGGACGCCGACCTGCAGATGCCGCCCAAGGGCGAGAAGCTCTCCGACCAGCAGGTGGCGGACATGACCGAGTGGATCCGCAGGGGGGCCCCGGACCCGAGGTCCCTGGTCGCGAAGGGCAGCTCGTCGGCGTACGGGGGCGTCGGCCGCGAGCACTGGTCCTTCCTGCCCGTGAAGAAGCAGTCGGTCCCGGTTGTCGCCGGCGCGGCCTGGTGCGCCACCCCCGTCGACAACTTCATCCTGGCGCGCCTGGAGGAGAGCGGGATGAAGCCGAACCCGCCGGCCGACAGGTACACCCTGATCCGCCGGGCGACCTTCGACCTGACCGGCCTGCCGCCCACCGAGGAGGAGGTGCAGCGCTACCTCGCGGACACCTCCCCCGGCGCCTGGGCCAAGGTCGTCGACCGGCTGCTGGCCTCCCCTCACTACGGCGAGCGCTGGGGCCGGTACTGGCTCGACGTCGCCCGCTACGCGGACACGAAGGGCGACACGCCCCAGCGGGAGGACCCGAGGTACCCGTTCGCGTGGACCTACCGGGACTACGTCATCGGGGCCTTCAACAGCGACAAGCCGTACAACGAGTTCATCGTGGAGCAGCTGGCCGCCGACCGCGTGCTGGCGGAGGAGATCCGCAGGAACCGCTCGGGCGAGGGGCCGGCGCCGGACCAGTCGGTCCTGGCGGCGATGGGGTTCCTGACGCTCGGCAACCGCTTCGAGAACAGCGCGAACGACATCATCAACGACAGGATCGACGTGACGACCAAGGCCTTCCTCGGGCTCACGGTCTCCTGCGCGCGCTGCCACGACCACAAGTTCGACCCGATCCCGACCGCGGACTACTATTCCCTCTACGACATCTTCGCCAACTGCGCCGAGCCCAAGGAGGAGCCGTGGCTGCATCCCGTGCCGAAGACCCCCGAATTGGTCGACTACCTGACGAAGCTCGAGGCCGCCGACGCGGCCAAGCTGGCCGTCGACAGGCAGCTGGTCGAGCTGCGCCGCTCAGGCCTTCCCGAGGGGGAGCGCCAGCAGCGCCGCCGCGAGCTCCAGAAGGAGCTCTTCCAGGCGAACAAGCAGGTGATCGACGTCGAGTACCTCCCGGCCGCGCCGCCCAAGGCCGACGCCCTCCTGGACGTGGCGGCGCCCCACGACTACCCGATCCTCGTCAGGGGCGAGGCCCAGAACAAGGGAGCGGTCGTGACGCGCCACTTCCTCTCCATCCTGTCGCCCGACCCCAGGCACCCGACCCCCTTCCGCTACGGGAGCGGGCGGCTTGAGCTGGCGCAGGCGATCGCCAGCCCCACGAACCCGATGACCGCGCGCGTCCTCGTGAACCGGGTCTGGCAGCAGCACTTCGGGACCGGCTTTGTCTCGACTCCCGACGACCTCGGGAACCAGTCGGCCCCCCCGACGGACCCCGAGCTCCTGGACTACCTGGCCCTGCGATTCGTCGGCGACGGCTGGTCCATAAAGAGGCTCCAGAGGCTCATCATGCTGAGCAGCGTCTACCAGGAATCGAGCTCGTCCGTCCCCGGGTACGCCGAGACGGACCCCGACAACAAGCTGCAGTGGCGCTACAACGTCCGGCAGCTCGACTTCGAGCAGATGCACGACTCCATCCTGGCGATCGCCGGGACGATCGACTTCACGATGGGCGGGCGCCCCGTGCCGATCGGGAGCGAGGGCTTCGCCTCGAGGCGCGCGGTCTACGCCTTCATCGACCGCAGGAACCCCGCGGAGATACTGACCCAGTTCAACTTCCCGAACCCGAGCGTTCCCACCGGAAAGCGCTTCCTAACGCAGGTGCCCCAGCAGCAGCTCTTCCTCATGAACAGCCCGCTGGTGATCGAGACGGCGCGCAAGCTGGTCCACACGCCGGAGTTCCTGGCGATGACCACGGACGAGATGCGGGTCGCGGCCCTCTACATCGACGTCTTCCAGCGGCCCCCGACGCCCGAGGAGACGAAGCTCTGCCTGCGCTACATCGAGGCGAACCCCGGCGGGACCTCGACGGAGGCGGCCCAGACGGAGCAGTCCGAGAAGGCCTCGCGCTACGCGGAGATCCAGGCGAGGCAGGCCGAGAACCTCTCCCAGAACCTGAGGAGGAAGAACGCGCCCCAGGTCGAGCCGGGCGCCCTGGCCTTCAAGAGCCGGGCCCCGCTGGACGCGTGGACCAAGCTCGCCCACGGGCTATTTCAGACAAACGAGGCGATGTTCTTGAACTAAATGCGTTTCATGGCGTCTCATCACACCAGATGAAGAAGATCCTCCAGCGGCTGCCCCTCCTCTCGGCGGCCCTCGCGCTCGCGGCGGGGGGCCTGGCCGGCTGCGCCACGCAGACCTCCTCTGCACCGGCGCCCCATTCCAGCCGGATCGTCCTCAAGCCCACCGACGAGGCCTTCCGCGGCGCGATGCTGGGCCTCTCCGCCGCCGAGCAGGCCACGATCCGCAAGGGGCTTGGATTCACGGTCGACACGCTCCTCCATGCGCCGGTCGCGGTCGACAGGATGCAGTGGAGCCGCGTCCGCCCGGACACGCCGCTCGAGGTCAACATCTCGGACTTCGTCCGCTACTTCGACCTCCAGCCGGCCGCGAAGGGCCCGGGCAGGGTGAACATCGCCGCCGCGAGGGTCTTCGCCGGCGTCAACTACAGCCAGTCCACGTTCGGCCCCGTCTTCAGCATCCAGATGGAGGTCGAGTCGAGCAACGCGACCGTCGTCAACATCAGCGGGTTCGGCGGCGGCCCGCTCCTTGACAGGCCTGGGGACGAGACGCCGCTCGCCTCCCCGCGCATCGAGCAGAGCGCCGAGATCGCCTTCATGAAGGCGTTCCTGAAGGCGCTCCTCAAGGTGAACGAGCAGGTCCTCCAAAGTTAGGCCCGGGCCGGCTTCCCGGCCCCGCGCCGGCGGGGCGCGCGGGCCAGGGGGCCAAATTTCGCTTGTCACGCGGTGCCCGCGCGGGACTCTCAGGCTGCATGGCATCCGGCTACACCGAAGCCAGCATCAAAACCCTTTCCTCGACCGAGCACATCCGGCTGCGCCCGGGCATGTACATCGGCCGCCTGGGCAACGGCGCCCACGCCGAGGACGGGATCTACGTGCTGCTGAAGGAGACGATCGACAACTCCGTCGACGAGTACACCATGGGCCACGGCAAGAAGATCGAGATCGAGCTCGAGGACAGGCGCGCGCGGGTGCGCGACTTCGGCCGCGGGATCCCGCTCGGGAAGCTCCTGGAATGCGTCTCGGTCATCAACACGGGGGCCAAGTACGACAGCGAGACCTTCAAGAAGGCGGTGGGCCTTAACGGCGTCGGCCAGAAGGCGGTCAACGCGCTGTCGATCGAGTACCGGGCCCAGGCCGTCCGCGAGGGCGAGGTGAAGGTGGTCGAGTTCGCCAAGGGCAAGCTGAAGAAGGACCACCGCGTCGCGAAGACCGACGAGCGCAACGGCACAGGGATCGAGTTCGCGCCGGACGCCGAGCTCTTCGGCGCCAACCTGAAGTTCAGGCCGGAGTTCGTGGAGGACATGCTCTGGAACTACGCGTTCCTGAACAGGGGCCTCACGCTCACCCTGAACGGCAAGCCCTTCAAGTCGGAGAACGGCCTGAAGGACCTGCTGGAGAAGAACCTGATCGGCGAGCCCCTCTACCCGGTCGTCCACCTCGAGGGGGACGACATCGAGATCGCGCTCACCCACGGCTCCCACTACGGCGAGGAGTACTTCTCCTTCGTGAATGGGCAGCACACGACGATGGGCGGGACGCACCTGCAGGCCTTCCGCGAGGCGATCGTCGATACCCTGCGCAACTTCTACAAGAGGGACCTGGACGCGGCCGACGTCCGTCAGTCGGTCGTGGCCGCGATCTCGGTCCGGGTCATGGAGCCGATCTTCGAGTCGCAGACGAAGACCAAGCTCGGCTCGAGCGTCATCGGCCCGGACGGGCCGACCATCAAGGAGTTCATCGGGAAGTTCGTGCAGCAGACGCTCGACGTCTACCTCCACAAGAACCCCGAGACGGCCGACGCCCTCATCAAGCGCATCCAGGAGAGCGAGCACGAGCGCAAGGAGCTGGCAGGCATCCGCAACCTCGCCCGCGAGCGCGCGAAGAAGGCGTCGCTCCACAACCGGAAGCTGCGCGACTGCCGGCTCCACCTGGGCGACAAGGACGAGAGGTCGGAGGACAGCGCCATCTTCGTCGTCGAGGGCGACTCGGCGGCGGGCTCCCTCACCGCGTGCCGCGACGTGCAGACCCAGGCCGTGTTCGCGCTCAAGGGGAAGCCCCTCAACACCTACGGTCTCTCGAAGAAGGTGATCTACGAGAACGAGGAGTTCCACCTCCTCCAGTCGGCGCTCAACATCGAGGACGGCCTGGACGGGCTCCGCTACGGGAAGGTGGTCATCGCCACTGACGCCGACGTCGACGGGATGCACATCCGCCTCCTCCTGATCTCGTTCTTCCTCCAGTTCTTCCCCGAGCTGATCGCCCACGGGCACCTCTACATACTGGAGACCCCGCTCTTCCGCGTCCGCAACAAGAAGGAGACCCACTACTGCTACTCCGAGGCGGAGAAGCAGGCCAGGGTCGAGAAGCTCGGGGCGACCGCCGAGATCACGCGCTTCAAGGGCCTGGGCGAGATTTCGGCGGGCGAGTTCAAGGCCTTCATCGGGGAGGACATCCGCCTCGAGCCCCTTTCCCTCAACCACGTCCGCGACAGCGACCACCTCCTCTCTTTCTTCATGGGGAAGAACACGCCCGAGCGCCAGGACTTCATCATCGAGAACCTGAGGGTCGAGAAGGACGCCGTCCCGGCCTGAGGGCCGTCAACCGAGCATGGCCAAGGAAACGAAGGTACCCGGATCCGGGAAGGGCCCCGAGGCGCCCCTCGAGCGCAACTACAGGGACTGGTTCCTCGACTACGCGAGCTACGTCATCCTGGACCGGGCGGTCCCGCACATCGACGACGGGCTCAAGCCCGTGCTCAGGCGCGTCCTCCACACGCTCTGGGAGATGGATGACGGGCGCTTCCACAAGGTGGCGAACGTGGTCGGGGCCACGATGCGCTTCCACCCCCACGGGGACGCCTCGATCGGCGCGGCCCTGGTCGGGATGGGCCAGCGCGGCTGGCTGATCGAGCCCCAGGGGAACTTCGGGAACGTGCTGACGGGGGACGAGGCGGCGGCGGCGCGCTACATCGAGGCTCGCCTGACGCCCTTCGCTCGCGAGGTCCTCTTCAACCCGAAGACGACCCCGTGGCAGCTCTCCTACGACGGCCGGGCAAAGGAGCCGGTGACGCTCCCGGCGAAGTTCCCGATCGTGCTCCTCGAGGGCGCCGAGGGGATAGCGGTCGGGCTCTCGACGAAGATACTTCCCCACAACTTCAACGACCTCTGCCGGGCGGCGATCAACCATCTCCAGGGGAAGACCTTCCGCATATTCCCGGACTTCCCGACGGGCGGCCTGGCCGACTTCTCCGAGTACAACGACGGGGAGCGGGGCGGCAAGGTGAAGATCCGGGCGCGGATCGAGCAGAGGAGCAAGGTCCTCCTGGCGATCACCGAGCTGCCGTACGCGACGACGACCGAGTCGGTCATCGAGTCGATCCTGGCCGCCAACGCGAAGGGGAAGATCAAGATCAAGAGGGTGGACGACAACACGGCCGACCAGGTCGAGATCCTGGTCCACCTGCCGCAGGGCTCCGAGCCGGAGAAGGTGGTCCAGCAGCTGTGCGTCTTCACCGCCTGCCAGGTCGCGATCTCGCC
>Ga0182015_10002534_pt1 | contig 21818 bp, 18 predicted proteins | sample 712P3MmetaG_FD_120478 | JGI IMG/M metagenome (GOLD analysis project Ga0182015, IMG submission 120478) | Permafrost microbial communities from Stordalen Mire, Sweden - 712P3M metaG | ecosystem: Environmental > Terrestrial > Soil > Wetlands > Permafrost | place: Sweden: Stordalen | collected...
GGTCAGAAAAATGAATCCTCCGACCACAAGCGGATGTAGCCGGAACCCTTCCCGAATCACAAAATCACTGCGACTGGAGAGAACCTAAGTCGCGAAGTCCATTTTTCCGCAGCCTGCTAGGGATACGCGCTGCCTCAACCAATGGGGCTGCCTCAAATACAGCTGCCGTATAAAGTAGTTGGTCACGCGGATCCAACTGAATCGCCGCTCTAAATCCGCCACCGGGTTTAATAACCATTAACCGTCTGTCGGCAAATACCTTATGGTTATCAAAGTCCAGAGCATGCAAGTCCGGACCTATCGAATTCCAGTCATGTGCAATTGCTTCATATTCGAACGGGACAGGGAAGATGTCTGAATCACCGAACTTGCGCACGTGCGCTAGCGCCCACGATAGCGACGATAGTTGGATGTTATCCGGCACTGCGGTACTGTAAGTCTATAAGTGTCCAATGGAGGACGCAAAGACACGTGGTCTGTGACCCTATAGGAAAAAGCTCCAAGCTGTCAGACACCTCGAATCCGTCGACTCAGGCAACTACTTAGGCATGGGGACCGACACGGCCTTGCCTGCGCCGCGTTCGGAAATCCAGATCGTGTCGCCTACTGGTTCGACTCCGGTTGGTGTGTTGAGTCCGTCCTTGATTACAGTCACGCTTGCCGTATCGCCATTTACGGTGAGCGCGGCGATTTTGCCGCTGCCATTCTCCGCGAGGATGAGCTTACCGTTCGCGGCACGCATGCCATCGGGCCCTTTTACCGGCTGGTCCATCCAGATATCGACTGGTTCCCCCGGCTTGCCGGAAGCATCGACAGGAATGCGGTAGAGCTTGTTGAAGATCACGTTGTTCACATAGAGCGTGCCATCCAGGAAGGTGATGCCGTCCACACCCATCAGCGTAGAATGCTCGAGGTAAAGCTCCGCGGTAGACGCTCCCGCCGGTAGCCTGAAGATTCTGCCAGGAATGGTGTCCGTGATATAGAGCGCCTTATCCGGTCCGATCGTAAAGTCGTTGCAGACATTATTATCCCCGGGCAGGTTCCAGCGAATCTTCGGCGCGCCAGTGGTGAGATCAAAGCTTCGCAGTGCGGTGTGCCGCTGTTGCGGATTGGTGTTCGGGACAGGCGTCAGTTGACAGGTCCACAACGTGTTGGTGGAGGCGTCCGCCAACATGCCGAGGAAGAAGGTCCCCGGAGGTTCTGTGCTGACGTCGATAAACTTCTCGGCGGTGGTGGAACCTGGACGCACCTTATAGACGAATGGCGAACTGGCGCTGCCGACAATCAGCACGCCGCCTGGCGCCATGGTCAAACTTTCCGGCTGTGATTTCGCATCACCAATCAGGACTTCCCCGGCGAACGCGGCTTGCGCAAAGGTCATACTAATGATCAGAGCAACACAGACAGCGAGACATCGAGTGCGAGAGACACGCATGGTCAAATCTCCTCAGAGTCGATTTTTCGTGTCGTTCATGATAATTCATAACGAGCCACCCGCCGAGTGCGGTCCCTGCGGAGTCTGTGTCGTAGATTCTCTTTGGCCCCGTCGGGGCTCGTTCCTATTCCACATTCTACCCACGGCTCACGCCCCTTTGGCGAGTTCAGGGCAGGCTGTGGGCGGCATTCTTGCGCCGCTTCGCGGCTGACAAGGGACCAGGAACGTTTCATTGAAATGCGAAGGGAGTCGAAATCCCCGCCCTGTCTCCGCAAAAACTCAGAGACAGGGACGGGGCACCGGCTGCAAATCGTCAAGGGTAGCTCACCACCGTAACCGGAGTATCCGGGTTGGCGATGGTTGACGAGCCGCCTGTGTTGTTGATCACGTTCAGGATGCCGCCGGATCCGGACGTGCTCAGGAAGATTGTGAGCAGATCGTTCATACTCGACTTTGCGAGAGTGGGGGGCACTTCAAAGGCGTTTGCGGCGTAGATGTTTATGCCCTGATTGAAGAAGCTGTAGCTGCCCATACCGTATCCCTTGAAGCTGGTTACGTTATTGGTGACCTTGAAGGCGGCCCAGCCATCGACACCGGGAGCCTCCATCCACGCGGCCTGGCTGGGCGGGTCGTAGGGCATCTCGTTTTGCAGGAAGATGTCGGTGCCGCCGTTGCCGGCCCAGATGACCTCGTATTTCTGGTAGTGCTCGATGAACAGGCCATAGGCAGTCACGTTGTTGCCGGTGACGACGAGGCCTGTGTCGGCGGTGTTGTCGGTCCATCCTACGCCGCTGCCGTGGTCGGCGCGCCATGCCCAGATGTCATCGAGGATGGTGTCGTTGCTGCCCACGGATAGGCTAACCGTCGCCTGGCCCGGCTCCGCGCCGCCGATGCGGAAAAAGACATCCTGCAGCGCCGAGGGGTCAGAGCTGGAACTCGCGCCGAGCGGAGTTCCAAACTGAAGAAGCAGTGGAGAGTTTGGAATTCCAGCATCGAAAATCATCCCCGAGACCATTACGCCTTTGGAAGGAAGGACGATCATCGACACGATTCCGTTCTCTGGGATCAGAGTGGGGAAGCCGAGACCGAGCACAACCGTATCAGGGCGTGTGACCAGCAGCGGCAGATTCAGGTTGTAGATGCCTGGAGTGAGTATGAGGTTCTTGCCTAAGAGTAACTGTACGTCGATTTGCGCGGCGGAGTTCGTCGGCTGCGCAATGAAGAACTTTGAGATTGGAATGGACGAGCCGGGCGTCGCGCCCGAGCCCCATGTGGTGCCCACGGAGTTATGTTGCACCGCGGGGACGAAGACGTTGTAGTTCCCGCTGGAGTCCATGTACAGATATGGCTCCTCGCGTGTCACGGGACTGGTCGCGAGCGTGGTATACGGGTTTCCCCCGCATGCGGGCAGAGTCCCGGGGAAGCACTGGGCGGGTGCGCCGATGACGCCGGAAAAAACCTGGTTCCAGACGCCGTTGCTCCAGCCATCGATATTGCTGTTTCTGGTGATCCATTGCTGCTGTGAACCACTGACTATGCTGCCGCCTGTGAACTCGGAATCGGCGATGAAGCCGCCGCTGGCAAACGACGGGCTGGTGCAGTAATCCATAAGGGTAGCGGCCCCGTTGACGAGGACCCGACGCATAGGTGCGGCTTGTGACACGGCCCAAAATTCTCCGGTGTAGCAGCCGAAGGTTGGGTTGGTTACGTTGATGGTGAGGTTCGACAGGGATCGCCAGAAGTTAGTGAGCGCGATGCAACTGCCGTCGCTGCACTGGTTGTAGACGTCGATGGACCCGTTGATGACAACGTCGTTCGGAGACTGGCCGAGGCCTGCCACGGAGGTATAGTAGCCGACCTGAAAATTGAGTGGGGTGGCGGTGGAGCCATAGGTGCCGGGCTCAAACAGCAACGCATAGCGCTGGGTTCCGAACTGGTTGGGGATTTGTTGAGTTGCTATCGCGTCGACCGTCGCCTGAATCTGGGTCAGCGGCATGGTCGGATTAAAGATGTAGACGTTCGCACCGAAATTCGGTGCCGCTTTGGCAAAGGGAGCCAGCGCAAAGAAAGCTGCCAGAAGAGCAACGATCATTGCGGCTCCGCGTATGCGATGGAGCGGTACTCGTCTTGGATTACTAATAGTTAGGAAATTGCGGGCAGGAAACAACCGGGTCGAATCTGCGTATAACATCGCGTTCCTCCTTAATTTCTTATCGAAGGCTGGGACAAGAATGGGCGGAGGCGATGAACAGGGGCGTGCGTCTCGGCCCACCCTAATCGTTATTCTTGGAGTTGACTCAACGGGCTCGCGAGGCGGCATAGCGGAGAAGCGGTCCCTGCAACGCCAAGCGAGATGGGCGGAATGTTACAGCAGTCTTTGTTCCGTTGAGCACGTTAGCGTGCTCCGTTCGCGTTTCGTAACAAGAGTCGGCACCCGTGACGTATAACCGTCGCGATATTCAGCGCAGATGAAACGCGAATTCCTTACGCTTTAGCGGTTTTCTTCTTTTCCAGGGCAGCGTAGATTGCAGGGTCGGTGCAGACTTCGTAGTAGGTGCGGTCGGTCCAGCCCTGGACGGAAAAATCTTCGACGTTAATTTTCGGCACGCGGCTTTCGCGGACGACGATTTTGCGGAAGATGTCGCGGTCGACGGGGACGGTGGCGCTGGAGAGGCGGTATTCTCCTTTATCGGACGCCATCGACGGCGGCAGCTTTACGGCCAGCGGCACCAGGGAAATTTCCTGCTCGAGTTTGCGGAAGGCGGCTTGATTCATGCGGATGCCGCCCAGGTTGTAGCTGAGGATAGAATCCTCGGGATTCGCTGCTTGATCGGCAGCCGGGTCTGCTTCCGCGGCCTGGAACACATAAACGTGGAATGGGCCGGCCTGCGATTCCATCACCTTACGGGCACGTTTGTTGCAGGAAGAAAGGCGGTCGCTTTCGTTCAGGGCTTCCGAGATCATGATCTGGTGCTCGCCATCCATCAGATAGAGTGGGGCGGATTCCTGCAGCGTGATGCCTACGCCTAACTCGAGTTCCGGCATTCCTGAACGCTGCATCAACTGGTTGTAGCCGCGCACGATTTCGATGATCTCGCGGGCGAGCACGCACGCCCGGCTCACCGCCAGTCCGGGCTCACCTTCGCGCTCGAGGATGGCGAGGATGATGGCATCGCCTTCAAGAAAAACTTTCTGCGCACCGTACTTGCCGAGCAACTTGTTCACTGGGTCGTAAAAGTTCAGGCTGAAGTAGGAGGCAGGATTGAGTCCTTTTTCCATCAGGGTACGGGTGAGGCGGGTGGAATCACGCACGTCGGCCTTGAGAACCACATGCCGTAGCACTCGATCTTCTTCTGGCTGCTGTTGTTCATCGGGCAAAAGGAATTCGTAGAGTGTCCCGTTCATGCGGGAGAGTTCGCGCAGCTTCTCGGTGGCCACCAGGTTTACCGAGTCGAGAGCGGCGTTGAGCGTCTCCAGTCGGCGGAGATCGCGGTGATAATGAGAAAAATCCTGCAGGAAGCGGGCTGCGACTTTGGCGCGCTCCGCGCCCCGGCAACCGGCGACCTTGCCCACGGCCGCATACAGGCTGGCGGGCGAGAGCTTGCCATGCTCCTGAATCATGCGCTCGACGCGGTCGCATTCGGGACGCGAGATCAGGGCGTTCTTCAATTGCTGCGGATTGATTCGCGGAGCGTACTCGCCGAGCAGGGGTACGGTGTGGTATGAGGCGATCACGCACTCCATCACCTGCTCGTCTTCGAGCAGGCGCACCCACTTGGCCAAGCGCTCCTGCTGCGCCACCCCTTCCGCTGTGGAATCATCGGGCGTGCCGGTGCCGACCAGCGCGCGAGCATTTTCTGAAGCGCATAGCCAGGAATCGATGGTCTCGGCCGTGGTCTCGTCGCCGTAGAGCGAGCGCAAAAAGCCCCAGACCACGTCCTGCAGGCGGAGGTAGCGGTCGGGATCGCGGTCCCAGTTGCCGAGCATGACATAGTGCTCGGCACAGAGGTAATCGTCGCGGCCATCCTCGGAAAACGCCAGTCGGTTCACGAACAAGCCGTAGCTGCCCAGGCCGGGGTTCGCAGACTCGCCAAAAAACGAGCGCCGGGTGCGGGCCAGCGTTTCTTTCTCGACGGCACGCAAGGTCTCGAACAGTTCCTGTCCCACCTTGCGCAGAATGATTTTCTTGCGCACCTGGAAGGCGGCGACGCGCTCGCGATACTCAACGGCCTTCCCCTGCCGGATGCCTTCGTAGGTCTTGAGCAGGACGCGGCAGCGCTCCAGCACTTGTGCGAACTGCTGGTGCATCTCTGTGCGGAGGAACTTGGTCACAGCCAGCCGTGCCAGCAGGTCGACGGAAATCTTTTCTTCTTTCTTGGCGCGATTGAGCGCAGCCAAGTGCAGTTCGGCCAGCAGCGGCTTCCAGTCAGACGGATCCGCGGCGGTGCGAACCGGGACGCGAGTTTCGCCGGCGGCGGCGTTTCTCATCCACGACGGGCCCTGCGCTTTCTGTGGAGCCTCTGCCGCCAGCAGACCTTCCAACTCGCCGTGGCGGACGATCAGCCGTACGATCTGCGCGCGCGCCGCATCCACGAATCGAGAGCTCAGCGCCACGTCATGCCGCAGATTATCGACGCCGACCGCCAGACCTTCGAGCGCGATGGAGGGCACGGCCGCAACCAGTTCCGGCAGAGCCAGTTTCTCGGGCTCCTTGCCCAGGCGGAAGATGGGAAATCGAGGCATTCTTGGTGGCTCAGGCTGTTGGAAGTTGCTGATTACACATGTACATACTGAGGCTAGCACGGGTGCGGCAGCAGCTAAAGTTACCGAGGTTATGTTGGCCTGCCAACTCCCGGGGCTAGTCCCGGTGAAAAGATGCGGCGAGGGTGTCTTCCGCTCACAATCAAAAATCGATAGCGTCGCGGCGGCCTTGTCCGGCGTCTAACGTCCTAACACAAAAAAATTAGGAGAAGAACGATGCTCGGTTTCTCCGTTAACGGCAAACGCGTCGATCTCGACGTCGATCCTTCCACTCCACTGCTTTGGGTCATCCGCGAACATCTCGGTCTTACCGGAACGAAATATGGGTGCGGTATGGCGCAATGCGGCGCGTGCACCGTGCATATTAACGGTGAGGCGGTGCGCTCGTGTGTCGCGCCAGCATCGCGGGCCTCGGGAAAAGCCGTGACGACAATCGAGGGGCTTTCGCCGGATTTAAGCAACCCGCTGCAGCGCGCATGGCTGGAAGAGGACGTTCCCCAGTGCGGCTACTGCCAATCCGGGCAACTAATGAGCGCAGCGGTGTTGCTGCGCGAGAAACCAAGTCCCACCGATGACGACATTGACGAGGCGATGACCGGAAACATTTGCCGTTGTGGGACATATCCGCGCATTCGAAGAGCGATCCACCGCGCCGCCGAAATGGTGGCAAAGGGAGGCGCCCAATGATCGGTCGAAAAATGATGGGTGAAAACATGAGTCGTCCCGGCGCGGGCACGGGGGCGAACACAGGGATAGAACGGCGCAATTTTCTGAAGTTTTCGGTTGCGGCAAGCGGCGGCCTGCTGATCGGCTTTCGGTTCCCAGGAATCAGCATGCTGGCATCGGCGCAGCAGGCGCTTGCAACTGCGTTTATGCCGAACGCGTTTGTGCGGATCGGAACGGATGAACGGGTCACGGTGATCGTGAATCACTCCGAGATGGGCCAGGGGGTCTACACCTCGCTGCCCATGCTGCTGGCTGAGGAACTTGATGCCGATTGGACCAAGGTTGGCTTTGAGCCGGCTCCGGTTGATCCCAAGTACAACCATCCTGCCTTCGGCATGCAGATGACGGGAGGAAGCTCCAGCGTTTGGTCGGGGCTGGAGCAATTTCGGCAGGCTGGCGCGGCCGCGCGCGCCATGCTGGTTGCCGCGGCGGCGCAGCAATGGAACGTGGATGCTACGAGCTGCCGCGCAGAATCTGGCGCTGTGTTCCACGGATCCAATGACAAGCTGACCTACGGCCAACTGGTTGGAGCCGCGGCAAAGCTGACACCGCCGGCACACGTGCAGCTGAAGGACCCGAAGACATTCAAACTGATCGGAAAACCGATCAAACGTCTCGACACTCCCGAGAAGTTGAACGGCAAAGCTGTTTTCGGAATCGATGTGAAATTGCTGGGAATGCTGACGGCTGTGATCGCCCGCCCTCCTATCTTCGGGGCGAAGATGAAGAGCTTTGACGATTCGCGAGCGCGTTCGATGCCGGGAGTGCGCAAGATCGTCGCGGTTCCCGCTGGCGTGGCGGTAATCGCAGACTCTTTCTGGCAAGCCAAGATGGCGCGGGATGCTCTTCGTGTGGAGTGGGACGAGGGCAGCATGGCAAGCTTCAGCACCGCTCAGATGATGCAGGACTTTCGCGAGCGTGCGAAATCGCCGGGCACGAGCGTGCGGAAAGATGGCGATGCGGCGGCCGCACTGTCGAACGCCGCAAAAAAGATCGAAGCCGTCTATGAGGCTCCGTACCTCTCGCACCTGATGATGGAGCCGCTGAACTGCGTAGTCGATTTGCGCGCGGACTCTTGCGAGGTCTGGACTGGTTCACAATTCCAGACGGTAGATCGCGCCAACGCGGCGAAAGTTGCCGGACTCCCGAACGAGAAGGTTCAGCTCCATACAACTTTCCTGGGTGGAGGCTTCGGACGCCGGGCGAATCCGCAGTCCGACTTTGTGGTGGAAGCGGTCCATGTCGCCAAGGCGGCGGGAGCTCCGGTCAAAGTGATCTGGACTCGCGAAGACGACATGGCGGGTGGTTGGTATCGTCCGGCATTCTTGCATGCCATCGAGGGCGGGGTCGATGCTAGCGGCAATGCGATCGGTTGGAGATCGCGTTCTGTAGGGCAATCGATCATGACAGGGACGCCGTTCGCCGCGATGATGCAGGGAAAAGATTACGATCCCGCGTCGGTTGAAGGCATTGACGATCTTCCTTACGCCATCCCGAACGTGACGGTTGAATCGCATCAGGCGGAAGTGAATGTGCCGGTGCAGTGGTTGCGTTCCGTGGGACATTCCCACACTGCGTTCGCGGTTGAGTGTTTCGTGGATGAACTCGCGAGTCTTGCGCAGAAAGACCCTTACCAGTTCCGGCGCGAACTGCTGCTGAAGCAGCCTCGATATCTTGGCGTGCTCGATCTGGCGGCGCAGAAAGCAGGATGGGACAAGCCTCTGCCGAACGGGATGGGGCGCGGAATCGCCGTACACTTTGCATTCGGGAGTTACTCTGCCCATGTGGCCGAGGTATCAGTAACTGATGGCAAAATCCGCGTCCACCGCATGGTTTGCGCGATCGACTGCGGACAGTACGTGAACCCGGGCATTATCGCGGCGCAAACCGAAGGAGGCGCGATCTTTGGCGCGTCGGCGGCGCTCTTCCAGGAGCTTACTTTCGAAAATGGGCGCTTGCAGCAGACCAACTTTCACACTTTTCCGGTGATGCGGATGAATGAGTGCCCGCAAATCGAAACCTACATCGTGGAAAACAATGAGAAGCCGGGAGGAATCGGCGAGCCGGGGGTCCCATGCGCCGCGCCGGCCATCGCAAATGCGGTGTTCGCTGTGACCGGAAAGCGAATCCGCCGGTTGCCCATCCGGCTGACGGAGGCTGTATGAAGCGCTTGCACATCATGGTTCGATTTTGTTTGGCGAGCCTGATTGTGTTGGGCTTCGCCGGAGCACTCTGGTTCTCGCATTCCGCGGCCGCGGCGGAAAGGCTGGACGCGCCCAAAAATGCTGCCGCTGCTGCGAGTGACGATGGAGCGCTCTTCACCGCGTTTGTTCCGGTACTGCGGCACCCGCGCTGCATGAACTGCCATTCGCAGGGAGATTATCCTCGGCAGGGCGATGACGGGCATCCGCACACCATGAACGTACGGCGCGGTCCGGTCGGATTCGGAGTGACTTCGGAAAAATGCAGCACATGCCACCAGGATCACAATCTAGCAGGCTCACATCTTCCGCCCGGAGCGCCGGGCTGGCACTTGCCGCCTCCGAGCATGCCCATGATCTGGCAGGGGCTGACCGATGCGCAGCTTTGCGAATCGATCAAGGATCCAAAGCAAAACAGAAACCGGAACTTGGATCAACTCGTCGAGCACTTAACTGAAGATAAGCTGGTAATGTGGGGCTGGAACCCTGGCGAAGGTCGTACTCCCGTGCCCATGCTGCATGATGAGTTTGCCGCAAAAGTGAAGCAGTGGCAGGCAGCGGGTGCGCCTTGTCCGGCGAGGTGAAGTTGTGCCCTCAGCACTCGCTACCAAGTACTCGCTACTGACTCTTCACTCTCGCTGCCTCGAACTCGTCGCCCTTCTGCCAGGCGATTAAGCGCGTGAAGCTTGCCGCTTCCCAGCCTAGCGCGAAGCCGAACCGCGCCATCGCTGCGTCGCCGACAAAATCCATCTCCGGACGGTACTCATCGCTCGGCTGATGATAATGCCTTTCCACGTATTCCTTGTCCTGTGCCACTCCCCAGGCTTCGTCGTGACCTTTGAACTTCATTCCCTGGTTGATCGAGAACGATGGAATGCCCACGCGCGCTAGACTGAAATGATCGGAGCGGTAGAAGTGCCCGGCTTCCGGGCGCGCGTCCGGACGGATGGTCAGCCGGAATTCTTTCGCGGTCACCTGCACCCAGGGATAGAAAGTTGTACGCTCGGCCCCTGAAACCTCTACTTCTTCCGGCGATCCAATGGGCTGCACGTCGTCATAGTTCAAATCCAGCGCAATCTTGCCGGGCGGAATCGGGGGATGCTTGCCCAAATACTCCGAGCCCAGCAATCCCTGCTCCTCGGCCGTGACAGCAGCGAAGATCATCGAACGCCCCGGCCGATCTTTGACTATGCTAAAGGCGCGCGCCAGCTCCAGCAGAATGCCGCAGCCCGTGGCATTGTCAGCGGCGCCGTTGTAAATGTTGTCGCCCGGAATGTCCGGGCGAATTCCGAGGTGATCGTAGTGAGCGGTGTAAATTACCGCCTCGTCTTTCAATTTGCGATCAGAACCGGGCAGCATCGCCAGAACGTTATTCGACTCGAAGTGCCGTACATTGCTCACCATGTGAGCTTTCAACTTCGCCCCCATGTTCACTGGATGAAACTCGCGCGTACGCGCATCCGCCATCATCATCTCCAGATCTAATCCCGATGCCGCGGCCAGCTTCTTGGCCACATCCAGTTGCACCCACGATGCGACTTTCAACACCGGACCTTCCAGCTTCAGAAACGATTTCTCCCCCGAGTTCGAGTTCCGCACCACCTCCCACGGATAACTCGCCATATCTTCTTTGTGGATGAGAATCACGCCCACCGCGCCCTTGCGTGCCGCTTCCTCGTATTTGTAAGTCCAGCGCCCATAATAAGTGAGCGCCTTGCCTTTGAAAAACTTGGGGTCGTCCGACGGCGGCTCGTTCACCAGCATCAGCAGCACTTTGCCGTGGACGTCCACGCCCTTGTAGTCGTCCCAGTTGTATTCCGGGGCTTCGATGCCGTAGCCCACGTATACAATTTCCGCGTCCAGATCGGACTGCGCCTGCTGCGTCTGATCGTAGGCAACATAGTCATCGAGCGGCTTCAGATTCATCGCCGCACCTTGCTTCGGCACCAGCGAGAACTGCGTTTCCGCGAGCGTCGTGATCCCCACCAACGGGACTTTCTGCAGGTACGAGCCGTTCTCCCCGGCGGGCTTCAAACCATATTCCGCAAACTGTGTGGCGATGTATTCAGCCGTGATGTCGCCGCCGCGCTGGCCTGTGCCGCGCCCTTCCAGAAGATCGTGCGAGAGATAGCGCACGTGCCAGCGAATGTGTTCGGGATTGATGGTCTGCATGGCCGCAAATGCCGCACCCGGCAGCCGCACCGAAACCGCCTCACGCGTGGGCGCCGCTGGAGTTGGAGCAGGAGCACCTCCTTCCGCCCACACCAGCAGGCTGAGAATAGCTATCGTGCTGACAAAAACACCTATCCTTACGCTTACTTGCATAGGTCAGTCTTCTCCCCCGACGAAAGGCGCGGAAAATGCTTACAGCCAGGAATGCCTGTTATAAAGACTGAGGGAATTGTAATGGACAGACGGAGTTTGGTTGTAAGGGACTGTTGTCATCCGATGCACTAGAGGGCAACAACCCGGTGCGCAAGCAGACCTAGCGGCACTGAACTTTGGTTCAGAAGCTGCTCTGTGCCGACTTCAGCTTTTCCCGCGACCGCGGGATCAATTCTTCGAGCCTCAACCGGCGCGAAAGTCGCGCACATCTTCTCCCGGTTCGAACACCGAAGCTGGCGACGCACGCCCCGCCTCAGCCATCCTGCGGTTGATCTCGGTGAAGTCGGCCTTCACCCAGCCGACGGTGGAGACTTCAATCTCGCCGTCTTGTGCGATCCAGAAGATGGTCGGAACATTGGTCAGCCCATAAGCGTTCGACACGGGATACGATTCGCGTTTGTCGAGCAGCACCGGAAAAGTTACGCCAAATTCCTTCGTGAATGCGGCGGTCTTCGAAGACTCGTTCTGCGATATACCCACCAGAGTCACGTTCTTATGCCCATAAATCTGACTTAGCCGCTCCAAGAACGGAAAGGTGTACTGGCAAGTGGGGCACCCAGCCTTGAAAAACGCCAGCACGACCGGAGCCCGTGCCAGTTCCTCGTGCAACACGAAACTCTTGCCATCCATCGCTTTCAATTCAAAGTCGGGTGCTTTGATGCCCGCGGTTAATGCCGCCATTGGTCGTCCTCCGGGGGATTTCTTAAGGATGTTTCGCAGCCAGCGCATTCGCCTCCTCGCCCTGACTTGCTTTCATTTTAGATGATGCGGGAGGAAGACGGCTGCCGGTGGAGCCTGGATTTCCCCTCGAAGCATTGCCGCTTTCCGCAAAATCTTTCGCGCTAACCCCGTGAGCGCAACTTGTTTGAGCCGCGCCTGCGGAATCCATTTTCCGCTAACATGCTCCGTCGTCGCGGTCTGCCACACCTGCACCGTGTAATCCGTCACAGTGATCGAATGTCGTAGCGTGAACAATGGGCTGTCGGTACCATGCAGGTCTGTTAGTTCAGGTAATTCCCACATTCCGGGCATCAGCGACAGATCACGCGTCCGTTGCACCAGAAACACTTCGCCATTGCGGCGGTCTCCACTTCGGCAGTCTCCATTTGGGCAATCTCTATTGCGAAAATTCAGGGCATAATGAATTTCGCGTTTCTTCTGCGGAGCCGACTTGGTTGTTGCCGGAAATTCTCCGCGTGTCGCACACAGCTTGATCAGGGGACACGTCAGACATGCCGGCGCGCGCGGAGTGCATACTACAGCGCCCAACTCCATCATCGCTTGATTGAAATCGCCGGGACGCTCCGCATCCAGAAGATTCCCCGCCGTCGTCCATAATTCTTCTCCCGCCAGCCGCTTGCCTGAAATGCGCTGTAGAACGCGCTCCACGTTGCCATCGACGACAGCAACCGGTTCGCCGAATGCGATGCTGGCAATGGCTGCCGCGGTGTAGCGTCCAATCCCAGGCAGTGCCCGTAGTCCTTCGTCAGTCGCCGGAAACTCTCCGCCATGCTCGCGCACTAGGACCTTCGCTGCGGCGTGCAGCATGCGCGCCCGCCGGTAGTAGCCCAGACCGCTCCAGGAGGCGAGCACGCTGGCTTCGCGCGCCGCTGCCAGCTTTTCTACCGTTGGAAAGCGCCGCAGGAATTCCTGATAGTGCTCGATCACCGCCGCCACCCGCGTCTGCTGCAGCATGATTTCGGAGAGCCACACGCGGTAGGGGTCACGGCTGGCGCGCCAGGGTAAATCGCGCGCGTGGGCGTCGTACCAAGTGAGTAAACGGCGACGAAACTTCAGTTTCAGAGGATTAGAGAACGCTTGGAGCTCGTGTGGTGGATTCAAGATGAGTTCCGTCAAGTGCCTCAGCGGCTAAAAGCCGCCTATGATTTTTCAGCTCTTATCGCAGCGCTGAAGCGCTGCGCCACCCAAAAGCGAACCTTTCAGAATCAGAGTTTGGCAGCAATCACCCACCAAGACCAGAGTTCCTGCGATCTAAGCGAGACCCCGCTCAACAAATGGGTTTCTTGTCCGCACCGTGCCGTACCTACGGCCATGTTCAAAATCTTCAGAGAGAATCTCGGGAGCGCCATAGTGCTCGGCATAGGCCCAGAGGTGGGCATCATACCAGGGGAGTTCGTACGCCGCTTTGCCCAGCAGCGCCATGCGGAAGACCGCTTCATTTGGGTAACGCACGGGGAACCCGGCCATAAACAACTCCGCTTGGCGCGTGGCATCTTGAAGCTTCATGATTGGTGCCTCCCGGCCACGCAATCGCGTCACAGAATTCACAAACTCAACCAACGATTGATGCGGAATGCGCAATTCCCCGGACATCTCACCAGCGCGCAAAATCTCACGGGCTGCCACGCGCTTGCGCGGGTCTCGTGGGTCGCAGCGGTAGACCAAAATATTAGTGTCAACGAGGGAAGCCACGAGGAAGTCCCCTATCATCGTTGTACAGTTCCTCGCGCGTCCAGCCCCGATTTTCGCGCGTAACGCGCGTGCCTTTGGCCTTTGCTTCCTTCAGTTGCTCGGCCTGGAGTTCGTCCAGCCACTTCGTGTTGGCATCGAACAGCGCCAAACGCTCGTCGGTTGTCAACTCGTGTGCGGATCGAGCTTTGCGGCTTACCACTACTCGAATGCTTTCCCCGGCGGGAATCCACTCCAACTCGTCGCCGGGACGGATGCCGTACTGGTCGGCAATGACCTTGGGGACGGTTAACTGGAGCTTGCTGGTCACTTTGGACACACCCTTACTTTATCAAGGATTGTATCCTTAACTACAATTGGAAAATTGCCGGAAGAGGCTGTGAAAGGGACAGATGACAGTGATCACACCCGCCATTGACCCCGCGTTCCGAGCACGAAATAATAGGTGGGCCTGGCATCCGCAACATTCGCGTGAGTTTATTCACGCCCAGCAGCATCGAGGAGCATCATGAACGACTTCAACCGCAAGGTGGAAGACGCGTCGGCGCGCGTCAGCAAGACGGTCGCCGAGGCCGCCGAACGGATCGAGAAAGAGATCCCCGAATTCATCAAATACCTGAACGACGAGGTCGTGCCCGCGGTACGCCAGCACTCGACCAAGGCGCTGCGCGTGGCCTCGGAGAAGCTCTCCGAATTCGCCGACTACATGGAGAAACACCCGCACCCTCCGAAGTAGCCTTCTTGAATGGAACCCAATACTTTCGCAAGCGACGGCGGTGCGATGTAGTCGTTCTGCGCACCGTGATTCTGATTTTCCTGCTTACGATCTGGCTTCTCTTCCTCCCAGGCTGCGGCCATTCCAAGCAGGCGCGCGTGGACGTGCCGCCGCCTCCCGCTTCAACATCTGCGCCTGCTTCGACCGAATCCCCGGCCGTGTCCCGTCCCGCGGGCACCGTGAAGGACGATCGTCTGCCAGGTGCAAAAAGTAACGATGTCGATCTGGCCGAGCCCATTATTCCCTCCAGTTCCGCGCCGTTGGCCACCGAAACTGGGCGGGCAAGCTGGTACGGTCCGCCGTATCACAATCGGGTGGGATCGAACGGCGAAGTCTACAACATGCATGCTATGACGGCGGCGCACCGCACCCTGCCGCTGGGCTCGATTGTGCGCGTGACGAACCTGAAGACCGGGCACACGGCGCTGGTGCGGATTACCGATCGCGGGCCGTTTATCCCCGGGCGGGTTCTCGATTTGTCGCTGGCGGCGGCGCGCAAACTCGATGTCTACATGCCCGGAGTTGCGGAAGTGAAAGTGGAAGTCATGCAGACTCCGGCGCCGTTGGAGACGGGCGGAAAGTGGGCGGTGCAGATTGGCGGCTTCCCCCACGAACCAGAAGCCCGCAAACTGGCTGACCATCTGACGCACCGCTACCGTACGGCGAAGGTACTGTGCTTCGCCAGTCCCGCGGGAGACTGGTGGGTGCGGGTGAGAGTGCTTGACGACGATCGCGAACGCGCGCGGCTGCTCTCGGCTGAAACGGAGACGACGGAGGGAGCAGTTTTCCTGGTAAGACTGGATTAGTGGTCAGTGGTCAGTGTCCAGGCCCACGGCGGATGATCTGACCCACCGATCACTTCACTGACCACTTTCGTACCCTGTAACGGCAATGCTATGCTCACGCTGGAGTATTCCCCATGACCGCCCCCACCGGCGACTGCCTTTTCTGCCGCATTCTGCGCGGCGAGATTCCGGCGAAAACAGTTTACGAGGACGAGCACGTATTAGCTTTTGAGGACATCAATCCGCAGTCGCCTACACATGTGCTCATTATCCCGAAGAAGCATTTTGCCGGGTTAAAGGAAGCACAGGCTGACGATGCCGAACTGATCGGCCGGTGTCACCTGGCGGCGGCACAGATTGCGCGCGATCGCAACATCGAACAGGGATACCGAACGGTGCTCAATGTGGGTCCAGGGGCGGGACAGTCTGTGTTTCATCTTCACGTCCATCTATTGGGCGGACGTTCGCTGAGCTGGCCTCCGGGATAGAGGGGCGGTTCGCGGTTTCGGGTTTCCAGACGGCTTGCTTGACATCATTTTTTTGCGTAATTACAATGTAATCACGTTGAGGGTTTCGTATGCGATTGGAACTCACCCGTATCGGGAACTCGCGCGGCATACGCATCCCCAAGCCACTCATCATGCAGTGCGGTTTGACTAACGTGGTGGAGGTCCGCGTGACTCCCGAAGGCCTTGTCATCGCTCCTCATCGCTCACCGCGCCATGGGTGGAAGGAGGCCTTCGCCGCGTCACATCCGGCGGAGCGGGAGATGCTGCTCGATTCAGCGTCGCCGAATGCATTTGACTTCGAGGATTGGAAGTGGTGAGCTATCCGAGACGAGACGAAGTGTGGCTTATCGCTCTCGACCCGTCGAAGGGATCGGAAATCAAGAAAACCCGGCCTTGCCTCGTCATCTCCCCAGACGAAATGAATGAACCGCTACAGACTGTGCTGGTGGCTCCCATGACGACCACGCTGCGCAGCTATCCCACACGAGTGAATCTTACCTTCCGAAGCAAAACAGGGCAGGTCGCTCTCGATCAGTTGCGGGCCGTGGATCGCCAGCGTCTCGTGCGAAAGCTCGGCGCGGTCTCGACCAAGGCCGCACATGAGGTTGCCAGTGTGCTGGTGGAGATGTTCGTTCGCTGAGCGAGCGTCAACCTACGGATCTACTGCACCGTGGGATTCTCTTCTTCCGGCGCCCCGTGGCGGCGCAGCAACTGGGGAAGATTCTGCGAGAAGGCGGAACGGGGCAGGACCATGTCGCATCCCACTTCGTGGGCCTTCTGCTTCAGATCGCCTTGCACGTGGGAGAGGAACCCGATGATGGAGGTTCCCTTCTTGAGCTTCGCCTTCAGCTTTGGGATTAGCGTCAGTGGCTTGGCGTTGGCGTTGTTGAGGTCGAAGATGATCAGCGAAGGTTTCTCTTCGCCGTTTTGCTGCATGCGCTCGGCCAGGTCTTTGTCGTTCTTGGCGAACTCCACCTTGACATTGAGCTTGCGTGCGGTCTCCTGAATCTTGGCGGCGAAGAACAGGTCGTCGACGAAGGCAAAAATTCGCGAGTTGGAATCTTCGCGCAATGCGGGCAAAGGTTCGGGATCGACGGGCGCAAAGGGCGCTGCGAAGCCCGGCCGCGGGCCGCGCCGCGCGCCTTGGCCGTTGTTGCCATTGCCGGCCAATGCGGCGCGATAGCTGTGATCCATGGGCGCGGTGTAGATGCCATCCTGATTGTGACGCGACTGGCTGGGGCCGGCGGGGCGGGGACTGCGGGGATTGTTAGGACGGCGTCCGCGACGCCGTCGGCTTCTGCCTCCGCCACCGGAGGGTCTTCCTGGTCCTGCGTTCATAGTCCTCTCAAAGCTGCTGGGCCGGGCTTTCGCTCCGGTGCAGTGTTGCAAAACTTCAGTACTTCACTTCAGATTCCCGATTTTCTAGGTTTCCCATTGGTTGCGGCAGGCGTTATGAACGTTGGCGCGCTAACGCCATTTCCTGCCAGGGCATTCTCTCGTGACTCAGGAACACCCTTTTCGCTCGGCAATATCCGCGCACACACTCGAGGAGCAAGGCCACTCTGCATGCGAAACTGCGGGTTGGGCTGGAGCGCACTCGTTATCAACCGCTCTCTGGTGTAGCAAGCTCGTAACTGGCGATAAAAACCCTAAATGTTTGCGTATCGGTTATCCGTTTTCGGATCCGTCGCGCCGCCGGGAACGGCCTGGGACGCGGGAGGCCTACGCGGGAACGAGGCCAATGAGAACAACCTTATGGTACTCGTCCGCGAGCGGGCACGCAAGGGGCAAAGTGGATAGGTTTTGCACAAGAGGACATCGTCGGAAGTTTTCGGGCTTCGGGCTTCGACTTGGACCTGCGCTGGCTGCTTTTGGGCGCTCCCGTCCCCGACTTGTGTTCCACGCAGTGGTTGCTGAGCTGAAGCCCGAAAGCCGAAGCCCGAAGCCCGCCTTTCTTCACACTCCGCTGGAGACTTCGCGAGCCCACTGCTCGGCCTGCCAATATGAGGTTGCGACGATGTCGGGGTCGAGATGGATTTCGTCGCAGATCAGGCGGGCGGCTTTCCACTCTCCACGCTCATGCGCCAGCATGAGCTGGTAAATCGGGCGCAGCAAACTGGGCTCAACTCTGAGAACAGCCTTGGTTTCTGAATCGAGCGGGATCTTTTCCAAAATCTGGGACATGGGCATTTCAAGCATCACATCAAGCAGGGAGAGCAGGCCCAGCAGAAACAGATCGGACTCTCCATGATTGACCAGCGGAGAGAGCAACTCGCCGAAGCGAGCCCGGACCAGGGCGCAGAGCACGAGATCGCTGGTTTTGTCCTGTCCGGCGCCCACAGTAGCGATCAGGCGCACCCAGCGCCGCACCTCGCGGTCACCAAGAATCGAGAGGGCGTGGCGCACGGAACGAATTTCGCTGCTTAATCCGAACTTGGAGGAGTTCATGTAGCGCAAGAGCCGGTAGCAGATGGAGGCTTCGGTCTTGATCAGCTTCTCGATCTCGGGAACGACAAGGTCGGGCCGGGAAACGGCCTGCAGCATTCTGATGTAATTGATCCGGTTGCCGGGAACGTCGTGCGTGGTCATTATTTCCGGCCGGCGCAGGAAATATCCCTGGAAGTAAACGAATCCCTGATCGCGGGCGGCGGCGAACTCTGCGTGGTCCTCGACTTTTTCGGCCAGCATGCGGCAGCCCCAGGGTCCGTGCTCTTTTACCAGAGCGGCACGCTGCGCAAGCGTGGTGAGCCTGAGGTCGACTTTGATGATATCGGCCATTTCGGCCAGCGACTGGCGCGGATCGTCGCTGACGTAGTCGTCGAGCGCGATCAGGTACCCGGCTTGTTTCAGGCGCAGGCAAGCCGTCACCACCTCGGCATCGACGGGGACGGTCTCCAGAATCTCGACCACGGTGGAGTGCGCCGGCAGCAGAGTAATCAGGCCGCCGAGCAGGATTTCGCGGGTACTGTTGATGAAGGCGCGACGGCCATCGCATAGAACATCGAGGCCCATCAGCAGCGAACTGTCGAGGGTGGAGCGGGACGCGGCGTCGGAATCGCCACCGTGGAACACGTTCTCCATATCGTCCCGAAATAGAAGTTCGTAGCCAAACACCTTTTCGTCGCGGTCGAAGACGGGCTGGCGGGCTACGTAACGCAGCTTAGCCGCCTTGCGGCCATCGCGGGCTGGACCAGGGGCGGCAGAGGAATTCGACACAGCGAAATTATCGGCAAGGAAAGAAAAGACTCCAGCACAATGGTAAGGGTCCAGTTTGCAGCGGTGAGGAAACTCTAATCCTGCGGATTTTTAGCGGACAAAAGGCGCTCCGCGGATGCGACGCGCCTTTTGCCGTTTGATGCTTAATTCGTGACGGTAAGGGTGACGGTCATCGTGCTGGTGAGCGCGGTTCCGCCGCTTGGAGTGGCGGTGGTGGCGTTCACAATCACGGAATAGGTCCCGCCCGGTGTTCCCGGATTTTTCTGGCTGCTATTGCTGCTGCCGCCGCAAGCACCGAGCCACAGCGTGGAGAGGCCAAGAACCACGATCAGGCTGAGCAGGCGCGCGCCCCGCGTGCGCGATCCCGCCGCGAAAACAATTCCAAACAAGCCGGGCAGCAGCATTGCGTAGAAGACGCCGTTGCCGCGTCCCAGTGGCGGACGAAGCTGGCCGGTGGGAGCCGTGGTTGAGATGCTGAGAGTGACCGCGACCGTGCTGACGGAATTGCCGCTGTTGGGGCTGAAGGTGCATAGCGACTCAGATGGCAAGCCAGTGCAGCTATAGGTAAGCGGCAGAGCGGTGGTGTTGGGGGTAGTGGTGGCCAAGATAAAACCATTTGTCCCAGTGACACCAATCGAGACCGAAGCAGCTCCGCCGGCGTTCACTGGGAAAGTAGCGCCGTTTGTGGATGCGATGGCGAAGGTCTGGTTGGTCGCGGTCACCGTCAGGCTGACGTTTGCGGTATGCGTTGTAGCGCCGGTGCCGCTGGGAGTGCCGGTGACGGTGATGCTCTGCGCGCCAGTGGGCACCGCCATGTTGGCTGTAGTGGTAATGGTCAACTGCACGGTCACCGACGGACTCGCTGTGGTAAGCGTGACGCTTGTGGGCGTGCTCGGGTTGCTAAGGTTCTTGAAGGTGCAGAGCGCGCCCGCGGGCAGACCGGCGGTACAACTGCCGGGAGTCGAACTCGTAGAGGAGCTCGCGGAGTTCGTAAAGTTGATAGTCTCGTTGGTGCCTTGCACCAGCGTGAGAGTCAAGGTGGCGATAGCGGATTGTCCAGCGGGGACGGACACGGGCGATAGGTTGCTGGTGGTCTGAAGCGTGAAGTCGGGCTGAGTTACGACTACCACGGCGGGGGTTGGGGAGGTTGAGACGTTGTCCGACCCGTTTCCGTTATAGGTAGCCACCACGCTGTTCGAACCGGCGGGCAGCGTTGTAGTGGAAAACGTTGCCGTGCCGCTCGAAATTGGGGATGTACCTAAAGCGGTCGTCGAAGCATTGTCGTAGAAGCTAACGGTTCCGGTCGCCGTTGAAGGGGTGACCGTGGCGGTAAAGGTCACATTAGTTCCCTGATTTACAGCTCCGGAAGGAGTTGTAATCGCGGTAGTGGTTGAGGCGCGCGACGCCGCCCAGGCGGTAAAGAGGTCGTTGAAGTCGATGGAGCCAAGGCCGGTAACCAAGTCGTAACCAACGCCGGCCGTGTTTCCGAAGCTGCCCCCGGACGGGCATTGTAGTGCGACGGGCTCGAATGTCGGGTCCGGGTGCGTGCAGGGCACTATGTTATCGGAGGTGTCGCCGTCGGTCGAACTTGTGCCGCCAATTATGTCGTGAAACGCGGAGGGGTTGCTGCTATAGAAATTGTAGAGCTGGGTGTTGATGTTACCCAATCCACTGGTTCCCAGGTACTGATTCAAGAGTACGGTCATTCCCGCTGCCACCGGGGTAGAGACGGAGGTGCCTCCGAAGGCGGAGTTATAAGTTGTGAGGGCGTCGTTAATGCTGGTGACGCAAGTGCTGGTCGAAGTGGAGCCATTGGTCTCCGATTGGGCAGTACAGACAATATACGGGTCGTTAAAATTGGACGCGGAGAACGAGATGTCAGGAACGTCGCGGGCACTGTCGGCCGGAGTGAGAAGGGCCTGGTACGCAGGCTTGGCGAAGCCACCCCCGGGAGGAGCAACGCAGATGGCAAAAGGAAAACCTTCTAACGTGATCGTACTCGTGTAATTCACGCAGTTGCTGGGTCCTCCGCCGGTGCCGTCCAGGCCAACACCATCGTTATTGGCCAGGCCGGTCGCGGTATCGTTCCAGGCTAGCTCGGGGATGTAGCCGTTCAGGGGGCCATTGGGCAGTACTGAGGCACCGAAGGCGCCATTCGTCGATCCCCAGTAGGTGCCAGCGCCCTCATTGAACTCGGTGCCGCCCACGGCTGTGACCTCGGGGCTGCTCGCCGGATAGCTGACGGACGGGCCCAGCGTAGCCGTGTCGACGTTGCCATAAACGCTGCCGTCACAAATAGCAGCAGCGTCGTCGCCGGAGGCCACGAAAATCGAAATCCCCATCGACGCCCCTTTCTGGAACTCCTGGTCCTGCACCGTGAGGGTCGGAGGCGTGCTATAGGCCTCGCAGAGGCCGTAGCTCATGCTTATGACGGGCGCCAGAGTGTTGTCGATGGCCCACGAGGCTGAGTTGAAGACCCCCCCGGAATCGTAGTCGGAGGTGACGAAGATGATCTGGGCATTGCGCGCAACCGAGCCAGACCATTCGATGTCGAGATCCGACTCGCTTAAGTCGCCCGCATTCACCCCAGGATCA
>Ga0182015_10002535_pt1 | contig 21813 bp, 19 predicted proteins | sample 712P3MmetaG_FD_120478 | JGI IMG/M metagenome (GOLD analysis project Ga0182015, IMG submission 120478) | Permafrost microbial communities from Stordalen Mire, Sweden - 712P3M metaG | ecosystem: Environmental > Terrestrial > Soil > Wetlands > Permafrost | place: Sweden: Stordalen | collected...
ACTTTTTAAGTTGTTCGAGCGGAAGCGCGGCCCAGGAACCACCGGCGCGTTCGGCTTCGCGCACGATTTTGCCCACGATTTCGTGCGCCTGGCGGAAGGGCACGCCGCGGCGAACCAAATAATCGGCGGCTTCGGTGGAAACCAGAGCCGGATCGGCGGCGGCTTGGCGCAGGCGCGCGTGGTGAAAGCGCGAGGCGGCCGTGGCGCCGGCGGCGATTTCGAGAATCGCCACGGCCTGATCGTGCGCGGCGAACAGCGGCTCTTTATCTTCCTGCAAATCGCGCTGATAACTTGACGGCAAACCTTTCAAGGTGATCAGCAGGCTTGAGAGCGCGGATTGAATGCGGCCGGTTTTGCCGCGCAGCAATTCCCAGGCATCGGGATTTTTCTTTTGCGGCATGAGGCTGCTGCCGGTGGAAAATTCGTCGGAGAGCAACAGAAAACCAAATTCCTGCGACGCGAAGAGGACGAAATCTTCGGCGAGGCGCGAGATATGCGTGGCGGTGACGGCAAGCGCGTAAAGATAATCGAGCGCAAAATCGCGATCGCTGGCAGCATCCAGGCTGTTCGCCGTGGGGCGCGAGAAACCCAGCTCCTGCGCGATGGCTTCGCGATTGATGGCGAGCGCGCAGCCAGCGAGCGCGCCCGATCCCATGGGGCAGGCATCGGCTGAGGCGCGCGCAGCCTTCACGCGTTCGGCATCGCGAAAAAAAGCCTCGGCGTGCGCGAGCAAAAAATGAGAGAGGAGGATCGGTTGCGCGTGCTGCAGGTGCGTCATGCCGGGCATGGGCACATCGAGATTTTGCGAGGCCTGCTCGATGAGCGCGCGGATCAGACCGGCCAGGCGCGCAAGCGTGTGACGGCAGGCATCGCGCACGAAGAGGCGAAAATCTGTGGCCACGAGTTCGTTGCGGCTGCGGCCGGTATGCAACTTGTAGCCGAGCGGACCGAGACGCTCGACCAGCGCGGTTTCAACGAAGGAGTGCACGTCTTCGGCCGGCGACGCGTCAAGCCACGCGGGTTCGCTCGCCGCGCGGGCGCCAATGGCTTCGAGCGCTTCGATGGTGCGATGCACATCTTCACGCGCCAGGACACCGACAATTTCAAGCGCGCGCGCCCAAGCGCGATCTACGGCAAGCTCGTACGGCAAGAGCCTGCGATCGAAAGAAAATGAGCGCTGAAATTCGTAGAAGACTTTGTCGGGCGGGTGGTCGAAGCGGCCGCCCCACAATTTATTACCGGAGCCGGAATCCTGATCGCCGGGGCTCACGGAATGGCCTTGCGCGCGGCCAAGGTGACGGGCAGTGCGAAAAGGTTGATGAATCCTTCGGCGTCTTTCGGATTGTAATGGTCCATGCTGAAGCTGGCCAGATCGGTTTTGTAGAGCGAATAGGGCGAAGTGCGGCTGGTGATGGTGAGATTGCCCTTGTGCAGCTTGAGGCCCACGGCTCCGGTGACGCGCATCTGAGCCGTGGAGAAATAGGAATCGAGCGCCTCGCGCAGCGCGGTGAACCACAGGCCGTAATAAACCATTTCGGCGTAGCGCAACGAGAGCATTTGCGAGAAATGCGCGGTTTCGCGGTCGAGGCACAGCGTTTCAAGTTCGCGATGCGCGGCGACGAGCAGTGTGCCGCCGGGCGTTTCGTACGCGCCGCGCGATTTCATGCCGACCAATCGATTTTCGACGAGGTCGATGCGGCCGATCCCGTGCTCGGCCGCGAGGCGATTGAGTTCGGTGAGCAGCGCGATGGGCGCCATGCGCTTTCTGTTCAGGGAGACGGGAGTGCCGGCCGCGAAACCGATCTCGATTTCGGCGGGCGTGGCGGGCGCTTTTTCCGGCGCGTTGATCCATTGCCACATATCTTCATCCGGCGGATTCGCGGGATCTTCCAGAACGCCGCCTTCGTGCGAGAGGTGCCAGATATTGCGGTCGCGGCTGTAAATATTGGCTTTGGATTGTTCTACCGGCACATCGTGCGCGCTGGCGTAGGCGATGGCATCTTCGCGCGAAGAGATTTTCCATTCGCGCCAGGGCGCGAGGATCTGCAAATTCGGTCCGAGCGCTTTGTAGGTCAATTCAAAGCGTACCTGATCGTTGCCTTTGCCGGTGCAACCGTGGGCCACGGCGTCCGCGCCTTCGGCCAGCGCCACTTCCACCTGGCGCTTGGCGATGACCGGGCGCGCGAACGAAGTGCCCAGCAGATATTTGTGCTCGTAGACCGCTCCGGCGCGCAGCGTGGGCCAGATATATTCGGTAATGAATTCTTCGCGCAAGTCTTCGATGGTGGCCTTCACGGCGCCGGTAGCCAGCGCTTTTTTTCGAGCCGCTTCGAGATCTTCCTGCTGGCCGACGTCGCCAATCATGGCGATGACTTCGCAGCCGTAGGTCTCCTTCAGCCACGGAATGATGATCGAAGTATCGAGCCCGCCCGAATAGGCGAGCACAGCTTTCTTTGGCACGGGGGAGTTTCCTTTCAACCCAGAAGTTTCAAGAGGATGGCTTTCTGCACGTGCAGACGGTTCTCGGCTTGGTCGAAAACGATCGAACGCGGACCATCCATAACGGCGTCGGTGACTTCCGAGCCGCGATGAGCGGGCAGGCAATGCAGGAACACCGCGTCAGGCGCGGCGAGCGACATCAATTCATCATTCACCTGATAGGCGGAGAATTTCGCGGCGCGCTCGGCGGTTTCAGATTCCTGGCCCATGCTGGCCCAGACGTCGGTATAGACCGCTTGCGCGCCGGCGACCGCTTCTTGCGGCGAGCGCAACAATTCAATCTTGCCGCGCGTTTCCTTCGCGGTGCGGCGCGCCTCGGCAACGATCTGCGCATCGGGCGCGTAGCCCGCGGGCGAAGCCACACGGATGTGCGCGCCAACGCGCGCCCCGGCGAGCAGCAGCGAATGGCACATGTTGTTGCCATCGCCGACGAACGCGAGTTTCAATCCACGCGCGGCGCCAAAGCGCTCTTCAAGCGTGAACCAATCGGAAAGCGCCTGGCAGGGATGGAAGCGATCGGAAAGCGCGTTGATCACCGGTATCGACGCGTACTCGGCCAGAACTTCCAATGTTTTTTGCTCGAAAACGCGCGCGACGATTCCCTGCACCCAGCGCGATAAATTGCGCGCGACGTCGGGAATGGATTCGCGCTCGCCAAGGCGCGCAGTGGAGTGGTCAAGATAGGTGGCCGATCCGCCCAGGCTTTGGATGGCGACTTCAAAGGTAACGCGCGTGCGCAGGGAAGGCTTCTCAAAAATCATCGCCAGGAAGCGGCCGCCCAAGGCGTTGCGGTAGCGTTCCGGCTGCGCTTTCACGTCGGCGGCGAGTTGCATCAACTCGCGCACTTGCGCCGGGCCCCATTCGGTTCCCGTGAGTAAGTCGTTGGCTGCTTCCACAGTGGGAGCCAATGCGCTCATCGCGCGGCCGCCATTTCGAGGGCCAGCGGCGCTTCGCCGCCGGCGGGCGATGCAACTTCCTGCGGCCGAGCGGTTTTAGAAAACACGGCATCGAGAATGCGCAGGCCGGCTTCCGCCTGCCGCGCCGTGAGAATGAACGGCGGGAGGAAGCGAAGGACATGGTCATGCGTAGAATTGATAAGCAGGCCGCGGCGCATGGCTTCGGCGACGTACGGACCACCTTCCACGCGCAGGTCCAAACCGAGGATCAAACCTTCGCCGCGAATCTCGCGAACGAAATCGAATTTGGCGGCCAATTGCGCGAAGCCTTCGCGCAACTGCGCGCCGCGTGCGCGGACGTTTTCGAGTAAATCTTCTTCCTCAACGGTGGCCAGAAATTCGAGTCCGACGGCGCAGATCAGCGGGCCGCCGCCGAAGGTAGAGCCGTGCAAACCCGGCGAAAACGCGGAAGCGAATTCCTCGCGCGCCAAGAAAGCTCCCAGCGGCAGGCCGCCGCCGATGGGCTTGGCGACGACGACGATGTCCGGCGGTCCCGGCAAGCGCTGGTACACAAACGGGCGTCCCGAGCGGCCGAGGCCGCATTGAATTTCGTCGGCGATGAGCGCGGCGCCGTAGCGCGTGGCCAATTCGCGCGATTTCTGCCAGAACGCGGCGCTGACCGGATAAATTCCGCCTTCGCCCTGAATCGGCTCAATGACCATGGCGCAGACGGTATCGTCAAATTTCGCTTCGAGATCGGCAACGTCATTGAAGCGCACGAATTCCACGCCGGGAACCAGCGGAGCGAACGGATCGCGGTATTTCGCGGCGTAGGTGATGCTCAGCGCGCCGAAGGTGCGGCCGTGGAAAGAATTTTCAAGCGCCAGGATGCGCGTCTTGCTGCCGCCATATTTCGCATGCGCCGCGATCCGCGCGAGTTTCAGCGCGCCATCGACGGCTTCGGTGCCGCTATTGGTGAAAAATACGCGGTCCATGCCGGACCATTCGGCGAGCTTGCGCGCGAGAGGGCCCTGAAACGGATTGTGAAACAGATTCGAGACGTGAATCGCGCGCTCGGATTCGCGCTTGATGACGCGAACGATGCGCGGATGCGCGTAGCCCAGCGCATTGACGGCGATGCCGCCCAGAAAATCCAGATGCGCGCGGCCTTTTTGATCGTAGAGATAGCAGCCGCGCCCGCGCACGAATACCTGCGGCGGCCGCTTATAGGTATTCATCAAGTGGCGCGCTTCATCGCGCAGCGCTTCGGCCATGGTACCCGCCGATGAGCGCGCTGCCGGCGATTTCTTGCGCGGCGCGTGTTTGGACTTCGATTTCACCGCATCACTCCCGCTGCCGTGGCCGGAAACGTGGGCAGCACTCGCGTGCCCGGTCCCTTTTCGCCATTGGCCGCGGAAAGCAAGCCGCGTTCGTGAGCGCCGCCGACGATGCGCACCTGACCCACGCCCGCGGAGAGCGCGCGTTTGCAGGCTTCGAGCTTCAGCACCATTCCGCCGGAAACTTTTTGATGGCGGATCAGGTCTTCGGCCTCTTCGCAGGAAAGCACCTTAACGACTTTCGGGCCGTCGAGCACGCCGGCGACGTCGGTGAGATAAATCAGCCGATCGGCATGAATGTATTCGGCGCAGGCCGCGGCCATGTGGTCGGCATTGATGTTGTAGAGTTCGCCGTCGACGCCAAGGCCCAGCGGCGGCGCTACCGGCACGATGCCGGACTTCCACAGCGACTCGAGAAATTCCACGTTTACGCCGGTGACGTAGCCGACGAAACCCAAGCTGCCGGAAACTTCGTTGTGCACCATCGGCTCGGCCAGGAAACAGGCGGAATCGGAGGCGCAGATTCCGACCGAGGGCTGCCCAGCGGCGGAGATGGCGCCGGAGAGGCGCTTATTCAGCAGGCCGGCGAAGACCATGATCGCGGCGTCGCGCGTTTCGCGATCGGTGACGCGCAAGCCATTGACGAATTGGCTTTCGATGCCCATGCGCTTGAGCGTCGCGGTGAAAATTTTCCCGCCGCCATGGATCACGAGAATTTCGTGGCCCTGCTGCGAAAGTTGTGCGATTTGACGAGCCAGCAGCTCGACGGTTTTATCGTCATCTAGAAGAGCGCCGGCGAATTTGACGACCATTCTCATCGGAGTCCTGTAGCCTCCTCGATCCCTAGCATTACGTTCATGTTCTGCACGGCCTGGCCCGCGGCGCCCTTGCCCAAATTATCGAGGCAGGAGACCACGGCCAGCCGCTCGCCCGAGGGGTCGAGCGCGAAACCTATGTCGCAGAAATTTGTGTGCGCCACGTGCTGCAATTCCGGCAAGCGCCCGGCGGGCCAGATGCGCAGCATCGGGCGGCCGGCGAAGAACTTGCGGTAGAGGGCTTCGATTTCTTCGCCGGTTTTCGGCTTATCGAGCCAGACGTAAAGCGTGGAAAGAATTCCTCGCGCGAGCGGCAACAGATGCGTGGAGAAAATAATTTCACGCGGATCGATGCCGGTGTGGTCGGTGACTTCCGGCGTGTGGCGATGCGAGAACAGGCCATAGGCACGGAAATTTTCATCGACTTCGACGAACTGCATTTCGCGTTTGGGTTCTTTGCCCGCGCCGGTGGCGCCGGATTTGCAATCGCAAACGATGCCGCGGCCGGGCGCGATCCAACCGGATTCGATGAGCGGCTTGAGGCCGAGGATCACGGACGTGGGGTAGCAGCCGGGATTGGCGACCAATTGCGCCTTCGGCAATTTATCCGCGTAAAGTTCGGGCAGGCCGTAAACGGCTGCTTCGGTCCACGCGCGCGGAGGCTCGGGCAATTTGTACCAGTGCGCGAATTTTTCGGGCTCGCGAAAGCGGAACGCGCCGGAAAGATCGACGACGCGCAGGCCGGCCTTCAGCAGCGCGGGCGCGAGTTCGACCGACGCTTCATGCGGCGTGGAAAGAAACGCGACCGTGGCTCCGCTGGCGGCGATGGCTTCCACCGAAAGCGTGCGGCAGGGCGCTTCGGCCACGCCGCGCAATTGCGGATAGAGCTCGGAAATGCAGCGCACGCCCGGCGCGGAACTTTCGCGCAGGTAAAACGTAGGAGTCGGGATTTGCGGATGCCGCAGAAGAAGCCGGGCCAGCTCGAAACCTGCGTAGCCCGTAGCTCCGACGACGGCGACCCGTGTGGGTTCCGTCACCGGATCATCTCCTCCATGCGTTTCTGGATGGCGGCGCGGGCCTGGCGCGAGGAAGCGATCACCAGAACCGTGTCGTCACCGGCGATGGTGCCGGCAACTTCTTTCATGCGCGCGGCGTCCAGAGCGGCAGCCAGCGGCTGCGCGCCGGAAGGCGGCGTTTTTAAAACCAATAAATTATCCGAGGGACGCAGATCGAGCAGAAAATCGCGCAGCGCACGCTCGAGCGATGCTTGCGGTGTAGCTTCAGTGCCGGGATCGGTGAGGGGCTTGTAGCCGGAGGTGGTTTTCACTAAGCGAAGTTCGGCCATATCTCGCGAGAGCGTGGCCTGCGTGACGCGCACTTTCACGTGCGCGAGCTGGCGGCGCAGTTCGTGCTGGCTGGAGATCGGCGCGCTGGAGACGAGCTTCAGTATCTGTCCCTGCCGAAATCGTTTTTGGACTCTTGCCGCCATGGTCGACGTGGACTCCGTAGCATGCCAAGCCTAGATTATGCAACAGCATGCATAATTATGCGGGCAAGCGGAGGGCGTGTCAACAAACTTTTCATGTTTTCCACAGCGGCGACAACGGCGGCGCATTCGGTTGACGCCTTCGCCGCCGCACGCCTATGATTTTCGCGCACCGTGAAACGCATAACTCGATGATCGTCTACGCTTCCGCGCCGCGCGAAAAGCTCGGGCGATATTTCGCCAGCGCGGTGTTGCTCGCGGCAGGCATCGCGACGGGATGCCACCGCAATCATCCGCCGCCGATCTCGGAGACCGCCACTTCCGCGGACGCGACGCCTGGCGGCGTGCCGCTGCTGACGGAGCGAAAGCTCGATCCGCTGACGCAGAGCGACGTGGAACTGTACCTCAAGGTGATGCGCGCGGCGGCTGCGCGCGTGCAAAATCCCACGCCGGACGATTTGGCGACGCTGGCGCAAGCGCGGCAGATTATGACCGCAGCCGATGCGGGAAAGGTCCCGAGTTCTTCTGACGCGCGTACGCTCGAACGCGCTTCGCAGATCGGCACGGAGATGGATCAGATCGTGGCCGATGAACAGCACGTCGATGCGGCTACATATCTGGGCATCGCTCGCGCCATCGAAGCCGTTGTGCCCGATCCGCGGATGGCATCGAGCGGAGAAAATTCGCGGCGGGCGAGCGGGGAGCCGGGGACGCCGCTCGAACGGCGCATGGCGGAAGCTGACGCCGCCAATCGCATTTTTCTTGCTCCGTATCGCGAGGAAATCGAGCGGCTGATTGCCATCGTGCGCAATCCGGAAAATTTGCCGAAGAGTTGAGGCCTCGGTGTACGGCGGCTCAGAGCGCCGCTGTGGATATTCGCCGAGATGCGCGCATCCGAAAAGCGAGTCCAAGAATCTAATTGGGATGCCTGAAGTGGCTAAAGAGCGGACCTGTAAACCTTTACGGCCGAGGCGCGTTCACGGCAATCGTGGAGCGCGCGAAGCGAAGGCGGGGCGCGCCGGTCGATCGCGCACCTCTCTGCGCCTGCTGATTCTGTGGCTAGCCGTGGCCGCATTCGCAGTGCTCGGCGGGTCCGCGTTTGCGCAGGACGCGGCGCCGCAATCGAGCGCCGTGCACCTCACTCTTCAAGGCGCGGTGCAGCTGGCGCTGCGGCAAAATCCGCAAGTGCAAATCGCGGCGCTGAATCTGGCGGAGAGCGTGCAGAATAAAAACGAGGCGCGTTCGGAACTTTTGCCGCAGGCAAAACTTGAGGCGTCCGACACGGCCGTGCGTGGAAATCTGGAAGCCGATTTCGGCCGGCCGTTCCCCGGCCTGCCGCAGCATATCGGCCCGTATCAAATATTTTCGGCGGGGCCGCAATTTTCGATGTCGGTGCTGGACCTTTCTCTGTGGCGGCGCTGGCAAGCCGCGGGCGAAAATGTTCAAGCCAGCGCCGCGGATCGCGAATCGACGCGCGAGCAGATCACGCTGCTGGTGGTTTCGCAATATCTGGGCTGCTTGCGGGCCAGCGCTGACGTGCGCGCCGCGCAATCGCGGGTGGATCTGGCGAAGGCGCTCTTCGGGCAGGCCAACGACTTGCAGCAGCACGGCGCCGGGACCGGAATCGACGCGCTGCGCTCCAACGTGGAATTGCAAAACGAAGCTCAGGTGCTGCTTGTCGCGCAAACCAACGAACAAACGTCGCTCTATGGCCTGGCCCAATTGCTGAACCTCGATCCGAGCGCGACGATCGCGCTCGACGATGCGTCCAGTTTTTTCGATACACCTGTGAGTGATGCCGACACCATCTTCGCGCAGAGCTTGGATGCAGCGTATGCCGCGCGCCCGGAAATGCGCGCGCTTGAAGCGCAGGAGCGCGCCGCGATGGACGAGAAACGCGCGACCAGCGAATCGCGATGGCCTACCGCGCGCATTGTTGGAAATTGGGACTATGAAGGCCTCTCAAGCACTACCGGCATTCCCACGTACAACTACTCCGTGGTGTTCGATGTGCCGATTTTCACCGGCGGCCGGATTCACGCCGATGATGCGATCGACGATTTGGAATTGAAAAAAATCGCGCAGCGGCGCGAGGATCTTCAAAATCAAATCGCCGTGGACGTGAAAACGGCCGCGGCCGAGCTGGCATCGGCGCGCAGCGAAGTCGACGTAGCGAACCAGGGCGTTTCGCTCGCGCAGCAGGAAGTGCAGCAGGCGCGCGACCGATTTACGGCGGGAGTGGCCAATAACATCGAAGTGATCCAGGCGCAGGACGCGCTCGCGCGGGCCAGCGACAATCAGATCGCCGCGCTCTATAGCTACAACGAAGCGCGCGCGGATCTGGCGCGCGCGACGGGACAAATGGAGTCGCTCTATGCCAAGTGAAAACGATCCAAGATCCACGGAAACGCTCGAACTCGAATCGAAACCGGCTACGAGCTCATTCGCATCTGACGCGGCCGGTGCGGACGCCCCCTCGAAGAAGCCCGCGCTGACTCCGCAGCGCAAGCGGATTCTGGCGGTGGCCGGCGTGATCGCGCTGGCGGCGATTCTGGCGATGTACTTTCACTATCGCAATCGCGTTTTTACCGACGACGCCGAAGTGGACGCGCACGTGACGCCGGTGGCGGCGAAAATTTACGGCAACGTTTCCGAAGTGCTGGTGCTCGATAACCAGCAGGTGAAGGCGGGGCAGCTCCTGGTGCGGCTCGATCCGCGCGACAATCAGGCCAAAGTGGATCAGGCGCGCGCGGCGCTGGAATTGGCCGAGAGCCAATCCAAGGGCGCGGCGACGGAGGTGCCACTGGAGCAGGCCACAACAAACAGCGACGTCAGCGCCGCCGAAGCCGATGCCGCGGGTTCGCAAGCGACCTTCCAAGAGGCCAATTCTTCGGACGTGGCTTACGCGGAGGCTAACGTCGCGAAAAGCCAAGCGACTTACGACCGGGCCCAGGCCGACCTGGCGCGCATGAAACCGCTGGCGGACAAGGCGGAAATTTCGCAACTCGACTACGACGGCTACGTGGAAGCGGCGGCCGTGGCACAGAGCCAACTGCAGGCCGATAAGGAGAAGCTCGCGGAGGCGCAGAAGAAAGCGCAGATCGCAAGTGCGAATCTGCACGCGGCCGACGCGCACCTGGCCGAGGCACGCGCCGGCTCGAAGATGGTGTCGGTCCGCGCCTCGGATGCGGCCGCGGCACGCGCGCGTGTGGCCGAAGCCCAAGCCGATCTGGCCGCCGCGGAACTTGATCTGAGCTACACGGACATCGTGGCGCCGGTGGATGGCGTGGTGACGCACAAAATCGTCGAAGTGGGCGAGATCGTGGAACCGGGACAGGGCCTGCTGGTCGTGGTGCCGCTGAACGATGTATGGGTGACGGCCGATTATAAAGAAACGCAACTGGCCGATGTTCAGCCCGGCCAGAAAGCCGAAATTCACGTGGACATGTACGACGAGACATTTACCGGCCACGTCGATTCGATCGCCGGCGCGACGGGCGCGCGGCTTTCGCTGCTGCCGCCCGAGAATGCCACGGGAAATTTCGTCAAAGTCGTGCAGAGGATCCCGGTGAAGATTCTGCTCGATCCTATTCCGCCGGAAAAAGCCATCCTCCGGCCCGGGATGAATGTGGACGTCACGATCCTGACGCAGTAGCGCGAGCGCCGGCGCAGACTCCGAGCGCCGCGCGACGAACGAAACGACGCAACGCGCAGCACGATTATCGCGGCAGAAAAATCAACGATGAGCAATACGCCCACGTACGCACCGCCAGAAGCACCGATCAACCCATGGTTGATCGCGGTGACCGTGATGCTGGCCACGTTCATGGAAGTGCTGGACACCAGCGTGGCCAATATCGCGCTGCCGCACATCGCTGGAAGTCTTTCCGCCAGCGTGGACGAAAGCACGTGGGTGCTCACCAGTTATCTGGTTTCAAACGCGATCGTGCTGCCGCTTTCGGGTTGGTTCTCGCGCCTGTTCGGGCGCAAGAATTTCTACATGTTCTGCGTGGGCTTATTCACCATCAGTTCATTCCTGTGCGGGCTTGCGCCAACCTTGCCGCTGCTGGTGACATTTCGCGTGCTGCAAGGCATCGGCGGCGGCGCGCTGCAACCGGTTTCGCAGGCGATTCTGGTGGAGAGCTTCTCCAAGGCGAAGCAAGGCGCAGCAATGGCGGTGTACGCAATGGGCGTGGTGTTCGCGCCTGCCGTTGGCCCAACGCTAGGCGGATGGATCACGGACAATTTCAGCTGGCGCTGGATTTTCTTCATCAATATTCCCGTGGGCGTGATCTCGCTGCTGATGACGCAGGTCCTGATCTCCGATCCGCCGTATTTGAAGCGCGAGAATCTGCGCACACTCAAGATCGATTACATGGGCATCGGTTTGCTTGGCCTAGGCCTGGGCGCGCTGCAAATTCTGCTGGATAAGGGCGAGCGTGACGATTGGTTCAGTTCGCACTTTATCGTGGCTTGCGCGGTGATCGCGGTGGTGGCTCTGGTGGGCGTGGTGATATGGGAGCTGCGCTCGAAGGCGCCCGTGGTGGATTTTGGGCTGCTTCGCGAACGAAATTTCGCGCTGGCCACGCTCACCATGTTCGTGCTGGGCTTGGTGCTTTACGGCACCACCGTGCTGCTTCCGGAGATGTTGCAAACGCTGCTGGGCTACACGGCTTTGGCCAGCGGCATGGTGCTTTCGCCAGGGGCGCTTGTACTCATAGCGATTTTGCCGTTTGTGGGCTGGCTGCTTGGAAAGGTGGAGGCGCGCTGGCTGGTGACTTTCGGCGCGGGTGTGCTGGCGGTTTCTCTGTTCTACATGTCGCACTTCGATCTCGATCTGGATTTCCACACGGCGTTGATGGCGCGCATTTACCAGAGCTGTGGCATGGCGTTCCTTTTCGTGCCGGTCAACGTGATGGCGTTCTATTTCATCCCCAAGGAAAAAACCAGCAATGCCACGGGCATAATCAATCTCGCGCGCAACATCGGCGGAGGCGTGGGCATCTCCATGGTGACTACGCAGATTGAGCGCGGCTCACAGGTGCATCAGGCCTATCTCGTGGGCAACGCGACACCGCTTTCGGATGTTTACCGATCGGCTCTCGCGGGCTCCGCGCAGAATCTGATCGCGCACGGTTCGAGTATCGCGCAGGCCGCGGCGCAGGCGCAGGCCATGCTCTACGGAATGATCGAGCGCCAAGCGGCTATGCTGGCCTACGTGGACGATTTCAGGACTTTGGCCGGAGTCTCGCTGGCCATCGTGCCTTTTATGTTTTTGATGAAAAAGATGCGGCCGCATAAGGCCGGATCTGCCGCCGTACATTAGAATATAGGGAGGAGAAGCGGACCATGCCAGCCCACAACGAGCAGGGTAAGACCGATCCCGAAGCGCCCTTGGTGCGCAAGGCGATCGAGGGCGATTCCGAGGCGCTCGAGAAACTTTTCGCCCGCAATACGCGCGCGCTTTACCAAATCGCGCTGCGCGTGCTCGGCAATCGCGAGGACGCCGAAGATGCCCTGCAGGAAGGCTTGCTGGCGGCGTATCGCAATTTGCCGCGCTTCGAGGGCCGCGCGAAATTTTCCACGTGGCTGACGCGCATCGTGATCAACGCGGCGCGCATGCGACTGCGCAGCCTGAAAGCTCGCCCGGCTGTTTCGCTGGACGAATCGCTCAGCGAAGAGGTGCAGCCGCCGTCGGAACGTTTTGCCGATCCGGGCCCGAATCCGGAGCAAGTGTACGCGGGCGTGGAATTGGCCGATCGCGTGGAGGAAAATCTGGAAAAACTTTCGCCGGCGCTGCGCGCGTCGTTCCGCATGCGCGAGATCGAAGAATTAAGCACCGAAGAAACCGCGAAAGCGCTTGGCGTTTCGCCGAACGCCCTGAAAGCGCGCATCTGGCGCGCTCGGCGAGCCCTGGCCACCGGACTTGAAGCAGGTCTGCGCGGCGCCTTCGCCACTCCCGATGGCGGCCAAGAGGCGTAGCGCACGCGCAGCGCTTTGCAAGGCCGCCGTGGCCGGATTTTCCGCGCTACGCTTGCGCACGCCGCGCGGCTTCGGCCATACTTCGCCGGCGCTGCGATGAAATTCACGCCTCGTAGATCGCGTGGAGTCCGATTCCGATCACAATTGTGCATCGCTGCGAGTTTGCTCGCGGCGGCGTTGTCGCTTCTGCTCTGCGGCCCGGTTCGCGCGCAGTCCGATTCCGGCCAAAACGCATCTTCATCCGCGCCCGCCGCTGCCGCCACCTCTCCGAACGAAGCTCCTGAGGCGTACCAGCCGCCCGCCGCGACCGCAGACGAAGCGATCGCCTACAGCCGCGCGCAGCATCATTTGTACTTTTTCGATTTGGCGTACGGGCTGGCGCTTTTGATCGTGATCCTGGAATGCCGCGTGGCTCCGCGCTACCGAAATTGGGCGGAGCGCGCCACGCCGTGGCGGATTCTGCAAGCCGCAATTTACGCGCCGTTGCTGTTGCTTACAATCGACTTCGCGAGTTTGCCCGTTTCGATCTGGCAGCAAAGCCTCGAGCGAGAATTTCATCAATCGATCGAGGGTTGGGCCGCCTGGCTTCTCGATTGGCTAAAGGGCGAAACGCTTGGGACGGTTCTGGCAATTTTCCTGGTGTGGATTCTGTTCGTGATTCTTCGCGGAAGCCCGCGGCGCTGGTGGTTTTATTTCTGGCTGGCTTCGCTTCCGATTCTGATTTTTCTGATGTTCATCAGTCCCTTTGTGCTCGAGCCCTTGTTTTTTGAATTCAAGCCGATGGCTGAAACGCAACCCGCGCTGGCCGCGGAAATCGAACAGCTTGTGCAGCACGGCGGCCTGACGATTCCGCAAAGCCGCATCTACGAAATGACGGCCAGCGCTAAATTGCAATCCGTCAACGCCTACGTCTCGGGCATCGGCGCATCGAAGCGCGTGGTCGTGTGGGACACCACAATTGCGCGCATGACGCCGCCGGAAATTCTTTTTGTCGTCGGCCACGAAATGGGCCACTACGTTCTGCATCACATCCCGAAGGGAATCGCGTTTCTGGCCGGCGTTTTGCTGGTCTTTTTCTTTCTCGGCGATCGCGGCCTGCGCGCGCTGCTGGCGTGGCGCGGCGCGCGGTGGTCCATTCGCGCGCCCGGCGATTGGGCTTCGCTGCCGATTCTTTTCCTACTGCTCTCTGTTTTCAGTTTTCTGTTCACGCCGATCGACAACGCCGTGAGCCGCCATTTCGAGCACCAGGCCGATCAATTTGGCTTGGAAGTCACGCACGGAATCGTGCCGGACGCGCCGGAAGCCGCCGCGCGCGCGTTCGAGATTCTGGGTGAAGTGGATTTGGAAGATCCAAAGCCCTCCTGGATCGATAAAATTTGGTTCGACGATCATCCTCCGATCGACGAGCGCATCCGCTTTGCGCGCAGCTACGATCCGTGGACCAAAGGCCAGGCGCCCAGGTTCGTGAAGTGAGCGCGACGCACATTGAAACTCAAATTCAAATTGGCGTGCCGCCGCGCCAGCTGTTTGCCTTTTTTGTTCCGCAGCGCATTGGCTATTGGTACGGCCCGGAAACGCACACGCAGTTTGAAATCTCGGGCGGCGCGGCGGATTTTGGCATCGCCCAAAAAGTGCGAATCTCGGGCCGCATCGGAAAACGCGAAGTATCGCACACCGCCGTGATCACGCAGTGCCAGTGGGGAATTGTGCTCGAGTGGCGCTTCGAAGATCGCTCCGGTCTGCGCGGCACCGAGCGCTGGGATTTCGAGCCCATCGAAGCGAGCGGCGCGCCCGGAACGCTTCTGCACATGCGCTGCGACTACCGAATGACCGGACTGGTGGCCCGCGCGGCGAACTGGTTGCTCACGCGGCACGCGGTTGCGCGGAGAAATCGCGCCTATCTTTCAAGATTGAAAAATCTCGCGGAGCCTGACCGCTAAGAAATCTATCGCGCCTCTTTACCGTCCCATTGCACGCTGTGATCGGAAGTGACCGCAAGCATTTCCGGCGGCGAATCGATCCGGAAATACGACCACGGTCCGGGAATCCACGGATAGCGTTCGATCACGCTTTCGTCAATTTCAATTCCCAATCCCGGCCCGCGCGGAACAATCAGATCGCCGCCAACAATTTCCAGCGGCTGCTTCAGAATTTCGTCGGCCAGAGGAAACGGATACATTCCGGCGCGAGTCTCGGTGGAATAGCACGGATATTCCAGCCACTCGACCACGCTCTCCGGCCAGCAAATCCCCAAGTGGGCCGCGGCCAAAACTTCGAGCGCGGTGCCCCAGCTGTGAAACGCAAATTTCAGCCGCTCGTGCGCAATCGCCGCGAAAATGCGACGGGCCATCGCGAATCCGCCCTGGCAGCAGACGTCCATCTGCACGTAATCCACGCAGCGCGTGCGGATCAAATCGAGAAAGCGCTCTTCGCTCGGCTCGTGTTCGCCGCTGGCCAGCGGCAAAATTCCGGCTTGCTTGAGCTTGCGGTAAGCCGCGTGATCGTCGGGCGGGAGCGGCTCTTCCAGCCACGCTGCGCGCTCGTTTGCGATCCCGCGCGCAAGCTTTTCGATCGTCGCGTAGTCGTAGCTGAGGTCGCCCATGCGCCACCAACCATGCGCGTCGATCATTAGCGCAAAATCTGGGCCGACCGCGCGGCGCATGCGCTGCACCGTCTCCAGATCTTTTTCCGGGCCGAGCGCCGGCCTCATTTTGTATCCGCGAAATCCCATGGCTTGCACGGCGGCGGCTTCTTCGGCGTATTTCTCCGGCGGCATATACATTCCGGCACTGCCGTACAGGCGAATGCGCTCACGCACGCGCCCGCCAATCAATTCGGAAAGCGGCACACCTTGCGCGCGGGCCAGCAGATCGTAGAGCGCGACTTCCACAGCGCAATAAACTTTCGCCAATTCCAAGTTGCTTCCTGGGCCTGCCACAAACTCCGCGCGCAAAGCGTCCAGATCGGCGATCTCGCGCCCTTCGAGAAACGGCGCTATGGTCGATTGAATCGCGCGATGCGCCTTTTCGCTGGCAGGTCCCGGCGCGTAGCCTACGGCGCCGCGGCCCGCATCCACGCGAATGAGCATGGCATCGCGTTTGAGAATGGTTCGCTCGCCGCCGTAAAACGGCAGACGCACCGGCTCCGGCATGCGATACGAAAGCAAAAACGAACGAACGCCCGATAGTTTCATGCGATTCCGATCTTCGAGGCGCGCCCGCCCAGCCCCGATGCCGCATCATTATATCCGCCGCTTTGCCCGGCGCCACGCCGTGCGAACCTCGCGACTACCTTTGCGCCCGCGAGGCGCAACGTGTAGCATCGCCTCGTTCATTCCATTTCAGCGACGGGCGCCAGAATCAGGTCCGCGGAATGAGCGCGCGGCAACTCGTAACGATTCCAGGAGCAGCGAATGTCCATTGAGCCCGCAATGCCCGCGCCTTTCGAACCCGCTCCGCCATCCGCGCCGACGGGCTGGAAGAGCATCTTTTTGCGCGGCGACGGATTACGAGCCGGCTGGCGGCTGACGATTTTTGCGATGATGTTTTTGCCGCTTGTGTTCCTCGCATTCCTTGGCGCAAGGCTGCTGGGGGCGCCGCTGCCGAAATCGACAATCGTGCTGACGCCTTGGAGCATCTTCACGCAGGAAATAGCCTCCCTCGCCGCCACATTCGCTGCCGCGTATGCGATGTCGCGCATCGAAAATCGACGACTTGCCTCGTACGGACTGCCATTGCGCTCAGCGTTCGGCCGAAATTTCTGGCGCGGCGCGCTGTGGGGATTGCTCATGATCACGGGCGCGATCCTGGCAATCGCTGTGGCCGGCGGCCTCTCTTTCGGCGAAATCGAGCTGCATGGCGGATTGCTTGTGCGGCAAGCGTTGACTTGGGCCGTCACCTTCTGCGCCGTCGGACTGTGGGAGGAAAGTTTCTTTCGCGGCTACGCGCTGGCCACGCTCGCCGATGGCATCGGCTTTTGGCCCGCGGCTTCGGTGCTCTCCGCAATATTTGGAGCCATCCACCTGAACAACGGTGGCGAAGGCTGGATCGGCGTGCCGCAAATTTTTCTGATCTCGATGCTCTTTTGCCTGACGCTGCGGCGCACGGGAACCCTGTGGTTCGCGGTGGGCATGCACGCCGCGTGGGACTTCGGCGAGACGTTTATTTTCTCAGCGCCTGACAGCGGAACTTATGCGCCGGGCACATTGCTGCATTCGGCGTTCCACGGCCCGCTGTGGCTCACTGGCGGTGCGGTCGGCCCGGAGGCCAGCGTGATGGGCGATCTCGCGGTGTTGCTGGCGCTCCTGTTGTTTGCGAAATTGTATCCCGCGCGCTCCTAGCGCCGCGGCACGGCAATGCGCTATTCGACGACCACGCGCAGAAACTTCTTTTTCCCGGCGCGCAGCAGAAATTCGCCAGGGCGCGATACGTCCATCTCTTTCTTGGTATCGCTCACTCGCGCGCCATCGATTTCCACGCCGCCCTGCTTGATCAATCGTTCGGCCTCGCTGCGCGATGCGGCCATCTCCAATTGCACCAGCAGTGTGGATAGGCGCAGCGGAGCGCCCTTCGGAATCTTGCGCACGGGCGCTTCGGCCGGCGCTTGGCGGTCGCGAAAAACGCGCTGAAATTCGTCCGCCGCAATCTTCGCCGCTTCGGCTCCGTGGAAATCCGCGACGATCTGCTGCGCAAGCGCCATCTTTGCGTCCATCGGATGCAGCGCGCCGCCCGCGACGCGCGCGCGCAGAGACGCCAGCTCCGCCGCCGGTTTTTCGCTCAGCAATTCAAAGTAAGACCACATCAGCACATCCGAAATCGACATCAACTTGCCGAACATCGTGCCGGGAGCTTCGGTGATGCCCACGTAGTTCCCTAGACTTTTCGACATTTTTCTCTGGCCATCGAGGCCGACCAGGATCGGCATGGTCATCACGACTTGCGAAGGCTGCCCATATTCGCGCTGAATTTCGCGATGCACCAGCAGATTGAATTTTTGCTCCGTCGCGCCCAGCTCCACGTCCGATTTCAGCGCCACCGAATCGTATGCCGTGAGCAGGGGATACAGCAGCTCGTGCACGGAAATCGGGAGATTGTTTTCCAGGCGATTGCGAAAATCCTCGCGCTCCAGCATGCGCGCCAGGCGATACTTCGCGCAAAGGCGAATCAAATCCTCGCCAGTCATTTTCCCGAGCCATTCGCTGTTATAGCGAACCTCTGTTTTCTCCGGATCGAGAATCTTCGCCACTTGCGTGAGATACGTTTTCGCGTTGGCCTCCACTTGCTCGCGCGTGAGCGGCGGCCGCGTTTCGGATTGCCCGGTGGGATCGCCGATCATCGCGCTGAAATCGCCGATCAGAAAAATGGCGGTGTGGCCAAGCTCTTGAAAATGCCGCAGCTTCCGAAGCACCACGGTGTGGCCCAGATGCAAATCCGGCGCCGTGGGATCGACGCCGAGCTTCACGCGCAGCGGGCGGCCCGCCTGCGCCGATTGCGCAAGTTTTGCCTGCAACTCTTCGTCGCGGATAATTTCCTCAGCGCCGCGGCGCAAACGCGCCAGCTGTTCTTCGACCGGAAGAAATTTCTGCGCCGGCGTCATGATTTCGCCTGCGGTGTTTGCGCGGCATCGATCGCGACAACGCGGCGCGCTTCCACGCGATAGCGCCCCGAAAGCACCAGGCGCACCGCTTCGGTGTAAATGCGGTGCTCTTCGGCCAAAATGCGCGCCGCGAGCGCATCCGGCGTATCGTCATCGCGCACCGGCACAATGGATTGCGCCACGATCGGCCCCGCGTCCAAATTTTCGTCCACGAAATGCACGGTGCAGCCGGAAAATTTCACGCCGTATTCAAGCGCCTGGCGTTGCGCTTCGAGGCCGGGAAAAGCCGGCAGCAGCGAGGGATGAATATTCAAAATACGATCGGAAAACGCAGAGACAAAATAGGGGGAAAGCAGTCGCATGAATCCCGCCAGACAAATCAGATTCACGCGCGCGTCATCCAGCGCCGCGACCACCATATGGTCGTATACTTCGCGCTCAAGACCCTTCGAGGGAATCACGCGCACCGGAATGCCGCGGGCTTGGGCCCGCGCCACGCCTTCGGCGCCTTCGCGATTGCTAATGACGATGGAAATTTCGGCGTCCGGAATTCGGCCCGCGGCCACGCTATCAGCCAGGGCCTCGAAATTCGAGCCGCGGCCCGAGAGCAACACTCCAATGCGCTTCGTCATAGCCGGATTAAGTTAGCACAAGGTGCGCGCAACCCAGCGTCGCATTTAATCTCCGCGCCGCCGGCGAAATTCGGAATCGCGCGCTACAGCTGCAACTGTCCGGTGAACACTACTTGCGGTTTTCGCGTATCGCCGCTGCGCAGCACGCCGACGCGATGAAACGATTCACGGCGCCGTTTCAATTCCGCTTCCACCTTGCGCAGATGCCGCTCCGGCACAATCAAGATCATGCCCAATCCGAGATTGAAGGTCTGCAGCAAATCTTCGCGATTCAAGCCGCCAAGGCCGGCCAAATATTTGAAGATCGGCAGAACGGGCCACGAGCCGAGTTCCACAACCGCCTGCACGCCGCGCGGCAGCGCGCGCGGCAGATTGCCGGGAATTCCGCCGCCGGTAATATGGGCCATTCCCGAAAGCCAATCTTGCGCAATGACGCGCTTCATCATCGGCCAATAGCAGCGGTGGGGAATCAGCAGCTCCGCGCCGATCTTGTTGCCGATTTCAGCCACGTAAGCGTCGGGCGTGAGGCCGGCAACATCAAAAATGAGTTTGCGCGCCAGCGAATAACCGTTGGTGTGCAGACCGCTCGAAGGCAGGCCTAGCAGGACGTCGCCAGCCTTGGGCAACTGCGCGCGGCGCAAGCGGCTGCGCTCAACCACGCCAACAATGAATCCCGCCAAATCGTATTCTCCCGCCGCGTACATTCCGGGCATTTCCGCGGTCTCGCCGCCCACCAGCGAACATCCCGTGCGATGGCACGCGCGGCTGACCCCTTCGAGCACCTGCTCGACAACGTCCGGATCCATCCGCCCCAGCGCGAGATAATCCAGAAAAAAAAGCGGCTCGGCGCCTTGCGTCAAAATGTCGTTCACGCAGTGATAGACCAAATCCGCGCCGACGGTCTGATGCACGCCCATGGCGCAGGCGATTTTAAGCTTCGTGCCCACGCCGTCGGCGCTTGAAACCAGCACCGGCTCGCGCCAGCGCTTGGTATCCAGCGCGAACAGCGCGCCAAACGCGCCCACGCCGCCCAATACGCCGCGGCGCGACGTGCGCGAAGCCAGCCGTCGAATGCGCCGCTTGGCTTCATCCGCGGCCGAAATGCTCACACCTGCGTCGGCATAGCGCATGCAAAAGTTTCCTTTGTTCCGAAGGGACTGATCGCGACTTACAGAATTCTAAAACGTGTGGAACAGGCGCTTCCAGCGAATCTCACTTGGATGAATCACGGCGCTGAGGTACGTCTCGAATCGCCCGCTCAAATTGCCGGGATCCCACACTTCCTCCGGCGCGTCGATGGACATGTAGATAAAAACCGGTGTTCCGATCATGTTCTGCCGCGGCACAAATCCCCAGTAACGGCTGTCGTACGAATTTTCCCGATTGTCGCCCAACATAAAATAGTTTCCGGCCGGCACAACAAACGGTCCGCTATTGTCCATCGGATTCGGAGGATCGGGCCGGTAAGGCTCGGATAACACTTGCCCATTGATGTAAACCACACCTTCTTTGATTTGAATCGTGTCGCCCGGCAATCCGATGGTGCGCTTGATCAGATCGGGGTAGCCGCCGTCTTCAAAAAACGGAGCGCGGAAAGCCATGATCTCTTGCCGTTTCGGCTGACGCCACAGCGGCACTTGCCAGCCGGTGAACGGAACGCCCGCGTCATAGCCCATGCGGCTCAAAATTAAATGATCGCCGATGAGCACCGTGTTTTCCATCGAGCCACTGGGAATCACGCGCGCCTGCACGAGCGTGCCTTCCACGAAAAAAAATATCAGGATCACCCAGAACCAGGAGACAACTTCGCGCCACACTCTATCGTTCATCGTCTTTCGATCGGCCGGTTTGTCGGCGGTGTGCGCGCGTTCAGCCGTCACGATGCGCCGCCGTTTCCAGTTGCACCAGTTCCGTCGGATAGTTGCCGGTGTAGCACGAAGTGCAGAATTTCTCGTCGCCATCGCCGACGGCCACGCGCAGCGATTCGAGCGAAAGGTAACCCACCGAATCCGCGCCCAGGAAGCGGCGAATCTCCTCGATCATTCGCTGCTCGGAGGAAATCGGCCGCGCCATTTCCGCCAAATCCGATTCCGGCAGCCGCGGCCGGATGCGCGAAGGACCGGCGGCGATCAGTTCCTCGCGCGTCGGCGTATCGATTCCGTAGTAGCACGGTGAAATAATCGGCGGGCAACTGATGCGTACGTGCACTTCGCTGGCGCCGGCTTCGCGCACCATGCGCACGATTTTGCGGCTGGTCGTGCCGCGCACCAGAGAATCGTCCACCAGCACCACGCGCTTATCCTTCAGCAATTCGCGCACCGGATTCAATTTCAGCTTCACGCCGAAATCGCGAATCTCCTGAATCGGTTCGATGAACGTGCGGCCAATGTAATGATTGCGAATCAAACCCATGCCGTACGGCACGCCGGATTCCAGCGCGTAACCGATCGCCGCCGGCGTGCCCGAATCCGGCACGGGCACCACGATATCGGCGTCAGCCGGATGCTCGCGCGCCAAAAGCCGCCCCAGATTTTCGCGGCTCTGATAAACAGGCCGGCCGAACACCACGCT
>Ga0182015_10002536_pt1 | contig 21810 bp, 19 predicted proteins | sample 712P3MmetaG_FD_120478 | JGI IMG/M metagenome (GOLD analysis project Ga0182015, IMG submission 120478) | Permafrost microbial communities from Stordalen Mire, Sweden - 712P3M metaG | ecosystem: Environmental > Terrestrial > Soil > Wetlands > Permafrost | place: Sweden: Stordalen | collected...
ACCGCCGCGGGCTTGGAAGGAGAAAAATTGGTTGAAGTGATGCAGTCGAGTATGGCGCGCGCGGGCGTGCTGGATGTTAAAGCTCCAAATCTGTTGAAGGGGGAGTACACGCCGAGTTTTCCCCTGCGGCTGATGCACAAAGATATGCGGCTGGGCCTCGAGCTCGCGAAGCAGCTGAAGGTGGAATTGCCGGCGGCGGACGCGGCTTTCAGTACGTATTCGAAGGTCAAGGATGAAGCGAAAGAAGACTTGGACTATTCCGCGGTGATGAAATTCTGGAAGAAGTAGTCGCGACCGGACGCAGTCGGGGTTTGTAGGCTGGGCCCTATGGCCGGGCGTCGGCAGAGAAAAATCCGATCGGCAGATCACGCGCAGTACGCAATCCCGCAGGGGCGTCCAGGATCACGGGGATAGAATTTACCACCACGGAAGCAGTGGCGATGTCGCCCGGTGAGCCGCCGGGAATCACCAGGCTGATGTCGGGATTCCCTCGGAGGGTGAGCGTGTCCCCCGGATCTTTAGCGCCGACATACATTTGAAGTTCGAGATGAATTACTTCTTTTCCGTTGGCGAGGCCGCGCGCTATTTGATGAACGCCCGCAGCGTGGCCGGATTCCACGGTCAAATACTCTGTTTGCACTCGCTCGTTGGCGACCACCGGTTCGATCGTTTCGGTAATTTCATCCACGGTCAGGTTCAAGCTGTCGGCCACCATGGCCACTGATTCAGGCAGGCCAACGTGCTTGATGATTCCTGCGCTCACCTTTTCGCGGAACTCCTCCAGCGTCATCCCCGCGCCGATTTTCTTTTGCAGCGGAAGTCGCCGTTTTGCGCCGTCCACGATTCGCTTGCCGCTCACGTGGTCGATCCGTTGCGATACAGCGGCAAGCGTCACGATCAGTTTGTCCAGCACGAATCCTGGATTCACTCCTGTGCCTACCAGCGCCACGCCCCAATCTTTGGCGGCCGCATCGAGCTTTAACGCTAGTTCGGGATAAGTCCGATAGGGATAAGAAAGTTCTTCACACGTAGACACGACGCAAGATTCGGCTTCCAGGCATGCCAGCAACTGCTCCATCACTTTCGGCAGCGCAGAAGAGGTGGAATGAATCACGACGTCGGCAGCTTGACTGAGCACATCCGCAGCGTCGTCCGAAATTTTCACGCCCCAGGGAGCGTCCGAAGCTCCGACAATTTCGCCCAAATCCCGCCCTACTTTGTTCGGATCGGTATCGATTGCGCCGATAATCTCGATGGCCTGCTTTTCACGCATCAGCTTTACGATGGAAGCGCCGATGGGACCGACTCCATACTGAATAGCGCGAATCTTCTTTTTCACGTCGTCTCACTTCCGCGCAGCCCGAGCGCACACCGCGCGTTTTGCCCAGAAACGAAACCCCTACGATAAAGGAATTCAACAGCACAGGCAACGCTAAACGCTAGAATTCGTTCTCACTTGCCTGGGTGATGCCCGCAAAGCATACTTTCTGCACCGGAGAACGTCGATGCCTGCAAAAAAGCTCACCGATGTGGAAGTTGAAGAGCGATTAGAGCAGATTCAGGGTTGGAGCCTGGTTGCGGGCAAACTGCATCGCGAGTTCACGTGCAAGGATTTCGTCACCGCCTTCGGAAACATGACCCGCGTCGCGCTGGTGGCGGAATCGATGAACCACCACCCCGAATGGTTTAACGTCTACAACAAGGTGATGATTGACTTGAATACGCACAGCGTGAAGGGTGTCAGTGAGCTGGACTTCAAACTTGCCGGTAAGATCAACGAAATTTTTGACAAATGAGAGCCGCGCCGATGTCCAGTTGATCAAAATTCTCAAAATTTACGGATTCTTTCCCCGTTGACTTCACAGAATTCCAGTGTTAAAAACACAAGCAAAGACAAGCCCCTGGATGGTGGTCTCCCACGCATGGCTTTTCCGCAGTACGCGAGTGAGGCTGTGGTCTCGCCTGGCAGGGCAGAACTACTGCACCTCCAACGGATCTTGTCACGCATCACCCCACCCCGGGAGGTGAAGACTTATGTTTTCACCTCCTTTTTATTTTCCGCCTAACTTTGTTCGAAGGTTCCTGGTGCGCTTTGCAACGCGTCGGCTAAAATGAGACCCGTCCTATTCCTGGAGTCTCGTTTGCACGAATGAGTTCCATAATTCCGCCGCCTTCCAATCCTCCGCTGCTGAATCTTTGTCACGTCACGGTATTTCGCGGCGTTTCTCCATCCGAAAACGCCAGCGCGCAGGACGATTTCGAGCATCCGTCCCGCGCCGCTCTGAGTGACATCACCCTGCGCATCGAAGCTGGCGAGCATGTCTGCATACTGGGCCCTAACGGATGCGGGAAATCCACATTAATCAAGACCATCACCCGGGAGTGCTATCCAACGGTCCGCGAAGGATCGTCAATATCGATTCTGGGACGCGAACGCTGGAATATTTTTGAATTGCGCATGTTACTGGGCATTGTGTCGCCCGATCTTCTTGGCTCTTGCGCCACGGACGCCACCGGTCGCGACGTTGTGCTCTCCGGTTTCTTCAGCAGTACGCGCATATTTCCGCACCATCATCCAGATCCGCAACAGTTGGCGCTTGCGCAGCAGGCCTTGGAGCGGATGGGCGTCGGCCACCTGGCGAATCGTGCCGTGGCGCGCATGTCTTCGGGAGAAGCAAAGCGCACACTGATCGCTCGGGCGCTCGTCCACAACCCGCAAGCCTTGCTGTTCGATGAACCCAGCAATGCGCTGGATATTGCTGCGCAGTTGCAGTTGCGCGCCTCCATGCGTTCTCTCGCGCAATCGGGAATCGCTATCCTGCTGGTTACCCATCACGTCTCTGAAATTATCCCGGAGATAGAACGCGTGATTTTGCTTCGCGGTGGCCGCGTTATCGACGATGGCCCTAAAGCTGCCGTGCTGACTTCAGAAAAAATCTCCGGACTGTTCGGCGTGCCGCTGCAAATTCTTCGTCAGGGCGAATACGTCCATGTCGTTGGATGAGGGTTGGTCGGAGAAGCAGGCAGGTTATAGTTCCATGACAACGGTCTTTTTTGAGCCATCCTCGTTGAAAGCGATCAGCAGATTGTCCAGCAGGCGCGTCTGACCAAATTTAGCGGCAACCAACACGTAGGCAGGGCGACTCACATAGGCCACCGGCTGAAACGTTTCGGCGTCCACAATTTCCACGTAATCCACCTGTGCTCTGGGTTCTTGATCCAGCACGCGGCGCACCGCGTGTTGCAAACTGAGCGCGTCCAGATGTGAGTTCTCCGCCAATTTCTGAGCCGCCAGCAAGGCGGCATGCAACACCGTCGCTGCCTTGCGATTTTCAGGGTTCAGATAGACATTGCGGGAGGACATCGCGAGTCCATCGGCTTCTCGGAGGATCGGACAAATCACGATTTCCGTATCGAGATTCAAATCCTTCGCCATTAGCGTAATGATCGCCGCCTGCTGCGCGTCTTTTCTTCCGAAGTAAGCAAACTGCGGCTGAACAATTTGAAGAAGTTTCAACACCACGGTGCTAACGCCGCGAAAATGGCCAGGGCGAGAGCGTCCTTCGAGCCTGTCGCTAAGGCCTTCGACGGTTACATACGTCGAATAGTTAGGAGGATAAATTTCCGTCGCCTCAGGCAGGAACAACGTCTGCACCCCGGCATCATTCAGTTTTGCCGTGTCGGCTTGCAAGGCTCGCGGATATTTTGCGAAGTCTTCCACCGGACCAAACTGCGTGGGATTCACAAAAATAGAGGCTACAACCGAACTACAGTCGTGTAGCGCGCGCTTTACCAATGCCAGATGACCGTCATGTAGCGCGCCCATCGTCGGGACCAGGCCAAGAACGGCGTTTTCGGCGCGCTGTTTGCGCGCGAACTCTTTCATCCAGGATACCGTTCGTATGATTTCCACGAGAGAGGCGGCGTTATGCGCTCAAGGCCTGAGAACGCTCGCGATAAAAATGCATCAGATCAGTCGAGATGGGTTTGGCGTCCAGTTGCCTGAGAAGAGTGGCGACCTGTCCGCGATGATACGTGCTGTGATTTACCATATTTTGCATGGATTGCCACAGCGGGTTCCTGTATTCGCCGAATTTCATGGTGCGATAGGAGATGACTCTATTCAGATCTTCTTGTGTAAGGCTTGAGACGAATTTTTGCAGACGTTCCTCGTCGTCATCCCATCGTGCGCGAAGAGTGGATAGGTCAGGAAACTGTCCCACGTCCGGCAAAGCAGCGGGCGATCGGCCCTGAAATCGTTCCAGCCAAACCCACTGCGAACCCCAGATATGAGCAAGTGTATCGCGTAGCGAAGCGAAGCTGGAACCTAGCGGCCTGGTAAATTGTTCCACGGTGAGCGGAGCGACGGAATCCAGTGCTCGCTGGTTGGCCCAGGCGTTGTAATCGTAAAGCGCTCGAATGTCATCCGGTGACATCGTGCTTCCTCCCAATCAAGATATCGTGAAGATCGGATTAACCGGTGATCGAAATAGTTTTGCGATTCTTTACGCCTTGAGACGCGTGGTAGGACTCGGCATCAGAGGGGAACGCGGCCTTGCGAACATCGTTGCAATATTCGCGAACGGCGCCGCAGATAGTTTCTCCCAGGTTTGCGTACTGGCGCGAAAATTTTGGTGTTTGCCCAAACGTCAGGCCCAGCATGTCGCTTAGCACCAGAATCTGCCCGTCGCAGTCAGGGCCCGCGCCTATTCCGATCGTGGGAATACGCACTTCGCGGGTGATCTGCGCGGCAAGTTCGCGCGGCATAGCTTCCAGCACGAGGGCAAACGCGCCAGCCGCTTCCACTGCACGGGCATCGCGCAACAACTGTTCGGCGGAATCGGCTGTTTTTCCCTGCACATGGTACCCACCCAGCGCATTCACCGACTGGGGCGTGAGTCCTATGTGCCCCATCACAGGAATCTCCGCCTCTGTGAGACGTGCGATCAGTTCCAGGCGACGTTCGCCGCCTTCTACTTTCACCGCTTCGGCGCCTCCGTCCTTAATGAAGCGCATGGCATTTCGCAACGATTCGGAAATGTTCGTATGGTAGCTCCCGTACGGCATATCGGAAACGACCAGCGCGCGGCGAGCGCCGCGGCGAACAGCGCGAGTGTGGTGCAGCATTTCTTCGACAGTCACGGGGAGCGTGCTGTCGTATCCCAGAATCACCATGCCCAAAGAATCGCCGACGAGAATTACGTCCACACCCGCTTCGTCGAGCAAGCGAGCCGTCGGATAGTCGTAGGCCGTCAGGCAGGCGATTTTTTTCTCATTTGTTGGCGAGCCCGCAGCCAGGGACTTTCGCTGCAGGACATGCGGGACGGTGATCTTACCGTCGCCCGCGTTGGAAAGGGAACTCATGTTGGCCTCCGGTGCCGCTCCCTGACTTCAGGATGCAGCCCTGTACCTTCAACTTGTGCAGGATAACAAAAAACTTTGTGGATAACCAGTTCGCCGGATAGGTCCTCCGTACTATCAGGAGGTTTGGCGAATTAGCTCTTCGAGATTTGAAATGCCGCCGCACGATGAATTGCTTTACGGATGCGCTGGTAGGTGCCGCAGCGACAAATGTTTCCGCTCATGGCGTCGTCGATTTCAGCATCCGTCGGCGCGGCTTTTTTGGAAAGCAGTGCCACTGCGGACATAATCTGCCCTGGCTGGCAATATCCGCATTGCGGAACATTAATCTCCATCCAGGCCTGTTGCACGGGGTGGTTGCCGTCGTCCGATAGACCCTCGATGGTAGTGATCTTTTTCCCCGCCACACTCGATACGGGCGTCACACACGAGCGGGCCGCCTGTCCATCAATGTGCACGGTACAAGCACCGCAAAGCGCCATGCCGCAGCCGAACTTCGTGCCGGCCATGCTCAGCGTGTCGCGCAGTACCCAAAGCAGGGGCATTTCCGGGGTGACATCGACACTCTGCGGTTTGCCATTCAAGACAAAGTTGATCGCCACTGGCTCCCCCAAGCGCGATTATCAGGTGAGTTGCATCAAGCGGGGATATCCTACAACGAGTTGACGTCGTACTGACAAACTCAAAATTACTTCGTCGCCGCCGGCTTAGCCTGGATAGACAGCAATTCGACTTCAAAGATCAGCGTCGAACCTGGGCCAATATCCGGACCTGCACCGCGATCCCCGTATGCCAAGTCCCCGGGAACAACGATCTGCCACTTAGAGCCGACCGGCATCAGTTGCAATGCTTCGGTCCATCCCTTTATTACGCCGCTGACCGGGAAAGTTGCCGGCTGGCCGCGCTTGTACGAACTATCGAATTCCTTGCCGTCGATGAGGGTGCCCCGATAGTTGCAAACGACCGTGTCCGTGGCTGCCGGTTTGGGGCCGGTTCCCGGCGTCAAAATTTTATATTCCAAACCGCTCGGCAAGGCGACGACGCCTTCTTTGGTCTTGTTTTCAGCCAGAAAAGCGTCACCAGCCTTTTTGTTAACTTCTGCGGCTTGCCGCATCGTTTCTTCCTGCTGCTTTTGCAACTGGGTCTGGAGAATGGTCAGTGTACTTTTTATCTCTTCGTCAGTGAGAAGGGCCTTGGAGCCGGAAAGAGCGTCCTTTACTCCGCGCAGGAAAATAGCGGGATCGACGTCCACGGCATCCTTTTTGAAGGTCTTCCCAATATTCATTCCAATGGCGTAGCTGGCCTTTTCTTTCTGAGTCTTAAGTACAAGCGGGGTCGTGGTTCTCGTCCCCGTTCCGGTTCCGGTTCGCGGTCTTGTCGCGGGGGTTGTTTGAGACTTCGGAGCTGGAGAGGTTTGGGGTTGTGCTGGGGGAGTGTCCTGCGCGGTGGCATTGCCGGGCGGCAGAAGTCCCAAAAAGATGAAATACAGTGTGCCGGATAAGATTTTTCTCATATCTGTATTGTCACATTGGCCCGCGGCCCGTGCAAATCAGCCTGCCCGACAAGCGATGCCTTGATGCGATCGGCAAACTGACGTTCGTGCCTTTTTGGGTGCGGTGGGTTAAACCGGAATGATGCGGGCAGGCGCCTTGGGCGCGCGTGGTAGGTCCGGCTCGACTCCGCGCCAACCGACCGGGCGTCCGCTGACCGCCTCTTTTACCGAGCGGAAAAGAACTACGTACATCAGCTGGCGATAATAGAATCGCTGCAAAAGAACGGGAGCCAGCAATGTCCAGTCCTCTTTGCGTTCCAGTGCGAACGCGACGATGCAAGTGAGCACATCAATGAGCAGGAAGCCCACGAAAAAGAATATCGAGCGCTCCACATCAGCGCTGGTCCAGAGCTGAGGCAGTCGCGCGATGTGTAGCTCACCGAGCGCCCAAAGCGCCAGCGAGCCAAGAAACATTAAGTCGATAATTGGCGATATCAGCGGCAATATCAACTGAAAGATAAAAATATTCGGCAGCGCAATCCAGCCGAGCGTGCCGTATTTCGGGCGCAACAACGTGTCGCGATGTTTCCAGAAGGATTGCAGCGTGCCAAAGGTCCAGCGAAAACGCTGACGGATCAGGGCACCTGGTGTCTCCGGAGCCTCGGTCCAGGCGATCGCGTCTTCGTCGTAGCTGACGCGCCAGCCGAGTCTGCGAATGGCGATGGTCAGGTCGGCGTCTTCCGCTACCGTGTCCGAAGTTATCCCGCCAGCGGCTTCGATCGCCTCGGTGCGCCAGGCACCCAGGGCGCCAGGCACCACGGTGATGCAGTTAAGCAAATCGAAGGCGCGCTTTTCCATGTTCTGGCTGGTGATGTATTCCAGCGCCTGCCACCGCGTGAGCCAGCGCGTGCGGTTGCCAACTTTCACATTACCCGCCACCGCGCCGATGAGCGGATCTGAAAAATGACGGACCAATTTATCAATGGCGTCCGGTTCAATTTCCGTATCTGCATCGATAGTGACCACGATTTTTGTTCGCGCGTGGGACATGGCCAGGCTAAGCGCAGCCGATTTACCGCGATTTACTTGATGGATGATGTGAACCCGGGGATCGCTTTCAAAATGCTCATCCAGCAGCGGACCGGTGTTGTCCGTGGAACCGTCGTCTACCACGATGATTTGTAGGTTTTTCGTGCCAGTGGCCAGAACGGAAGTCACGGTCTGCACGATGACACTTTGTTCGTTGTGCGCAGGTATCAGAACGGTCACGTCTGGCGGAGGGTCGGAAATTGCGGTGTGGTCGGGCCGCAGTTTTTCGATCAACGCCAGAATGCCAATTACCAGGGCCCGGCCACTGACAAGGAAAATCCCTACGACGAAAATCGTGGAGAACCCGACGCGGAACCAGCGATACAAACCGAAGATGAAGCCATCCGCATGCGCCTCGAATTGCTCCTGGGAAGAGAGCGGTAGCATCATCGCGGAGCGGGTCTTGCCCAGCAGATCAGGGACGGAGACAAATTGATATCCCTGTGCGCGAAGCCGATCGATGATCTGCGGAAGGGCCGCCAGGGTCTGGCTACGGTCCCCCCCGCCGTCGTGAAACAGAATAATGTTGCCCTCGGTAGCCTGAGATAGCACTCCCTCCACAATTTGAGAGGCCGCAACCTGTTTGCCATTCGGCTGCTTCCAATCGTGCGGATCAATTTTCTGGCCCACGATGACGTAACCCATATCCTGAGCGATAGGCAGTTGCGCTACCTCTTCGGCGTATTCGGGTTCGTGATCGATACCGTAGGGAGGACGAAACAGAATCGATTTCACCCCCAGGGTGCTTTCGATCAGACGCTGGGTCAGATTCAATTCCCAGCGCAGTTGCGTGTGTGAAATATCGTCGAAGTTAGGGTGCGTGTACGTGTGATTCCCTACTTCATGTCCTTCGGCATACTCGCGCTTCAGGATTTCGGGCCATTGGCTGCCGGATACGCCCACGATAAAAAATGTTGCCGGAACATTTTTCGCTTTGAGAATGTCGAGGATTTTTGGCGTCCAGCGCGGGTCTGGTCCATCGTCAAAGGTGATCGCCAGCTTTTTTTTGGCCGCGCCCAGTTGGTCGATGTGATAGGACAGCGGATAGGTATCGTATTTTTCGCTGGTGAAAAGGTCCGTAGCGGGATCGTAAGTAAAACTCCGGCGGCCGTGTTTGGGAGTGTCGATAAAGTGCCAGACGTCGCCGTCGCCTTCGAAAATCAGATCAGGCCCGGGAGGCACGTCGGTGAGCTTGTCGCGAATGGCATCGGTTGGATGAGTGGCGTCCCAGATGGGCCACATGGAAGAGTCCGCCGAGCCGAGCCGCCACAACGCCGTGCCCTGCACACCCAGACGGTCGTTGGCTCTTAGTTCGTTGTACGCCGTGAGCGCATCAAGCATCCATACCTGATGCACGTGCTCGTGTTCATCGTTGTAGGAGAAATGTGGATTCAACGAGACGGGATCAAACTCCACTGCAGTTTCAGATTCGGAGGCGCGCAGCAAGGCTTCCTGAATGGTCAACGATTCTGCGAACTCTGCTTTTTTCTTAGGCGCCAGCGACCAGTCATAGGCGTAGTTGCCCACCGCCGAGATTATTTTCTGCGCCGGAACCACTTCCAATACCTGGCGTAAATTCTCTACATACCAGTCCTGCGCTGCGATAGGTCCAGGGGGTGACGTAAGCCAATGCTGGTCGTAATTCATCAACAGGATGGCGTCACACTGCTTGCCAAAAAAACCGTAGTCGTAAGCGTCATCGCGCGCGGGCAGCGCGACCATTAATTTCGATCCTGCTGCATGCAAGCCCGCGCCGAGCTCCGCAATAAATTTCTTGTAATGTTGCTGGCTGGCGTCGGGGACTTCCTCGAAATCAACCACGATGCCAGCTTCATGCGATTTGGTGGCATATTCGACGAGATCTCTCGCCAGGTTATGGCGCGCGTTGGCGCTAGCCAGCATTTCTGCCATTTCCTTGATGCGCCAATTCACCCCGTCGTAGTTGTTCACCTGCCCCATCATGGGCATTTCGATGTTTACCGACTTCATCCATTGGTGGAGCTTGTCTTCTTTCAGAATCGCGATGGCCTGGTCGGGTGTAGCCTTGCTGACGTTTTGTCCGTTCTCGTAATCGACAATCGTGATTGCTCCATCGGTCGTCACCGAGTGAAGCTGCTCAGGAATCAGCAAGTCGATGTCTTTGTAGTGCGCTTTGAGCGAGGCCATGCTGTTGGGATCCCAGCTGACAAAAAAAGCAGCGCGCAGCGGATCGTAGCTGGCGGGAACCGTGCCGATATTCGCGACGCGCCGGCGCCGCCCTTCGCGCACCGGCAACAATTTTGGAGTTCCCTTCAGCTTGAGTGGATGGAAGCCCGGCTTGATCTCCGGCAATAATCCATTCGGCAGATCGACGCTCACCGCTACCGTCACAAAAAAATAGGTAAGCGAAACGGTGAGCAGGATCGCGACAATTTCCAACACGTGCCGGGTGCGCCGCCAACGCACGCGCTCCGCGTCGTAAAAAATTGGACTGCGTTCCTTCATGAAACCTTTCAAATCAGCGGCACGGTAGGATTGCGCATCCGTTCCGGGGCTGGAGCGGGATGCTCGATTCCGTCTGCTCTATTGTAAGATGCGTTTCATTGATGAGGCGAATTTTCTCGAATCCCTTACTCCCGCTGGCGGCGGGGCTGTGCCTGCGTTTTTTCTTTGTTCTCAAATATCCCGCGGGTTCCGGCGACACGGTTCTCTACGACCAAATAGCGACAAACTGGCTGAAGCATCACGTCTATGCCATGAACGTAGCCGGAGCCATTACGCCTGTGGACATACGTGTGCCGGGATATCCGGCATTCCTGGCGATTATCTACTGGCTGAGCGGTAAAACAGGACAGAACGCCCGGTTTTGGGTCATGACCGCCCAAGTTGGTGTAGATCTGCTGACCTGCCTGGTCATTGCCCAATTGGCAGCGGTGTTGAATGTTCTGCCTTTCGACGGAGGAGGTTCACGACGAACGTTCTCTGTTGCATTGTGGCTTGCAGCCCTTTGCCCATTCACCGCGAATTACGTGGCCGTGCCGCTCACGGAAACATTGGCTATCTTTTTTACCGCGCTGGCACTCTTGTTGTTATGTGTGCTGTTTTTAAAACTTCGCGAGCCGCAGCGATCGGTCGCGCCCGCTCGTTGGCTAATGCGCGTAAATGCGGAACATATAGGCGCGTTGGCGGGATTCGCAGCAGGTCTCGGCACGCTGGTCAGGCCTGAGACTCCGCTCTTGCTCATCGTTGCATTGGGAGTACTCGGATTTTGTCTACTCCGCAAAAAACAGTGGCGCGTGATGCTGCGGCTCGCGGCTTTCATCGGCATCGGATGCGTTTTACCACTGCTGCCCTGGGCGATTCGGAACGCGATAACTTTGCACGAAATTCAATTCCTGGCGCCGAAAAATTCTAATTTACCGGGCGAGTTGGTACCTTATGGTTTCATGGCTTGGGAAAAAACCTGGCTGTTTCGGATACGCGACGCTTATCTGGTGTCCTGGAAGCTCAACGACGAATCCATAAATCCTGACGACATCCCGCCGGGTGCATTTGATACGCCTGACGAAAGAGAGCGAGTTGCGGCATTGCTGGAGCCATATAACGAAGATTTGACACTGACTCCCGAAGAAGACGCCGGCTTCGGCCAGTTGGCCAAGGAACGCACCGCACGCCACCCGCTGCGAACCTATTTGTGGCTTCCGGTTGGCCGCGCCTTCACGTTATGGTTTTCGCCGCGCATCGAACTGTTGCCATTGTCCGGAAAAGCATTTCCGCTCGCCGAAGCGTGGGAGGACGACCCTGTCGATCAATCGGTAACCATTTTCTTTACGTTGCTGACCGTATGTTATTTGGCGCTCGCTGCATGGGGAGCAAAACGCCTGTGGTGCCAAGAGGCCGCGCACACCGCGGTGGCGCTGCTGTTAACGTTCCTGATTCTTCGCACTGTATTCCTTGCCACGCTGGAAACACCTGAGCCTCGTTACGTCCTGGAATGTTTTCCCGGAATTCTCGCGCTGGTCGCACAGGTTTTCGCGGGCAGACGCGCCTCAACCGAACTTCCTGTTCAGCAGCAAATCAAGCCGCACCCAATGGAGGCCTAGCGTTGTTCGACGGGTTCCGGGTGAATCGTGACGCGATGAATCTGTGGGAATTTTTCTTTCACGCGATCCACCAGGGCGGCGGTGACATCATGAATTTTCGTGATGGGAAGCTCGCTCTTCATCGTGCAATGGCACGAAACGAAAATGCGATGTTCCACCTGCCGTACGCGGGCATCATGACAATTTAAAAGTTCGTCATATTCCGCAGGCAGCGTGTTCAGAAAGGTTTCCACCGCTCCGGCCAACTGTTTCATTTCACCGAGACCGGCATCGGGAGTGGCAATGTGCGTTCCCAGCGGCTCGATGTGAATGTTGACCTCTGTAGGTGCGTCGCGTAGCGACCGAATACCTTCCTCGAGTCTGGTAGCTTGACGATGAGCTTCGCGCAAGCTTAGTTTCTCATCGACTTCCAGATGCAGTTCGATGAAGAGCTTGCCGCTCTGTTGCAACGCCGTCACGTCGTGTATGGCCAAGCCCAGACGTTGAGCCACAGCGCGGATCGATTCGAATAAATGCTCGCCTTGTGGCGCGCGCGGCTCCGCGTGAACCATTACGTCGGAGGGTACGATCTCACCGATGCGTCTTTCGATGGCGTTGCTTAGTTCGTGCACCTGCTCCAGGCTCTTAGTACGTGCCACGCTTACGGTGGCATCGACGAAATGACGGTTCCCGGAGCGGCGAACTCGCACGCGATCCACATCCAAAACACCTTCCATGCGACCCACGGCCCGCGCAATCTCTTGGCGCAATCCTTCTGGTGCAGCATCGACCAGGGCATCCAGCGTGCGCTTGCCGAGCTGCGAACCGACCCACAGGATCACGCCTGCTACGGCGAGACCAGCGATGGCATCGGCGTTAATCAGCCAGGGCTGATGCCAGGTTTCGCCGGCCCACACCAGTCCGATACCGGCAATAACCACAATGGTGCTCCACACGTCGGTTGAAAAATGCAATGCATCGGCTTCGATCGCTTCGCTGCGGTATTTCCTGGCGACATTTCCCAACGCTTTGGCGCGCGTTATATCGATGGACAACGCCACCAACAGAATTACGAACGCAATGATGCTGGGTTGAATGTGCACGTGGTGGAAGAACAGTCGATCGAAACCTTCGTAAATAATGAAGACCGCCGTGACGATGAGCAGCGCCGTTTCTACGAACGCCGAAAAATTCTCAAATTTGCCGTGACCGTATGGGTGATCTTCATCCGCTGGCCGCCCCGACATGCGCACTGACCAATAGGTGATGATCGCGGCCAGGAGATCGAGCCCGGAGTGCAGGGCCTCGGACAATACGCCTAAGCTGCCTGTACGCACCACCAGAAAAGTTTTCAGTGTCAGCAACACGATGGCCGAGCCGATACTCAACAGCGCAGCACGTTTCTTTTCCCGCACTTCCAGATTTGGACGGATGGCTATCACGTGGGCTTAGACTATCCCAACTTCAGCGAGTTAGGCGGACAGCTTGAATGGGGTGTGCATTGCATTCGTTTGGGAAGCAGCCCTCAATCGGGCAGAAAATCTACGTTTTGCGAGGAAGGAATCGCAGGGCGGAGGAATTCATGCAGAAACGCAGACCCGTCGGCTCCGGCCCATCGGTAAAAACGTGCCCAAGATGGGCGTCGCAGAGCGTGCATTTTACTTCGGCGCGCACCACTCCGAGCGAGACATCTTTTTTTTCGCGAACGTTTTCTTTGGCGATGGGTTCGAAAAAACTCGGCCAGCCGGTCCCGGAATCGAACTTGCTGTGCGAATCAAACAGCGCATTGTCACAATCGATGCAGCGATAGAGGCCAGCGCGGTGCTCATCGTGCAATGCGCCGGTAAAAGCCCACTCCGTTGCGGCGCGCCGCGTCACATCAAATTGCAAAGCCGTAAGCTGAGCCTTCCACTGTGCCGTGCTCTTGCGCAGCCTGGGGATGGTCGAGGCTCCCAAGGAGGCTCCATCGTCGCTGAATTTCACGATCCTTACCGGACCGGCGTCTTCAACCGGCTGCACGCCATCGTCGAACGAGGACGAGCAGACGCGCTGTACGCCCACGAGCACGCCGTAACCGGCAAGCGTTGCCGCCGCATAAACGAAGCCTCGACGAGTTAATTCCTTCATAGCTATTGCGACCTAGGTCGGCGCCGTGAGAAATCGGACCGCTCTAAAATTATTTCTCCGCGGTCATCGTCGGTGCGGGAATTAGCGGCAAACGTTTCGGTTCGCCGCGCGCACCGCGCACTTCCACTTCTTCGAAAAGCAGCGACGGCGCCACAATGGACGCGGGCAATCCGTTTTGCGCCGAGCCGAAGGCTCCCAATGCCGTGCCTGCAAATCCATTGATCTGGCTTTGCATGTAGTTGTAGGCGAAGTCGTCGTTGCCGATCCCCGAGATGTTCCGAATCGCTCGCGAATTCAGCCCGATAATGCGCGCGCCACGAATAATCTCTTCATGGCCGTCTTCGGGATAGATGCGGTAAATCAGGAGCGGAAGCCTGTCGCCAGTTCCTGCGCCGCCGCCGTAGCTCGCCAAAAGCGATTGAAAATCGTCCTGGTGAAGCAAGCTGATGGTCGGATTGTCCATCTCGCGAACGACCAGGCAGGATTGCAGTTTCTGCTCCTTACACTCATCCAGAAATTTCTTCTTCAAGTCCGCCGGAGACATGGTCTCTTTAGAAGTAAAAAACAGATTGCTCATCGTCGGCTTTGCGTCGCTCAGGAAAGCGGCGCGCCCGTGCCCGTTGGACTGATCAAAATCCGGTCCAGGCCGCCGGGACATTAACTCGCTTTTAAGTACACCGTCTTCCACCAGGGTTACTTTTTGCGCGCGTACGCCCTCATCGTCCACTGTATATGCGCCCAACAAAGGTGTGCCCTTGAATTCTTTGGCGCCTGGATCATCCACAACCGTAACCGACGCAGGCAAAACGCGAGCGCCAATACGGGTAATCCAGTCGCTTTTTCCACCCAAGCCACTCAAGAGTTGTTCCATGACCGGCGTAAAGGAGACGGGTGGCCGCGCGCCGTTCACTGCAGGCCCGAGGATTTGCGCCAGAAGCGGCGCTGCGGCGCGAGCTTCAAATAGCACCGGACCGGTGTAGTCCTGCGCGGCCGGTGCCGAGCGCAGCGCAACCAACTCGCTGGCAGTAACGTTCAGACTCTTGCGCACCGCATCGGGTGCTGGTAGATCGGCCGGACGCACGGCGTAGGTAGCGTAAAAATGATTGATGGGCATGCCGTCATCTGCCAGCGCGTCCATGCCGGATTCAATAGCCGCAAAGCTGCGATTCGTGCGAATTTCCGTGCCCTCGCTGGTCACCAGGTATTCCGTAGCGAACACCAGGTAGTAAGTAACGCGGCCTTCGTTGATTTGGGGAAAGGCGCGCAGAGCAGCGGAGGTTTCGCGAACCTCCTGCTCCCAATTGCGATTGCTCCAGTCGGCCATAACCAGCGGCTCAATATCGTGAACCGGCTCGGCTTTTGAAAAATCGTTGATGTCGGACTGACGGGCCAGACTGCTGAGATAGGCCTGCTTTCGCGAATACGTTTCCACGGCCTCTTTGAATGCCTGGTCGGTCGCGATCCAGAGATCCTGCCGCAGCGAGTCGTAATCGCGATCGATGCCTACCGAGCCCGTCGATCCAATGAATCCGCGGAAACCGTCGTCGCTAATGAAATTGGAGCTGTCTAACTTGTAGCCGCCTACACGGGCCTCCACGTCCATAAAGCGGTTGCGCGCGTGGTTGGTGCTGAGCAGCGTGCCAAATTCGCCGCTGATCTCGCGAAAGTCCAGATCAAGCAAACGGTATTCAACGTAGTAAGGACGAACCGGCTGGTCTGTGCCAGGAATTTTCAATTCGAGCCGGGTTTTTGCGCGAGCCATTTCGTCGCGCATGGCCCGCAGCGTTTGATCGTTGTCCTTGGGTTCTTGAGTCTGCGCGGCGGCGCGGCTGGACGGAATACCACAACCGATTGCCAGCATGAATACTAGCGACGAAAAGAGCCGTGCCGTCTTCATAGCGCACCGCCAGTCTTCGCGACTGCGGTATCGTGCGCAGGCGCAGGCAGGATGGGCGGCCGGTCAGTGGAGCTTTCCTTCTTTTGCACTTCAAGTTCTGAAGTCAAAATCGCAGGCGACGCGGCAGAGACGGGCACAGATCCGGATTCGGCACCGCAGTAGCCGTTAAAAACCTCGGTGGTGTCTCCCGTGGCAACTATTTTGGTCAACGCGGCCAGCGGCGTACCGACAATGTCGACTCCGCGAACCAGTTCATCTGGCCGTCCGTCTGCAAATACTTTGTAGACCACCAACGGCAGCACTTGAAATGCCTGGGGTTGGCCGCGCCCAGTAAACGTAAATCCACCGGCGATGTCGTCAATCAGCAGGCCGTAAGGTTTATTCTGAGCTTTGATTAACTCGACCAGCTTGGCGCGCAGCTCCGCGTTAGTGACGGTTTTGCTGCTCTCTACGATAAGATTGCCTTGACGAGAAACTGGTGTGGCGCCAAGCTGCCGCCGGCCGTGGCCATTGGACTTGGGAAAGTCTGCCAGCGGTGAGCGGGACATTTCGAAATTTTTCAGCACGCCATGATCCACAAGCGTGACGCGCTGCGACGGCACGCCTTCGTCGTCAAACTGGTAATAGCCCAGCAATTCCTGAGAGCCGAGCGTCTTCTTGGTGGTGTCGTCCACGATACTCAGGAAACTTGGCAGGATCTGTTCACCTACTTTATTTGAAAAGGTCTGACCTTCCGTGACGTCCTTCTGCCGATGGCCCTCATCACGGTGGCCGAAAACTTCGTGAAAGAAAACCGCTGCGGCCCGGCCCGTGAGCAGCGCGGGGCCGACCGTCGGATCGTTGATCGGAGCCGCAACCAGGCCTTCCAGTTCCTTACGCATCGTGGCTTCGGCGGCATACACCGCCTTGTCATCCGGAGCTTCGGAAGGGTTGACCCAATCGAAATTGTAATAGCGATCGATATCCATGCCATCCGGGGCTTTACCCTGAATGAATAATTCCAGGCGATAACGAATCTGTCCGAATTGCAGCTGAGTTCCTTCGCTATTTACCTGGTAATCGTTTTGCGCTTGTCCGCTGAAGGTTACGATCGAATTGATAACCGCCTTTGAATCACGAAAAGCTTTGGTGTACGCGCGAACTTTCTCTTCCCAGGGTTTGCGATCCACTTCAACAGAAACCTGTTGACCGATGTAGGTATGCGGATCTTCGCGCGAAAAATCCGGTGCCTTGCCTTCCGCGGTTTCAACCTTAACTTCCTTGCCCGTTTTTATCTTGATCAGTGCTTCGGCGGAAGCCTCGTATTGCTTGTTGGTTTCCAGCCATATGGAGCGTCGCAACACCGCAGCATCGTCGTCCACCGGAACGGCTATCCCTGGACCGCCGTTGGCTTGCTGGCGATCGCCTACTTTGTGTGAATTATCCAGCGTATAGCTGCCGGTGCGCACCGAAACCTCCAGCCAGCGGTTACGTCCCTCGGTGCTGGTCAGCAGGGCGCCATTCGAACCCGATACGTCCGCGCGTTGCGTATCCGTGACGGTGTAGCCCACGAAGTAGGCGGGTGGCTCCTGCGCCTTCAGCGCCTTGATGGAGCGATCCAGTTCCGCCTGCATAGCTGCCAGGACCGGTGAGCGCTTAGCCGACGCGTCGGGCGGGGTGGGGGGGCCGGCAAGCAATGCCGGCGCTGTTGTGCAGAGCAACGCAAACACACTGATAAACACAGTGATTCGACTACGCATCCATAAGATCAAGGGAGCCTCACTCGCATTTAGACGGGGACACTAATCTTTCAGTGTACTCGCGTCTCCGGGAACCGCACAATTGATATGCAGGGCGACACCTCATTAGATGGGTTTCTGCCTCAGGCCGTTGCACACTGCAATCAAGGTTGACTCAAACCAGAAACGACGCTTTGGGGGAACTAGTCCAAATCAACTATACGTTGTTTTCTGGGCAATCGAGCCGTAGCTAGGTCTTGCCGGCATGGCTGTACCGGAAGAAAATCTATCTATGCGCGCTCTAACTATTCTAGTGGCCGGCGCAGTCCTGATGGCTGGGATCTACTACGGTTATTTGAAAACGCTGCCGACCACCGATCAAGGCACAACGCCGACACAAGCGATCAGCTTGACTGGCGTCCGCAGCGATCTGCTTCAAATCGCACAAGCAGAGCGCACCTACATAGCTTCCAATGGAAATTGTGTAGCGCTGCCGGAATTAATTTCTTCCAACACGCTTTCTATGTCGAGAACAGAACGCGACGGCTACAGCTATGCCGTCGAGTGTTCGAGCGCTGAGTTCAATGCGGTCGCGCGTCACGCACCTGCCCCGACTGGCTCCCCGATCCGCTATCCGAATCTTGCCATCGATCAGAACATGCAAGTCCACGAAGTGAACTAAAGTCGATTTCGGCGCGCTTTTCCCCGGAACTTTCCTTTCCATTCCTCCGTACCTTGTAGCGACTTTCCACTTGAATGCACGGTGGTGCGCGCATGACCAATGTCGGCGCGAGGCTACAGGAGGCTGTATGGATAACATGATTGGTTTGGTGGCGGTGATTATGTCCCTCGGAATTCCACTGGGTGCCATGTACACCTACTATCACATCCGCAAATTGCGCAGTGAAGAGCGTCTTGCAGCGATTGCGCGCGGTGTGAGTATTCCGATGGAACCGGACCTCTCGCAAAAAGCGCGCTCCCGCCGCTGGGGGATCTTGCTGGTAAGCGGCGCGATCGGCTACATCGTGGCGTTTGGCTTGGTCGCTGTCTTGGGAGAGCCTGATGGCTGGACCGCTGCCGCCTTCGGAGTCATTCCGTTCGCGGTAGGAATTGGATTTTTTATCGATTGGAGTTTGATCGGCCGGGACGCGCGAACCTCGAACTAGTATTTCTCGGCACAGCCATGCCGAGGGGCCGGCGAAGCAGACGTGTTAGAATTGTGCTTAATGCACCCGGCAATACCTCACCTTATCGAGCTGCAGCGAGTCGACCACAATATTGGCGCTTTGCGCGCCGAGATAGACAGCTACCCCAAACGAGTTCAACAGGCGGATGCGAAGCTCACCAGCGCCCGCGCCGCAGTGGCGGCAGCGAAGGAAGCCCACACTGCGGCCCTCAAAGAACGCAAGAAATTTGAGTTGGACGTAGATCAGTGGAAAGACCGTGCTCGCAAATTCCGCGACCAGAGCGGGGCGGTGAAGACCAACGAAGCTTACAAAGCCCTGCTCCATGAAATCGCCAACGCCGAATCTGAAATCGCCAAAGCTGAGGACCGCCAGCTCGACGTGATGATGTCTGGAGAGGAGTTCGAACGCCGCGTGCGCCATGCGGAAGCGGACTTGAAGGAAGCGGACGCCAGCGTCGCTGCCGACCGCAAACAAATCCAGGGTCTCAATACCGAGAAACAAAAACTGATGGCCGCGGCGCTTGCCGAGCGCGAACGAGTCGCGGCTCCGATCCCCGCCGACTTGCTGGAGCTGTATGCCCGCATTGCCAAACGCCATAACGGAACGGCGATGGCCCTGGTACGCGACGACCAGTGCCGCGGCTGCGGAATGCGCGTCCTGCCTCATATCATTCAGGAGCTGCGTCAGGAAACGAACGAAGAAGTTTATCGTTGCGAAATGTGCGGCCTCATCCTCTACACGTTGGATCCCATTCCGGTGGCGAATCCCGGCCAGGATGGCGGCAAGAGCTCTGCCACCACGCCTGCAAACTCCTGATGTTCAATCGACCGACACCGCTACGGACCGCCGGCTTGTTTACTGACACGGAACCAGAATTGAAACCACGTCCCGCCGCTTACCAGGCCAACATCGATGGTGGCTCGCGTGGAAACCCCGGCCCGGCTTCCTATGGCGTGGTTGTACGCAATGATCGCGGCGAGATCGTGGCGAAGTTAAAAAAATATATCGGCCGGATGACCAACAACGTCGCGGAATATTATGGCTTGATTGCCGCACTCGATTACGCGCAGTCCAAGGGCGTGCGGGCACTACGAGTTGAAAGCGATTCGGAGTTGCTGGTTAAGCAAATGTTGGGACACTACAAAGTCAAAAGCGTTGATCTGCGACCGCTGTTTGAACGCGCCAAGAAAATGTCGCAAACGTTCGAATCCTTTCGCATCGCTCATGTGTATCGAGAAAAAAACGCCGAAGCCGATGCGTTGGCCAACGAAGCTTTGGACGAGACCGCCAGCCGCTCGAAGCCGGTCGTCGAGCGTAACGCCGAAGAGGGAAAAAAGGAGTCTCGCGTTGCTCCCGCAGCGCCGATGAAGCTTCGCGCGCAGGTTAGAAACGGCGCCCTGCACCTTCTGGAACCGCTGAGTTTGCCGGAAAACACAGAGGTCGAAGTTACTATTCGGCCCGCGCGAAAGCGCTGAATCGTCGCCAGCTATTTCAGGGAATAAGAGCGGTATAGCGTATCCCGTTGCGCTGGGACGAAGCCGGCATCGGAGATGATGCGTCGCAATTCGTTTTCATTGGTGCGATTCCGCACTCCAGCCGCATAAACTACATTTTCTTCAATCAGGATGCTGCCGACGTCGTCGGCGCCAAATTGCAGGCCTACCTGGCAGACCTTGATTCCCGGAGTGAGCCAACTCGATTGAATGTGATCAATGTTGTCCAGGTATAGCCGGCTGACCGCCAGCGTCTTCAAATAATCCACGGCCGTAGCCTCCGGCACTTTTTTCCCCAGGGGCGTATTGTCCGGAGCAAACATCCACGGAATGAATGCCGTAAAGCCGCCCGTGTCTTCTTGAATCCTTCGTATGCGCTCGAGATGATTCACGCGGTGTCGCAGCTCTTCTCCGCACCCGAACATCATCGTCGCGGTGGTACGCAAACCCAGCGAATGCGCAATACGATGCATTTCTTCCCAGTCGTCACTCGTGCATTTCAGCCGTGCAATCTTGGACCGGATTTCATCGTCCAGAATTTCAGCGCCGCCACCCGGAATCGATTGCAAACCGGCGTCCATCAGGCGCTGAATCGTTTCTCGCACGCTGAGCTCGCTTACTTCCGCGATGCACAAAATCTCTGGCGCTGAAAAACAATGCAGGTGCACTTGCGGGTAGCGCGTTTTTAAAGAACGCAGCAGATTTTCGTAATAACCGATTTGCAGGTCAGGATGCAGTCCGCCTTGCAGAAGCACGCCTGTCCCGCCCAGCTCCAGCATTTCATCGATTTTTTCGTAAATCGATTCGAAGGACAGAATGTAGCCGTCTTTTGCGCCAATCGGCCGGTAAAAAGCGCAAAACGAGCAGTACTCGGTGCAAAAGTTTGTGTAGTTAATGTTACGGTCGATCTGATAGGTGACTACGCGTGGGTCGTTTTTGGCCAGACGCATTTCATGCGCGGCCATTCCGATGCCCAGGAGATCATCGGATTCGAGTATCTCCACTGCTTCTTGTTTGCTTAGCCTCAACCAGGTTCCCTTCTCATGCGGCTACGGCTACGGCTTCATTCTAGCGGATGCGGCGCATGAATTCGAATTGCGTTGTTCTAAAACAGCCGTTTTTACGAAGTTTGCGCGATGCGAGCTGCGTCCTTGGTAATCCCAGCCCATTCAATTGTTTTTGCCTGCGGTATCAGCCCCAATTTGGCGGCCAAACAATAATAAAGTTCAAGTCCCGCGAGATTTTCCTGATCCAGCGTGAAGTCTATATTTTCACGTAAATAATTAACGAATTCTGCCGCGGGCAAACCCTGCTCACCCGCTGCCACGGCGCTGATCCTGGAAATGTTCGCCATTCCGTACGCTTTAGAAGCCGCGAAATCAGCA